>Ga0302238_1000547_pt1 | contig 37882 bp, 31 predicted proteins | sample AAG_UR_Asn_MG_FD_193527 | JGI IMG/M metagenome (GOLD analysis project Ga0302238, IMG submission 193527) | Enriched activated sludge microbial communities from anaerobic digester in WTTP, New Holstein, Wisconsin, United States - AAG_UR_Asn | ecosystem: Engineered > Bioreactor > Anaerobic >... | reverse complement strand
ATAGGCCGCCGAGATCTGGACGTACCAGCGGGGCTCCTTCTTCTTCTCCGGGTGCGCCTCCAGGTCCGCTCGCAGCGCCTCGTACTTCTCCCGCGCGCGCTCGGCCTCGGCCCGGGCCGGCTCGACGTCCTCCGGCTCGAGCCGGCGCATGGGCAGTTCGAGCGTCTCGACCCGATGGGCGAAGGCCGGCTGCCAGTCGATCTCCTTTTCGACGACGGGCAGGACCGCCGAGACCGCGTCGGCGATCCGGACGCCCAGGTCCTGCCGCTGGGTGCGGCCGGAGAGCTTGAGCATCCGCTCCTCGGCGGGCTTGCCCACCTGGACGTGCGGCGACTGGTCTCCGGCCGCGCTGCACTGCGCCAGGACGAAGAGTCCGGCTCCGAACCGCCGGCGGAGCTCCACGCGGGTCTCGTGCCAGTAGTCGGCGCTGACCTGGTAGAGCTGCTCGCTGACCTGCGACGGGCAGGCCACGTTAACCACCATGCCGGTCAGCTGCTTCGAGGCGTCCCAGGTGCAGAGCAGGTTCACGGAGTGGTCGACGCCGCCCTCGATGTGGCTGAACTCCGGATCGTCGGTCCGGCCATACATCCTGGTCTCGCCGGTGAAGTAGGCCACGCGGCGGTTGTGGCCGACCACCGCCTGGCCGAGGCCGAAGCCGATCCCGCCCGGCGCGCGCTTGGCCCAGGCCTCCGCGATCGCCTCGACGATCCGCCCGGCGGCGAAGGCCACGTACGCGGAGCTCTCCATGGCGCCCAGGTCCTTTTCGCCCAGGCCCTTCACCGGCGGCAGCGAGCCGATGGATATGGACTCGTTGGCGTAGAGGAGCGGCCCGGTGTGCGTGTGGGTGGCGTTGAGGCAGACGTTCCGCGGGTCCACCTCCGGGAGGCGCTCGCCGAGCCGCGACTTGACCGCGGCGAGCAGGTCGGGGGAGACGCCGACGTAGTCGCAGCTGACCAGCACCGCCTGACCGACCGGCCGCCCGTCGCGGACGGACTCGAGCGCCAGGGCGGTCACGGTGAGCGGGTCGAGTACGCCCTCGGAGATCCGCGCGTGGAACTGGCCGTGGAGCACGACCGGCCGCTCCGGGGTAACGTCCCGCGAGGCCCAGCCGATGAGCAGCGCCGAGGCGGCGGACTTGGTGGACTCAGTGGACTTGGCGGACATGGCAGGATTTCCCTTCTAGTTTCGCCGGCTCCAACGGACTGCGTCGGCCAGCAATTGTCGCCCTTCCTCTGGACTGGCGCAAGAGGTGCTGAGCATCAGCCGGGAGGCGTCAAGCTCCCGGCAGAGCGGCTCGACCAGGTCGGCGGGCACCTGGATGTGCACTATCCGGCCGGCCGCCTGGATGCGCCGGTAGAGGTCGAGGTGCGCCGGTCCGTTGGGCGGCTCGGCCGGCGTCGGGGTGTACTGGATCACCCGCATATACGGCAGCGAGAGCAGCCGGGGCAGGTGCTGCTGCGCGTCGCGCCCGTCCAGGTGGTACCAGAGCGCGCCGCATTCCCGGCCACAGATGTCGAGCTCCGGCACCACGAACTCCTCGAACATCTCCGGCGAGAGCATGCAGGAGACGTCGCTCTGGGTCGAGACGAAGGGCTCCGGCGCCCAGAACGGCATCCAGCCGGCGATGCCGTACCAGTAGTCGTGCCGGTCCTTGACCAGCCCCTGCGCGTCGCGCCGGGCCGCGGCCATGCCTTCGGCGCCGCCGACGATGGCCCGGCGCATCCACTCCGGCTGGTCCATGAGCGCCAGCAGGAACTGCTGCGCCCCCATGTGCATGGAGATGAGGTCGTTGGCCGGCAGCATGCAGGGCGAGCCCAGCTGGAAGTCGTCGCGGCCCGCCTCCTCGGCCACGGCGCGGTGGAGCGCGTGGAACTTGGCCACCCAGGGATCGCCGGCCCGGTACCGCCACGGCGGCGGCGCGGCGAAGTCCGGCTCGCCGGTTTCGAACCAGATGGTCTTGCGGTCGAAGCTGGGCTTCCCGCCGAGCGAGACCACCCAGCCGGCCAGGAGCAGGCTCGACGGCACGGCCTCGCCGCCCCACCATGTCCCTTCGATCTCCGCGCGCACCTTGCGCCGGATCCAGGCCGGGTCCAGCCAGAAGGCCTCGGGGTCCTCCGGCGGCACGAGCCGGGGTTGGGCGTCCCCGCTCGGCGCGGTAACGCCGATGCAGGGCCGGTCGAGCTGCTGGCCCCGCCACAGCGCGGTCAGGCGCTCGCGGGCCTCCGGCCAGTTGTCGTTGGCACGCATCAGGAATCCCTTTCCGCTGAACGCCCTACCCCACCCTCTGGATCAGGTAGTACATCGACGGATACTTCCCACCGACGGCAAAGCGGGCCACGCCGCCCTCGATCTTGGCCGCGGCGTGGTCGGTGATGTGGCCGTCCGGATCGATGGCGAAGACCCGCAGGGCCGGCTGGCTGGTCTCGAGCTCGACCTCGGCCTCGATGACCTCGATGATCACCGGCGCGTCGCCGACGTAGAAGCGCTCGGTGTGGTCGTCGTTGTAGCGGGCGTTGGAATTGTCCGCCCGGCCGACCGCGGTCAGGAGGATGTTGGCCGACTCCGCCAGCGGCCGTTCGTCGAGCGCGCTCAGCGCGATGGTCGCGAAGGGGGTCTTGACCCTGAGCTTGAGCCCGGACAGCGCCACCTCCTTGGCCTTGCCAAGCATCCCGTAGGCGGCCTTGGTGCAGGGCGTGTCGATCCAGCCGAGCTTGCGCTCCAGGTCGCGGCCGAACTCGCCGGTGTCGGACTTGATCTGCTTCCCGCCGTCGGGCGCCGGGGCATCGGAGCCGATGATCTGGTCGGCCTTCACTTTCTGGCCCGGGAGGATCAGCCCGGCGCGGTGCACCTCGGAGAGCGCGTCGAAGGCCGGCGCGGGCACGCGCGGGCCATACCGGGCCGCCGGGAAGAAGAGGTCGGCGTCCTTGAGGGCCAGCCCCACGCTCTGCTTCGCCGGCGCCACGTGTCCCTTCCGGAAGAGCAGCGCCGCATGGTAGAAGAGCCCGAACTTGGCCGGGTCGTTGAAGGTGTCGAAGTTCACCCGGTAGCCGACGCCGTACATGACCACGCCGCCCATCCGGCCCTGGGGGTCGTTGTTGCGGTAGCGGTAGGTGTGGATGGTGGTCCCGCTCCACCCCTGGAAGGAGCTGAGCGCGGCGAGCATCAGCGGGCTCTCCGCGCGCCATTCATTGGGCCAGATCTGGTCCCACTCCGACACGAAGAACGGCCGGTCGAGCAGCCGGGTCCGCGCACAGTGGGACGCCCAGAGGGGCTCCTTCTGCGTCAGCATCATGGCGTTGGAGCCGCGGGTGTCGCTCCACATGTCCCAGTAGGGGTGGTCGTCCATGAAGTCGCAGTCCTCGGCCGAGAGCGCGTCGGAGAACCCGGGGTAGCCCCAGTTGTTGCCGGCGATCGGGATCTTCACGCCGATGGAGCGCAGGTGGGCATACATCTCCGCGTAGTACTCCTTGTGAACCGACGCGAAGAAGCGCATCATGGTCTCGTCGCGGACGGTGAAGTCGATCTTGCCGTCGGGGAGCTTCGCGCCGCACCCGGTGGCCCAGGCCCGGTAGCGCTCCTCGAGCCGCGTGCGATAGGGCTCGAGGACCGGCGGGAAGATGACGATGTGGTCCTCGTTGACAATCTCGGTGAGCGCCACCGCCGGGTCGTCCTTGTAGGCCAGCCCGGTGTAGGGGTTCACGTGGGTCCAGAGCTGGGTGATGAACTCCTTCTGCAGATCGATCATCCGCCGGTCGAAGCAGGTGTAGGGCTTGGCGGCGGGGTCGAGCTCATCGACCGCGTCGACGCCGTCGCCCGGCTTGAACCGGCGGTAGGTCAGGTTGTCCATGTAGAGGTAGATGCCCTGCTGCTTCAGGCAGTGGACCAGGTAGTCGAACCGGTCCAGGCTCTCGGGGTCGAGGCTGCGCGAGTCGTTCCTCCGCCGGCCGCGGGTGAACTGGAAGATGTTGGGCGTCGACCACTCCGCGTCCATCTGGTGGTTGCGCATCATGTTCACGCCGAACTTGGCCAGGCGCCGCGCCACCTTCTCGGCGTGCTCGTGGCTCGGGAAGTTGGCCGCAGAGTTGAAACAGGTCCCCCAGAAGCGGGCCTCGGTGCCGTCGCCGAAGACGAACCTGGCGCCGTCGCGCTTCAGGAAGCCGCGCTTGCCGGCCGGTTTGTCCTCCTCGTAGAGGAAGGACAGGTCCAGCGGCGCGTCCTCCCAGGGCAGGACGTACGGAACCCAGCGGGTGTTCTCGGAGGACCGGGTCGGGACGGAAGGCATGACTGGTTCCTTTCTGTGCCCAGCTAGCCGGCGGCCAGGTCGCGCCGCATGGCGGACCAGTCGCGCAGGCCCTTCAGGGCGTCGTCGCCGTAGAGGCTGTCGCGGCCGGAGATCATGGCCAGCCGCCCGGCACGCTCGAGCGTCTCGCCGGAGAGCATGGCCGCGAGAAACCCGGCGGCGGCCGCGTCGCCGGCCCCGCAGGCGTTGCGCATCCTGCGGCGCTCGACCGGAGCCGGCCGGACCCACTCCTCGCGGTGGCTCCAGTTCATCCGCGGGAGGGCCAGGCGGGGAAGCTCGACGCGGCCGGTGCGCAGGTAGGCACCGCGATGACCGGACTTGATCATCAGCACCTTGACGCCAAGCGCCAAGACCCGGTCGGCCAGCCGCCGGAAGGTCCGCTCCGGCACGATGCCGACGATGTCGCCGCCGCTGGCCCGGCGGACCAGGCGAGCGTGCTCGGCCGGCTCGAGCATGGCCAGGAGTTCCTCGATGCTCGGCACGAAGACGTCCACGAAGGGCAGCGCGGCGGCCAGGACCCTGCGCCAGTCGACCCGCCCAGCCGGGCCGTCCGGGTCGGGCAGGGTCGTGTCCAGCGAAGTGGTCACGCCCAGTTCCTTGACCCGGGCGAACATCCGGAGCAGCTCGGCGCCGCCGCCGGCGTGCATGGAGCGCATCAGTGTGGGGTAGCCGAAGTGGAAGAGCCGGCTCCGGGCCACGATGCGGTAGTCGATGTCCCCGGCGTTGAAGACCGCATTGCAGCCCGGGTCCTCCAGGAAGATGCGATCCGTGCCGGCAGGGGCGATCACGATCCCGTAGGCGGTCCCGTCGCGACGGGACCGCCCGATGCCGGCGTCGGCGCCGTGTTCCCGAAGGATGGCCAGTGCCCGGTCGCCGAGCGCGTCGCAGCCCACCTTGCCCATCAGCGCGACGCGCAGGCCGAAGCGCTTCATGGCCAGACCGGTGTTGGCCACCACACCGCCCAGCGAGAGATTCAGCCCGCGGACCTCGACCAGTCGGCCCGGGCGCAGCAGCTCGCCCAGTGCGACCTTCCCTCGAGTCGCCGGGAAGCCCGGCGCCAGGTCGACGCCGAGATAGCCGGCGATGACCGCGTCGTAGCGGAGCTGACGGACAGCCGACATTCAGACCACCTCGACGCCGAGCAGCCGGCAGAGATCGGCGAGCGCCCCGCGGTTGTCGCCGTAGGAGACGATGTAGTGCTGGCCGAGCACCCGCTCGGCGAAGTCCTCGAGCGGCGAGTCCAGCGCAATCTCCAAACTGGGCAACTGCGGCGCTGGCGGGGCCCAGCCGGCCTCCTCCCACTTGCGCGGGCGCTTGGCCATCCCGGAGGCCAGGTGCAGCCGGTAGCGGCCGCCGGAGCAACCCAGGCGGCAGAGCGTGACGCGCCCGGGCCGGACCTTCGAGACGTTGACCAGCCCCAGTTCGAGCGAGCCGAAGGCGGTGGGCAGTACGGTCACGCGGCCGGCCACCACCTCCGCCGGGACGTAGTCGGGCACACCCATGAGCACGCCGCCGGACAGGAACTCGTAGAACTCCAGGTAGGCGCCGATCTGGCCGGTGACGCCCCGAACCATGAGCTGGGTCACCGCGCCCAGCGCGTCGTTCTCGGGGATGGTGCAGAGGCCATCAACGTCGGCGAGCATCTGGAAGACCGGCGCCGGCGGGAAGCCCAGGAGCTTCTTCACTCCGTCCACATCCTTGAGCGAAACCGCCCCGTAACCGCGCTCGCGGGCCTTGGCGCTGACGGCGAGATACAGCTCGGCAGCCTGGCGGAGCACGGAGTCGGGGGCCGGCTTCAGGAACTTCCAGCGCCGGCGCATCTCGCGGACCGTAGCCCGCACCCGGGCCGGATCGAGCTTCTCGATGCGCTGGACCATCTCCAACATCTCGAAGCACTCGACCTCCTGACCGACCGTGCCGCGCAGCGAGACCGTGTCGTGGCCGGTGGCGTAGAGGTTCATGTCCCGGCAGCCCATCATGCCGATCCTGGCCCCGCGCAGCCGGGCAGCGGCCCCAGCGGCCCGGGCGAAGTCCAGGATCTTCGCGACGTCCGGCGCCGCGCCCAGGCGGTCGAAGACGTACTTGAAACAGTAGCCCAGGTCCTGCATGGTCCCGCGCAGCGCGCCAGTCCCGGCCTGGTCGGCGGTGGTCACCCAGCGGCCGCGCTCGCGCCACCCGCTCAAGCCCCACAGCAGCATGGGCTTATGCGCAAACCGGTCGGCCACGGCGATCACGGCGTGTGATGGAATCCAGCCAGCGACGCAGAGCACCAGAAGGTCGAAGTCGCCGGCGGCCAGTTCGCGACAGGCGCGCTCGACACCGCTCCCCGCTGGGTCGTCGCTGACCGGCGCGGTCGGAACCAACTCGACGCCCTGCCTCTTCAGCAGCCGAGCGGCCGCCGCGCACTTGCGCTCGATGATCTCCCGGGGAGTGTTGACCTCCCCGAAGCCCACGAACCCGGCGCGAATGGCTGGCAGTTTCAAGCTGACCCTCTCCTCTCTCCGGCAGGTGGCCGGGCACCGACCTCCCTGCTTGGTGGTAATGTACCCCCCCGGAGAGCGGCCGGATATGGTAAAGGCTTGCCAAGGCGGGTAATCCCTTGCGCACCTCTAGCAAACCCACGGTTCGTTCCAACGCAGAGGCCGCGGAGGGACGCAGAGGTCGCAGAGGCAACAGATTTCTATTCCAGGAGGAGCGCGGTTCCGACCGCGCAGGGGCAACCATGTGGTAGAGCGTGAACTCGCACGGCAGAGGAATGCTGCAGCACCCTGCCCTTCACCCTCTGCGGCCTCCGCGCACCTCTGCGGCCTCCGCGTTGAAAATGCGCCATCGCACCCCGTATAATGCCCGCCGCATGGAGGGCCGTTCGGAGATGCCCAGGCGAAAGTACGTGGCCGCGCCCAGGATCAGCCCGGCCAGCCGCGCTCCGGTGAAGGCTGCGGAGGTCCGGAAGGCCCTCGGCGGCCTGCCGGAGCTCGTGACCTTCGAAGCCATCGCCATGAGCGAGCGCTTCCGCAACACCTTCCACACCACGCCGTCCCACGAACTGATCCACGTCCAGCAGGGCCAGGCCCGGATCGAGTACCGCCGCCGCTCCTTCGTGGTCGGCCCCAAGGACACCTTCGTGATCCCCCGGGGCACCGAGCACCGCGACGTCTACGAGACCGGAGCGCCCTACCGGACCTTCTACTGCTTCTTCCACTGGGACTCCGGCGACGATTTGGTAAGGGCCATGGAACCGAGGCGACTGCTGGGCATGTCCCAGGCCTCCAAGGAGCTGCTCCACCACCTCATGACCGAGTTCGAGAGGGAGCACCTAGCCTGGCGCGGCACGCCGTCCGAACGCCTCAGTCTGATTCTCCTGGAGGTGCTGCTGGCACTGGTGCGGGTCTCCCGCTCGGGGGGCGAGGCCGTGCTGCCACCCGGAAGCACCCAGGGCTGGCGCGACCTGGCGGCCCGGGCCCGGCGCCAGATCGAGGAGCGCTACCGCGAGAACCTGGGACTGGAGGAGCTGGCTCGGGACCTGGGGAGCAGCCCATACCATCTCTCGCGCAGTTTCTCGCGCCAGTTCGGCATGTCCATCTCCGAGGCGCTTGCCGCCGTCCGCATGGACCGCGCCAGGGAGATGCTCAAGGCCGGTGGACCGTCGATCAAGGAGGTTGCCGCCGCGGCCGGCTTCTCCGACGGCAACTACTTCGCCAAGGCCTTCCGGCGGGCCTGCGGACTGTCGCCCAGCCAGTACCAGGCACTGGCCAGGCGCAAGGCCGGACGGGAGACGGGCAGATGAAATACCGCACCCTGGGCCGCACCAACCTCTCGGTCAGCGCGCTGGGCCTCGGCACCGTCGAGCTCGGCCGCGACTGGGGCATCGCCGTGCCCGGCGAGACCGGCATGCCGCTCGACGAGGAGGCCCAGGCGCTGCTCCGGCGCGCGGTGGCCCTCGGGGTCAACTTCCTGGACACCGCCCGTTACTACGGCAAGAGCGAGGAGCGGCTGGGCCGCTTCCTGGCCGGCATGGGCCGCGACGCCGCCGCCGTGCTCGTCGCCACCAAGGTGCCCATGAACAAGAAGGATGGCCTCGCCGCCATGCGCCGGGGGATGAGCTCCGACTTGGAGGCGTCCTTGAAGGCCCTGGGCCGGGAGCCGCTGGACCTCGTCCAACTCCACTCCGCTCGGCTGGAGGACATCCAGGACACCGAGGCCTGGGAGGTATTGGAGAAGGCCCGGCTGGCCGGCAAGCTCCGCTTCATCGGCGCGACCTTCTACGACCCGCCGGCGGCCCGCGCGGCGGTCGAGTCCGGCGCCTACGACACGGTCCAGCCCACCTACAACCTGGCCATGCCCCAGGCCGGAGAGGTCATCGAGCTGGCCGGGAAGGCCAGGGTCGGGGTGATCGTCAAGACTCCCCTCGGGAAGGGGATGCTCGGCCCCAAGCGCGCCCATGCCGCCGCGGAGCTCGCCGGGAGCCGCAGCGCCGTCGACCGGCTCCGGTTCCTGGAGCGCGGCGACCAGACCCTCCCCCAGGCGGCGGTGCGTTATTGCCTGGCCAGGGCCGGCGTGAGCACGGTCATCGCCGGCACCCGGAGCATCCGGCACCTGGAGGAGAACGCCGACGCCGTCGAGGGCGAGCTCTTCCAGGAGGAGATCGCGCGCATCGAGGAACTCCAGAGGGCCGGGGCCTTCGAGGGCTTCGAGATACCCTGATGCCGCGGCCGACACCGGTGGAATCGGCTCACGCCAAGCCGTCAGGCCGCGAGGAACCACGGCGGCACCATCCTGGGCAACAACGACCTGACCGTTCCTGGCCTCCTTCGCGGCTTGGCGTCAGCACCACCCGGTTTTCCTGTCCGAAATCGCCGGCGGCGGACAATGGACGACGGAGGAAGCATGGACCAGGATGAGAAGTCGTTCGAGATTCTCGTGGCCGAGTACCGCGGCATGGTCCATGCCTACTGCCTGGGCATCGTCGGCGACGCCCACCTGGCCGACGACCTGGCCCAGGAAACCTTCATCGTCGCCCACCGGCGGCTGGCGGACTTCCGTCCCGGCGAGAGCTTCGGGGCCTGGCTGCGCGGCATCGCCCGGAACCTGATACGCGAGGACCGGCGCTCGGCGGCCCGCCGGCACGTGGTCGCCGACAGCGACGTGGTCGCCGGCATGGAGGATGTCTACGCCCGACTGGACGACAAGTCCCGCGGCGACTCCTGGAATGAGCGTCTCGGGCTGGTGCGCGGATGCATCGAGGCGCTGCCCGCGGTCATGAACCAGGCCATGGCCCTGGTCTACGGCTCCGGGTTGGCGGTCGCCGCGGCCGCGGCCCGCGCCGGGGCCAGCGCCGACACGTTCCAGCGGCGCCTGTCCCGCGCCCGCGACAAGGTCCGCGAGTGCGTTGAGACCAAGCTCCGTCTGGAGAGGGTCCTGTGAGCCGCCCGGAGCCGCTCCCCCGGGACGCCGCCGACCGCCGCCGGCTCGGCCGCCAGCTGGCCGTCGACGGCCTGGTGGCCTCGGCCCTGACCGGCTCGGAAGCCGGCCGCACGGCCGCCGCCGCGCCCGACGCCGCAGCCGGGAGCATGGCGTCGCGCCTCCGCACACGCCGGCGCCGGGGCATGGGGCTCTTCTGGCCGGCGGCCTGCGCCGCGGCGGCGGCCTGCGCCCTGGCCGTCTTCTGGCACTTCGGTACCGACGCCGGCCCGCGACCGCTGGACGGCGACATCCGCACGGAGGACGGACAGACGGCCGCCAGCCTGTCCACCGGCCAGTGGTATCGCGCCGGTTCCGAGGGGGCCAGGCTCTCCGCACCCGGCGGCGGCTCGATCGAGATCTCCGGAGAGACTGTGTTCGCCCCCCTGCAGCGCGGCGTCATGCTCCGCTCCGGCGAGGTCACCGGCCGGGAACTGGCCTCCGCCGAGTTGCGGGCCGGCCCGTTGGCGGCCCGGGCCGCCGCGCCGGGGACCAGCGTGCTGCTGGCGCGCCCGGCCGGGGCCGAGCCTGACGAGGCCGCCGTGGCCGTGCTCTCCGGGCGGGCGCTGGCCGGGCGGGGAACGCCCGGCGCCAGCCTCTCGGCCGGCCACGTCCTGGCCTGCGGCTGGGGCGTGGAGCCGCGACCGTTCGCGGCCGGAGAACTGCGCGCCCTGATCGAGGAGCGGCGCGGGGCCCTGGCCGGGCGCGGGGAGTGCGACCGCTACCAGGGGATACTCGGCGAGTACGCCGCGAGCGTGGAGCGCATGCGCCGTGAATTGCAGGGCCTCCCGCCCGGCACGCCCGAGGCCGAGGCCATGGAAAGCCGCATCGCCAGCCTCACCGAGTGCGCCGCCGCGCACCAGCGGCGGGTGCCGCAACTCAAGGCCGACGCCGCGGAGCACGCGCGCATCGACCGCCGGGAGGCCTTCCTGGATCGGGTCATCCGGGAGAGCCGCACCGGCCAGCCAACCGCCACAGCCGCCGTCCACGGCCCGGAGAGTCCGGCCTGCGGCGTCCTGATGGCCAGTACATCGCCCTGATCGGGCGGAGGAGTCCGGCCGGGCCAGGCCCGGCCGAGACAGGAGGAAGAGTAAGATGCTGAGGTTCGTATGTGCAGCGGTCATCGCGGGTGTTCTGGCGGCCGGATCGGCCATGGCCGCCGATGCCAACAACGGCAGGCAGGGTGACGGCCAGCGTGGGACCTTCTCCTACGCCAAGAACCACCACATCCTCAAGTTCCTCGGACTGACTCAGGAGCAGAACGACAAGATCGACGCGCTCTTCAAGGACAAGCAGACCGCCCAGCAGGCCCTCTACAAGGACCGCCCCCAGGGCAAGGACCAGGAGGAGATGAAGAAGTTCTACATGGGGATCCAGGAGAAGGTCAAGGCCATGGAGGCCGAGTTCAACACCAAGGTCGCCGACGTCCTCACCGCCGATCAGAAGGCCAAGTTCCTGGCAGCCGACAAAGCCTTCGCCGACTTCCAGAAGGCGGTGAACGAGGCCCAGATCAAGGCCACCAACGAGCGCGAGGACGCCCTCCTCAAGATCCTGGGCGACAGCTACAAGGAGCAGGCCGAGAAGAACAAGCAGATGATGAGCCGGGAGTTCGGCGGCCAGCCCGGGACCGCCGGCGGCATCTACCGCTGACGATCCGGCTGCGATCGCACTGAAGCTGCACCGGGGGGCGGCCTGGATGGCGCCCCCGGACTTCTTGAGGAGCCAGCCAGTCCATCATGCAGATCAGCGCCCTCTTGTTGACCGTTGCCCTGCTGGCGGCCGGCACCGCACCGGCCGGCGCGCAGGTCCCGGCTCCCGCGGCGGCCGATCCGGACAGGGCCCCGGCGCGGCTGATCGACGCTTTCCTGGGGCCGGTGCCGGCGGCGGAGCCGGACGCCGCCCGGGCGGAGGAGGCGGCCCGGATCATCCGGGGCTTCTGCGCCGAGAGATTCGAGGACCGCGAGGCCGCCTCGGCCGCCGCGGCCAGACTGAGCCCGGCCGCGCTGACCCAACTGCGCCGGGCCGCAGCCGACCGGGATATGGAGGTGGCCGAACGTGCCGGCCAGGCGATCGCGGCCATCGAAAAGGCCTGGCGCGACGCCCTGGCCGCGGAGCTCGCCCGCGCCGGCCCGCCAGCCAGGGAACTGCTCAAAGCCCGGATCGCCGAGGAGCAGCGCGCCTGGGCCCGGAAAGCCCTGGAGGCCCCGGCGGCGGAGCGGGAGGGACGGGAAACGGACGTCGCACGGCTCAAGGCGGAGATGGCCGCAGCCAGTTCCCGCATCGAAGCCCTCAAGACCCTCGAGGACAGACTGGGTGCGCCCCCGCCCGCAGGCGGCGGCTGATCGCGGAGACAGCCCTCAGCGCGCCGCCAGAGCCAGGCTCACGCACTTCCGGGCCAGAATGTCGGAGGGATCCAGCAGCGCCACGCTGTGGTCGCCGACGTCCAGGGCATCGCTGGCCGGCAGGATCAGGGGCAGTTCGGTGCACCCGAGGATGATGGCCCGGGCGCCGCGCCGGGCCAGGTGCTCCACGGCTGCGAGCAGATCCTGGCGGCAGCGCCCTTCCCTGAATCCCGCCTTCACGCCCTTCTCGCCGTAAATGGCCTCCATGACCAACCGCTGATGCCCGGCGTCGGGGACCAGCAGGCTGATGCCCGCGGCCTCGGCCGCCCGGTGGTAGACGCGACTGGCCACGGTGCCGTCGGTGGCCAGCAGACCGGCCGTGCCGATGCCGGGATGCGCGGCTCTGAGATGCTCGACCGTCTCGTGGAGCATGTTGACTATGGGGATGCCCAGGTGCGGCTGGATTCGCTCCACAAAGGCGTGGGCGGTGTTGCAGGGGATGGCGATGGCATCGGCTCCGCCGGCCTCCAGCTTCTTGCAGGCCGAGTAGAGGGCCACGGTCGGGTCGGGCCCGTCGCCCACCAGGTTCAGAGTCCGGTCCGGAATCTGGGGGTTGTGGTCGACCAGCAGCTTGATGTGCTCCTGGTCCCGGCCCGCCGGGGTGTTCTTCACGATCTTGTCCAGGAAATCCACGGTGGCCGCCGGCCCCACCCCGCCGACCACCCCGACCTTGAAGGCCCGGGCGTAGGCCCCGCCCTCGTAGGCCAGGGCGTGCTGGGCGTAGACCTGGTTGACGTCGACCACCGGGGCACGCCTTGGGCCGAGCGCATCGAGCACCAGGGGGATCTCGGTGAAGCCCGGCAGGATGAGTTCGGCACCCTGCCCTTCCAGGTCGGCGCAGGCCCGCTCGATGAGCGCGGCGGCGGCGGGGTTCAGCCGGCCGCTCTTGATGCCGTCCGGGCCGTAGACCGCCCGCATCAGGCAATCGCGCTGGATCTCCGCCCGGGGGTAGATCAGGCTGAACCGCGGGGGGCCGAAATGCTTCTCGAAGAGCCCTCTGTGGCGCGCGTGGTCGGAGGTCAGCACGCCCAGCCGGACAGCCCCCGGATGGCGCCGCGCGACGTGCGCGGACAGGGCCTCCATGATGCTCGCCACTGGCAGCCGGATCTCCGGGCGGATTTCATCCAGGAAGGTGTGGCTGATGAAACAGGGAAGCAGCACCAGGTCCACGCCCCGCGACTCGAAGCTCCGGATCATGTCGAAAACATAGAGCTTCCGGGCGCCGGCGTCGGCCTGCCCCTCGCCGATAATCCCGCTCTCGCCGAACGGGCGCTGTTCGAAGACCAGCGCCGGCTGCCCGGCAGCCCCGGCGGAGGCCGAAGCCCGGACCAGCTTCACGAAGAGGTCGGCCCCGGCCAGCGGCCCGAGGCCGCCGATGATCCCGAAACACCGGCGGTCGCGCGCCGGCGCCTGTGCTGGGCCTTGGCCTGCCATGGACATGACCGGATTGTACACCGCCCGCTGCGCGCCGCAAAGGCAAGGGCCGCGCCCGTCCCTGCCGCCCAGCCTTGACATCCCCTCTCTGGGGGATACACTCCCCATCATGATGCAGCGCACCCTGGTACTGCTCAAGCCCGACGCGGTCGAACGGGCTCTGGTCGGGCGCATCCTGGCGCGCTTCGAGGCCAAGGGCCTGCGGCTGGCCGGCCTCAAGCTGATCCAGGTCACGCCGGCGCTTGCCGAGCGGCACTACGCCGCCCATCGCGGCAAGCCCTTCTATGCCGGGCTGATACGCTTCATCACCTCTGGACCGGTGGTGGCCGTCTGCCTGGAGGGCCGCAAGGCCATCGAATCGGTGCGCAGAATCACCGGCTCGACCGACGCCGCCGAAGCCGCGGCCGGGTCGATCCGCGGGGACTTCTCTTCCAGCAACCGATTCAACCTGGTGCACGCCTCGGACTCGCCGGAGTCCGCGGCCCAGGAACTGGCCAACTTCTTCGCCCCGGGCGAACTGGTGGATACCTCGCGCGAGTCGCTGCGCTGGCTCTATGACCTCTCGGAAGGAGATCCACTGTGATCAAGAAGATCTCCATGACCGCCGCCGCCCTGGGCCTGTTGCTGGCTCTGTGGGCCGACTCCGCCCGTGCGGACACCATATACCTCACCAACGGTCGGAGCGTGCGCGGTCGGATCACCTCGCGCAGCGGCGGACAGGTCACCATCCACCTCTACAACGGCGGCCGGATCACCATCCCGGCCGACACCATTGACTCCGTCGAGCCGGACGATGAGAAGCCGGCTCCCAAGCCTCCGGAAAACCCCACCCCCGAAACGCCCAAGGGCCCGGAGCCCCCGGCGACCGGCCCGGCCGGCACGCCCAAGGACCCCGCCGCCAAGCCGCCCGAGACCGCTCCGATGGGTGACGGCTTGGACATGGCCGAGATCCAGCGCAAGGCCACCGAGTTGGCGCCGCGCATCCGCGAACTGCTCGACCAACTGGGCACCGAGGGAGGCGCCAACGACGACAAGCGGGCCCAGGCCCGCGCCGAGCTGGTCAAGATCGGCGAGCCGGCCGTCGAACTGCTGGTCGGCGCTCTGCGCGACCAGTCCATCCTGCGGCAGGAGCTCGCGGCCGGAGTCATTGCCGAGATCGGCTCGAAACGGGCGGCCAAGCCTCTGCTGACCGCCCTGGACGCCGCCACGCCGGAAGTCGGGAAGGTCTCGGCGGGCAACGCCATGGTGCTGGCCGCCATGGCCTCGGCCTTCAACCGGGTGACCGGCCAGTTCTTCCCCTACGACGTCAAGGACCTCGAGGACGCCAGGATCGTCATCGCCCAGATGCAGGCCTGGTGGAGGGAGAACGCCGAGAAGTTCCCTGACCAGGTCGGGGATCCGCCCCGCCCGCCCAAGCCGGACGAATCCAAGGCCCCGGTCGATGCTCCGGCAGCGCCAGCGCCGGCCCCGACCGCCAAACCGGCGTCGCCTGAGACCACCCAGCCTGGCCCGACCCCGACCGCCAAGCCGACATCGCCCGAGACCACCCCACCTGTTCCGACCCCGGACGCGCCGGAGGCCGCCGGACAGCCCAAGGACGAGGCCCCGGACAAGGCCGGCGCCCAGGGCGGCTAGCGCCAGCACACCCACACCCCGCTCATGCAAATCAGGCGGCGGCAGGGCATCACCCTGATCCGGCTTAACGGGGCCGACCTCGCCGACCCGCTCCGGCTGCACCAGCGCGTGGAAGCCGCGGTGGTGGCCGACGGCGACCGCAAGCTGCTGGTCGACCTCTCGGCCGTGACGGACATGAACAGCACGCAGATAGGCGCTGTGGTGGGCCTGCACGTGCTGGCCTACGAGAACCTGGCGGTGGTCAAGTTCGTGGGCATGCGCGAGCGGATCGTCACGCTCTTCAGGCTGCTGGGCGTGGACACGCTCCTGGACATGCACTACGCACGGGCGACCGGGGCGCTGGCCAGCTTCGGAGTCTACAACCCGGAGGACTGGGACGACGCCGCGGACGAGGGCGCGGGCACGGACAGCCCGGCCGGCGCCGCCAACCGCCATGCGGGCGGCCGCACGAACTAGGGCTCATGCCGACCAATTTCCCCGAACCGCCCTCCGATCGTCTTCTTCCTGAAAATTGCCGCAACCTCCGCGCGGAGGTTCGCGTCGAACGTGTGCAGGCCGAGGGGAGACCCTCATGAATCAGGCAGACGCAGCACTGGCCCGCCGGTGGGCCGAGAACGGGGACCGCGAAGCCATGCGCGAACTCTACGAGCGGCACAGCCGCAGGGTTTTCGCCTTCGCCCGGTCAATGACCGGCAGCGAGGACGCCGCGGCGGAGGTCCTCCAGGAGACCTTCCTCCGTGCCGCCCGGGGCATGAGCCGCTTCAAGGGCGAGAGCGAGTTCTCCACGTGGCTGCTGGCGGTGGCCAAGAGCGCGGCGGGCGACCTGGGCCGCCGAGCCCAGCGCCGCGAGCGCGACCAGAAGATGGACCCGCCGGAGCGCGTCAATCCGGAGCCGGCGGATCATCTGGGCTCCCGGGAGCTCACGGAGGCAGTGCGGCAGGCCGTCCTGCGTCTGCCTGAGGCCGAGCGGCTGGCCGTAACGCTCTGTGAGCTCCAGGAGCTCCCCCTCCAGGAAGCCGGCGCGGTGCTGGGCTGGACCGAGGGCAAGCTCAAGAGCACGCTCTGGCGCGCCCGGGGGCGCCTCAAGAAACAGCTGGAGTGCTACGCAAGCTAGGACGCTGTAGAGAGCTGGAGAACTGACCATGCAGCCAGACGATCAACCCCGCATGGACGACCGCCGACTGGACGAACTGTTGGGCCGCCTCCGGGACGAACCCGTCCCCGAGGGCCGACTTAAGGCCTCCTGGCACGCCATCGACGCCGGGATGGAATGGAGGGCACCCTCGATGCATCCACTCGCTTTCACCCGAACCCTGATTCAGCCCAAGTGGGCCGCGGCCGCCGCGGCCGCCGCCCTGCTCTGTCTGACCTTTGCGGTTGGCAAGGCCCGGCTGGGCGGCCAGGCTCCGACCGACATGTCCGAGGAAGAGGAATCCGTCGGCCTGGTCAACGGCCCGGCCACCGCGGGGGCCGAACACGAATTGGTCGGGTCCGCCGATGGAACGGTGACAACCCTGGCAACGGGAGAGGCTGCCGTCTCCGGCGCCGTCAGCCGCGAAGCCCGCCGGGCCAGACCGCAAGAGGACGCCATCAGCGACGTCGCGCTGGGCGGCGGCCGTCCTGCCGGCGGGGCCGGCGGCAACTGGGCCTACGATGGCAAGGAAGGTTACCGCGATGGCAACCGGAAGGCCGCCGACAGAGCGGCGCCTGCGGCCCCTCCCCCGCCCCTCGCCGCGGCGCCGGCCGCAGCCAAGGACGCCCCGGGCAACTGGAAGGGCAAAGCTGAGGGAGGCAAGGCCGCCTCCAGCACCGGCCGCGGCCAGAGCGGCCAGTACGGGGGCCAGGGCCCCCTGGCCAGCCCCGACCTCCTACCCGTCCCGGGCAACGCCGACAAGAACCCGGGCGCACCCGCCAGGGGTGACGCCGGCCCGGGAGGGTCGCAGCCCCCCGGCCAGAGCAGCCAGAAGATCATCAAGACCGCCGAGCTGTCGCTCGAGGTCCGGAAGTCCGAGGAGGCCAGCCGCGAAGTCGACAAGCTGGTGACCCGCTACCGCGGCTTCTACGCCGACAACCGCGTTACCCAGAATGACGACGGCACCGCGACCATCACCGTGGTGGTCCGCGTGCCCCAGGCCAACTTCGAGGCGCTCTACGCCGAGCTCAAGAAGCTGGGACGGGTCAAGACCGAGAATGCCAAGGGCGAGGACGTCACCGAGAAGTACACCGATCTGGCCGCCCGCATCCGCAACGCCGAGCACCTCGAGAAGAGCCTGCTGGTGCTCCTCGACGAGAAGAAGAAGAACGGCAAGATGAGCGAAATCCTTGAGGTCCAGCGCGAGCTGGCCAAGACCCGCGAGGAGATCGAGAAGATGCAGGGCTCCATGCGGGTCATGGAGAACCTCATCGAGTTCGGCACCATCTATCTGACCCTGGCCGAGCGGTCCCGCACCGTGCCCTCCGGTTCACTGAACATCGAGGTGAAGGACGCGACCGCCTCCGACCGGGAGCTGGACCGCGTGGTCGGCGAGGTCGCGGGCCAGGTGGTCAGCCGCACTTCGGTAAAGCGCCCGGACGGCACCCTGATGATCACCGCGGCAGTCAAGGCGCCCATGATCCGCTTCGGCGAACTGGTCGAGAAGCTCAAGGCCCTGGGCGTGCGCACCGACCGCGAGGACATCCGCGGCTACAACCTGGCGGCCGTCACCGAGGACGCCGGCGCCAAGGACGTGCTGGCCACGGTCAACCTGATCCTCTTCGAGCCCAGCCTGCAGAAGCCGGGCGGCAACGCCCGCATCCAGGTGGAGACTCTGGACAGCGCGGCCCAGGTCATCGGCGCGATCCTCAAGGAAGTCGACGGCACGCAGGTCAGCCGCCACGAGAGCCGCGTCAACGACCAGGCCACCGCCACCTACCAGCTGCGCGTCTCCCGGGCCAAGTTCCCGTCGCTGGTGCTGTCCCTGCCGCGCATCGGCACTGTGGAGACCAAGCAGGTGGTCGGCGCCGACGTGGTGGGCGTCGAAGGCCCGGCAGCCAAGGTGCAGTGCGATCTTGAGCTCCAGATCCACGAGCGCGACCGCGAGACCCCCGGCGGCAGCGCCACGCTGTCCACCACCCGGATGGCCGAGGCTGCGACCAAGCTCGCCGAGCTGCTCAAGAGCGTCGACGGCCAGGTCACCTCGCACACCGAGAGCAAGCAGGCCGACGGCACCGTCAACGCCCAGTACCAGGTCCAGGTCAAGCGGGGCAAGTTCGCCCAGCTGGACGCGGGACTCGGCACCATCGGCCGCCTGCAGCACAAGGAGGTTCACGGCACCGACCTGGCCGAGGTCAAGGGCGCGGCCGCCGACACCTTCTGCTCCCTGAGCCTGGAGATCCAGGAGCGGCGCGCGCCCATGCCCACCGCCGACCTGAAGGTGATCGTCTCCAACGCCAAGGATGCCGGCGACAAGCTGGCCGCCATCTGCAAGGCCGCCAAGGCCGAAACCGGCGTGCCCGAGATCATCAAGGGCGACAACCTGTCCGAAGTCCAGATCTGGCAGCCCCAGCTGCCGGTGGAGGCCTTCGACACCTTCGTGGCCCAGGTCCAGCAGCTGGGCAAGGCCCGCGGCACGATCAAGCCGGTGCGGGTCGGCGAGGAGGAGAAGCCCGACCCCAAGGCAATGACCGGCGTCGTGGTGCGCCTCGTGCAGCAGAGCCCCTTCGAGCGGCAGGAACCGCAGCAGGACTGGGGCTCCCTGACCGGCGCCCTGCGGGCGGCAGGCGACGGGTTCGTCAACATCCTCCGCTACCTGATCGCCGGACTCCCCTACGTGCTGGTGCTGGTCATCGTGGTGTTCGGCGCCTACAAGCTGATCAGCCGCGCCGGCAGCCGGAAGAACGCCGGGGAGAAGACCCCGGGACCGGAGACCCCCAGGAAGGAGTAGACTGACAGCCTGCCACAAGAGCACCGCGGGGCGGCCGACCGGCCGCCCCGCTCTCTTTGCAGCCGCCAACCAACAGCCCGACCATGAAGAAATCGGGGCGGCCTTTCGGCCGCCCCGGGGTTGCGTCTCTCTCGTAACGACGCGCTATCTAGCTGCGCACCTTCCCAAAGCACAGAACCGCGTTGTGCCCGCCGAAGCCCAGCGAGTTGCTGAGCACGACCTTGACGTCGGCCTTGCGGGCCGTGTTGGGCACGTAGTCCAGATCGCAGTCCGGGTCGGGCGTCTCGTAGTTGATGGTGGGCGGAAGCACCCCGCGTTCGACGGCCAGGGCGCTGATCACCGCCTCGATCCCGCCGGCGGCGCCCAGGGCGTGGCCGGTCATGCTCTTGGTGGAGCTGACCGCCAGCTTCCGGGCGTGGTCGCCGAAGGCCAGCTTGATGGCCGCGGTCTCGATCTTGTCGTTGTAGGCCGTCGAGGTCCCGTGGGCGTTGATGTAGTCGACATCTTCAGGCCGCACCCCGGCATCCTCGATCGCCATGCGCATGGCCCGGCACGGGCCGTCGGCGGTCTCGTCCGGGGCGGTGATGTGGTAGGCGTCGCAGGTGGCCCCGAACCCCAGGAACTCGCAGTAAATGTGCGCGCCGCGGGCCTTGGCCTGCTCGTACTCCTCGAGCACCAGCACCCCGGCGCCCTCGGACAGCACGAAGCCGTCGCGGTTCTTGTCGAACGGGCGGCTGGCCTTCTCCGGGGCGTCGTTGCGGACCGACAGCGCGTGGAGCGCGTTGAACCCGCCCACGCCCAGGTAGCAGACGGTCGCCTCGGCCCCGCCGGAGACGATCGTGTCCGCCCAGCCCTCTTGGATGAGGCGCAGAGCGTCGCCCAGCGCGTGAGCCCCGGAGGCGCACGCCGAGGCCACGGCGTGGTTGGGGCCCTTGAGCCCCAGCTCGATGCCGATCTGCCCGGAGGCGGCGTTGGCCATCATCTTGGGGACTAGGAACGCGGAGAGCTTGCCGGGCCCCTTCTCCCTGAAGCGGTCGTACTGCTCCTCGACGGTGGTCAGGCCGCCGATGCCCGTGCCGATGACGCATCCGCCACGCTTGGCATCCATGGCCTTGAAGTCGATCTTGGAGTCAGCCACCGCGATCTTGGCGGCGGCCATGGCATACTGGGCGTAGAGGTCGATCTTCTTGACCTCGCGCTTGTCGATCCAGTTGGTGGGGTCGAAGTTCTTGACCTCACCGGCGAAGTGGGTGTCGAAGTCCTTGGAGTCGAATCTGGTGATCGGGCCGATGCCGCTCTTGCCCTCGACCAGGTTCTTCCACGGCTCCTCGACGCCGACGCCTACGGACGCGACCATGCCCAGGCCGGTGACCACCACCCGGCGGCGGTTGGCGTGTCTCATTTCAGAAACCGACAGGCGCGGCGGGCGCTAGGCGCCGGCCTTCTGCTTGAGCTGGCCCTCGATGTAGTTGACCGCATCGCCGATGGTCTTGATGCCCTGCTGATCATCGGGGATGTTGAGGTCGAACTCGTCCTCGAACTCCATGACCAGTTCGGCGATGTCCAGGCTGTCGGCGCCCAGATCGTCCACGAAGCTGGTCTCGGCGGTGATCTGGTCCTTGCTGACGTCCAGCTGCTCGGCAACGATGTCGGTGACCTTCTGGGTGATCTCTGCTCTGTCCACTGTACGCTCCTTCTGAACTGTCCGCGGCGGATGCCGCGGCACGGGTCCTACATGACCATGCCGCCGTCGACGGTCAGCACCTGGCCGGTCACGTAACCGGCATCGTCGGACGCCAGGAAAGCCACGGCGGCGGCGACATCCGCGGCCTCGCCCATGCGCCCGAGGGGCACGAGCTTGAGCATCTGATCCTTCTGGTCCTGGGTGAGCTTGTCGGTCATGGCCGTGCGGATGTATCCGGGGGCCACGGCATTGACGGTGATCCCGCGCGCGGCGAACTCCTTGGCGCAGCTCTTGGTCAGGCCGATGAGCCCCGCCTTGCTGGCCGAGTAATTGCCCTGCCCGGCGTTGCCCATGAGGCCGACCACCGAGGCGATGTTCACGATGCGCCCGGAACGCTGCTTGAGCATCGGCCGGGCCACCGCCCTGGTGCAGAGGAAGGAGCCCTTGAGGTTCACGGCCAGCACCGCGTCCCACTCCTCGTCCTTCATGCGCATGAGCAGGTTGTCGCGGGTGATGCCGGCGTTGTTGACGAGCACATCCACCCTGCCAAGATCCTTGACCACGGCGTCCACCGCGGCGTCCACCTCGGCGGCGGCGGTGACGTTGACCTTGTAGCCCTTGACCTTAACCCCCAGCTTTGAGGACATTTCCGCGCAGACGGCATCGAGGTCCGGAAGCACGTCAAACAAGGCGAGATCCGCCCCCGCCGAGGCCAGCCGCTCGGCGATGGAGCGGCCGATGCCCCTGGCGCCGCCTGTGACCAGCGCTACTCTGCCCTTCAACGACATCGCCCGTCCTTCCTGCTGTGATCGCGGATTGACAAAGAACCTGCCGGCAGGCGGGTCAATGCGCACATGGCGCCACCGCCCGCGGCACGACGGGAATCATAAGGAGAAAACGGCCGGCGTCAACTGAATTCGGCGCCTGGCCCACCTATGGAAGGGGGCCGGCGGCGGATGCCGCCGGCCCCCGTGGACCGCGTTCGTCAGGGCGCGGCCGCCAGGATGGTCTGGTTGCCGCCGGCCGCGACGGACACCGCCCCGGACACCCCCGTCATCGCCACCGCGCTCAGCCGCTTGGTGGTGGTCCCGTCTCCCAGCTGGCCGCTGGCGTTCGAGCCCCAGGCCTTGGCCGTCCCGTCACTCAGCCGCACCACGCTGTGCCCGCTACCCGCCGCCACCGACAGCGCCCCGCTCACCCCGCTGACCGCCACTGGCGTCTTCCGCGTCGTCGTCGTGCCGTCACCCAACTGCCCGTTGCTGTTCCGGCCCCACGACTTCACCGTCCCGTCCGCCAGCACCGCCAGCGTGTGGTATCCTCCGCCGGCCACCGCGCTCACCCCGGACCCCAGCCCCGTAACCGCCACCGGCGCCTTCCGGCCCGTCGTCGTCCCGTCACCCAGCTGCCCGTAGGCGTTGTCGCCCCAGGCCATCGCCGCCCCTGCCGTCGTCACCGCCAGCGAGTGCGTCAGCCCCGCCGCAATCCGCGCCACACCGGACCCCAGCCCCGTAACCGCCACCGGCGTCTTCCGCGTCGTCGTCGTACCGTCACCCAGCTGCCCCTTGCCGTTCGCCCCCCACGCCAGCACCGCCCCGCCCGAGGTCAGCGCCAGCGAGTGCGTCCCGCCGGCCGCTATCGCCGCAACCCCGACGAGCCCCGGCACCGCCGTCGGCACCAGCCGCATCGTCGTCGTCCCGTCACCCAGCTGCCCGCTCTTGTTCACGCCCCACGCCCTGACCGTCCCGTCGGACAGCAGCGCCAGCGAGTGCCCGTTGCCGGCAGCCACCGCCACCACCCCAGTGAGACCAGGCACCGCCACCGGCGTCAGCCGCGTCGTCTTCGTCCCGTCGCCCAGCTGACCGGATGTGTTCAAACCCCACGCCAGCACCGTGCCGTCCGCCTTCAGCGCCAGCGTGTGCGACTGACCGCTCGCCACCGCCACCACGCCCGCGGCCCCGGCCGCGTCCACCACCGTCTTCCGCGCCGTCGTCGTCCCGTCACCCAGCTGCCCGTAACTGTTCGCACCAGCCCCCTTCGCCTGGCCGCTGGGCGGAGGCGCCGTGACGTTGATCGTCACTGAGGTCATGGCGAAGGTGCCCTTGCAGTCGGTGACGTTCAGGACGACTTCGTAGCTCCCAGGTTCAGAGAAAGTCCGGCTGGTGGTGCTGCCCAGCACCGCCTCGCTGCCGAAATCCCACACGCAGGTCAGGGCGTCGCCCTCCGGATCGGTCGACCCGGAAGCGCTGAAACTTACAGTCAGCGGCGCCCAGCCCGTGAGCGTGCTTGCCGCGATCGCCGCCGAGGGCTTGGCCGGCTCGCCCACCGCGTCGATGGCGTCGCGGATGGCCTGGATCACTTTCAGGTTGTTCTGGCTGGTCTTGGTGCCCCCGTTGGGCGAGTCAAACATGTAGATGATCCCGCGGAGGTTGCGTTTGCGGTCGATCCAAGGCCAGGTGCCGAACCCCCCTGGGCTGGCCACCTCGATGGCCTCCTTGGACTGCGGGTAGTTGGGATCGTCGACCATGATCCAGGAGGCGGTGCCGTAGTCCGGCTTGGTGTTGTTGGGGTAGATCTCGGGCGGATCCGGACAGGGGCTGTAGTGCTCCGGCAGGTCGCGGGTCTGGTTGACCAGGAAGTGCCGCATCGAACGCGGCCGGAGGTAGACCTGTCCTTCCGGCGTGACTCCGCCATTCATCAACGTCTTGAGGAAGCGCAGGTAGGCCCGAGCCGTGCCCTGAACGCCCGCACCGATGACGGGATTCTTGTCGCTGAAGTAGTTGTAGTCGCAGTTGGCCATGCCCACCGGCGTGAACAGTTCATCGGCAGCGATCGTCCGCCACGAGCGCCCCTGTGGGTCAACCAGTTCGCAGATCCGACCGACGGCCTGCAGTCCGTTGCCTTCGTAGGCCAGCTTGGTGCCGGGGGGAAAGGCCAGGGGAACATCGACGGGGATCTTCTTGACCGTCTGCTCAAGGGTCATAAACGGATTCATCTGCCAGTCGTACTGCTGGGTTGAATAGAGCCCCGCCTTCATTGAGCAGCACTGTTGGATGGTCACGCTGCCGGTGACGCCGTTCTGGTTGCTGTAGTCGTTGAAGAAGGGCAGGTACTTGCCAACCTCGTCTTCGAACGTGAAGAGCCCCTTCTCGTGCATGCGTAGGATGATCGCTCCGGACAGCCACTTCGTGCAGGAGGCCAGCCCGTACTTGGTGTCCTCCTGCGTCGCCCCGGCCTGGTAGCGGAAGATCTCCCGGTCGCCCTGCTGGACCACCACAAGGACGTTGCCGCCGGCGTAGAGGGCCAGGTTGTCGGACAGCTGTTTGGTAGCGGCGGAGAAGTCGTATTCCGACGCCGCGGCCTGCGCCGACCTCAGGCCGCAGCCCAGGACCAGGAGACTCAGGAGGACTCGCCAAACCAACTGACTCATCAGAAGATCCCTTTCATCACGCCGGCTTCGCCCCCGAAGCCGCCGGATAGGTGCAAGTGCCATGCCAATCTACAGATAGGCTCAAGCCTCCAGATCGCGTTACTTCTAGAAGAACTGGATCGCCGTTATCTCCCACTGCACATGTGGGGAAAAGGCTCTCCTGTGGGATTTCAGCACAAGCACCCTTTATCCTTGCCGGGGCAGCGGTGCGAGCTATAATCTTCCGGCAGAACCGGCCGCGGAACGGCCGCCGAGAAAGGAAAGAGGAGAGTAATGGCCGCCAAGATCTACTACCAGAAGGACGCCCGCCCCAAGCTGCTCAAGGGCCAGACCATCGGCATCGTCGGATACGGCTCGCAGGGCCACGCCCAGGCGCTCAACCTGCGCGACAGCGGCTACCGGGTGCTGGTCTCCGACGTGGAGGGCACCTACAACTGGCGGCTGGCCAAGAAGCACGGCTTCAATCCCGTTGGCGCCGCCGAGCTGGCCGATCGCGCCGACTACATCCAGATGCTCATCCCCGACGTCATCCAGGGCAAGGTCTACCAGAAGGACTTGGCGCCCTGCATGGGCCCGGGCAAGGTGCTGGGCTTCAGCCATGGCTTCAACATCCGCTACGGCATCATCAAGCCCCCCAAGGGCGTCGACGTGGTCATGATCGCCCCCAAGGGCCCGGGGCATCTGGTGCGCAGCGAATACCAGAAGGGTGGCGGCGTGCCCTGCCTGCTGGCCGTAGAGCGCAACGCCAGCGGCCGGGCCAAGGATCTGGCCCTGGCCTACGCCTGGGGCATCGGCGGCACCCGTGCCGGCGTGATCCAGACCACCTTCACCGAGGAGACCGAGACGGACCTCTTCGGCGAGCAGGCAGTGCTCTGCGGCGGCGCCTCGGAGCTGGTCAAGGCCGGTTTCCAGACCCTGGTCCAGGCCGGCTACCAGCCGGAGATCGCCTACTTCGAGTGCCTCCACGAGCTCAAGCTGATCGTCGACCTCTTCTACCGCGGCGGCATCTCCTACATGCGCTACTCGGTTAGCGACACCGCCGAGTACGGCGACTACACCCGCGGGCCGAGGATCATCACCGACGCCACCCGCAAGGAGATGAAGAAGATCCTGGCCGAGATCCGCAACGGTTCCTTCGCCAAGGAGTGGATGGCCGAGGCCGGCCGCGGCTCCGCCAAACTCCTGGCCAAGCGCAAGGCCGAGCGGGACATCGCCATCGAACAGGTCGGCCGCCGCCTCCGCAAGATGATGACCTGGCTCGATCCGGTCGAGCCGCCCAAGTAAGACAGGCAGGGGCGGAGACAGCGTTTTTGCCGCAGGATCGGGAGTTGGGCGCGGGGGCGGAGTCCGCGGGAACGTCCCGCACCGGCCGGGACGGCCCCGGCACCTGGCCGCAGAAGGTCCGCGAGCTCTGCCACGGCATCAACAACCACCTGGGCGTGATAACCGGCCACGTCGAGCTCATGACCTCCGCAGGCGGCCGCCACCTGCCTCCGGACGTGATCCGGCGCCTGCGGCAGATCGATGAGGCCGCCGAGCGGATCAGGGCCCTCGTAGGACAGGCGGCCGCTGAGTCCCGGTCCGCGCCCGCCGAGCGGGAGGCCTGAATCCGCCCATGACCTCAGCGCGCAGGGCCTTCGTCTCTGACATCCACGGGAACACCCCCGCGCTCGAGGCGGTGCTAGCCGACATTGACCGGCGCGGCATCCCGGAGACCTGGTGCGGCGGAGACCTTGTCGGCTACGGGCCGGACCCCGAGGGCTGCATCCGCCTGATCGTGAAGCACGCCCGGCGCTGTATCATGGGCAACCATGACTGGGCGCTGCTGAACGACCCGATAGGCTTCAACCCGGTGGCTGCCGAGGCCATAGCCTGCAACCGCCGGATCATGGGCGAACACTGCTACGTGGGCGTCAGGCCCGGCTGCGCCGACTGGAACTGGCTGCGGGCGCTGCCCGACGGCAGCGAGGAGCCAGGCCTGCTCAACGTCCACGCCTCGCCGCGCGACCGGCTGTCCGAATACGTGCTGGCCAGCGACGTGGCCTACGGCCCGAGCGACAAGATCGTGGATATCTTCTCGCGCTTCGAACGGCTCTGCGTGGTCGGCCACAGCCACCGCCCGGGCATAGTCACCCCTGACTTCCGGTGGCTGCGCCCCGAGGACTTGCCCGAAGGGCTGATCATGCGGAAGGGCGGCAAGTACCTTCTCAATGACGGCTCCGTCGGCCAGCCACGCGACGGCGACAACCGCGCCTGCTACGCGGAGGTCGACGGCGACCGGCTCATCTTCCACCGGGTGGCCTACGACTACAAGAAGACCATGGAGATGATCTACAAGGTCGGTTGCCTGGCGCCCATCTGTGCGGAGCGGCTGGCGATCGGGCGGTAGCGCCCCTGTACATCCGGGCGCAGCGGTGCTCACGGAACTGCTCAGCCCGCGACGGTAATCGGCAGAGACCGGACCATGGACTCACCGGCCGTCCCGCTGCACACGAAACATGCTGCCGACAGGAGCCGGGAAATGGCCGGGGCGGAGGTCGCCCCCCGCCCCGGCATTGTCCGCCTTGCGATGCCTAGCTATTTCCTGGGCGGCTTGCCGCTGCTGCCCACCTTCGCCTGGACCTGATTGGAGTAACCGGAGACGCCCTTGACCGCGCTGAAGGCCTGCACCCGGTACAGGTAGGTGCCCGCAGCCACGCCGGTCTGGGAGAAGGCTGTCACGTTGGCGCCGACCGTCCCCACGCGCGTCCACGTGGTCTTGCCCTTGGCCGTCACCCCGCGCTCCACGTAGAACCCATCCTCGCAGCCGGCGTTGTCCGTCCAGCCAAGCGTCACCGTGGTGCCGGAGACGGCCGCGGTCAGGCCGCTGGGGGCATTGAGCTGGTTGGGGTCGGGGCTGACCGTGATCACCAGGGTGGTCTCGCCGGTGGCCCCCTTGTCGTCGGTTACGGTCAGCGCGGCCAGGAAAGTGCCGGCCGCGGTGTAGGTGTGGCTGGCGGTCTCGCCCGTGGCCGTGGCGCCGTCGCCGAAGTTCCAGGCCCAGGAGATGATCGCGCCGTCCGGGTCGCGCGAGCCGGCGCTGCTGAAGGCCACGACCAGCGGAGCGGCGCCGCTCTCCGGAGTGGCCGAGGCCATGGCCACTGGCCCGATGTTGCCGGAATTGTAGGTGTAGTCTATCCAGGCGTACTTCTGCTGCCCGCCGTCGGCGGCCTGGGGCACGTTGGCGGCGCTGCCGGCCAGGACGTCGCCGGTGTCCTTGACCTCGTAGAGGTTGAAGGCCTTGAGCGTGGACGGATCGCCGGTGCCGCTGTCGTATACCCCGACGTACCAGCGCTTGGCGGCGGTGGTGGTGGGGGCCAGATCGGTGAAGTCATAGTAGAACGTGCCGTCGACCGCGGTGGTGCCGCCGTTGAAGGCCAGGGCGCCGCCCTGGAAGCTGATCAGGTTGGGGTACCAGGTCGAAGCCGGCGTGGTGGCCGTGGTCGCGGAGATCCCCAGGTTCATGCGCAGCTGGTTGCGCTTGGCGGCGTTGACCGTGAACTGGGCGACAACCCTGGGCTGGTAGGCCGCGCGGGCGGTGACCCAGCAGGCCTCGTTGTACCACCAGGCGGCGACGCGGCTGGCGCTGGGCGCGCCGGCCACCGCGGAGGTGGCCTTCAGCGCATCGTAGGACAGCCAGGTGAAGCCGGCCTCGTTCCAGCCGGTGCCCCAGGAGTTGCAGATCCGGAAGGCGCCCTTCTCGCCGTTGTCCACGACGCCGTTGGAGTTCATGTCCACCCAGATGTCGTCGTTGTAGCCGACCACGGTCATGGCGTGGCCGCTGGAGTTGACCACCGCGTAGTAGCAGCAGTTTTTGCCGACGAACGCGTCATCCGCCGTGGTGGCCGGGTCGTTGGCGATGGCCTTGTACTGCCAGCCGTAGATGTCCGTGGCGTAGTTGAGGACGTAGCCGTTGGCCAGGAGCTGCTTGAGTTGGGCCACGCCGGTGGCGGTGTCCAGCCCGCTGACCCGGCCGGTCTGGTAGGCCCGGACGTTGATGGCGTTGCGCCAGACCGAGGGGGTCAGGCACCAGGCGGTGTAGTTGCCGTCGTAGGGGAACTCGGCCCAGGTGGCCAGGCCGTGGCTGATGGCGATGTTGTAGGCGTCGTAGTGCCAGGTGCCCTGGTTGGCGCCGCCGTTGAGCATGTTATAGGTCCACTTCGGCGAGAAGCGCAGGGTGTCGCCGCCGTTCTTGGCGTCCCAGTCGCGGGCCATGGCGGTCATGTGGGTGAGCGTGTAGTAGACAGAGCTGAACTGCGCGCAGGAGCCCAGCGACCCCTGGCTGCGCACCGGCGGGAAGTACTTGAGCGCGCTGTTGTCCACGTAGCTGGGCAGGATCGCCGGGGCCTCCGCGCCCGCGCCGGAGGCAGCGACTTCCTCGCCGACCGCGACCACGCCGGCCTCGGCCTCGGTGAGCTGGGCGAGCCCCTTCTTGCCGCGCTCCGCATTGACGCGCTCGAGTCCAAGCTTGTTGAGCCGCACCTTGCCGGTCTTGAGCATGTGCTGGTCGGCCCACTGGAGTTCCGCAGCGGTTGGCCGGCGGCAGCCGGTGGCGTGCGGGTCGGCGTCCTGGGCCCTGGCGGCTCCCCCAGGCATCAGACCGGCCACCACCATGGTCAAGGAAGCCACCAGAGTCTGCAGGAATCTCATCGGCATGCTCCTTTCCGGACCCACACAGTCACCGCGGGCACCCCCGCTGCACACGTGCATATAGGCACGACAACCTATGGTTTCTACACAAAACCTCCCGGAATTCCGCACCTCCAACGCTCAACCGGGGCAACATGCAAGAGGCCTGAACTTGCACCTTTCGGATATGCGCTAGAATCTTCAGAGCACGTTTCCACCGCGGAACAGCGCCTGCGACAGGCTCTGCGACCCGCGATCCCGCGCTTGGGAGGCGTCTTGGCGGACGAAGCCGATCTGCTCGTAAGGGCGTCCCGGGGCGACCAAGCGGCCGCCGGCCGCATCTACGACCGCCACGCGCCGGGGGTGTTGCGTTTCCTCGTGCTGATGCTCGGGGAGGAGAACACGGCCGAGGATGTTCTCCAGGAATCCTTCAGCTATCTCTTCAAGAACGCCACCCGCTACGATCCCGCCAGATCCAGCATCTCAACGTGGTTGCGGCAGATCGCCTACAGCATGGCCCGCAACGAACTGCGGAGAAGGCGGCGCCGGCCATCGGTCTCGCTGGAGGCGCCGGTGCCCTGCGACGGCGGGACCAGGCCATTGTCCGAACTCCTGGCCGCCCGCGAATCCAACCCGGCCGGACACCGTGCGGCCAAGGCGCTGGAGGTCATCAGCCGCCTGCCGGAGGACGACCGCCGGGTACTCATACTGAGGCATGTGGAAGGTTGCCAGCCCAGACAGATGGCCAGGATTCTTGGGATCAGTTCCAAGGCGGTCTCGATGCGCATCTGGAGGGCTCTCAACCGGTTGCGCAGTGAGCTGCTCAGGGACTCCTGCGATTTCCCGTAGAAGATCGTCCGGACGGGTTTAGATGACGATGGAAACCGGTAGTCGGCAAAGAGGCGCAGGAAGGCAATGATCGAGTGCACTAAGGCTCGGGAACTCATCACCGCCAAGGCCCTGGCTCCGCTGGGGCAGGTCGATGATGGCCTCCTGAATGCCCATCTCGCCACCTGCCAGGACTGCACCCGGCTGGCGCGGGCCACCGCCGCGGTGGTCGCCGGCCTGGAGGGACTGGCCGGAGCCGGCATCAGCCCGCGCCCCGAGGTTCGCGCCCGCGTGCTGGCTGCGTTGCCCGTACAGCGGCCGGCCTCCCGGAGGAGCGTGCGCAAGGTTGCCAGTTCGCGCCGCCAGCGCCGACCGGCCTTCGGATACGGAGCCCAAATGGCCGTGGCGGCGGTCCTGGTCATCGCCGCCGGCTTCTGGTTCTTCGGACTCCACCGCGATACCCCCACTGTACCGGCTGAGGTCCCGGAACGGCCGGTTGTTGCAGGCCCGGCGGTGGGCGGCCCTGACCTCCCAACGCTGGACAGGTGCGACGACCACTGTCAGATAGTCCGCAGCGGCCGCAGCCTGGACGTCTCCGCGGGAATGCGGCTTGTCGCCGGAGACCGGCTTATGACCGCTGGCCGCGGACGGGCCGGGCTCCGCTATCGGGACGGCTCCTCCGTGGCGCTCAACGGTGGCAGCACCGTCACCATCGAAGTCTCGATGGCCGGAAAGCGGCTGACTCTGGAACGCGGCGAAGTCTTCGTCGATGCGGCGGGGCAGCCAGTCGGCAGGCCGATGGTTCTGAATCCCGACCGGGAAGATCAGGTGACCGTCCTGGGCACGGCCTTCGAACTGACCCGCGGCGAGAACCGCACCGAACTCCGCATGCTGCACGGCCGCGTGGCCTTCGGCAGGGACCGGGCGGTCGAGGTCGGCGGTGGCCAGGGCAGTGCCATCCATGGGCCTGCGGGACCTGAGCCGCCCACGACTTGTCCGGCCGAGGAGGTTGCCGCCTGGCGTTCCGCGCCGTCCTCCGCCGAGGTCTCCGCTCCCACGCCGGAACCGCCCCCGGTCGCAGCCGGGACGGCAGGCGGCCCGGCGCAGCAGCCCGCCAGACACCCGGGGCTGGAGCCGGCCCTCCCGGCAGGCAGAGAGAACCCCGCTCACGAGGACGGGCCGCCGGTCGCCGTCGGGCCCGGCAAGGGGCACGACGACGCGGACAAGGGACCTGCCGATCAGGCCAACAACGCCAAGATCGAGGGCAAGAAGGACGAAGGCCAGAAGGACAAGCCCGAGGACAAGGGCGTGAAGCCGCCCGACCCTCCCAAGGAAGACAAGAAGCCGGATGACGACGGCTCCAAGAAACCGCCCGCCGGGAACAAGCCGCCGGCTCAGCCCCAGCCAGCCGCACCCGTCAAGCCCGCCAAGCCGCCCAAGCCCGTCAAGACCAAGTAGCCGGGAACCGGACGGCCGTCTCAGAGTATTGCCGAGAGCCTCTCCCGGCTGGCGTCATCCATCTTCGAGATGGACGGGAAGTCGTAGTGGTTGCCGGACAGGTCGGTGACCCGTATGCGGTCCGCGCCCTGGTAGCGGACCGCCTCGCGCGGGCTCTCGGTGTGGAAGACCCTCTCGCCTCGACTCGTGCGCACCCGCCAGCGGATCAGGAATGGGCGGAGTTCGTCTATTGCCTCGATGGCGCCCACCTGGGGGATGAGGTAGCGGACTTCCAGCGCCGCCCTGACGGCCGCGCGGCTAGCCGCGTCGAGGCTCTCCAGGGAGCGGATCATGCCCGCCGGCTCGCCCTTGGCGTCGCGGAGCTCCACGTACTCGCCGGGCGCCGTCACCGGGAAACCCATGGCCGCCCGGACGTCGGCGAGTTCCTCTCCGGAGCCGATCCGCACACAGAGCCGCGCGGCCTCCGGCTCCCAGCGCGCCGCGACCTCGCCGGGCTCGAGCCAGCGGATGGCCGGCTTCTCGGGAGGCGCCGCGGGGGCCGGGGCCGGGGAGACTGGCTGGGCTTCGCCCTGCGCCTTGTTCTCGCCGTCAGTCATGTTCGGTCGCGCCCTTCGCTATCCGAGCGGTCAACACGCAACATCCAACACCCAACATGCAACATGCAATGCCAAGGAGGGGGCTGTTTCCGCCAATAGTCGTTGAAGATTGCGGATTGGACGTTGAGTTGTCCCGGTTTCCCTCAGCTTGGAGACGGCTCCTTCCGACATTCGTTGAGCGTTGCGTGTTGCATGTTGCGTGTTGCATGTTGAGCCGTCGTTTCCCCACGCCGTCAGCCTTCCACCGCCACCACCGCGCACATCTCGGCGTGGGCCTTGACCAGGTCGCGGTAGATGCCCTCGCGCGAGGAGAGCTCCTCGTGCGTGCCCACGTCCTTGATTTCGCCCTTGTCGAGCACCACCAGGCGGCTGGCGCCCCGCAGCGTGGATAGCCGGTGCGCGATGGCGAAGGTGGTGCGGCCGGCGGTGAGGCGGGTGATGGCCTGCTGGATCTCCTGCTCGGTCTTGGTGTCCACCGAACTGGTGGCCTCGTCCAGGATCAGGATGCGCGGGTCGTGCAGGATGGCCCGGGCGATGGCCAGGCGCTGCTTCTCTCCGCCCGAGAAGTTATTGCCGCCCTCCTCGACCTCCGAGTCGTAGCCGTCGGGCCGGTCCATGATGAAGCCGTGGGCGTTGGCCAGCCGCGCCGCGGAGATGACCTCCTCGCGGGTGGCCGACGGCTTGGCGTAGGCGATGTTCTCGAAGACCGTCCCGGAGAAGAGGTAGGTCTCCTGGAGCACCACCCCGATCTGCCGGCGCAGGTCGGCCACGCGGATCTTGCGCACGTCCACGCCGTCGATCAGCAGCTGGCCCTGGTCGGCGTCGTACAGCCGGCTGATCAGGTTGACCGTGGTGGTCTTGCCGGCTCCCGAGGCGCCCACCAGCCCGATCATCTCGCCGGCGGCGATGTCCAGAGTGGCGTGCTTGATCACCGGCGTGTGCTTCTCGTACCCGAAGGTGACGTTGCGGAACTCGATCCGCCCCTTGATGTGCGGCATGGCCACGGCGTCCGGCGACTCGGCCACCTCCGGCTCGGTGTCCAGGATCTCGAAGATGCGCTCGGCGGCGGTCATCGAGCGGGTGAACCACTGGTTGACCTGGGTGAGCGTGCCCAGCGGGCCGTAGAGCATGGGCGTGTAGCCCAGGAACATGACCAGCGTGCCCGGGGTGGTCCCGTCCAGCCCTTTGACGATCATGAAGCCGCCCAGCGCCCAGACCAGATAGACGCCGAAGCCCATCACGAACTGGATGAAGGGCATCAGCGTGGCCCAGGTCCGTTCGGCGGTGATGATGGCGTTGCGGCTGGCCTGGTTGTAGCGGTCGAAGCGCGAGATCTCCTGCTCCTCGCGCCCGAAGGATTTGACCACCCGGACGCCGCGGAGCGAGTCGTTGAGCGCCGCCGACATCCGGCTCATCACCTCCCACAGCCGGCGGAAGCGGCTCATGATCCGCTTCCAGACGAGCCTGGTGACCAGGACCACCAGCGGCGCCGGCAGGAGCACCAGGAGCGCCAGCTTCCAGTTGACCACGAAGAGAACCACGGTAACCGCCACGGCCTGGAGGATGCTGACTCCGGTCCAGAGCACGCCGTCGACCAGGAATCCCTCCAGGTGCTGGGCGTCGCCCGAGACGCGGCTCATCAACGCGCCGGTCTTGTGGCGGTCGAAGTAGCCGAGGGAGAGCAGTTGCAGATGGTCGAAGGTCCGGCCGCGCAGGTCCCGGCTGACGCTGGCGCCGATCAGCACGGAGATCCGCCCGCGCATCACCCTCAGCCCGACGCTGACCAGCTCCACGCTGACCCAGGCCCCGATGCACAGGAAGAGCACGAGCAGGCGCTCGTCGTCGGTCGTCGGCGCCTGAGGGACCAGGGCGCGGTCGAAAAGCCGCTTGTAGATGAACGGGGGCACCAGGCTCAGCAGCGTGCCGGCCACCATGATGACGGCCAGACCAATCAGGTACTTCCTGTAGGGCCCGGCCAGCCGGAGCACCCGCATGAGCGTCCGCCCCGGGTTGATGCACAGCGCACAGACCTGGCTGTCCTCTTTGAAGGGCACGCCGCACGTCCGGCAGTAGAGCTGGACGCGCAGGTCGCCGAGCTGCTCCTGGAAGATCCGCCCGGCCTCGGCGCCGAGTTCGGGAAGTGCCTCGCGCGGCGGCTTCTCCTTTTCCTTCTCCTTCTCCCTGGGCTGGTCTCCGCCTTCGGGCTTGGCCGGCTCGCCGGACTTGGCGCCGGCCGCGGGTTTGGCTTCTTCCTTCTTCTTGTCCTTGTCCTCGGGCAGCTCGGGCCAGAGGTGCAGTCGGAGCTTGCCGAGGACCCCCTGGACGGCCCGGTCGGCCGCCCGCGAGCAGCGCAGCAGCTCGCGCTGGGCCTCGCCGCGCTTGGCCAGCAGCACGCCGCCGCCGACCATGGCGCGGTAGTCCAGGGCGGTCAGACCCTTGAATGGCTCCTGGGCGCCGGTTCTGAACTCAGCGCTTCCGGCGGAGGCCGGCTCCACGACCGCCACCCGGTCGCGCGCGATCACCAGCCAGCGCTCGGCGAAGCGACCGTCGGCCGAGAGATCGGCGGGCACCGCGGTCAGCACCGCGTCCCTCGCGATGCCGGCGGCGGTCAGGGCGGAGAGCATCGCGTCGGGGATGTCCCCGGCGCGCAGGATGCGGTTGGTGCCCTCTGCCCTGGGAGCGGCTGGCCTGGTTGTCTGGGGCATGCTTTAGAGTGTAGCGCGGCCAGGGCCGGGACGCAAGACGGCCGTGTGGAATGCGCGCCCCGCGATCTCAGCGGGCCTCGGACAGCCGGAAGACCCAGACGTCGTCGCGGGTGCCCCCGGGCCCCTCGCCGCCATAGGTCACGAAGAGGTCGGCCTGGGGATCGTAGTACAGGGCGTGCCGGCGGCGCGGAGGCGGGTTGGCGGCCGGCGCCAGCCGCTCCCAGCGGTTCGCGCCGCAGCGATAGGTCCAGGTCTCGCTCTCGGTGCCCAGTCCGCCGGAGAAGAGCACCGCATCGGCCCGCGGCGAGTAGTCCATGGCGCCCTGCCCGCGACAGGCCGGAACCGGGGCCGTCCGCAGATTGACCCAGGTCCCGCCGGAGCCCAGGCAGCTCCAGGTCTCCGCCGGCGCGCCCTCACCCGGCCAGCGCAGGAGCAGCACGCGCTCCCGCCGGGCGTCCCAGCACATGGCGGCCTCGCCACCGTCGCGCCGGAACGGCGGGGTCTTCAGCGGCAGGGAGCGCAGCCCGCGGTCCGGCACCGAGTGCCAGAAGATCCACGGTCCGGCTTCGGACGCGCCGGCGGCCGGAAGCCGGGGCGCCCGGTCCTTGGCGGCAAGCATGCGCCAGCGGTCGGCCCGCGCCTCGTAGCACCAGGCTGGATCAAGCTCGTCGCCTCCGCCGGGCAGCAGTCCCCCGCCCAGTTCCGGCACGTAGAGCATGCGCGCCGGCGAACGGGAGCCAGGCACCGGCCCACGGCGACCCGGCCAGCGCGGGACCCAGGCACCAGGCGGTACCTTCTCGGCCGGCAGCTCGCTGTCCGCGAAGGCCGGCACGCGGTTGTCCTTGCGCAGCCGCTGCCACTCGGCGCTCAACAGAGGCTTGGGCGTTTCCACGCGATCCAGGCCCTCGATGCGCACGACGCTGAGCCCCGCGGGCACAATCACCCGTTCGCCGCCCCGCGCCATGGGGAGGTCGAGCGCGGCCGTTCCCTCGGCCACGGCCAGCCGCAGGGTTCGGGGCGTGTCTATGGCCGCGCCCTCCAGGATGGCGGTGAGCGCCATCTCGAAGGCCGACGCCTCCGCCCGGACCCGGCCGAGGTCGCAGTCGATCCCTACGGCCGGCGCGTCCGCGGGGATCCGCACCAGAATCTGGCCCACGTCCAGGTCCAGGTCGCGACCACCGCCGGGACCGCCACCGACCCTGAGTTTCCCGGCGCCGCTCAGCGCCAGCCAGGTACCGTCCGCGTAGTGGAGGTTGACGGAGCTCCCCGCCGGCACCGCAACGGATGACCCGACCCGGAGGACCTGGCCGGTGCGGGCCGGACGTCCGTCCACCGAGGCCTCGCCGACTATGACCGCGACCGAGGGCAGCGAGCGCCAGGGCCTCTCCAGGAGGAGACCGGCGGTCAGCAGCGCGGCCGCGGCCGCCGCCAGCAGCGTCGCCAGGCGCCAGCCGCCACCTCTCGGCTTCCCGGCGGCTGCCACGGACTGGCCGCCGAGCCACCCCGCCCTCCGGACCCGCTCTGCGTCCAGCAGGTCGTGGAGTTGCCCGAGCCGCTCGGCCTCGGCGCGGCAGGAGGCGCACCCGTCGAAGTGCCGCCTAGCTTCGGCGCGCTCCCGCCGGGGGGGCAGCCCGTCGAGCCCCGCGCAGTAGGCGGCCAGGTGTTCCTCGCAGATCACGGCTGCGCCTCCCGGCCGGAGACCAGCATGTCGGCCAGGTGCCGCCGCGCCTGGAAGGCCAGGCGCCGGACGGATTCCTCGGGTATCTCAAGAATCGCGGCGGCCTCGGCGGCCGACAACCCCGCCAGGGCGCACAGGCGCAGCGCCTCGGACTGCGACGGTTCCAGGCGACCAAGCGCGTCCTCGAGGGCCGCGCCGAAGTCCTCTCCGGCCGCCGGATCGCTCCGGGCGGATACGGGCAGGTCCGCGGCGGCGAGCTTCTCAGCCACGGCCCGTTCGAGCCGGCCCTTGCGGGCCGTGGTCCGGCACAGCTCGAACGCCCGGCGGACGCCATCGTCCCCGGCCGCGCCGGCGGCGGCCCGGAGCATCTCGCCGTGAAGGTCCGCGGCCTCCTCGCTGCTCCTGGCAAAGGCCACCGCCATGGACGCCAGTCTGGCGGAGAGCCCCGCGGACGGCGCTCCGGAAGCGTCGGGCGGGGCTGCGGCGGGCCTGGCTTCGGTGCTCATCGTGGGTGGATTCTCCACCCCGACGGGAATTGCGCAAGATCAGCCGGGCGCGCGGCGCCCTCCAGCTGAAGCCATGGCACGGGGCCCTGCCCCGAAGGGCTGCGCCCCTACTTCGCGTACATCGGCAGATAGCGGTAGTAGACTTCCAGGCTCAGGGCGTTGATGGCCGTGTGATAAGCCCGTCCGCCGGTCGGGCCCCAGCCCATCCCGCAGTCCCACGAACCGTCCTTGTCGGCCGCCGAGCCGTCCATGGGTCCGCCCTTGCACTGGTTGTCGACCAGGACGGGCTTGAGGGCCGCGTTCCAGGCATCCCAGTGCCGGCCGCCCATCTGGAACATGGCCAGCGTGCCGTAGTACCAGTAGTACGGGTCCTGGGGACTGTCGGTGGGGTTGTTCCTGGCTTCCCACTTCGGCGTGGTCCTGGCCAGCAGGTCGGCCTGCTTGATCAGCAGCGGGTCACTGCTGGGCGTGCCCATGAACTGCCGGCAGACCATGCCCACCGCGGTCATGGGCAACCCGGCGCCCCAGGGGGACTGGCTGCGGGAATTGTAGCCGACCTTGCCGGTGCCCTTGTCCGTCACCTGGTCCAGCCAGTTGTTGGCGCCCTGGAAACCGGTGCCGTCGACTTTGAGCCCGGCGATCTTGGCGCTCTTCAAGGCCATCACCATCCAGCCGGTGACCGAGGTGGAGAGGTTGCTGCCGTGCTGCCAGCCGGCGTAGCGGTTCTGGACCTTCAGGATGTGGTCGGTGCCCTTCTGGGCGGGCCCCAGCAGACGGACGTCCTTGGTCATGCCGTAGGCCTCGGCCAGAGCCAGCGTGGACAGGCCCAGGGCATAGGTTTCGAAGGGGTGGTTGTCGGTCCAGCTCCCGTCGGGGCGCTGCCTGGCCAGGAGCCATTCGGTGGCGCGCTTGACATTGTCCTGGAACAGGCCGCCGCTCTTGTGGGTGTAGCCCGCGCCCAGGAAGGCCAGGACGGCCATGGCCGTGACCGCCTCGTCGTTGGCCAGGCCGCCGGAGACGTCGCCCCCGCCCTCCCACTTCTTGATGTCCCAGTGCCCGTCGGCCTCCTGGTGTCTGGCCAGCCAGCGCAGCGCGGCCTCCACGGCGCTTTCGGTGGCCTGGCTGCCGCCGAAGCGCCCCACGGCCTTCTTGCGCCCGCCGCCGTCGCGGTAGCCGAA
>Ga0302238_1000543_pt1 | contig 37961 bp, 37 predicted proteins | sample AAG_UR_Asn_MG_FD_193527 | JGI IMG/M metagenome (GOLD analysis project Ga0302238, IMG submission 193527) | Enriched activated sludge microbial communities from anaerobic digester in WTTP, New Holstein, Wisconsin, United States - AAG_UR_Asn | ecosystem: Engineered > Bioreactor > Anaerobic >... | reverse complement strand
ACTAGGTTCACCAATAGTACATAGTCCAGTAGTAGGAATATCATAGCTATTAGTATTATTAGCTATTCCACATACTCCATTACCAGGAATAGGAGGATTAGAAGAAGAAGTAGAATAAGTACCAGTACTAGAATCAAAGAAGTAATTGTCTTCATTAGATAAGAGAGAACTGATGACATAGTCTTGACCATCAGAAGAATAGGAATAATACCTAGTACTATCTGGATCTCTAAGAACACTAGCACTACCTAGAGCTTCCATGACTTCATTAGGACAATCAGTTCCAATACTGCAACCACTACTAGTAGGAAGTAAAGCTTCAGGATGATTAGTCTTATGAATCATAATAGCTTTACTTAATTGGTTGATATCTGCCTTCCTACGGGTATCATTCGCAGCATCTGAAGCTCCAGACATAGAAACAATAATAAAACCTGCCAGGATGCCTATAATAGCGATGACGACGAGGAGTTCGATGAGGGTGAAGGCTTGGTGATTATTATTCATACTCAATACAATTACTCTACTCCTTTTAACTGATTATCCACTAATTGGAAATATGCAGTTTCTTTTCTCTTATCTAAAGAATAATTAACCTTAATTTTCTTATCAGCATAGGATACTTTATCGACAGTAAGAGCATCCTTGATTAGTACAGCATTAACGCCTTTATATCCATAAAAATACTTGATTGCAGCAGTGATATAGTAAGAGTGTTTTCCTTCTAGTCCTTTTCCTAGAACAAGAATAGCATCGTCATTAACACCATCTTCATCAAGGTCAACAATTAAGGGACTCCTTACTATTCCAAATTCAGGACTGGCTCCATTCTCTAACTTAACCACTTGTCCGTCAATCAGATAGAAGGCGTTAAGCGGGTCAACTCCAACTTTCTTATCAACTATCTCTATCTTAGGAATCTCTAAGGGAATGAACTCATAGAGATCTAGTCTTGACTGAGAATCGCTTAAGTACGCATAGATGATAATAACGACCATAGTAAGAAAAAGTAGAATCAAGGAACCTTTTCTGGTAGGAATATCTTTTTGTATTTCTTTTTTCATGTTATTCATAATTATTGATAATCTACTGGTACACTAGTGAAGCCGCTCTTGCCAATGATTATATGGTCAAGTAGTTCGATACCAATTATTCTACCTGCCTTAACTAGTTGATTTGTAACTTCCATATCCCCAGAAGTAGGCTTAGAGCTTCCCGATGGATGATTGTGGGCAATAATGATAGCTGCAGCTGAATGCTCAATAGCTGGACGAAACACCTCTCGAGGATGAACGATGCTCGAGGTCAAGGTTCCAACAGAAATAACTTCATCGTGAATTAGTCCATAGCGACTATTAAGATATAATCCTCTAAGTTGCTCTTTAGGGAGACTCTGCATATCCTTTAAATAATCATAGGCACTCTTAGCGTTTCGAATAGTAACTTTACGACCGCTACTCTTACCAAAGAATCTTCTTCCTATCTCGAAACAAGCTACTATCTGACAAGCTTTGACGATAGGTATATCAAGTTCTGCAGATAAGGCTGATGGATTCTTCTGATTACTAATATTATTATCTCCATACTCCCCTAACACCCTATTAGCCATATGGAAAACTTCTTCTTTTTTAGTTCCAGAGTTCAGAACCACTGAAAGAAGCTCCTCTGTTGATAAGATAGAGGGTCCGGCCTGGATCATCTTCTCTCTGGGCTTACCCTCATCAGGTAAATCCTTAATCCTTAGATTAAGATTATACTGCCTATTAAGCCCTTCTTCAATGACAATATCATTATCATTATATCCATATCTTTTTGATCTGATCTGTTGCATAATCCTTATTATTTTATTTGAGTAATGCCATTCCTCGATAATCTATATCTATTATTGAATTTTTTCTGATATTTTGCAATTTCTTGTTGTAACATTTCCCTATTCTAGAGTATTATATTATCAGAGGACAGATGAATAATGAAGAATTAAAACAATTAGTAGTAAGGATAAAAGATAAGGATAGCCAGGCCTTTACTGAGCTATTTGATTTCTATTATCCAAAAATCTTTAGTTACGCTATTAGGAGTACTATTGATACTGAGCAAGCAAAGGATATTACATCTAATACCTTCGTTAAAGTATTGGATAACATTAAGAAATTCCAATGGCAAGATAACCACAGCTTCAATGGTTGGATATATAGGATAGCGACTAATGAGATTAATCAATTCTTCAGAAAGCAGAACAGGTATAAGCTGGTGATTGATGAGGGAGAATATATCCTAAGCGATGACAACCAAGCTGTCCAAGAAATAGAAGAAAGGATTAGAAGGGATGAAGACTTGCATATCATTAACAAAGCATTATCCCAGATGAGCGAGGACTTCAGCTCTATAATCAGGCTGAGGTACATAGAAGAGCTTCCTTACGAGGAGATTGCCCAAGCGATGGGCAAAAACGAGTCGACCGTAAGGGTATATGCTAAAAGAGCAAAAGAAAAGCTGAGAGAGATAATAAGCAAAGAACAACCATGGAAGAACTAGAAAGAATATTCAAAAATATTGACCGAGAAGGATATGAACTACCTAGTCATAAAGAGGTACTAAGAAGAACCTTAATCAACCATGATTTCTTTAAGGAAAAGGAACCTACTTGGGATTTAAAGAGTCTCTTCTCCTCTCTCTCTTTCTCGGCAATAATAATAGTAGTAGTAATAATATTATCTCCTCAAACAATAGGTACAGATAAAGAAAATCTATTTGATAGGTTATCTAATAATAGTAACGTATCTGTCGCTCAAGGAGGAGATATGAAAGTAATCGAAATTGAACAGGCAGGAATGAAAACGACTCTGTATTTTGATAATAGTAAAAAATTAATTAATTCAATAACTAACAAATAACATGAACATATTAGAAAACAAAACATTTCATATTCTTACATTCACTTTTATCATCGTCCTAACAGTACTGATTGCTACGATGATTAATGAAAAGATAAAGCCTAATGAGAACAATCTAATTACGGTTACTGGAACAGGAGAAATATATGCTGTTCCAGATATCGGAGTTGTGACTATCTCGGTCAGGACAGAAAAGGATACAGTTGAAACAGTAACTACAGAGAATAATAAGAAGATTAATGCCATAGTCTCCTTCCTTAAAGGAAAAGGGATTGAAGAAAAAGATATCAAAACCACCAACTTCAATATCAACCCAGTATATAGCTGGAATCCTGACTCAGGAGAAAGAAAGAATAACGGCTATGAGGCTAATCAAGGGATAACGGTTAAGATAAGAGAAATAGCAAAAGCAGGAGAAATTATAGCTGGAGCTACTGAAAACGGAGCTAATGACATTAGTAACCTATCCTTCATTGTAGATGATAATGAATCTGTAAAAGATCAGGCAAGAAAAGTTGCTATTGATAATGCAAAAGAAAAAGCTAAAATACTGGAAGAGCAGCTTGGAGTAAAAATGGTCAAGATAGTGAATTTCTCCGAAGGATCATACATCCCTACTCAGAGTAGCTACGATGCATATAATGCTGGAGGATCGATGATGAAAGAAGCGGCAAGAGTGAGTGCTCCTGATATACAGGCAGGAGAAAGTAAGATAATATCAACAGTCACTATTACATACTCAATCGACTAAGCATAATGAACTGGACCTTAAAAAGGTCCAGTTTTTTAATAAAACGGTTGCAATTTAGAAGGAATTATTGATATAATATCGCTATGAGAATACTATTCATCGAAGACGACGAGGATTTCGCCTTATCAGTGAAACTGGGACTAGATAGCGAAGGGTTCATAGTAAGGTGGATAGCCGATGGAGAGGAAGGGTTGAAGGAAGGACTTACCAGTTCTTATGACCTGATGATACTTGACCTAAGCATACCGAATATGAGTGGAGAAGAAATATGCAAGGCCATCAGGAAGAACAACCGAACATTCCCGATAATAGTACTGACTGGTCATCAGGAAGTCGCATCAAAAGTAAATCTCCTGAATTTAGGAGCAGATGATTACATGACCAAACCATTCTCGTTTGCAGAATTGATTGCTAGAATCAATGCAATTTCGAGAAGAGGAGAAAATATTAAGGAAGATATCTTATCTTTCCACGGTTTTCATTTTGATAGAGTAAGAGGATACCTCTTAAAAGATAAAGTAAAAATACATTTAAGACCAAAGGAATTAGCTATTTTAAGATGCTTACTTGATAACAGAGGAATCATACTATCTCCCACTAAAATTATTGAAGCTTGCTGGGACCAGGAGGATGATTTATTTTCTAATGCACTAGAATCTCATATTCGAAAAATAAGAATAGCTTTAAAGGATAATGATCATACTATAATCAAGACTCTCAACTCCCGAGGGTATGTAATTGAATAGGATTCTCGTTTTAGAGGAGCAAGACTCCCTAAAGGTCGGAGAATCCTTTATTATCAATAAAGCACAGGTTATGAACTATCTAATCAAACAATACCTTATGAGTAAATCATCAAGGAGTAATAAGATGTTCGCGATGATAATAATGGCCGTAGCTGCTGGACAGCCCTGGTGTTAGTATGGCTTCCTCATACGAGGAAGCTTTTAAGTCAATGAAATTCTCAAAATTACTATCTTTAAAATATGAAGAAAATGTAGATAGGAAGCAATGGATTACCGCTACCTTATTAGCCTACTCTATTGTAGCAATGGCTGCAGGAACCATTATTCATCTCTATCATATCCTGTTCCCTACGGAAGGGAATAATGACTATGCAAATAATGCAATTGGAATTGGAGCAAATGCTTTAATATTAGCATTCTTCATCTTGTTATTTAACCAATCAAAGAAAAAATATTACAAGATTGTTGCGGCTATACTACTTCTTTCACTGTACCTCTTATCGACATACATGGGATACATATGGGGCATCGACCTTCCAGCTTCTACCTTATTCTTTTCACTAATCGTAGTCATGTCAGGAATACTCATAAGCAGCTTATTCTCTTTCATATCTACAGCCATAATCATTGTTACTATTGCTTTGATAAATTATTTCCAAAGAATTGGCTCTATACCAATGAATGATTACTGGAGAATGGAAACATGGACCATTTCTAATGTCCTAATGGTTTCAATCATCTTTGCCATAATCGCTACTGCTTCTTGGCTATCAAACAAAGAAACTGAAAAAGCTCTAAAAAAAGCTGAAGACAATAACTTAAGACTAATAAGACAACGTAACTCCATTAGTATAAAACTAAAGGAAAAGGAAGATGAATTAAGGCGTGAGCAGGCAGAAAAAATGGCACAACTATCCCAGTTCGCAGAATATGGAAAATTAGCAGGAGGCCTGTTTCATGACATAACTAGCCCCTTGACATCCGTATCTATAAATATAGAAAGAATGGCAGACAAAAAGCTTTATAAGGATAAAAACTATATAGAACCGGAGATTATTATGGCTAAAGCAGCTATAAAGAAAATGGAAAAAATGGTAACCACTACCCGTAAGCAATTCTCTGGGCAGAAAGTGTGCATGGAATTCAGTATCAATCAGGAGATAAAGGACGCTATCACTTTACTCGACTATAAAGCTAAGGAAGTCGATGCAATTATACATTTCCCTATTTACCCAGATTACTACATAAGAGGCAACCCTATCAGGTTCAATCAGATAATCACGAACCTAATCTCTAATGCCTTAGATGCATGTAGAGAGTCATTATCCAAAAGAAGAAGGGTTACTGTTTCATTGACTAATAAAAGCAAGTCTATAATAATTATCGTAAAAGATAATGGACATGGTATACCAGTCGAGATAAGAGATAAAATATTCGACATATTCACAACGAAAAAAATGGAAGAAGGAAGTGGCGTTGGGCTATTCTTAACCAAGGAGATAGTGGAGAATGAATTCGGAGGAAAGATAAGTTTCAACTCTAAGAAGAGAGAAGAAACTACGTTCATGATCTCGCTACCAAAACACTACAATGAAAAAAGAGAGGAAGAAGTTTCCCAATGACGAAGATATCATCATTACATCGTTAAGAGCCTTGCTCATGGTATCCCCTGAGGAGTCAGAGGAAAGAGATGTCTTACTTGATTACATAGAGGAAAATCTCTCCCAACGAGAATGCTTATTTGCAACAGTCTTACCCATATTCTGCATATCCCAAAGCAGAAGAAGATTAAGTGCTAAAAATCTAGGAATCCTGCTTGACTGTCTGACAAAGAGCGAAAAAATGGAAGGAGGTCCCTACTATTCATCCCCTAGTAATAAGAAAATAGATATAGCAACGAATATATTGATTTGCTGCTGCTTACAAATCGAACAAGTCTTGTTACCATCCTTAGACACACTAATCAGAAAATCCATCCAAGACATGGCTTATGAATCTGATTACTGTAATGAGATATTCACACTATTTATTCTATCTCACGACATAGAACAAAGAGATAGAGAAAAGATAATTGAACATATCCTAAAAGCGGAAAAACGAAATGAGATTGAAGCTTCGCTATCTATTATCGCCTTGCGTAATCTTGGGTATGATGAACATTATCCTAATATAGTTCAGCAAATAACATATACGCCTCTGAAAATAATCACCCTGTCTGATCAAGAAATATTCCTTACCCCTGCCCTAACTCGCCTGATTCATATAAGGGCCTCGAAAGAAGCGACTAATGTGAGCACAGAAGAAGTGGCTATGCTTAACAAAATTAATACCCTACATGATGCAAAGACTACTAATCTAGGTAAAGAAATGAAGCTAGCTATGCAAAGAACGATGCAGCAGACTGAAATAAGCAATACTGATAAGCAGATGCTACTTATGCCTTATTACATCAGAGAATTATTGAAAAACAGAAATATGAGCTTATCTGATGATAAGATAGCTGAGCATTGTCTCCATAATATATATTTCTGGAACGCGTTTATCATATATGACGACTTCTGGGATGAAGACGAAAAGGCAGCGCCTCAAAACCTACCTATAGCTAATTTCTTCCATAGAAATTATATCTCCTACTGCGAAAAAGCTTTCAGGGATAATAGACAATTATCGTCTATGTTCAATGAGTGGATGTCCAAGATGGAAGAAGCTAATCATAGAGAAATATCTTGTTTCCGAACAATAGCAAAAGGAGAGAAATTATCCATACCAAAAGAAGTGCCAGAATACGGAGATTATACTATCAAGTTCTGGCCATCTTCAGGACATGCTATCATATCGCTAGCAGCTCTAGTAGAAATGGGTTACACTCCAACATCTTCAGTATTCTCTTGTATAAAAGAATACTTCATTCATTATCTAGTTGCCAGACAGATTAGTGACGACCTGCATGATTGGAAGGAGGACCTAGATAGAGGAAACTTAAGCATAGTAACAACAGAAATAATCCGATTATGGAAAAATTCTTTCCCAGAAGAAAAGGAGATAAACTTAAAAAGGGATTACATAATGCTTACGAACTATTTCTGGAGAGCTACAGAGAAAATATGCAATATAGCTTTATCCCATCTAGAAAAAGCTAACAAAGCCCTATCATCAATAGATACGATAAAAAGAAATGGGTACCTATATCATCTCTTGATAAAAGAAAAAGGGGTCATCTCAAGAACCCTTTCAGAGAAAAGATCAATTGAAGATATGATAAAGGATAGTCTATAAAGACTATCCTTTTTTAATCAATGGAAATTCGATAGTAAATTGAGTACCAACATCTTCTATAGAATCTACAAAGATACTCCCTCCCATCAACTCTACAATCTGTTTAGTTATCCATAACCCTAAGCCTGTACCAATAATCTCTTGAGTCTTGTCGTTCTTAACTCTATAAAACTTTTCGAATAGATGCTCTCTTTCCTTTGCAGTCATACCGATTCCAGTATCCTTAACCGTAACAACTAGATTACCATTATGATTCTTCGCCTCTATACCAACACTTCCTGACTGAGTATACTTAATAGCATTGCCAATAATATTTATAAGCACTTGCTTAAACTTATCCTTATCAATATTAATTAAGTCATCAGATCCCTCAATAAGGTTATATCGCATATCAAGCCCCTTTTCCTTGGCCTGTACCTCAAACTCTTTAGCTGTCTGCCCTATAATCTCATAACCATGAAGCTCTTCAAGAGATACCTTCATTCTGCCCTGTTCTATTCTACTCACGTTAAGCAGGTCTTCTATCAAAGCGTTAAGCCTTTCCGTAGAGAGTTTGATTGTGCCAAGGTACTCCTTGACTTCTGGGTCAAGAGAACGTCCATCGTCCAGTATCATAGAAACATACCCTCTAATAACAGTGACAGGAGTCCTGAGCTCATGAGATGCCATGGAAATGAATTCATCCTTCATCTCATCTACTTCCTTTATCTTATTATATAGAACAGTATATTCAAAAAGCTTTGAGTTACCTAAAAGTAATAATCCAATCACCACAAGGGTAAAAAAGAGAATGATATATGAATTTATAATAGAAAGATTAACAGCACTCTCAAAAAGCTTATTAGAAGTAGCCATAGCCATTAAAGCTTTTTTTTCTCCATTAATATCTTTTAAGATATTGATATTGAGCCAATAAGACTGTCCGTCTTTATCCATAATCTTCATACAATATGGATGATTCTCATTCCATGCCCATCCATAAAAGTTAGCGATATTAAATGACAAATCCTGGTTTTCTGTATCTCTGCCCATTTCAAAAGTGTTCCCAATATTATCTTTATTGGAACTAGCAACTAACTTAAAAGAATCTCCTTCCTTATAGAAGATATCGAAGGAATTTTCTGCGCTATTAAAGACTTCCCAATTATCAATGAATTCTTGTATTTTAGCGGGGTCATCAAGTTTTTCATAGAGGGCAGCATTGACTGATTGCCCTATCTCTACCCCTTTATTCTGAAGGTTCTGCTCCAAAGAATTTTTTAAGGAATTAGTAAAGAACCAGTTATTGAAGATGAAGATACTGGGGATAACAATCATCAAAAGTAAGGAATACGAAAGCTGCTTGTTATCCTTGAAGAACTTTACAATTGATTCCTTCTTATCCATGCTTGTTAATGACAGCCCTCTTTATTAAGAAAAATCCAATAATCATGATTAGGATTACAGCCGCTCCGCCAAAAAGATATGTTCTAGTTAGGCTATCATCCTTTTGTCCAAATTCAGAGATGTTGGCTGGCTGAATACCAACATAGTCATCTATAGCTACGGCTCTTGCTTCAGCGACAAAGAATAGTTTTGGAACACTGGCTTCAATTAGCTTTCCTTCACTATTATTGATAGCTACATACACCTCATGATGACCATTAGAGAGTCCTTTCTTAAGATCATATATCCAGTTACCATTATCGTCAGCTTTGACTGTGACAACAATTGGCATTGGGCTATAAATGAAGATTGTAATAATCTGGTTGGGTTCTGATTTTCCTTTAAATACTAAACCTTCTCCGCTACGACTATTCTCCACCTCTATCGTCAAACCTGTGCTCATTATCTGCCCATCTTTAGGTTGCTCAATTGATTTCCCTGTAGTCAGAGCTTTATCAACTCCAGTCATTTCTTCTGGAGCAACTCCTTTATTCCTGTCTTCTAGCTCATCTGGAATACCATTATGATTTTCATCAAAGACAATAGCAACAGGAGATAAGACTAATGAATCTTCATTCCTAATAATTGGAACCAAGGCTACTTTCACGTCATTATTCTTCTCAGATAGAGGTAAGCTTTCCATTTTAATTTGCTGCTCTTTCTTATTTGGCTCTGTCACTTTAATAACTTTATTAACAGTATCTATGACTACTGGCTTACTGACTGCTGATTTAAGGCCCTCAATCGTCTCAGCATTCATCCTACTATAACCAGCAAGAAGAACACTATCGACATATAAATAGCATGATGGATCGGAATTACCCTTCGCATACCTCTTACACATAATAAGATCTCCCGAAGAAAGAATATGATTTCTACAAGCCTCTTTTGTGAGGTTATAATTTGAACAAAACCCTGGAACCTTAAGCTGTTGCAGGTAGGTGTTACAATCAATTACATTATTAATTCCAGCTGTGGTGCAAGCTCCGTCAAGATTAATAGTCGTACCTACAACACTTACCACCTGCTTCGGAGATTCTGAGGGAATAGGACTTGCCTGGCTTGAGGCTGATATATTACATGATTGCTTTAATATAGGAGCCTTAGCGTCAGTTGAAGGGCATGATTCAACTATTTCACATTTCCTCACCTGCTCCCCGTTAATACATGATCCCCAAGGAGAGCACTCCCATTTCGTTTCAGCACACTGATTTGTACAAGAGGTCTCCTTCAAAGGAGGATTGGAACACTCATTTGAAATAGTGCCTATTACAGAAAGCTTTTTAACCCCTTTAATACAAGGTTCTTCTATGTAGTCGTAAGTACAAATCATGCATGGCTTTTTTGTAAGAACTTCAACAGGATGACAATTTGTAGGCAAGGGCTGCTTGACTATCCTATATTGATTACCATCACTGGCACATGCCCCCCACTCTCCATATTCATACTGACAAGACTTAATCGTCGCACTACATTCTTTTGAATTTACTCCAGTACCGCAAATCCAAGTCCAGGTATTACCTACTTGTTTCAGCACAGAAAGACTCCCCTTAGAGCAAAGCTGATTACTGGGTAAATCTGATAACCCCACTGTTTGATTATGAGCACTACCGCAAGCACCATCATCAACTACAGGAATTAACTTACTAGCCATACACTGAGCATCGGTTCCTCCACTATACCCAGAGCATGTCCAATTCCAAGGACCTGATCCAGAAACATCGGAAGCCCTACCCTTAGTGCATAAATTATTTTCTGGCTTAGATATCTGTTCACCTTGATTACCACATTGGCCATCTACTTTTAAGGTTGCAATACAGTCTTTTGATGTTCCATTATTCGCCCCTTTACATGTCCATTTACCATCAACTCCACCCTTAGGAAAGTCTGGAGAAGTTGGGTATGGGGTACCTGATTGACATAAAGCACCGACATAACTATCGCTATTTCCTGTATACTGTTTAGCCGCTGGACCACAGGTACCATCGACAGGAGATAATGATCTTGAAGCAGTACAAGTCTGAGTTACCCCTCCATTAATTCCTTCACATTTCCATGTAGCCTCTTGACCAGGATTTGGGAATAATACAAGGCTTAAGCCTTCTGAATTAGAAGACACAAGCCTTCCACTCTTACAGAAAGTTCCTTCAGTAGGAAAACTTGTTTCCTTGCCATACATCTTCCCAGCATTAGTACCACATTCTCCGTTAATTATCTTATTAGCAAAACAATCTACGATTTTTCCCCCATTAACTCCTTCACATTTCCATTTCCACTGACTAGAATCATTCAATTGATTAGGAGTCAATATAGGATTTCCCTTCTGGCATAATATTGATACATCCATAGGCATATTCTCTAAATTTTTCTGATGCATTCCTCCGCACTCTCCATCAACTTTAAAGTTACAATCTTTAACATTATCACCTACTATACATTTCCATGTATATTTCTCTTGACTACAATCTTTAACCTCCCCATTATTACATGAGCATGAGTTTGAAGATTGGTTAAATTGTCCGCACGATAAAATCTTAGCCTCACATGGGTTACTTCCGCAAAACCATTTCCAAATCCCCCCTTCTTGCTTAGGGTCTGTGGCAACATTTTCAGAACTACATAATCCGCTAACTGGCTTATTTAGAACTACTGTTCCATGAGCAGCCCCACACTGAACCTGGACATTTCCAGGAACTATCTCGTCTTGGCCTTCAGTCCCAACTGTGTCTGAGCCAGGGTTTGTGGTATCTGCACCTCCTGGAACTACTGTACCTGAATTTCCTCCTGAAACCAGTTTAGGGATTATTACTTCTTTAACGTTAGAACAAATAACTGCATTCTGACTACCCACAGAACATACTCTGTAGTAATATTTAACTCCAGGCGTAGCGGTGCTGTCATTATGAGAAAAAATATTAGGATAATATGCAATATATCCGTCAGCGGGGTAGAAAGGATTAGAATTACTTTCTGACCTTATAACTTTATAATATTTAAAATTATCAACAGTCTGCTCCCCCCAATTAAGAATAACCACCCCATCCCTAACAACAGCATCTAATTTAAAACTATTATTAACACAAGAAGCCGTCTCGGTATTAACTGAAAAAGAGCATCCAGAAGGAATTCCGCTTACAGTAGTTCTTGTTCTATTTGAAGCTGAATCGCAATTCTTCCAGTCAGTATAATTATATGATTGACATGGACAAGGCTTTTTGACTTCACCTATACAATTCTGATTAGTCTTAACGCTTTTAATATTACCTCCTTCGCACTGATTAGGATACCATGTATAATCATTTTCAGTACAAGCTGACTTAGGCTTACATTCCCATTTCCACCAAATATTATTATAACCTGATAGAACAGGGGTGCTATCCGAGTAAAATCCTTCTGCGCAAAGCCCCTGAGTTGGGAAACTTGAAGACAATGTCCCGCTAGCAGACCCGCATCGTGGATCAGAGTTGTAACGGACAGAGCAAGTACTTATCCTAGTCCCTGACTTGCAGGTCCAGACACAAGAATCATTGTAACTAAAAACTGAAGATATGTTACCGCTCTTACATTTTAACTTACTCGAAGAACATTCAATAACTTTAATCTGATTATTATAATCAGGACAAAGAGTGCTATCAATGTTCTTAAAAGAATAGCATTGGGCATTAGTACTTGTAGTAATGCTTATACCTTGTCCATCAATATTAACCCTATTAATAATTTCTAAAGAACTTTCTGCTAAAAGAGAGTCTGTTTGCCTATTAAAATAGCTAACGAATACTAGGAACAAGAATGAGATGATTACAAATATTATCTTTTCCCGATTGCTTATTGCCTTCATGTATTTATATATTTCTTTAATTAATGATATTGAAATAATTATACCAAATTACTAGATAATAAGCAAAGAAAAAAGCTTAGCAAATGCTAAGCCTTTTCAATCTTTAATCTCTTAATCATTCCAGGAATGGTCAAAGCCTTAATCAATAAAGTGAAGTAGATGCACCCGATGGTTAAGGAAATAAGGAATTGCCTAATAGTAAAATCAAAATGCCAGTCTGGATGCGTGAGGTCTTCAGGGATCATTACAGCCATAATAATAGCAAGGGCTCCTCTTAAACTACCCCAAGCAAGAAGATGTTGCCAATTAGAAGGAATATATTCCTTAGGACACACCTTATTAACTGGATTAATAACGGCATATATAGATAATCCCCTAGCAACAATGACCACTGCTATAGTAACGATTATAGGAATAAGGAGTCCATTCAAAGGAACGCCAGCACCCATAAATAATAACCCCATTAATAAAAATACTAAAGAATTAGAAAGGAAAGCAAAATATCTCCAGAACCCTGCGAATATCCTTTGATAATGATCATCGAAGTGTTGACGAATATATTCCCCTAGATATATTGCACAGACCGCAGTAGAGATAATTGGAGAAATATGGATATTGTTACCTGATAAGAATAAATTACTGGAAATGAACTCTGCCAGGATGAAGGTTAGATGAGCTGAAGCCAACATAATAGTTAAAGAAAGTTCTTTTTCTGTTCTATACCTGTCAAGCATGAACTCAAACGCCTTACCCATCATAATACCAAAAAGTATACCTCCGACAACCATACCGATAAATAACCCTATGCCATGTGTAACAGAGTCAAAACCCAAGACTCCTCCAGCCGATACAGTTATCATCATACCTAGGATTATTAAAAAAGCTGAAAAAGATGATCCGTCATTAAAAACGCTCTCCCCCTCGAATATTAGAGCAAGCCTTTTGGGGACTCCATAGTCTTTGAACAAGGAAAGAACTGCAACTGGATCGGTCGAAGAAATCAATGATCCAAATAAGAAGGCGACAAGTAATGGAATATGAAATCCAAGTAAACCTAAGAAATAATACAGTCCAATACCTACTAGAAAGATTGAGATAAAAAGACTGACTATTGCAAGAGAGGATATTGAAACGAGATTATGCTTAATTTCGCTCATTTTAATTTGATAAGCTGACTCAAAGAGAAGCATAGGAAGAAACACATAAAATAGTAAATCGGGAGACAAGCCGAAAGAAAGAAGAAAATGAAAGTCAAAAGCAGGAATAAGGAAATAAAGGAAGGTTCCGACTATGACTAATAATACTGTATACGGTACCTTTATCTTCTTGGCTAATCCAAATACTACCACTGAAAGAAGAGAAAACGAAACTACTTCTAAAATCACTTTTGCAAATTCGCTCATATATTATTAATCATCTAATTATTCACACAGAGAAAAATAATATATTGAATTGAAAATATTGTAAATATCAAAAATCCACCAGCATATCAGAATTCTAGATCACTTGAATGAAGATGGAAAATATAATCATGCTCTTCCTTCTCAAGCTCTTCAAATATTCTCTCCAAGGAGAAGGCTTCTTTTCCTTCTAATCCTAAGGCAATAATACCATTAACAGTCATCATATTCATAGCTTGCCTGGAAGTAATCATCTCTGGGTTTCTATTCACACCCTTCTGAAGTAGACTAGCAATTTTTCCAGCTTCTAAAATATCTAATCTATTGGAACTAGCAGGACCATCCGTCCCCATAGAAACATTAACACCTGCTGCGAGAAGACTAGAAACTGGAGAAATACCTGATCCTAATTTAAGATTACTTAAAGGACAATGGACTACTTTACAACCCCTAAGAGAAATGATATTAATATCATCCTCATCTAACCAGACACAATGAATAAGAACTGTCTTATTATCTAAGACACCTAAACTATCGAGATACTTGATTGGAGTCATGCCATAAAGAGCTAAGCAATCTTCATATTCTTTCTGAGTCTCCGAAGTATGTATTTGGTATAATGCATCGTACTTACGTGCTAATGCTTTAGCTCTAACAAGGTTTTCTCCCTTAACAGTATAGGGAGAGTGAGGGGCGACCGAAGGAGTTACGTATTCACTTTCAGAATAAACGTCTAACATCTTTTCAGTCCTACTTAGATCACTATCAAAAACTTCTTGACCTTTGACATCAACTAAACCTTCTCCGATGACTACATACATCTTCATTTCTTCTGCGGCTCTAGCCACCTCTTCCTCATGATAATACATATCCATAAATGCCTGAATGCCATTATGTCTCATTTCGGTGATAGCTCTTTTAGTTTGCTCATATACAAAATTAGGATTAACCATTTCAGCTTCGGCCGGGAAGATACAATCATAAAGCCAATCGTGTAATGATAATCCCTCCCCTATGCCTCTAAAGCCAATCATGGCCGCATGGCAATGAGTATTTATTAATGGTAATTTAAATTTCTTTTTCATCTTTGGTCAAATAATCTATTAATTATATTCTGTGAACAGATACTATCAAGTTCAGCAATATCAGCCTTACTCACCTTGTTATTCTTTCCAATATTAACAGCATGCATAATATCTTCTGGATTATCCAAATGACCAATGCCCAAAGAGTGCCCCATCTCATGAGCTAAAACTCTAACTAATTTCTGATGATTATCAAACTGGTATATATTAATCTCCTTAAATTTGAAACTGGATATATATACTCCTTGTTCGAACTCTTCCTCAAAAGAATGATTGATACCGTTGTAATCATTAGCAGTTTCATTAACCTTACTTCCCAAGGCATTAAGCTCATCACCTAAAGAATTAATAGCATTAATTAAGCTACTCACCTGTGCGTCTAAAAGCTTAATACGCTCCATTAGCTCCCCTAATGCCTTCTTTTCGTTATTAAGTCTCTGATAAACATCAGCTGGAGGAGCAGAAGACCGATTATTCCATTTCTTAACCTCACGTTCATAGGACTGGTAGCGACTATCCCAGATAACATAAAGACTATCTCTCTGTTGCTTTAATATATTAAAATCATCTACATACTGATCGTATAGCTCTTTCTTCTTATCATACTTCTCTTTATTGGTACGATATGCAACATCTATATTCTTTAGTAAATCAGTCCCCTCCTGCCTCTCGTCATAAACTAAATTAATAGACATAACTCCGTCTTTTGAGTATTCGAACAGGTCTTTACCAGTAGCTTCTTCCCATAACTCTTCTGCTTCTTTAATAGCATTAAGGAATTCTTGTTTACTCAATCCAAAACCTGGATCGAGTCTACCGATATTATACTTAATAGGATGGGTACAAGGATCAAAGAAGAAATTATCGTACAAATCTCTAATATCCTCATGAAAGACAGACCCGAACACTATCAAAAAAATAATGATAATAAGTGTGAAGAATTTGTTCATTTTCTTGATTGAATAGTAGCAATTATTTACAATAAAGGCAATTGTATGGCTTGAATTCTTATGATAGAATAAGAGAGATAATTAGATGTAAATAAATAAATGATTGAAATAATAGAAAACCAATATATCAGAGCCACATTAGTCGTAATATGTTTTTTCCTTTTAGCAAAGATACTAACCTTCTTTTTTGAGAAACTTTTGCTCAGTTGGATGAAGGCGACCAAGAGTCAGGTTGATGACCTAATACTACTTAAGACTAAGTCTCCTATTCTAAAACTTATTGTTTTAGTAGGTATTAAAATGGGAATAGATATGGTGGGACTAAAAGGTTGGGTACTGAGCCTAGTAGACTCAATAATGATTATACTAGGAATGTATGTGACTGCTGTCGTAACTAGCATAATAATCGAAGACTGGACGAATAGACGGGATAAGAAAAATAGATCGAATCTAGTCCAATCATTGCTACCAATATTCAATAGTATTGTTAGCGTACTATTCTTTCTAGGAGGATTAATGTGGGTGTTAAAAGAATGGCATATCGACGTGGCACCTTTTCTAGCTAGTCTTGGAATAGCTGGAGTAATAGTTGGTTTCGCGATGCAGGACTCCCTGAAAAATATCTTTGGAGGAATATCCTTGATTCTTGATGGATCATTCAAGATTAATGAGAAGATTCAGTTAGAGAGCGGAGAGGTTGGCATTATTGAGGACCTATCAATTAGAAGTACTAAAATTAAGACTTTTAACAATGAGCTACTTACTGTACCCAATGGAAAGCTGGCTGACATGAGAATAGTCAATTACGCTAAGCCTAATACAGCAGTAAGAGTGAATATTAATTTCGGAGTAGCTTATGGGACAGATATAAACAAACTTAGAAAAGTTGTTGATAAATTAATTGAAGCAGATGAGAGTATTGTTAAGGATGAAAGAACCTTGTCAGTCATAGAACTAGCTGACTCGGGATTAAATTGCCAAATGAGATTCTGGGTAGACAATTATCAAGTAGCTTTTGATAAAAAAGTTGAAATGATAGAGAACCTATATAACGCATTAAACAAAGCGAAAATTGAAATACCTTTCCCTACCAGGACAATATATGTAAAAAAATAGGATCACTAAAAGTGATCCTTTTTCATACATTCTTTAAAACAGTCTCTTAGACATTTTGCACCACCTTTAGAACAATCCTGAATACATTTCTTATCTTCTTCTTCGAAATACATGATATCCGGAGGGACTCTCTTATCACACCCCTCAGACCTTTCCACATTAGCAAAACGATTACTAATCCCCCTACCCACTCCGGGCATCTCCTCTTTCTTCACCACCCTAATATCTTGAGCAACGAATTCCCTACCGTTCCTCTCTCCAATACTAACTATAAACTCTCCCTGTTTAATCTCTTTCAAGAGAGAAGATTCTATCTTTTCCGTATTTATATCCATTAATCCTCTTGGAGTCTTAACAATTAAATAACCTTCTCCATTCTCATATATAACCCCTGCCATACCTTTATCCCTTATTTCTGGAGGAGCCATCAATGGTCTCAAGAACCTTCCATGGTAGGTGTTGTGAAAAGATTCTATTTCTATTCTTTCTGCGACATTAGTATAAGTCAGAACTGCTCCAAAAAAGGTAATAGATACAATAAGGAAGATGATGATGTGACTAAAAGAACTTTTGTAGAATATATCGTTCTTTTTAATAAGATAACTAACCAATAGAAGAGAGATAATAAAGACGATGACAATAGGATATGGGAATGATTCGAGAAATGCGAATACCCCCTCTTTTCCGAAGCTAAGATATCTCATATTATCAGTCTCCTTCAAATAAAAAAGGAGTAAATTAAAGAATAGGGCTGCTAAGACAAAACTAAAACTTAGAGCTGTTCCTAACCCTAATCGCTCTGCAAAGAAAATATACTTTGATTTGAGCTTAACCTGTCCGCTCTTAATCCTATTCATAACTAAGTCTTCTAATTTCTTTTCCTTATCGCCTTTCATGTTTTTTCGTTAAATCAATTAAATTATCCTTAATCATTTTTTTCCCTCGAGAAATAAGGGTACCGACCGTATTCTTTGGAATTCTTAAAATATCACTTATCTCTTCGTAGCTCTTCTCTTCAAAATAGAACAGTACTAAAGGTTCTCTATATTTGACAGACAGACTTGAGATAATACTCTCCATCTCCTTCCGCAAGAACCTCTTATCAATACTTTCACCAATATCAATACTTTTATCAATAATCTTATATTCTACATCATCTAAGCAAACCCTAGCATTCTTATTCTTCTTCAGATGATTAATTGCCTCATTATGGGTTATCCTATATATCCACGATGAGAATTTCCTTTTCCTATCAAACCCATGAAGATTCTTATACGCCTTAATGAAGACTACCTGAAGGACATCTTCGATTTCATCTGGGTTACTGATAAATTTCCTAAGATAATGTGATAACTTATCACGATATCTTCTAATGATTTCGACATAATGATTCGGGTTGTCGATAATCGTCTGAATCAAATCTTCGTCCTTTAAAGTTCTTATATCCATATTTATCATATAATAATCTATTCAATATATATTACAAGTACTAGGACGATTTATTTCATTATATGAAAACGAGCGGTTTTCTCCGCTCGTCTTAATCTACTCAGATAATCGACCTTTTTTGGCGAATCCCTTGAAGGATTCTTTAGCCTTATTAAAATCATCTTCGGTAATAGCATTGATATTCTTAATCATTTCCTGCTTCCAGGTAGAATAATCAAGAGTGCTAATATCGGGCATCTTCATTAGCCCAGGACCACCTCTCATACCTCCTTTGTGTCCCATCATTCCCTTCATCCGTGAGAAATCTTCTTCTGTCTTCTCATTAATCTTTTTGATTTCTTGTGCTTTCCATTCAGTAATACTAAGCTGGATATTCATTCTTGTTTTCATCTTAGCAAAGAAATCATCGGTAATACTATTAATTCTTGTTACCTCCTTCTCCTTCCATTCAGTAAGGGTCATATCCTTGATACATGGCCCAAATTGCCCCATATGAAACCCTTGCCCCTTACCAAAACCTTTTCCTTGTGATTCATTCTCTGAAGCAAAGGCATTGTATCCAAACAATGTCACTGCCATCATTACTGATAAGAATACGAATGCTATTTTTTTCTTCTTCATATTAAATGATTGATTAATTAATTATTGCCTCGGCATTATATAATACAAATAATCCGATGGTTTATTTCACCATCGGATTTATGACTAAGCTCTGTAAAATAAAAGGATTGTATATATGAGATAGACCAAAAGAAAGGCCGCACCCTGACTCCTCTCTAAGATATGCTTCTTACCAACAAACATGACTATAAAAAGAAGGAAAGAAGCGAAAATAGTGAATAAGATATCAGTATTACTGTAAGCATTATATGGAATAGGATTAATAACTGAACTAATTCCTAGAATAAAAAATATATTAAATATGTTTGATCCGATAACATTTCCAATCGCCATATCAGCATTCTTCTTGAGGGCAGCAATTACGGAAGTAACTAATTCAGGAAGAGAGGTGCCGATTGCAACAATAGTCAGTCCAATTATCGACTCACTTATGCTCATAGCTCGAGCGATATCTACCGCACCATCCACCACCATTTTACCTCCAGCAACAAGACCAATGAGACCGATGATGACATATATAGATGCTCGAGTTGGTGATATATTTCCTGTTTCTATCGCATCTATCTTCCCTTTTTTAGATATCTCAAAAACGTAGACTAGAAATATTGAAAAGAATAAAAGAAGTATTAATCCGTCCCCTAAGGCAAGTGAAGATATTCCGTTATTAAAAATGTAATCATTAGCAATAATACCAAGAACTAAGGCAGCTAAAAGACTAAATGGAATCTCCTTCCAAATAGTCTGATTATGTACCTTGAGGGGACATAAAAGAGAAGTGACCCCTAAGATAAGGAGAATATTCATAATGTTACTACCAAGGACATTACCAATCGCTATATCAGCATTACCTTGAACACTGGCAAAAACATTGACTATTAACTCTGGAGCTGAAGTCCCGAAGGATACTATAGTTAATCCGATGACTAAATCAGATACACCCATTTTCTTAGCGATAGATGATGAGCCGTCAACTAAAAGATTTGCCCCCTTAATTAGAAATATAAAACCTGCAACAAGTAATAGTAAGGATAAGATGATCATCTTTTGTCTTCCATCAATTCTTCCTCTATTTTCTTTGGATCTATAACAATCTTCTCCTTCTCTCTACCCATAATGAGTGCAGAGAGAAAAACCAGTAAGAATGATGATACTAAAGTTAATAATATGTTTACTAAAAAATTACTAGAAAACCCAATTCCTGTGAATAGATCAAACTTCTGCAAAAGATCTGCTATAATAATAGGAACAGCTGCGATAAAGATTAAAAACTTCCAGTCCCTCCATTTCTTAATATTAAACAGTCTCCTATCAAGATCATACTTAAAGAGATAAGCAATAAGCAGCAAGGAAGTCGTAAGAACACTTGATTGAAGCATCCAAACTAAAGCCTTGATAACCTCTGAAGATGATACTGCCACCATGCCTCCGAAATAACCACTAACTTGAGATTCAATCATTTCTGAAGTAAAGGTATTATTAACGTAAGAAGGAACCTGGTAAATACAAAGATAAGAAGAGAGAAAAGAAAGTATAAGGATAAGTAAAAGCCTCTTCTTAAGGAAGGTTTTACAATCATCTATCTTGTCTAGTATTCCTGACATGATTTGATTATAGCAGTTAAGATAACTTTGTCCACACTAAAAACTTCAATCATCTGCTAATATCTGATATAATCTTATCAATATGAAGAAAATACTTTTATTACTAATTGCACTATCAGTTCCTTTTATTGTAAGTGCCTCTGAATTCGCCATAGTAGATGTAGGTCGTTTATGGGAAATAGCCAGCGAGACAGGAGGAGCAATGCTGAAAGGGTTATTACAAATTGCAGGAGCTATTTTCGTGGTTTTAATAATGCTTTCAGGGTTTAGGATAATGGCATCTGGAGGAGATAGAGAAGATAAGTCCCACGCTAAAGCCTTACTAATATTTTCGGTACTAGCCCTATTAGCACTAATATCATTTGAGGCAGTATATAAGTTCTTGGAAGAAATATTTGAACCTTTGCAATAAAAAGGCAGCCAATTGGCTGCCTCTTCTTTATTTTAACTCTAATTCCTTAACCTTCTCCCATGTATTCTCATTAAATACTGTAATCTTGTCATTACCAAGCATATACATATAGTCATCTATATACAGAGCTCGCTTAACGCCATGACCACTCAAAGTCTTAACCAAGGAAATGTTACCTCCTTCATAAGAGAAGACATACCCCCCTGAAGAACCAGGAATGAAGAATATGCTATGCTTCTTATCAATTAAGAAAGCGTGGTGATTGGATTCAATCTCAGTCCAGTAGTCATCAAGAGAATATTTACTTATTTCAGTAGGATTACTTGGAGAAGAAACATCGAAAAGAGATATCTTTACTTTGCTATCCTCTTTTCCAATACCAAGTATCTGATTATCTGTTATTGGATGAAGATAAGACGAATATCCAGGAATCTTTAATTCTCCTTTCTGAGCAGGATTGAGTGGATCAGAAAGATCTAAAACATAAAATGGATCAACCTGCCTAAAGGTTACGACATAACCCATATTTCCTAAGAACCTAACTGAATAGATTCTCTCAGTAGCACCAAGCCCCTTAACACTTCCTAGGATATTCAGACCAGTATCCAAGGTATAAACATCGCTGACTGACTCTGCAGATACTCCGAACCTATTCCAGCCTCCACCAATAGTGGTAGCAACTCTTAGGACTCCATTATACTCATCCATAGAAAACTGGTTAAGAAGTCTTCCTGGGATGTTTCCGTTACTAGTAATACTTAAAGTTCCAAGATCCATCTTAACTATGGCCGTCTTCTCCAAGTCTCTGTAGTGACTCTTTGAATAATCCTTGAGGCGATTATTGAATTCATTCCTTACTCTAAGAGCCTCGTCCTTATCAAGACTGTTATAGTACTTGTTTAGCTCGGTCTGGAATTCATTCCATTTAGAATCATTGGTGATGTCATACTGAGCAATAGTATCTAGCCTAGTCACGACTTGAACAGGAATGAGGTCAGATGCATACCCTTTTAAAAAGGAAACATAATAAGAGAGGATGTCCTCATTGTATCCATAAGCAACATAAAGCCCCTTATCAGACATATATATGACTGATGAGTCATTGGATCCTAGGAAAGAGAACTTATCAGTAATATTGCCATTGGTTGGGTCAATAGACATAACAACATAATTTGAGTCTATGCTAGTCCCCCTCCTTGGATAATATATCTCATTACATGAAATACCAGGCATTCCTTTAAAAGGAGTGACAGAGCAGATACTAGCGTCTGGATAGCTAGCAGTCACTAAATAAATCTTTCCGCCATACATTCTAGCAGTAACGATTCTAGCTCCTTCTGAAAGCTCTAATGACCACTTCTCTGCTGGATTAGCAACGTCACTAACATCATATCCTTTGACTTTACTACCCAAAACAACTAAATTATTCCCATCAAGGAGAAGATTTTCTCCATAAGAATCGCTAGTAATACTAGAAGTGATGGATAAATTTTCTACTGGTAAAGCTTTAATAAGATTGACCTTGGATTCGTTCCTCATACCCATAATACACATAGCTCCCTCTGGGCAGACAGTTGTCCTGTAGCTGTCAGTCTTGTAAAAAATTGTCTGTCCATTATTTTTAACAATGTCTGGTTCATCGATTCCAAGAACTTGAACGTTGGTTTCTGAATACCTTTCAGCAACTTTTTCTTCCATAGGAGCAGCAGTAGGTGTAGGAGGCATGACTGTCGAAGTATCAACCATCATCATCTCCCTACCAAGACCAACATATGAATAATAGTTCGACCCCATAGCCTCTTTGACATAGTCCTTATACTCCTGTTCAGAAGAGAACTTAGTAAAGTCAGAACTAGTAGAGATACTTGAAGTAAGTCTCTTCTGAAGTTCAGCTATACCTGCAGGACCCAACTTCATCCCATTCCAAGCTCCGTACCAAGTTGAATAATACCCCTTAACAGCATTGGCTGTCTGCCTACCATAATATCCAGTAGGGGCAACAATATCATACCCCATCTGTATCAAACAACTCTGCAGAGTCTTAACACCTTCACTCCTTTCTCCATAACGAACTGGCTCTAAGGAGCCTGTATCACAAGCACCTAAAACTCCTTGATACGGAAGAGAAAGGGAGGTGATACATAACACACATAAGATGTAAATGTATTTTTTCATATTCGTAATTAATTTATTATATCGCCATCATATCACATATCTCCACTTCTTGGGTAGATGCGACATAAACAGGTAATATTTTACAAGAACAAAGCTTTGTTATAGAATCAAATAGTAATAATAAATAATATAATAAAAGATGGAAAAAGATATCATTTATGTAATAGGACATAAGTCTCCGGATACGGACACCTTATGCTCTGCTATAGCTTATGCAGCCTTGCTGAAGAAGAAAAAGATAAACGCTGTTCCAGCAGTGTATGGTGACTTAAATCCAGAAACGCAATATGCCTTGGATTTATTCAAGGTTAAGGATTTTCAGAAAGTAAAAACTATTAAGAATAAGACCGTTGTTCTGGTAGACCACAATGAGCTTAGTCAAAGTCCAGAAGGAATAGAAGAGGCTAAAGTAATTGGAATAGTTGATCATCATAAGATTAATTTCTCTTCAAGTAATCCAATCGAAATAGATGTGAAGCCATACGGCTCAACAGCTACCGTCATCGCTGAAAAGATGATGACCGAACAGTTCAAGATTAATAAACAAATAGCTGGAATACTTTTATCAGCTATCCTATCAGACACTATCATATTCAAGTCCACCACTACTACGAAGACAGATATTAAGATTGCTAAGGAACTAGCAAAGATAGCGGGAGTAGATAATATCAAAACCTTCGGAATAGAGCTGAAGAAGAAAAAGGCAAGCTTGTCAGGATTGTCAGCCAAGAAAGTAATATACTCTGATTTCAAGATATTCGAACTAGCAGACAAGAAGTTCGGAATCGGACAGGTTGAGATAGTTGATCCAAAAGAAGGAAAAGAAAAAAAGGCTGAATTAATAGCAGAATTAAATAAAATTAATGAAGAGGAAGGATTGACCTTCACCGCCCTAATGCTGACTGATATAATGAAGGAAGGTTCAGAAGTGTTAATTGCAGGAGATAAAAGCTATATCGAAAAAGCCTTCAAGACCAAGATTGAGAGTGACTCGTTATACTTCCCTGGAATGATGTCCCGAAAAAAAGACCTTGTTCCTAAGATTATGGAAATAGCTTAATAAAAGGAAAAGGCACGGCATGACCGTGTCTTTTTGTATACAATAATCATCGAGCACAACGAAAACTAAGCAAAGAGTCGGAATAAGAAGTCGTCGTATTCATCTGAATACTAAAAATACCAGCATTAAGACCATAATTATAAACACCACCACGAATTATTCCGTTTCCCTCGTTAGTACATTTATAATATCTTCCTGTATTATAGACAGAACTATAAGAAGGGTTAGGGCCAGCTAACCCAATTTCATAATCATTAAGATTAGAATCAGTCCATGATAACCAGCTTCCTAAGTCATACCACTTACCCATGCCAGAACCTGGACTACATGTTCCACTAACCCATTCATGAGCATTACCAGAGAAATCCCATAATACCTGCCCATTGGATAAATTATGAGTTCTTTTATATCTGAACTCCCCAGACGGACCCACAGTATCAGCACCTGTATTATAAAGATCGTTCTCTGTTCCTGTGGTCTGGGCATGCTTGGTATTAGTGAAACTATCATCATAACCAGCATTAGCTGCATAACCTCTTGAAAGAAATCCGGAACCAACTACTCCAGTGCTCCAGTTGGAAGACTGAGCAGCGATGTGTCTTGCTAAAGCAGTCCATTCAGCATTGGTAATTAGATGGGCTCCTATCTTATTGCATTCAAGAATAGCTTGAGTTTGAGTAATGCTTCTCCAAGGAAGACCTTCTGGGATAGAGCTGGCCTTTCCATCTACTTTTCTGGCTTCATACTTCATTACTTGGAATCCTAAGCCTGTATCTACCCATTCTCCCGAAGGAATAGATATACCGTATTTGCCAGTAGAAGAATCAAAAGAATATTGATTACTATCTGATAGTTTAGCAGAGATAGTATAATGATTACCATCAATAGAAGAATATGAGTAATGCTGGGTACTATTTGGATCTCTTAAGACTGAAGCATTGCCTAGAGCAGATAGAACAGTACTAGAACAAGGAGTAGTACCTCCTCCGATAGCACAATCCTCTATTGGCAATAATGAATCAGGATTATTGGTCTTCCATATCATCACTGCCTTACTAAGCTGGTTAATGTCTGCCTTCCTACGACTATCATTAGCTGCATCTGAAGCTCCAGACATCGAGACAATAATAAAGCCTGCTAGAATGCCTATGATGGCGATAATAACTAATAATTCTATGAGAGTGAATGAACTTTTTCTTGACTCAAGATTCATATAATTAATCTTATGGTTATGAATATATTTTACCTAATTAAAATATGTAATGTCAATTAATAAAAAAGATGCTATAAAGCATCTTAAAAATATCTCTTACCTATTAAGATAGCAACCTAACTTCTCTAAACCTTTATCAATATTTTCTCTACTAGTCGCAAAAGATAACCTAATTCTATTAGGAGCACCAAACCATTTACCATCATAAACAATAACCCCATAATCATAGTATAGCTCACTAACAACCCGAGAAGAGTCCTCCATTTTAGGAAAGAGATAAAAGGCTCCTTCAGGCTTCCATAACTCCAGTCCTAAATCCTTCAATCTTTCATACATGTATAGACCTTTCTTTTCCATCTCTTGTGATTGGGTAACCATTTTCTCTTTATCAGTCTCAAGAACTTGACAAGCAAAATCTTGAGCCAAAAGATTAGTATTCATGGAAGTACATGCCTTAATCCTGACAATCTTTTCAATTAACTCCTTATTGGTAGCATAGATATAACCAACTCTATGTCCACACATGTCGAAACTTTTGGAAAAGGAGTGAATAGAAATAATATATTCCCCTTTCAGTTGACGGTGAGGACCTGAATAATCAAAATCTTCATAAACATCATCTGAAATAATGTATTTCTTTCTTTCTTGAGACAATTTTTCAATCTTATCCATTACTGAGCTAGATTGAACTATGCCCGTGGGGTTTCCTGGAGAATTGAAAATCATTCCTATGCATCCATCTATAGCTTTCTCAACATCATCCTCTATCATTCTTCCGTCTTGAAGTTCAAGAAAAACATTATCCATATGAGACAACTCCACGCAATCAAGATAAGAAGAGTAATATGGCCTAGGAATCAATATCTTAGCATGAGGAGTATATATTGCCCGTAAAGACAGATCAAGTGCTTCAGAAGCTCCGTTAGTGATAATAAAATTGTCAGGACTGGAGCCTGGATACCGACAAGATAAAGCACTTCTTAAGTCTTCTTCACCTTGCACCTCTCCATAACCCCGTCTCTTAAGAGAAAGAGGAGGATGTTCTATTGAAATAAGGTCTGGTTCACCTGGACCGAAAGAAATAATGTCGTCATTATGATTACCAATAAAAAAAGATGGTCCTAATATCTCCTTCATATCTACCTCTCGCTATTATACTGAACTTCTGGATAGGTTCCTTTGAAATCCATCTTACCATCCTTAAATCCAAAACTTTCAACATGGAAATTTGGAACAAACTTGATTCTTTCTTCAATGAATCCTTCTATCGGACTAGGGTCGGAAATGAATTCAGTAGGAATAGATAATCTTCCTATTTCAGCTCTCTCTATCTTCATATCAACTTTGTCATTAACCACTGAACCAGTACCTTTGGCATAGAATATAGGGTTCAAAGGAACATCCTTAATGTAACCCATAATGGCATCTACTTCTTTCAATGACACACCCTGAGCCTGCAGATACCCTTGCAATCTATCTTTACGAAGCACGCCTGATATTTCAGCAGTACCATCATCATGAACCTTCACTTGTACATCTGAAACAGGATAATACTTCCACTTGTCACTATTAATCATAGCGGTCATCTCTTCACTAGTAAAGGAAACCTCTAACTCACTCTTTCCTTCGAACGACAGGCTCTTCTCAGGAGAAAGATCACTACCTAAGGCCTCGAATTTAATCTTAGCTTTTTCGGTATAACTCTTAAAGTCGGATTCTTCGAACCTGACTCCTAAATCCTTAGGAGTCGTAGCCCCCATAAGAGGAGAAACAACTGGAAGAAATCCTAAGTAGCCAAAGACTAATACAAAGCCCAGAATAATAATAATTAGTAATTTGATTATTATGTTCATATATTTATTACTTACTGATAATACTAGTACAGAATGGACATCTCTTTGCTTTAATTGATATCTCACTATCACACTCGGAACACTTTTTAGTATTAGGCTCCTTTTCCTCCTCCTTCTTACCCTTGTCATTTAAAGAATTTATTGGGAGAACGATGAAAAAGTATATAGTGAAAGAAACGATTAAGAAAGAGATAAGAACATTAATAAATTTGCCTATCATGAAATTGCTCCCATTAAGGGTAATAATCCAACTAGCAAAGTCTGGGACCTTAGCAAATATCCCTATAAAAGGGGTTAATATATCAGCTACTAAAGAATTAACCACACTTCCAAAAGCTGCTCCAATCATGACACCAACAGCAAGATCTATAACATTACCTCTTAAGATGAACTTTTTAAATTCTTGTAACATATAATTAATAATTAGTTGATTATTCTCTACATGACTCGAGAGTCATATGCCCAATGTAGGATAGCTTGTCTCTGCCTAGGACGACATGACCAATCCCCGATTCGACAATTCTTCTTCAGCTGAATAATATGCCTAGCAATAGCTTTCCACCGTTTAATCTGCCTAAGATCATCTTCATGACGTCTTCCTAGATAGTACCGACAATACCACTGGAACCAACCCCTAGGATCGTCGGGGTGTATCCAGCCCTTCTTTTTCCAGACTTCTAAAGGTTGACTAGCATTAACTCCGAAGAAATTTAAAGAAGGTTCATGTCTATCTGGACAAAGCTTGGCATCCTTATACCATTCTTCAGGAAACTCTTGACGACAATCAGTCATATACTTTCCACCAAAGACTCCTAAAGCTAACATTTCCTGAGGGGTCAGGTCGGGACGAAAATCTGAATGAAAACCCTTACCCACTGGGTTAGATAATACATAAAAATATCCTTGTTGCATCTTATCATTAACTGTTATCTTTTTCATAAAAGAATGTCATCTTCTTATACTAATATGATGACATTTATACAATCTTTGTCTAGAGAAACTATCAAGTAAAGAAAAGCTCTCTTACGAGAGCTTAGAAAGTATTAAGATAAAGATATCGTTCCCATTCTTCAATACACTTATCTGCTAAGTCAATTACATCAATAAGAGTTCCGAACTCCCGGACATCTACCCCAAAACGCTTTTCATTCTTAAATGGATCGTAATAACTAATTATGTAAGTAGACATGCCATGAACATGATGTTCCAGGAGATGATTCTGCGGGACATATCTATTTATCTCCTTGTGCTTCTGTTTATTAGCGATGTCTCGACAAAGAGAGAGTGACGGACTGTTAGAGATAAATTCATCAAGCTCTCTCCTTCTGTAGTGACTTTCCAAAAGCCAATCCCTTAAATGATAGCATTGTATAAAAAAAGAAGTAAACGCATCTATGGCGTCCTTGAAATTACTATCAGTAGAGATTGAGAATCTCTCAATATCAGCCTTCAATCTCCTGATTCTATCCATCTGTTCACGATAAGGCAATGAATTCATAAATCATCTTAATTAACAATATACACGCTAGCATAATCATGGCCAACTAATCAATATCTTTCCTTCTAAAAAGAAGATTATTAGAATGATAAGAGATATGTTTTCGAGGAGGAGCAGTGGCATTCCACAAACAAAGTACCACTTCTTTGTTTTGTGTCTGAATGTAAACATACCAATAATTATTCCTATAGCACTGAAGAGGATTCCAAGGAACATCATTGTTCCTTCTGGAATCCTCTTGCTATGCCCCACAGACCTCTTCTTATCGATTGCCATAACGAAGAAGCTGATTAGATTAAGAATAATAAGAATAACTATCAGATACCAAGCCATAATATCACTCAACCCTCTTATAACTTAAGGTATTACCTCTAGCTAAGTAGCTTAATACGACCTTACTGTTTGATATTTCTAATATCTCATATTCCATCTTCTCTCCATCCTCAGTTACTATTAACTTACTTCCATCAAGAGAGAAAGACCCTTCTGAAACTTTGACCCCTTGATAGTAATCGAATTTCTTCCATTCATTAAATTCAATCTCTGAATTAGAATCATCTAATGACTGCCACCTTCCGAAGATAAGACTGCTATCGACTACCTTCTTCTCGACTACATCAAATTTTATTGTTTTGATAATATTATCAAAAGTCTGAAGCCAGTCAGAGGCCATACCTAGCTCTCCATTACGAGCTAGCTTATAGAATTCCTCTTGTTTATCAAAATCCCAAACGTATCCATCTCCACAATTAGTCTTATCAACCTTAAAATATTGAGGAAACCTACTAATCATAAGATCTTTAGGCACAGAAAGAGTTATTATAAACTGATTGCCTTCATGAAAGAAATAGGCAGTACGTTCAAAGACGACACTACATACTTCGAATCTGGAAAAGACGACAAAATCCTGAGCATTGACTTTATCAATACGAGCTACCTTCTTTGATGCTTCAAAGGGCCAATCGACGTTATCTCCATATTGCCCACCCTCTAACAGCTTGGTATTCTTCTCTGCAGTTACTTTATCATAACCCATAGTACCAGCTAATGAAGATATTTTTTCCACTTTGACATTTAATAGATAATCTCCTTGTTTAGATTCTCCTAAATCGACACTATCTGGATACTGAAAAGAGATACCATCACCCTTATACGTCTTCATAACTTGCTTAACCTGACCTTCCTTAATTGGAACTGCTGAAGGAGCCTCGTTCTGATTAGAAGGCTCTGGTCCTTCATGCTCCTTAGGTGGCATAGCTAATATAACTATCAATCCAGCTACAACAACTAATCCGACTAGAATGAATATATTCTTCTTGTCCATATTATTATAATTATTTACTTATTATTCTTTCTTCATCTCTGCTTTAATCCTAGCAAGATTCTCCTTATTTATTTTAGATACCCTAGGATACCTATCCTCGTTCATCTTTTGAATGAGCTCATTAGGAGTCATATTAAGACTAGTTGCCACTTCATGCATCTTCTTCTTATATACATAATCCGCTTGTTGATATTTTCCTTCAACCTCTTCAATTGCTTCTTTATTACCACCTCTTTCAGCAGATAGCATTTTCTTCCTAAGAGCTTTTGCTTGTCTGTTTAATTGATATATTGCTTCCTTATTCTCTTCAAAAACATCCCTTGATTCTGTTTTAGAAGGTTTTACCTCCTTTCTCTTAAAGAACTCTTTTAGTTTTCCTACTGCCTCCTTCTTTGCCCCACTAAGCCCTTCTTTAGCGCCTGTAAGTTTCTCTCTAAAGCCTTTCAAAAACGATTTAAATTTCTTTAAAAATCCTTCCTTACTTTCAGCATCAGACTCTGATGAAGATTCTGAATCCTCCTCATAAGTAGACTCTTGCTCTTTTTTAGCTGCAAGTCTTTCTTGTTTTAATTCATCAATCTCCCTCCTTAATTCCTCCAATGTCCTGATAATTTCAGAAGGCATGCTTTCAACTTTTCTTTTTAGTGGAATCTTTGCTTCCTTATCTTTGAAGAGTTCCTTAAGCTTATTAATAACTTCCTTTTTAGTTTCACTAAAACCATTTTTGGTTTCAGAAAGGCTTTCTCTAAATCCCTTAACAAAAGATGACATTTTCTTTAGCAGACCCTCTTTCTTTTTGTTAAAGGCTGACTCTTGGTCTTTCTTTAGACCTAATGCTTCTGATGCCATAGCACTTTCCATTGCCATATTATATAGATTCTCAGGAGTAGCTCCACTTGAGGTAAAGTCAGCTTCATTATTTAAATCATTTTCAGATGATTCTTCTGCCGATTCCTGAGCGTTGCCTTCTGGAGATTCAGATTTAGATTCCTCTAATTGCTCTTTTCCACTACCTTCAGAGGATTCAGGGGATGATTCTTCTGCCGATTCCTGAGCGTTGCCTTCTGGAGATTCAGAGGAAGCTCTTTCTTCAAAGTCATCGAAATTAGCTTCTCTCATGGCCTGCTGAAACTCTGGACTACCAGTGACTTGAGGGGCAAAAAGAGGTTCATCCTCTTCAGAAGACTCAGAAGATGATGCTTCTGCGCCACTTTCAGCAGATTCAGAGGATGACCCTTCTTCAAAGTCATCGAAATTAGCTTCTCTCATGGCCTGCTGAAACTCTGGACTACCAGTGACTTGAGGGGCAAAAAGAGGTTCATCCTCTTCAGATGATTCAAAGGATGATTCTCCTGCTGACTCTTGAGTATTACCTTCTGGAGATTCAGAGGAAGCTCCTTCTTCAAAGTCATCGAAATTATTCTCTCTCATGACCTGCTGAAACTCTGGACTACCTGTGACTTGAGGGGCAAAAAAAGATTCGCTTTCTTCAGAAGATTCAGAGGGAGATTCTTCTGTTGATTCCTGGGTACTACCTTCAGGAGATTCAGAGGAAGCTCCTTCTTCAAAGTCATCGAAATTATTCTCTCTCATGACCTGCTGAAACTCTGGACTACCTGTGACTTGAGGGGCAAAAAAAGATTCGTCTTTCTTGCCGTTAATAATAGAAGTGACGTCTTCTATTGGAACAATATACTCTGCAATGGCCTGATTATTAACCTCCTGCCCTCCTTCTACGGATTTAGCCTCTTCTTTTGGGTTCTCGCTCTCAACACTTCCGTTTTCGAAATTACTCATTTGTTTGTATCTTTATGTATTTCTTAATAGTAGATATCAATATTATTATAACAAATTATTAGTATAACTCCAATAAGCTAAATCTCTATTATGATTTTTCTTCTTCGAGAATACGTTTTTTAACGTCTCCCCCTCTATTATAACCTCCCAATCCTCCATCTGACCTAATGACTCTATGACAAGGGATATTTACGTCATAGTTCTTGTTGAGAATATTTCCTACCGCCCTCCATGCTTTAGGTCTTCCGGCTTTCTCAGCAACCTCTTTATAAGTTAAAACTTCCCCTTTTGGAATATTTCTAACTACTGTATATACTGCTTCTGTGAATGAGGTCATAGGTATTAATCTTTATCATTTCCACATTAAATAGTAAGGGTTTGACTGTTTCTCTTCTACAACCTTACTGCTTTCACCATGACCAGGATGAATGGAATAATTATCTGGGAATGATTTCAATATATTAGTAACACTCTTACGAATCATTTCTATATCGCCGGTGGGAAAATCACATCTACCGATAGAACCCTTAAATAAAGTATCTCCTGTGAAAATATCTTCTCCAAAGATATAGGAGGTGCTACCTATAGTATGTCCAGGGGTATGTAATACCCTAATTAACTGACTCCCAAGAACTAGGACATCCTTATCAATAATCCTTAAATCGAGCTTATGAGGATTAGGGAAAGGAATACCATAAACCGCGCTTCCATTCAAGGTCGCGTCACAGAGAATGGGTAGTTCTTCCTTATGAAGATAGATAGGAACAGGATAACAATCAATTGCTCCAATATGATCTACATGAGCATGAGTCAGAAGGATACCAAGAACCTCTAGCCTGAGATTAGAAATGAAACTGACTATCTGATTCTTTTCAGCTCCAGGATCAATGATATAACAACTATGACCATCATCAATGATATAGCAATTAATATCCATAAATCCCTGTAGTGATAACTTATACATATTCTTAAACTACTTAAGCAGTAATAAGATAAAAGACGATGCTCATGATAATAAGGGGACTGATGGGCATGACTACTTTCTGAAAAGGAAAATACGCGTGCCCTCCATTCTTTTCTTTAAGATAAAAATACCACTCTGCACCAAAATAGAATCCAATGCTTCCTATGACGATGCCCATCAGTAATTTATCAATTCCATAAACACCTAAGGCATTATAAGGATGACCAATAATCCCCATGAAATAAAGAGGAACAACCATTAAAGCGTACCATAAGATTATGATTAAAAAGTTCAAGCCAGTAAATCCAATCTTCTTACCCTCCAACCATGATACTGTCCAGACAATCATTGATACAGTAAGTCCACCTATCCAAAGACCGATAATCGAATCGTCGATACCTAGCCATCGAGAAAGCCCTACACCCGCTCCGACTGCAACGGTACATATCGGGCATACTGCTTGAACTTTATCGAATAAAAATAGGAAAAATAATGCAACGATGTATATGTATTTTTTCATTTTATCTGTTAGTCTTAGTTCTTAAATAATCTACAATATCTTCATCACCTGAATAACATGCTTGACCATCCCAAAGAAATGGTACCCCTATAGGCCCCTTAATATTACAGTATTCAGCTCTTTTAATCAGTTCTGATTTATTGTCTTCGTTTTGAGAAACTTCTTTCATCTCAATATCAAAATCTTTTCCTATACCCTCATCTTCGATATAATTCTCGACAATCCTACAATGAGGACATTGTTCTCCATAATATATAACTAGCTTCGGTAATACGATTGGTTCAACTTCTGGCTTTAAAACAACATCGGGACTATTAGTAACTACTGGCACATCATTATTGTTAGGTAAGACAACTACCTCCTCTTCATTTAGTGAAGGGGCTTCTGGTAATCCTATAAAATCCTCGCTAACTAATTTATCCTGCCAAAGCAGATATATTCCAATCCCAGAAGATATTAAGAACAATACTGCTAATATAAACACTCTTATCTTTTTCATAACTAAAGAATATTAATTGATTATGAATATATATCCATATTAGTACAATATACAATGTTAATCAAATTAGTAAAATAAAAAGGGATGATTCCATCCCATAAATGAACAATAGAGAATCGCTTTCCCAAGATTATGGAGAGTGAGATCACTCTTAGAGCAGAAAATTAGAAAGGATTCTTCTTCATTGTCAATGAATCTTATCTCCTTGAATTCTCTCTTATCAGTATATTTAAAGGCTATTTGTACCTCTTCCGAACATATACCTAAGTGACACACTATCGCAACGTATGGCTGCTTGACTATCCGATCAAAGACTAGTCCAATAACCTGGAGAGACGAATAATCATAGACTCCTAACTCTTCTTTCATTTCCAAAAAAAGATTGTCTTCGATGGTCTTACCAGGAAGCATATATCCTTCGGCGGGAAAACTCCACTTGTTTTGATTAAGACAAGTCCCTTCCCTTTTAGCTACAACTACCTTATTGTCGCTGGTAATCGTAACAGCACCTACTGAAAGAGGAATACAGCAATTCCTGGCACCACCTATACCAGCGAGACTGTCTGGCTTATCAGAGCCAAGAAAGTCTTTGTAATACCCGATACAGGCATCTATGTTCATAATAAGTCCGTCAACACTGATGCTTTTGACGTGAGTTAGCTCTCCATTAAAGCAACCTACGATACCCTGCCAATAAGAGTTTATCTTCTTTATCACCTCCGTATCATAGTCTACCTTTTCTGGATTAAACCTAACTTTAATATTATCAATCCTTATCAGTTCGAGGTCTGGTAAAACAATCATAAATACCATCACCCACCCTGATAATGGCACCAATCTTTCATATGTCAATCCTGCTTATCCCGTTCTTGCTTAGCTTTCTTATTCTTAATAATCATATTCTGTCTATTTCCTACTAAGACACCGCAATCGAGCGTACCCATTGCAATACGGAGAGCTTCTTTCTCTTTTTCACTGAGAGGATACTTTTGGATAATATCTAGCAAGATTTTTATTGCCTCTTTGTAATCCATATAATTATGGCTGGAATAAGGTATCTGGAGAATAAGTAACATGTTTGACCTCTGGGAACTGCATAGCAGTAGCCTCTATCTGAGACCAAAGTATATTGGTGCGACATGATCCTCCTCCAGTTTTTCCATATAAATCCTCGAACTCCAAAGTTAAATTACCCTCTTTCAAGGAAGCCCCTTTTAAAGATAATCCTTTGAGAGGATATTCAGTGTTCAAACCTTTTGACTTACCTGCTCCATCAATATCACCAGCAAGAAGTGTCTTTATAGCATCCTGAATAGGAGTAGAGGTTACTGCTATCTTTTTTACCAAAGGAACAAGTCCCTTACTACTACAGGAAATGTTTCCGGAACTATCTTTATCTAGATTACTATCATAATAATATATTCTAATATCTCTACTCTCTGGACAAGGGGTGAACTGACAGTCTGGACCAGTTCTTACAACAGTAGATCCATCTGGGCATACCTTTGCCTCCTCCGTACATGGAGTCTGTGCAGCTACCCCATCTAGAAAGATTGGCACTTCTAGGAAGTCATCGTTCTCTGGTAATCCAGAAGGGTTATCTTTGTGTAAGAATAATCTCCCCTCTCCCCACGACTGAAAGGTAAGTAGCGCTTCGAAAGGAATAAAGTCTTCAGTTAAAGAATCTTTCTTGGCTTGAGCAATTCCTTGTGCAATTATTTCTCCCTTAATATTCCTGATTTCGACAGGAAAACTAGCTTCGAAAAACCATTGACCTCTTGCCTCTCCTTTTATAAGCAGAGGGCTTTTAACCTTATCGTTAGAATGAGGACTGTCTAGCCTGATAAAATCTGCTTTATCTAACACATTACCAATATCCTCTATAAATTCACTGCCTTCATAAATACATCTTCTCGGATAAGATTCAATTACTGAATTTCCAGTTGAAATACAGCTTTCAAAGTCCCTAACTTCAACCTTTTTATCATTGCTAGGAACTCTATTAAATAATGCTGAATAGATTCCAATTATGATAAATAATGCAATTATTAGCAGTAATATTTTCTTGTACATATATTAATATATTATTATCTTAAAGTGATACTACCAAAAGGTAGAGTCATTTTCAAGGAATATTTATCAATTACTCTCTTCTAAGCCGATAGAAAATGATGGTTCTACAGAAACATATTTCTTCACGTAAACATAGTCAAAACTTATATCAGAAGACCCTCCTCCTCCATCTGAATTTAATGCCCATGAGATATTCTTAGAAGCATTTCCCGTTAATCTAGCACCTCCGATACTACTATAACCATTGACACCTATCCAAGATTGACCGCCAGGCACATATATCTCATACAGACCAAGCCAAGTATTTATAGGAAGATAAGAGCTGAACTCCCCGCTAGTCCAAGATCCATTTATATATAAAGTATTATTGAAAAGGCCATAGTCTGAATAAGAACAATTACAGACATAACCAGATGTTCTTAATCTCTGAACATTAGAAACATTCTTCCTATAAGAATAATATATATAAACTGGATAATTAAATACTTTTTTAGAACTGAATACTTTTGTACCCGCAGACGGATTACTCAATCTTAAAGTATGTCCATCTAAGACAGCACCGGTGAAATTCCATTTAGTAGTATCCAAGGTGTTGAAATGATCATATAGCTCCATGGCCATATTTGGATCGCTTTGAGATACGGCGCTAGAATTGCCATAATAGAGATATATTGTTGAAGTACCAATTGGAATACTTGGCACCCTTACAAAATACGTCGCAGAGGAGTTAGGGGTAGACGCGGTATTCCAATAACTTAATGGGGATCCATCTATTGTACCAAAGCGAACATCTCCAAAATCACCTCTCATTCCAGAATAATATGGAATCGTCACTTTTATTTGATAATCACTTAGAGTTACCCCGGATCCGTTAGCAATAGTAATTGCACGTTTCTTCGCCATATCCTCTCCAGCATAAACATTTCTAACCCATACAGTCCAAGCATAAGAATTAGACAATCCACTTACGCTTCCGTTCATTGCAAATCCTCTCGATGTAACAGTAGGATGATTCGGTGAAAAGGCCCAGGTGTAATTAATTCCACCTAGCTTATCAATGGTAAGAGTATTCTGCCACTCAGGGTATGTATTTGAATAATATGAACTTTCAGGATCGTGTCCATTATAAAAGCCAGTAAGATGTCTATGTAGGTGATAATGATTCTTGGTTTTTCTACCTATAGTTTCGTAGATAGGTATATTTCCGGTGTAATATGTAAAATCAAAGTAATCTAACTCAGTCGGATTAAGGTCTTTACCAAAAGCTACCTGGTTATGAGAAGGTATTTGAGAAGTATTAAGAGCAAATCCTTTTCTAGTTGCAAGAGAAGGATCATAGTCTCCTTGTATTCCTTCATTCCAATCAGTAACAGGATCATCTTCATATTGAGCTAGAACAAGAGTCCATCCTCCTCCATCAG
>Ga0302238_1000540_pt1 | contig 38098 bp, 65 predicted proteins | sample AAG_UR_Asn_MG_FD_193527 | JGI IMG/M metagenome (GOLD analysis project Ga0302238, IMG submission 193527) | Enriched activated sludge microbial communities from anaerobic digester in WTTP, New Holstein, Wisconsin, United States - AAG_UR_Asn | ecosystem: Engineered > Bioreactor > Anaerobic >... | reverse complement strand
TTTACAACAACCCCATCAGAAGTATAACTAATAAAATTAGAATGCAATGATTCCGTTCCGTTATGAGACCAACCTAGAAGAAAATACTGATGAAGCTGAATTTCTCTGCCATTTTTAACAATTTTAATCTCTTTTGGATAATAAGCAATAACCCAAGCATTCGTTCCACCACCAAATAATCCAGCTCGTTGAACAATAATCGTTTTATCAGAAATCAATGTTTCAAACATTGACATACTATCAAAATTGTTAATTGGAGTATATTCACTACCAACAATTCCTAATGGATGGTTTGTGTCATTACGAACAATTGCATAATACTCTTTAATCGGAATCATGGATTCTGAAGGATAAGGATCAATTGAAGTTGGATTAATCCCCTTGTCAAACAACAAAGGATGAACAACAGAACTCGTCGCCAATGGACGCTTAGAAACTTCCCAGTTAAATCCAGCTTCAGAAATAATTTGAACAATATCATTCGTTTGAGAAATTGGATTTCCAGCCTTCAAAATACCTGTCTTAGAATTGGAAATAGAACTCGTTTCTGTAATTACATTAATCATTTTAATATTCTCCGATCATATTCTTGACTCAGCCAATGGCTGATAAAACAATAAATTATTTAATTTCTTATTTATAGAGCAAGTTTTTGTTATTCTTTGTTATAATTATCCTTTTTATAACATTTATATCCGTTGGAATTTTCTATATAAATTTCATTATTATTTTTATCATATTTATGTTTTTCCCAATATCCATCAGATTCTTCAAAATAAATTAAATTATTATTCGTATCAAATTTTCTTTTTTCCCAATTCCCATTAGAAGTTTCATAATAAATTCTATTTCCATTTTTATTATGATATCTTTTTTTAAACCAAAATCCACTAGAACTTTCAAAATAAATTAAATTATTATTTGTATCATATTTGTATTTTAGATAATATCCACAAAAAACATTAGTCCTGTGCCAAAATTTATCACAAATAATTTTAATTGAATTTTTAGTTAAATTCTTTGAATATAAATAATATTTATTTTTTGGAATAACTTCTAATACTTTAAATTTATTTGTTACTGATTTATCATCATTACTTTTAATATCCCCCAAAACTTCTATTTTTAAAACAACTGTTTCCGGATTAAATAAATGATAATAACTATGAATATCTTCTAATTTTTCGCAAAAATGAAATCCTCGTTGACAAATAATTAATTCCTTTTTTAAAATATATGTCTCCCCAACTTCATATTTCATATCTTTACATTGAAAATTCTTTGTTCCTTTAAAGGCTATCATTTTGATTTGCTTTCTGTTGAGTAAATTTTAGAAAGGAATAAAGGAATTGTTAAATCTCTTTTAGAATTCTCTATTAGAGAATTCTAAATTACCAATTATTAAAAATACCAAACATAAAAAAATAGGGAAGGGCTTGCTGTGAAAGCCAAGCCCCTTTACTCACAATGATGAGTTCCCAGCTCCTTCTACGCGTGGCAGATGAGTTAAACAGCAACAGCTTCTTTGACTTCCGTATTTTCAGAAGAAGCAGCCTCTTCTTGCTCCTTCTTAAGCTGCTTGATCGCTTCCAGAATTTCCTTGTCAGACTTTCCAGAAAGAGCAAGAGCTTTCAGGCTCTTATTGCCAACAGAATTGCGAGCACGGCGTTGTTTACGCTCTTTTGTTTCAACAAGAGTCTTTTCATACGTCTTTTCAAAATTATCGCTGATAAATGCCTTCAATGCCGCTCTCTGATCAGGATTCAACTTCTTTTCCGTAATAGAATTATCCTTACGGAACTGCAAACGCAATTCATTACGAGCCTTAATTTCAGCTCGCTGCTCAAGAGTCAATTCCGAATAAGGAACAACCTTCTTGCTCTCTTCATAAAGCTTGGAATATTCCTCAACCTTTTGACCGAAAAAGAGAGCTTCAACAATCGTGTTGAAAACAGATTGCTTTACAGTATTAATCTTGACGGGATTCCAAGAATCATCCAGGAACTTCCGAACCGCTTCACCAGGGCGAATAAAATCCTTATGCCCGCGAGGACACATCGTGTGATACAGATAATTCGAAAAAGGCTCTCCAACAACTTCCGTTTCATGCTTCCGACCAGTCGCAATTTGCATCTTTGCCAACTTCGTGAAAAAGGTCTTGGCATCACTCAACTGATTAATCGTGAAAAGACCATTTCCAACAAATTCACCGCGAGTACGATTTGCCATTTTAATACTCTCCATATTTTGGCTTTAAGCCATCTTTTAACGGACCAAAGGACCGTTTTTTTCCTTAACTAATGCAATCGTATTTCTTTTTTTTCTTAATGTCAAATTATAATGCCGGTTTTTTTTATAGAGCAAATTACTTCTTCCCGCCCTTACTGATCTTGTGCGTTAATTTCATCGACAAATCCTTTTGTTTTATTTGGTTCCCAGCTCTGTCCAGATAATTCAACAATTTCACGAGTCGTCGTTTGAGGATAATAACGATTATAACGCTTTTCATATTTCACTTGACGCCAATAAGAACCATGATTACCACCATCTAAGCAATTTGTTTTGTAAACAACAATTCCTCCTTTCTTAATGAATTCTTTTTCCTCTTTTGTTAAAAAAGTAACTCTTTTCCATAAAGCAGAACCAAATCCGCTTTGAATTGCCGTTTTACTATAAAGAACATTCATTTTATTATCCTTTCTATTTGATAAATCTTAATTTTAATTAAATTTATATTTATAGAGCAGATTAACCCTCTTTCATTATAACTATTTTTTCATAATTTCTATCAACAGAAATTAAATTATTATTTCCGTCATATTTATCTTTTAAACAATATCCATTAGAATTTTTAGAATAAATTTTATTATTATTCAAATCATATATGTATTCCCAACAATTCCCATTAGAATTTTCAGAATAAATCAAATTACTATTTTTATCATATTTCAACCTTTCCCAATATCCATCAGAATTTTCAGAATAAATTAAATGATTATCCTTATCATATTTATATTCTTTCCAATATCCATTATTAAAATTAAAATAAATTAAATTATTATTTTTATCATATTTATATTCTTCCAAAAAACCACCGGAATTTTCAACAGAAATTAAATTATTATTAAAATCATATTTAAATTTTTTCCAACATCTATTAAAATTTTCAGAATAAATTTTATTATTATTCAAATCATATTCAAATTTTTCCCAATCTCCATAAGAATCTTCATAATAAATTAAATTGTTATTTTTATCATATTTGTGTTTTATACAATATTCAGAATAATCTTCATAATAAATTTCATTATTATTTTCATCATATTCATATTTTCTCCAAAATCCATTATAATTTCTATAATAAATTAAATTACCATTTTTATCAAAAATTATATTATCAGTATTAAATCTATAATATTCATCTCTTAAAATCTTCCGAATTATTCTAATTTTATCAGTTACACTTTTATCTTCTTTTATAATCATTTTCCCAATTGATTCTATTTCAAAAATAATAGTATCTTTTTTTTCAAAACTATAATAATCATGAATATCTTTAAAATTCATACAAAAATGAAATCCATGTTCACATATTTCTAAATTGCCAGAAACTAATTCATAAATATTACCTGGAATATATTTAAGATTAAAACATTCTCCATTTTTTGTTCCTTTATAACCGAGCATTATAATTTCCTTTCTATTTAATAAATCCTAATTATAATGGAATTTTTATTTATAGAGCAGAATAAAGGAATTATTAATCCTCTTTTAGAATTCTCTAAAAGAGAATTCTAAATCCCAAAAAATATTATTATAATTCATAACGCTCTTTTACAATGACCTTTTCAGAATCATATTCTATCTCTCTTATTAATCCATTATAATGCTTATGATAAATTAATTCATTAAATTCATTATATCTGTATTCTTCTGTAAAACCAACAGAATCTTCATAATATATTAAATTATTATTTTTGTCATATCCCCACTTTTCACAAATATTATCCGAATTATTACGGTAAATTAAATTATTATTTGAATCATAACGACATTCTTCTTTAAATCCAAACGAATTCTCACTGTAAATTAAATTATTGTTCAAATCATATTCATTCTTTACCCAAAATTCTTTTCGACCTTCATAATATAGTAAATTATTATTTTTGTCATAAGTATATTTCTCAATATCACCAGTAGAATATTTACTGCAAATTAAATTGTTAGTCAAATCATCGTAAATATGATAAACACTAAAACCAGTAGAATCTTCACTGTAAAATAATCTATTTAAACTGTCATATTTATACTTTTGCCAAAATTTATCATAACTAGATTCATAAATTAAATTGTTATTTGAATCATATTCATATCTCTCCCAATCCCCATTATAATATTCATAATAAATTAAATTCCCTCTCTCATCAAATTGTAAATTCGATGTATTATACCTAAAATATTCTTCACGAGGAATTATTCGGATTATCTTTATTTTATCAGTAACACCTTCCTCTATACCATCGATTTTTTTCCCAAGAATTTCTACTTCAAAAATAACGGTATTTTTATCTTTTAAAGGATAATAATTATCAATTTCTATGAAATTTTCACAATAATGCAAACCACAAATCCCAAGTTCAATATCACGATTAGAAAATTCGTAAATCTTACCAGGAAAATATTTTATATCTTGACATTGACTTTTATCTGAACCTTTAAAAAATTGCATTGAAATAAATCCTTTCTATGAGAACCTTTAACTGATTATCTATTAATAATACTTTATTTATAGAGCAGAATTGAGTAAAGAAGGAGAGGGATATTATTATGATATCATCAGGATATAAAAGTGATATCACTATGATATCACAGTGTAATCAAAACATTGATTTTATTACATTTATTCATTTTTTTATAATTTATTGGGACAATTAAAAACGGAAACGGGTTTAAAAATAGGTTCGGAGACAAAAATCGTGCCAATTTTTAAACCTTTTTATATTTTTATATAAATTTAATAATTTTATAATATGTTTAATCATTTTTTTTATTCATTATTATTTTTTTTTTTGAATCTTCATAATAAATTAAATTATTATTTTTATCGTATTCCCATTTTTCCCAATATCCATTATTATCTATATAAATTAAATTATTATTTTTATCATATTTTCTTTTTTCCCAATATTCATTAGAATTTTCGAGATAAATTAAATTGCCATTTTTATCATATTTTCTTTTAATCCAAAAATCTTTATGAATAAGTTTTATTGAATTCTTAGTTAAACTTTTTGAATGACGATAATATTGATTTTTAGGGATAATTTCTAATACTTTAAATTTATTTGTTACTGATTTATTTGATTCAGAAATTACTTCTCCTAAAACTTCAATTTTTAAGACAACTGTTTTGGGATGGAATAAATGATAATGGCCATGAACATTCTCTAATTTCTGGCAAAAATGGAATCCTTTACGGCACATAATTAATTTATCATTTAGATCATAAGTTTCACCAATTTCATAAGTTTTATTAATACATTTGAAATTATCAGTTCCCTTAAAAGCGATCATTAGAATATCCTTTCTGTCTGTTAAATTTTAAAATTATTTAATATTTTATTTATAGAGCAGGTTTTAAAAAGCAAAATGGCATTACCAAAATAAATTGATAATGCCATTTTGCCGTCCTCCCAATTTAAGTTTTTTATTGATTAAAGAAATCAGGAATTAATTCTTCTTCAATTTCTTCCTCAATTTCTTCTTCTTCAAAATTATTATTTGGTTCAATTGTTAAAGGATCTTCATTTCTTTTGTTTTCAACTATTTTGATATCTGGTTGAGAATCAGCCCATTGCTTCAAGTAGCTAGCAATAATAGCTGCTGTTCCTTGATTAAGACTTGTAATTGCTTTCTTGGAATTTTCTATTTCATTTTCATTATTAGGAACATATAGCAATTTAATTCTTTTTACGAGATATGATTTCAGTGGATTTGTAACAGATTGAATTTTTGCTGGATGACAAATGATTTCATGATTTAAATATCGTCCAGTTTTAACTTTAAAAGTATCTTCTCTGTAATAATCATTTAGATATTCAGATAAAGCAATTACAGAATCTTTTGTCATAGTAGTATGTTGATATTTATAAAAAGGTTTCCCATTTTCATCTTCTTTTCGATAATAAATAAAAATGGTTAAAAAATCAGAATTTTTGGGAATAGGAGACAGTCTAATCATTTCAGATCCGGAGAAGTTTCCAGTATTAATTAGAACGTCTTTGTTAGTGAATGGATAGATATTATTCATAATTTCTTTTCCTTTTTTGTAATATTTGTGTTTTAATTTTACGAGATTTTCTTAAAGTGTTTATTCTAATTTTGTATAATAGGTCATTACTTGTATTTTTACCTATTATTTCTTTACTGCTAATGCTTATTATCTCATATTCAACAGGGAATCCAGTTTTTGTTTTGAAGATAGAAGTTACAATAATCTTTTCATCTTCTTTTTTGTTTTTGAATAATTCTCTTAATCTTTTAAATCGCTCATTTTTTATTTTTATTTCATTATAGATATCCTTTCTCCAAAAAAGATTAATTGGTTTTGTCATTTCTAACAATTTTAATGGACAACTAAATGAATCGAAATCTTTTTCATGGATTAAATCATAATACCATCCTTTTTCTTCACGCAATAATTTAAAACAGAATAAATATTGTTTTTTATCTAATTGCCTATCTTCTCTGATAAAAATGGTCCAGAATAAATTTCCTCTGAATTTACCAGAATGGAAACGGTATTTTTTCCCATTAATATCTTGTGTTTGTTTCGCTGCGTGAATAGCTTCTTTTTTACTAGGATAAAACATTAGTTAATTTCTTTTCGAATGGAGAATCAATTATCTCATCATTTTCTATGAAAACTTCGGCATTGTCAACAACTTTTTTAGTAAAATTAATTCCATTATAATCTCCAGAAATGCTTAATGTTGCAAAAGTAGTGCAATAAGGACAACGCATTGCTTTTAGCATAAAAAGCATATCTGTTGGGACTTCTGTTTTCATAGAATAATGAGCATTGCACGCAGAGCAATTAACTTTTACTTTAAATTCTTCAATAATTTTGTGCTCATCTCTCTGATCCGTTTCTTTCAAACTCTTCTTGTACTTCTTGGCTGGCATAAAAGAATTAATAAAACAATTAGAATCAATTGTTTCCGCTTCAATTTCTTTATTAATAAATCGAATAAAACTATCTTCTGTGAAATTAATTAATCCTTCAGAAATTTTATTAATAATTAAAATGATTTCATTAATAGAGGAAAAGTCTTTAAAATATTTTTCAAAGACAGTTTGGATATTCTCCTCATTAAAAAGAACACAGAGTTTTTTAGAGAAAGAGGCTTTTCCTCTTTTGTTAGATCTTTCTTTTGATTTGAAAAGAAATAAATGAGAAGATTCAGATATTTCTTTAGAATCAATTCCTCTTTGAATTATATTATTAATGGTTTGTTCTTTTACGATGATTTGATTATTAGTGAGCTGATTGATAATATTACAACATTCTGTTTCTGTTTTACAGTCACAGAGGAGTTCTTCCAATTTTTTATAAATATTATCAATTTTAAAGAATTCTTTTAATAGATCTTCTGTTCTTGGCTTTCCTTTTTTCCCATTTGTTTTCTGTGTTTGTTTTAGCAGATTTGCTAAGGGATGATATCTGTCAATTTCTCGCAGTTTAACGCCCTTATCGATAAATTTAAGCATAGTAGGCAGGCTAGTCTTTATTTTGCCCGTAGATAGCCGATTAAGGGCATTGCAGAGGGATTCTAGGGTCTCTTGTTCAGGGAAATGTTGAGTTAGAAAGACGTAGGCATTTTCAGTAAAGAAAATTTTCTTAATTCTTTCTTCAATTCCGGTTCTCATTGTAATATCCTTTTAGGAAAAATATTATAGATAGATTAAAACATATCCGAAATCTTCTGATTTGTTTTCTGTGTGATAATCGAATGCAGCTTTTAAACAATTTTTAATTGGTTCTGGAGCTTCTCCATATTCTTCATTAAAGACTTCTTCTGAATTAGGAATATAGAAAATATATTCTGCTGCTTTTTGGTGAATAAAAGAGCTTTTTGTATTTAAATATATTTCATATTTCTCGAAAGCTTCTTCATTTTCTTCGGAGCATAATTCTTCTGATAAATTAAATTCGATTAATGGACGCGAATTAATTTCCATTTTCATATTCCTTTAATTTAAAATCATTTATTGTCTCTTTAACAACATTAGAGAACCTTTTATTATTGTTTGTTAGAGATAGATTCTGTGATATAATCAGATTGATAAATCTGAAAAGATAAACAATAATATCAGATAATGCAAAGAAGCTATCTCCTTTTAAAAGATTTGTTAATTTTTCTGAAAGAAGTTCTTCTTCATTATTTTCAATTCGAATAGTTAATTTATTTTCGTTTAAAAAAAAACGGATCTTATTAAAACCATGACAAATATTTTGTATTCCGGATTGTTCTAAAATGGAGATTACCTTTAAAACATATTCAACACTTTCTTTCATTTCTTCATAAGTATTATTATTAATTTCTTTAATATCAGATAAAAATTTACGAAATCTTTCTAATTCATTTTCTTCTTTTTTAATTTCAGAAACATTTTCCATTTTTATATTCCTTTTTGTTTGATAAGATTTAAATATAATTAAAAATTAATTTATAGAGCAGATTATTTGTTTCTTATTCAATTCCAAACATTACATATCCGAAATCTTTTGCATTATTTTTAGTATGAATTTCATGAGCTTCCAAAATTGCATTTCTTATAATTTCTGGAGTTTCTTTTTTCCCAAAATAAACATTAAGTATCTTTTTTTCTTCTGGAACTGCAACAATAAAAATTTCTTCGTCCATATCATTAATACAGTTTAAATCGATTAAATAATTTTGAATTTTTTGTTTTTCTTCTTCATTTTCTGGAATAATTGGACAATAAAAAAGCGGAATTTGGTCCATTGGAATATCCTTTCAATAATATTTGATAAAATTTAAATATAATTAAAAATTAATTTATAGAGCAGATTGTTTCTCGCCTCTTAGCCGACCATATGGTCGTTTCCAGTTGGCACTACGAGGAAGTGGGCTTTATCGCCAACTGCCTCTCCGGCAGGAATTGAACCTGCAACCTAATCTTTAGAAGAGACTTGCTCTATCCATTTGAGCTACGGAGAGATAATTTTTTTATGTCTTTGTTCTTTTTAAATTAATAAAAATTTCTTTTTTTATATTTGTTGATTTATTATTATTTCTTTTTCATATTGTTTAACCCATTTCCTTATCGCATTATCAGTGACTCCATATCTTCTTCCTACTTCGCAGTAAGAAGATAATTCAATCATTTTTTTCAATTCTTCATAAGTAGGTCTTTCTTTTATCTTTCTTTTTGAAAAGCTGGCACATTTTACGGTGCAATAAATAGTTCCAAACACATTTTCTCCGCATGATGGACAAATTCCTGTTGGAGCTATTTCTGTTTGTTCCCGGTTGAGAAATTTGTTATCAGAATTATCAATTAAGTCGATAAAAACATTTTCTGGGTTGTGAATTTCTCTATGACAATTTGAGCAAACTAAAATACATTTTTTTATTTCTTTTATTAATTTATTCCAAGATAATAATTTAGCTTTATTCCATTCATATTCTTTTTCTTTAGGATTAAGATGATGAAATTCTAAAGCTGATAAATTTTTTTTATACCCACATTTAACGCATTCACCACCTAAGAGATCTATTATTTTTCTTTTTCTTTCTTTGTTTCGATGTCTTTGTATTTTATTAAGACATTCTCGGCAATAAGCTCTCCAGACTTTTGTTTTCCCTCTTGTCCCAAAATTTTCAATTTCTTTTTCTTCTCCACATCTAGGACATACTTTTGTTTCCATAATTTATCTCCTAAGTTTAATTTCTTAGAAGATAAATTATGGATTCGAACTATTAATTCCTTTTTTTATTTTTAAATGTTCGAGTTTTTATTAAAAATAAAAATCTATTTTTTCTTAAACAGTAGATAGAAGTTTCTTTTTGTTCATTTTATACGACAATTTCTTATCTTTTTTAATTTGTGATTTACATTGTTTAAAAACATCTACTTTTACTCGGCGACGTTCTTCTTCCCATTCTTCTTTAGTGGGGAAACTTAAATACAGTTCCTCAAAAGCATAATCAAAGGCGTAAGACATTCCTTTAATCTTAAAAAATTCATCATTAGGATTGTGAATTGTTTTTTCACTAACAAGAGGAGTATAAATTCTCTTTCCATTATCATCATATTCGACTTTACTAATTTCACAAATTGTTGCTCTGCGTGGTTCACTGATTTTTTCATTAGTTACTGGATGGACATAATCATGAATTACTTCTTGACGATGAAAACGCACAGAAACTTCGCCAATTCCCGTAATATTCGTGATCATTTTTTTCCTCTTTTAAAAAAGTTAAGCTCATAGCGATAATATAAAATATATCACTGTGAGTCAATATCTGCCGGATTTAATTACTAATAAATATCGAAATATTTTGCCATTGTCCGTAGTAAATTATTATAATCTCCAGATTGAGCTTCTTCCATTATTTCTTCTATTTTAGATTTTTCCCATTTATTTTTTTCCGCTACGTGTCTCGCTGCGCTTAAGATATAAAAAGCATTTCCATCTTTACCAATTAGCTTCAGTTTAGGTTTCATTGTTTTAATTCCTTTTTTAAATTCCATAACTATTTGCGTATTCTTTTGCCATATCAATAAAAGCATCATAAATCAATTCTCGATATTGCAAATGCCTTTCTTCTTTATTCTTAGACGTATTTTCTTGATTAATAATATCTTTAACCATGCTAAAGGTTAAATTAAGATCAACAAAATAATGGGAAATTCTTTCATTAGAGCAATTTGAATTTTCACTTGAATCTATAAGATGGCAATGGTAATAATGGACTGTTTCAGATAAATCTTCGTTTAAATAAATTTCACAATTAATTTCATCTTGTTTTTCTTCTGAAACATTTTCATTAAATTCTACCTGGGTTTGGTAGAAATGGCATTCATAGGATGGAGTTATTTCACAACAATGGACTTTGAAATTTGGATCATAAACATAAACTCCGATAATTCTTTTTATTTCTTCTTTGTATTCCGGCAATTCCCAATATTCAGATTCATCGATTTTAAAAACACCAAATTTCTTAATCATTTTAATCACTCCATATTTTAATTTTGTTTCTTGTAAATTTTAATTTTATTGATTTTTTTATTTATAGAGCAGATTATGATCCAAAATCAATAATAGATGGTTTTGTATTTTCGTCAATTTTAAATTCTTCGCTTCTATCCCATTTTTTTTTATTAATGAGAGTTTCTGCTTCTTCCCAATTATTTGCAGCAACAACTATAAGTTCTCCTTTATATAATCTGTCACTGTTCATTTTAAAAGTATAAATATTCATTTTTTAATCTTTCAGAAAATATCGAATAAAAATTAATTTTATTGATTTTTTTATTTATAGAGCAGATTATTCATTTTAGAAATGGTCCGGGTGGTCGGATTCGAACCGAACGGTCTATCTCTTATAAGGAGATTGCTTTAGACCAAACTAAGCTACACCCGGATAATTTAATTAATAATAAGACTTAATCTTATTTTAATCAATGTTGCCGGAATTTATTTTTTGCCAGCCATCTACTCAAAGACAATCGTTTAATTGAGAGTAACTAAAAATATCTGATGGCTCAAAATTTTCTGAAACATATTTTTTGATTGTTTCAAAATCAAGAATATCCCCTAGATTAACATCTTCATTAATCCATGTTTTTAAATCATCCATACTGAAAACATCGTCTGGATCTGCGCGTTTGGCAATCCATTCAATTGTTCTTGCAAGAAGATGCTCTGGGTCTTTTAAAGAAATTGAATCCAGAAAATCTTCATTAGATTAGGTCAAGGAAACCACTCCGAGGGAGCCATGCGACCGAGGGCAGGGCTTGCCCAGTGGAGGAATTGACCTCAGAATAAGATTATCAATTATACGAAAAATAATCAATCTTTGCCGGATTTAAATAAAAAAAAATATTTTAAAAAAAATCGTATTAAAAAGAGGAAGAAAAGAAACTAATATAGAATAAATATATTAGTAGAAGAAAAAGGAGATAAAAAAGAAATGAATTCACAAATTAATATTTCCATTCCTCTACAATGGAAACTAGAATTAGAGAGTTTAGCAAGAGTTTATTCTGTTGAAGAAGAAATGACATTAACGTATTTAGATTTAATACGAAGAGCAATAAAAGAAAAATATGGAATGAAAGATGAACAATAAATACAAAACGACCAATCATTGCAAATATTTATGTCAATATCATATAATTTGGTGTCCAAAATATAGATTTAACATATTAAATGATGAAATTATAAATGAATTGAAAGAAATATTTACAAAAATATGCAATAAATATGAATACGAAATGATTGAACAAGAAATAATGGAAGACCATATCCACATTTTTGTTGGAGCAAAACCAGAAGTCGCTCCATTAGATATTGTTAGAACATTTAAGAGTATTTCTGGAATAGCATTATTTAAAAAATTTCCTAAATTAAAAGAAACATATTGGAAAGGCGGTTCAATTTGGTCAAAAGGAAAATTTATATCAACGATTGGTTTTGTTAGTGCAGAAACCATAAAGAAATATATTCAGGACCAAAAGACTAATGCTTCTAACTAAAAAAAACATATTAAAATTATCGAAACCAGAATATAAATATTTAAAATTTTTATCTCATAAATCAAAAGATTTATATAATGTTTCTTTATATAATACTAGACAAAACTTTTTTAAAACAAATAAATATTTAAGTTATACTGAAAATTATGAATTAACAAAAGAACATGAAGATTATAAATCGCTTCCATCCGATATTGCACAACAAACAATGAAAATAGTAGAGCAAGGATTTAAATCTTTTTTTGCTTTGTTAAAATTAAAAAACGAGGGAAAATATGATGAACCAGTTTGTATTCCAGGTTATTTAGAAAAAGATGGATTTTTTATTTTACAGTTTCCAATACGGAAGAATCAATCACAAAGCCATTTCTTTTTAAGAGTTCCAAAATCGTTACAAGAAAAATATAAAATAAAAAATATAAAAGTAAATAAACCAGAAATAATTAAAGAAAAGGAATTAAAACAAGTAAGGATAATACCAAAATGCAATTCAAAGTATTTTGAAATTGAATGGATTTATGAGGAGGGAAAGAGAGAACAAGAGGTCGATAAAAATAGAACAATCTCCATTGATCCAGGAGTTGGTAACTTTGCTACGATTATTGATAATAAATCTGGAGATCCAATTATATTGGATGGTAAGAAAATAAAATCATATAACAGATTTTTCAATAAAGAGAGCGGAAAGAAGAAACCTGGTTCAATGAATAAAATAAGAATGTTCTATAAGAGAGAGCGAATATTAAATAATGCTCTTAATCAATATGTTAACTTTATAATTCAATATTGTTTGGTAAATAAAGTTGGTAATATTGTATTCGGAGAAGGTTATCTTGCACAAAAAGAAACAAAAATTGGAAAAACTAACAATCAAAATTTCGTTAATATTCCATATGGTAAATTTATAAGAAAGTTGAATAGTAAATGCGATTTATATGGAATTTCTTTTTCCAAACAAGAAGAATCATATACTTCAAAATGTGACCATTTAGCTCAAGAAGAAATGGAACATCACGAGCAATATATTGGGAAAAGAATAAAAAGAGGATTGTTTAAAAGCTCTACTGGAGTTTTATTAAACGCCGATGTTAATGGAGCATTAGGGATTTTAATTAAAAGTAAGCACGAGATTGACTTAGATCAATTAGTGTCTAGTGGGCGTCTCACCCGCCCTAGAAGAATTAGTTTGAATGATATTCAGAAAAATTCTTCGATACGAATAGTTAATCAATTACTTTTTTAACTATTCAAGCCACTGTGGCTTGCCCAGTGGTACGTGACCAACAATTCCTTTGCCAAGACTTTCAAAATATCCATCGAATTGGCTGTAGGACAAATAGTCTTTGCCGTTAAAACGAAATCCAGAAGCAGATCGAGTTCCCATTTTAATATTCTCCTGTTTTTTTTTAAGGATTAAAAATCCTTTAAAAATAAATTATATTTCTTTTTTTATTTATAGAGCAGAATCATTCTTCTCCATAATATTTGATTTGTTTTCTACAAAGATTTTTACTTATAGATTTTTTCTTGTCTTCAAAGCGTTTATGTTTCAGAGCTATACGGTCTTCCCAGAAAGGGTCTCGTTGTTTAGGCAAATCCTTCTTATCAATACGAATAGTAAAGAGTTTCATTTTAATTCCCTTTAAATAAATCTTTAATTATTTTATCAAATTTTTCAACAGATTCTTTTTCTAATCTATTAGATAATTCTTTATTCTTACAATAAATTAAATATCCTTCTTTGGGAGTCCCTCTCCAAGAATGAAAATTAGAATCTGTTTCAAAGCATTCATTTGCATTAAGATTTTCTTGGGAAAGCTGTCTTTCGCTTTCACAAATATAATCAAAAACAATATTATTCATGATAGAAATAAATTCATCAATAGCAATTTCTTTATCAATTTCATTATCAATAAATTCCAAATCAATGGATTGAGAAATAATTTCTTTATTCGTGCATATAGTAATCATTTTAATATCCTTTTATTAAATTTCGCTAATTGATTCCAGAAATAAAGTTCCATTTTCATCTTTTTTAAGTTTTTCTTGAGAAATTCCATCAATGTCATAATCTTTGATAATTACTTTAATTTTTTTATTAAAATTTTTCTTAATGTCAGTAATTATCCCGCCACAAACTATAATTTCAATTGTTTTCATTTTAATATCCTTTCGTTTTACTCCCCACAAGATTAAATCTTATGAAAAATTAAATTTATAGAGCAGAATAAGAATTATCACAATTCGAGCAAGCTGCGCATTTCCCATGCTTTTCTACAGCTCTACCATTCTCATTATAAAGGCAACAAATTCTACTCGGATCAATATCGAATTTTACTAATGAATTTAATTTATTTCTATTTCTAAAATGGAAAATGTTTATATCTCTGAACTTTTCACTCAGCGGATTCTCTTCTTCATAATTCATAGTATAATTAATACTGAAATTTTTAATATTATTTTCTTTTATAACATCTACAATTCTTTTCTTTTGTTTGAAATTGTTTTTGTTAAAAGAAAGAGAAGCCATCATATTAGGAATTTTTGATAATGTAAATAAATATTTTTCATATTTTGGGAAAGTCAATATTTTAGAAATAATATAAACTTTGAAATATAAAGAAGCGGCAATGATATAAGGAAAATCTTTAGGATCAAAATCAGCTAATGAATAAAAACGAATCTTTTTAATATCATATTCTGACTTTAGTCTTTCACAATCATTAATAAAATCAAGTAATTGATTATCGTTTTGTTGAGGAAGATTTTCTAGCTTTTTTCTTAATCTTGGATACAAAGAAATAATTCTAGCAGAATAACATCCTTTACAAATAGATGAAGTATAAATATTTCCTTCTTTTTTCATTAATGGGCAAATACGAAAATCAACAGAAATTTTTGTTTTTTCATTATGGAATAGATATGGAGATTTACATTCCAATTGAATGAACTTTTCTAATTTCATTTTAAAATCCTTTAATTGTTATAAATTAAAAGAATATTTTAAATTTGATTTATAGAGCAGATTAAGCGATAACTTTTATTAGGAAATAGATGATACTAAAATCAATAAAAACCATTGGGAAAAAAGTTAAAATGGAATTCTTCTTTTTTTCTTTAATAATAATTAATGATTCAATATTAATTATTAAAAAGAAAAGGAAAAAAGAATCAGAAAATAAATTAAACATTTTAATCTTCCCATTTTATTGGTGCATTTGCCTCACAATTATAGGCATAGTTTATTGCTTCTTCATTATTTTCATCATAATAGCAAACAACTTCATAATAAGACCCGAAATCATGAGGGAATGATTTAATTCTTAATTCTGCTCCTTTGGGTTCTTGTCCTAATTTTTCTCGAATTAAAGTAATAAATCTCATACATTCATCAAAAGCTTGTTCTCGGTAATTTGGAGATCCAACTTGAGCACAATTTTCTTCGCAAGGGCTAGAGCCAATTGGCAAATATTCTCTCATTTTTAATTCCCTTTTTGTTTGATAAATCCTAAAAATATTTAAAATTTTATTTATAGAGCAGATTACATTGAAAGAATACTAGAAATTATTTCTTTTTTAATAAGTCCTATAATTCTTAAATAATGTTCTTTCTCTTTAAAAATTTCTTTGGAAGAAGGTTTTGTTTTCCCATAATTTTTAAGACAAATATCCCCCTGATTTGTTGATAAGAAAAAACACCATCCATTATATGTTTCATAAAGATTAAATTTTGTTTTTTTAACAGGATTTTTAAAATAATTCATTGAAAAATTTTTAATAATTGGAGTAGAAGGACAAGACATTTTAATATCCTTTTTGTTTGATAAATCCTAAAAATATTTAAAATTTTATTTATAGAGCAGATTCTTGAATTAATGGATTAATTATTTGATTTACTTCTTCATATCTAGGAGAAATATAATAATCGTCTTTTTTTGTAAATAAAAGCCCATTCTTCTCTCTTGGTGTTAAATCAGTTGCCCAATTTTTTCCAATTTCATGAAGCATTTCATGAATATCAGAACATTTTTTGTTGTATAATTGTTTTTGCGAGAAAAAACTTCTTGCATACATTTGTAGAGAATTTCTTTCCCAATCTTTCATTCTCCATAGGAAATAATTAGAAACATCAGGATTAGGGATAATAAAAACTCTTGAATCAAATCTTGCAAGAGGAATATTATAATCTTTTTTCAAAAACATATTCTTTTTATTAAAAGCATTAGACATTTCACAAGCAGAAATAGAAATAATTTTATTTACTTCATAATTAAACCATCCTTGAGTTTCTAACTTATCAAAATCAGTAATTAGAAAAGATGCTTCATCAGATTGAACATAGCCAATTTTAAATCCTTGAATAATTTCAGATAGGCTTTTAGCTGCATAATCCATTAAAGACATTAAATCAGAATCAAATGGCTTTTTAAACCCTCTTGTAAAGGTATGAAATGCTTGTCCGTCAACTCTAATTACTGCACATGATCTTGGAGTTAAAAAGGTTTGAGAAACCCTTTCATAATCCTTCATTCTGTTTCCAAGACTATTCATTTTAATATTCCTTTTTTTATTGGGGCGAATGGGTTCGAACCATTTCTCTCCGATCAGGTTGCGATCCTTGCACCGGCGCTTTTGTCCTATTCAGCTTCTGCCCCAATATCTTGACTCTCAGAGAGATATACACTCTGAAAATTCATTTCCTAACGGTAAATCATATGGCATTACTTCATCAACATCAAGAGAATAAAACCAACAATTTTTATATTTTTTTCTCATTGATTTATGATAATGAGCATGAAACCAAATTTTAGGTTTAGCAATTTCAAATACAGTATCTAAGAAAACTTGAGACGGTTTTCTATAACAGTGCATTTGTTTTTCAATATAACTTAATGGAGCTTCATGAGTTATGAAAGCCTTTATACCAGCCACCATATCTAAAATTCTTTCAGATTGTTCATGACTGATTTGTTCTTCCTCAAACCAATCATACGTTTCAACAAATTGATCCTTTCGATAATGACGATAATATCTCATTCCAACATCAATTGAGTCAGCTCCTCCGATAAACATACAGTCTCCACTTTTAAATCCTCTAGGAATATAAAATAGATTTTCTTTTATTTTTTCTATTCTATTACTGTCAGGATTTAACAGTGAAAAATTATCATGATTTCCGTCAATAAAGAAAAAGGGATATTCAAATTTATATTTATCCAAATGTCCATGCCAATACCAATTATCATATCCAAGTAAATTCAAATCGCCTAATTGAATTATTGGCGGATCATGGTCAATTTTTTTGAGAATAGTTGACTGTCCATGAATATCCCCTAGAAGCTGAACCTTCATAATAAATCCCTTTAAGAAGCATTAGATTTCGCTTCATCAATAGCTTGCTGATAATCAAAAATTCCCCAGCAAGAATCAATTTCTTCATCATCTTTCTTCACAATATATCCAAAGACATCGCCCTTTAAATACTTATTATAAATTTCAATTTCACTAATGAGGCTATCTTCAATTTTTTGAAATTCTTTTTTGATTTTTGCTGTAATGATTTTCCTTTTATATTCTTTCAAGATTTTTTCTCTTGAAACAAAAATAAATCCAATTTGTCCCCAATCAAAATGTTGGGGATCAATTGCTTGGAAAAAACTCGGATTAGTCGTAATACTTAAACCAGAATGATTCATCATGTAAATAGGAAGAATAATTACTGGACGATGATCTTTAATAATTTGTTTCTTTAATTCATTCCATCCGTTATAATCTTTTGAATTATATTCATGTTTGTCTCCAAGATTATATTTCTGATGGAAAGCCACAATTGTTCCAAGATTATCCCATTCTCTTGGAGACTCTGGGTCTTCATCACGATGAATTTCAATGGTATATCCGTTATGTTCAAAAACATAATCAATCATTTTAATATCCTTTATTTTTGATAAAACTTAAATATATCTTAAATTAAATTTATAGAGCAAGTTTCAGAGATTAATTCTCTGCGAATTATTTTTCGTAAAACAAGATAAATCCGCCAAAATCTTCTGGCTGATTTATTAATGATTCTTTTATTGCGTCTCGGATTTCAGCTGGATAATCGAGCAAACCTTCTTCTGTTTCTTTTTCCGGTAATTCAAATAGAAAACTGTTGATTTCGTGTCCCTGAATATCACAAGTGTCTAACAGAAACTTTTCTGTTTCTTCTTCTTTGAAAGGGAATTGATAAATGACGATTCTCTCTAACATTTTCTTATCCTTGTATTTGAGATATTTTATGGAACAACTTTTTTACCACCAGCTGTCATAAAATACTTCATATCCTTTTTTGATAAATCTTTTGGCAATTTCAATAAATTTTAAATCTCGTTTCTCAAGATATTCATTACCATAGGAGTCGCTCCCAAAGAAAAAGCCATGAGTTTCTGGAAGTTTTCTATTTCTAATAGCTTTTTCCAAGGCGTTTATATCGTCAAGGGTAAGAACCAATTCTACACAATTAAAATCAGAAAATTCTTTGGCAATACCATCTAATTCCTTGTTAGGATTTGGACAACCTTTTTCTTTCCAAAGGCTTCCCATCCAACCGTGGAGACGATTATGTTTTCGCCAATAGTAAATCTCATGACCTCTTTTAGATTTCGCTTTGGGATTGCGGACGAAAGCATATTGATCGAGTCCCATGATTTTTTCTCCTTATAATTTAATCTCTCATAAGATTAAATTATATCTTATTTTTTATTTATAGAGCAGATTATTCTTTTGCCAGATATTCAGGGGATCTTTGTTTGATAATCAATCTTCCGATTTGATTATTTTCTTTTTCTGTTTCTGGAGTAATTACAATTCCTTCTCTTAAAGTATCTTGCCATTCAGAAATACCATTAGACAATTCTTGAATTGTTTTTTCTTTTAAATAATCTTCTAAATATCCATAAAATAAGATAGGAACAATGTTATATTTTAATCCAATTGATTCAAAAATAGAATATTTTTTTATTTGCGTCGATAAATTTTCCATCAGCAAAAATATCATAAAAAGCAATATTATGATTTTTAAATTTATAAATATTCTTTTGAATTCCAGGTCCAAGCAATTCTCCAAAGAAAGTAATTGAATTAAAATTTAAAAGACGTTTCATTTTATCAAACAAATCTAAACTCAATGCAGTTTTCCAAAATGTATTATTTTCTTTTCCATTAGTTGGGATAATAGTATAATTTCTTTGATTAACAAAAAATTCATCAGTATCTTTTCTGTATGTTATGGAAATTTGTTTTCCTTCAACTTTTTCTGTAACATAAACTTTTTCGTCCATTAAAATATCAATAATTTCTGGATGATAATCAGCTCCTTCAATATCGTAGCCAGAAATTCCATAAAGAACTGAAATTTCTTCTGGCAATCTCCTTAACTCACAATTCTCTTCCACAATAGGTTCTGGCTCATATTTTTCTACTCCCAAAAATTCAGTAAAATTAGAACCTTCATCAAGTTTATCAATTAAACTTAAAGGTCCAATAATCCCTTGAGAGATTATTCCTCTTAATTTAATTGTTTTAACGCGATTATGATTAGGTCCGCTTAAAATTCCTTCTCTAATAGGATTTCCATTTTTGTCTTTTACAACTTCTTTATTTACAATTTTATCTCTTACAAATCCCATTTTATCCATCAATTCAAATGGGAGCAATGAATCAATTGGAAAATATAAAACTTTTTCTCCAACAAAATGTAATCCTTTTTCAACAACAAATGAAAAAGAAAGATTTTTTAATCTGCAAATCTCTAAACGATCTGCATTTGGATGTTCTTCCATTTCTTCTATTTCTTCTTTTGTAACTCCAAAAAAAGACATTTTATTTCTCCTTTAATATCTTAAGAAAGAAATTTTTTATAGAGCAAATAAAGATTGTCTATTTTTATCCTTTTAAAATAGAAAGTCAAGCAATTGCCGGATTAGATTAACTTGTTAAAATCAATATATTTTCCATTAAAGGCGTTTTCTTTCAAGGTATTTTTCCCAAAACAAATAAAATCAAAAGAATTTTCTTTTTTTAATATTTCATTTAATACAAATAATTCGGAAATATGCTCATTCGCTTTTTTAATTATTTCTTTTATTTTTCTCCGCCCAAAAGAATAAATCAAAAAAGCAGGATAACCAATAGGATCAAGAATTAAACCTTTATAGGGAGCATAACGAATAACCAAATAATGACAATTTGTATTACTAAACCAGAAAAAGTTTTTATTCTTTTTTCTTAAATTTTGACTCTTTAAAAAATTAAGCCAACCTTTCCATGATTTATGAGGCTTTTCTTTCGTAAGAGTTTTCAATTCCATTGTTGAACATTCTTCAATGGCTTTATCATGCTCTTCTTGAGATAAAGGAGTCTTTGCCATTTTAATATCCTTTGGTTTGATAAATCTTAATCATATTTTATTTTTTATTTATAGAGCAGAGTTTATACTTTCTCAAGATAAAAAACTGGAACTAAATATTTGTTTTTATAAATTGAATGTTTAATATCTTTTATTTTAAATGAAAAATCTTTAATATAAATTATGCTATTTATAGCCGGAGTATGAGCAGAAAAAAAGAAATGCTGTTTATTTTCATAAATAGCAATACATGTAAAACAATCTCCAATAATAATGTCAGCTCTTTCTCCAACAGAAAAGGTGCATTTTGATAAAGCTTGATCCGCTGTCATTTTAATTTCTCCATATTTTAATTTTGTTTCTGTAAAATTAAATAATAATCTTATTTTTGTTTATAGAGCAGATTGAATGACTTGTCCCGAAAAGTATATATTTTTCGGGACAAAAAAGCGGGTTAAATCAAGTAATATCAACACTTTAGAAATTTTAATTTTATTCGACCCAAACTTTTATTAGAAAACAATTCTTTGTTATTTTATGGGAAACTCATAAGATTCTTCATGACGAATCAAACCATTTCTAAATTCATCTAGTCCTTTAATTAAATTTCCTGGTTCATTATAATCAATTACAAATTTCAGATTTGGATATTGTTTAGAGACATATTCCAGCCAGCCAATCGGAGGATTCCAAGCCGTTGAAAACGTAATATTAAAACATCCGTTATAATAATTAGAATCTACAGAACCAGATTCTATATCCCATTTCGTTCCCCAGTGTTCGCGACACCAAGTGCCCCAGTGTTCGACGTTAATAGGCTCTGGAGGATAAAGATTGGCAAGCAAAAATCCAGAAGGGACTTTTTCTCCGTCAGCTTTATATAAATCAATAACCTTTTGTGGAGAAGTTTGAAAATCTTTCATAAACTTTTTAATTTCATGTTCTTCTCCAACAACACACATATCATTATAACACCAATTCGGCATTTTAATTTGTCCTTATAAAATATTTTTTAATTATTCTTCTTCATTATTATCTTTGTTTTTGTTGATATAATAGTTCCTAAAACTTATGAAAAATAAGTAATAGGTTTCTGAGCCTGGGGAACTATAGGTTCCCCAGTTGTCTCCAACCAATAGAAACCAGTTCTATTGTTCTTTGACAATCGTTGCTTTTTGGTAATAACCGGAAGCGTCAAGCTAATATTCACAGAGGCGTTCAAATCCGCGTCTGTGGCATAGCCACAAGCCGTGCATTTAAACTGTTCCCCTTTCCTATTAGACTTGCGAACCCATCCGCATTGGCTACATCTCTGACTCGTATAAGTTGGAGATGTTTTCTGAATCTGGACACCAGATTCTTCACATTTCATTTCTAATTTGTTATATATTTCCGTATAAGTCCAATGACTCATGTAGCGAGAAGTATTAATATTTCTTCTCATATTCTTAATATTTTCTAATTTTAAAATATTAATATCAGAAAAATTAATTTGATTAATGTTCCAATTGATATAATTTTTTCTGTGCTCTTGTGTTTGACGGAAACCAGCGCTTCCCTTTTTTCTTGAAGCTAATCTCTTTTGTATCTTTTCTAATGTCCATCCGTCTCTATCTGGTTTCCCAATTTGTTTATCAGATGAAACAAATACTTTCTTGATTCCAATATCGAGTCCGATTGGTTTCCCTTCATTTTTTAACTCTTTTTCTTTTTCTATATTAAATGAAAAACTATTGTTCGATAACCGAATCCCGTTTTTTAACTTTCCTTCTGATAATAAATTATTTAAATGATCGGTTTTTTTAAATGGAATTTCTAATTTTAATTTGTTTCCTAATGAAGAAATTGTTAACCAACCATCGAACGAGGTATCGTTGGATAGATCGATTTTTACAAATCGACCATCCAACTCAGGACAAATTGTTTTTAATTCAGGTTTCGATTCTTTGGTTTCATCAATTCTTTTTTTTAACTTTCTTGCTCTTTTTGTTTTTCCTTCTTTTAGCAATTTGTTATAAATATATAATCGTCGTTTATTTTTTTCTTTGGTGCCGCGAACGATCCCAGATGCCTGCTTCGCAGCACACTGTATTGCTCGCTGGGATAGCCAAGAGTCTTCTACTTTATCTGTATTCTCTTTATCAATTAATTTGGGTAATTTTTCCATTTCCCAGAAAATATCAACAAAGAATTGAGCTACTTTTTTATATTCTTCGATAAATAAATTAATTTTTTCTCTTTTGTTTTTGTTGGAAAATTTTAATGAAATTTTGGAAGATCGTATCATACTATTAGTTTCTTATTATTTATATACGATCCCTTTGAAATATTTTATAATATTTTTTCATTATTTTTAAATATTTTGATTAGCTGTTAAAGATACTTTTCAAAAATTTCTTTTACTTCATCATAATCGAAGTATTTTCCATTTATCCAGACAATACTTTCGTTTTCAATAATATTGTCAAAAAAGTCTTCCTTGTCGCTATCATTACAGCAAAATTCTAATGCTTTTTTTAGGATTTCTAAATGATCTCCAAGAATTTCGGATTCTTCAACCCCCCATGAAAAATACCATCCATAATCATCATAAAAAACAAATCCAAAATTGATTGTTTTTGTAATTGGATTTTCAAATTTTAGAGATTCAATACAAGGACAGCTCATTTTAATATCCTTTCAATCTGATAAATTTTATAAATATCTAAAATTATTTTTATAGAGCAAATTATTAGATTGGATTTCCATAAACTGTAATTAACCAATCATCATATCTCTTTTTTTGAATTTCATTTTCAAGACAATTTTTAGAAATATTATTTCTGCCATATCCAGATTCAGATAGAAATTGTCTTATTTGTTTCTGATTCCACAAAGGGAATTCATAAGTATTGTCATTTGGGAAATTAGTTCTCCAAATATCATATCTAAGATTCCCAGTCAACATTAGCTCAGTCCTTAATTGAATATTTATAATCAAGATATACCATTGGGAAAATTTTACCCTTATCTGTGCAAAAACCAATAAGATCAATTTTAAAAATAAAAATTATTTCTTTAAATTCAAAAGAAATAATTGCACCGGCACAAGGAAGAAAATCAGAATAATATGGGAATCTATGTTTCCCATATTTAATAACTACTAAATTTTTTTCATGTTCTAATTTTGACGAAGAAGATAAACAATTTATGATTTCTTCTTCTGTTGATTCAAATTTAGTTGAAGTTTCCATTTTTTTCTCCTTGAAAATACAAACAGTTATGAAAATTAAAAATATTACAAATCTAATTTATAGAGCATCTAATAAATCAAAAGCTCTGAATCATTTTTTATTACAGAAACTAATTCATTTTTCTCATTATATTTTCTAATTTCTTTATACCCATTTGATTTTATATGAGAGATTTCATTAGAATTATCATCATATTCAATTTCTTCTGTTTCTCCATCTTCATCTTCAAGATAGGTAATATTATTATTAGAATCATATCTGGCAATATAATACATTCCTGGAGTTTTAATGAAAAGAATATTACCATTTTTATCAAACTTTATTTTATCATTTGAATATTTATAATATTCCTCTTTCGGGATTTCTCGGATGATTCTGATTTTATTTGTATAAAAATTATGATTATTGAAATTATCTTCTATTCCAGAGCCTAAAATCTCAACCTCTAAAACAATTGTTGATTGAACATGGCTATACTCAAATAAAGAAGATAAATCATCGTAAAATCTAAATAAATCAAGAAGAGAATACTTTTTGTATTCATATGTTTTCCCAACAATATAACTTCTATCTGGATCAAAATCAGCCATAAACTTAATCATTTTAATTATCTTTCTTAAGATGAAATCTTATTCATATAGAAGATTTTATAAGAGAGTTCCAAGAAAACCACGGTTAGACTGGTAAGCCAGTCGAACGAAGGGCTTGCCCCGTGGATGAATTGGCACCAATTTAGCAAAGAATACAATTTGATTCAAGGAATTGCCGGATTCAATATCGTATATATATTATAATGAATATTTTAGAAAAAAGAAAAGCAACGAGAAACCGCAGAAACTCTTTGACCTGTCGTACTTTTGAAACAAAAGTAGACAGGTCAAAGTTATCTGCTACTTTAAAAAAGCAATTAAATACTTTATTCCATGAAGCTAAATGGTTTTATAATTATTGTCTTTCTAATATAAAAGAATCAAATTATAGAATAAAAGTAGTTCCAGTAAAAACTCCGGATGGAATAGAAGAAAGAAATTTTCAATATCTTTCTTCTCAGATGAAACAATCAATAAGAACCAGATTGTTTGATAATTTAAAATCATTAAAAAAATTAAAAGAAAAAGGATTCAAAATTGGTGGTTTAAAATATAAAAAATTCGTAAAATCAATTCCATTGGTTCAACTGAATTTTACTTTTTATATTAAAGATAATCAGATACGAATCCAGGGATTTAAATCCTGGATTCGTATTCAAGGATTGGATCAATTACCAAAAGATTGTGAAATATCAAATGCAACATTGGTTAAATCCGGAAATGATTTCTATTTTAATATAACTACTTATTCAGAAAGAGAAGAAAGAAATACGGATGGATCAATTGGAATCGATTTCGGTTGCGAGACTCAGCTAACTTTTGATAATGAAATAAAGATACAATATGAAGTTCCAGTCTCGAAGAGACTGAAACGATTAGATCGTAAAATATCAAAGAATAGAAACAGAAGAAATTCAAAGAAAAAATTACAAAGAAAAAATAAACGGATTAAAGAATATCGAAAAATAACAAATAAAAAAAGAGACATTCAACATAAAATAGTTAATGCAATAACTAGTGTTTATAAGCATGTATGCTTTCAAAATGAAAGCATACATGCTTGGCATGCTGGGAATCATGGAAAGAAGATACAAAAAACTGGAATTGGAACCATTCTTTCCGCTTTGAAGTCCAAAGCGGAAGTTCCGATTATAGTGGATAAATTTTTTCCATCGACACAGCTATGTCCAATTTGTGGAAAGAAGAACAAATTGGAATTAAAAGATCGAACGTATATCTGCGAATGCGGATATACGGAAGATCGAGATGTTAAATCATCTATTTGTATTAAAGAAGAAGCAATGAAGCAAATACCTCCGGACCAGAGGGAATTTAAGACTAGGGAGATATTATCCTCTACTTTTTTTGATATTCTGAATAACATTCAGAATATCAAGGTTAGCAAAAGCAAGATAAAGTCTGTGAACTAGAGAAGCCACCGTAGCTTGCTCGGTGGTAGGTCACCCTCAAATAACTTTATATTCCTTTTTGTTAGCTCGGATTCTAAGAACACGAGAAAGAGTAATCATTCGATAACCAGAATCGTTTTCGTTTTTCCGATTCCTTGTATCAGATTCCCACATGACTACCATTCCACGCTCGGAAGGATTAAAGGAAAGTGTTCCACCTTTTACATGATTATGGACATGAGCTCTTCCAGTAAGAGTTCTCATGGTTCCATCTTTTTTAATGAAATCAACAGAAACAAATTTTCCACTTTTAATAATTGAAGCAACATCGGAAAGATTGATATTTTCCATTATAATTCTCCTAAATAATTATTAGTTAATCCTATTTTTATTATTTACTTTTTTAATTCTAAATCTTTAAAATTAAGACGATAACTTAAAGGTTTTTTTGATTCTTCTTGTTTGCGTTCTATGATTGCTCTTTCTTTTTCTTTTTTGAATTCATTTTCTATTTCTTTTTGGATTGCTTTTGTAATTTCTATTGCAGATTCTTCTATCGTTTCTCTTGAAGCGAATAAAGCAAGTATCCCTAAATTATAGGGGGGAAGTGCTAAGACGTTTCTCCATATTTCAATTGCATTATCGTCAAGATGATCGTTTTCCATTGTTTTATCCTTTTTAATCTCTTTGATAAAACTTATATCTTTTTCTGATATTATTTATAGAGCAAATTTTATAAATAATCTTAATTTTTTTCCTAATTCTTTTCCAAAATGGGAATTCTCATCTTTTTAGCCCAATTTTCAGATTCAGGGCAATATTTATTTTCATTTTTTTCAACAATTAATTCGCATAGAAGAGGATTGAAATTATAATTAAGACATTTTTGATAAGGACGAGGTTCTTCTTTATGTTTAGAACCATTATCAGAATTAAATATTACTTTGAAATCTTTCTTATCTTTTACAAATTCTGTAATTTTTATTAGAGAATCTTCCAAAAATGAACCACCAAAAATATAAATCCCATTTAAATATATTTGAACAGGATAAGTCCCTTCTTGTAGCTTTTTAAGAAGTTCTTTTAACGACAAAAGATTAAGCAATCTAATTTTATGCGGCTCAATAAAATCAGTTTCATATTTAATCTGATCGTCAATCAAATGAAGATTAGTCTTAATCATTTCTATTTTCTCCTTTAAATAATTATAATTCTTTCTAAAATTAAATATTAAAAAGAATTTGATTTATAGAGCAAATTTAACAATTAAACTTCTTTTTCACTATTAAGAGTTTTGAAAACATTATATTTTTCAAACATAATGAAAGGAACCTTAATTACGTCATATCCAATGTTAATTAGCCTTGAAAACATTATTTCAACAGCTGGAATATTAAGAGAGTGGAGAATTATTTTTTTAATTTCAGGCTTATTCTTCTCTATCCAACGAACAACTTCCATTCCACAATCTTCTCTATTTGAATCAACAAAAATTTGATTTCCTAAATCATGATCCAAAAAAAGATAATCAATTTTTGATTCTTTTAATTGTTCAATACATTGAGAAGACGTTTCAACCGTTATTGCTGATGGAAATTTTTGACGGAATTGATTTAAACGATTATTATCATCATCAAGAAATAAAACTTTCATTTTTATCACCTTTTATGGTGGGAGCGGCTAGTAAATCAATTCAGATTCACTAGCCGCTTTAAGGTAGGCTCTTTTTATTTCTTAAAAAATGGTGCCCAGAGAGGGATTTGAACCCTCATGATTTTTCAATCGAGGAATTTTAAGTCCCTTGTGTATGCCAGTTCCACCATCCGGGCATTTTATTCTTCCATTTGATAAGATTTAATAACATTTAAAATTGAATTTATAGAGCAAATTATGGTGGGTCTGTTAGGATTTGAACCTAAGATCGACCGGTTATGAGCCGGTGGCTTTAGACCGCTAAGCTACAGACCCAAACTTTCATTTTTTATTCTTGATTGCTTTCACAACCAGGATCAGAACAAATTAAAGATTCAAAAAGAGATTTCCCAATTCCTTCCCTCATAATAGTTTTAAGAATATAATTATGACAAGATTGACAAATGGGAATCATATCTCCATTAAAATCTACAAAATGTTCAGATTCAAGAATATCAAGCCCTTCAACATCGACTTGATCTGAAATAACTTCTCCTGTTCTCGGATGAAGAGTCGCCGGAGTTGAAATTTCAACACCGGCATCCCATACAGAAACTAAATTACCATCAATAATATCGTCTTCCATTTTAATATCCTTTCGTTTTATTTCCTCTAAGATTAAATCTTATGAGAAATATATTTTATAGAGCAGGTTTCTCTGTGGCTCTACCAGCCAGCTAATCTTCAATCTCAAAATATTCTTTTACAATTTCTTCTTGTGTTTTAAAACAGAATTCAGATTTGTTTCTTTCATTTATAAAATATTCTCCAACTTTTTTTTCTATTGCTTCTTGTCTCATCTTCCTTTTTGATGTTTCACTTCCTGTGATTATTCCTATTACAAATATTATTACAAGCATAGATATTATTAGAGTTATTAAAATATCATCTATAAGACTGTTTTCTTTTTCCATTTTAATACCCTTTCGTTTTATTCCCTCTAAGAATAAATCTTAAAAAAAATATATTTTATAGAGCAGGGTTCTCTGTTGCTCTACTGGCCAGCTAATCTTCAATCTCAAAATATTCTTTTACAATTTCTTCTTGCGTTTTAAAACGGAAACAAATTGTATTTTCATGTGTTATAAAATATTCTCCAACTTTTTCTTCTATCGCTTCTTTTTTAAGTCTTTTATTAGTGATAGAAATGCCACAATGTAATCCAATTATTAAAGAAACAATAGAAGAAACCATTATTAAAACATAAGTCCCAAACAAATTTGATTTCATTTCTTACTCATTTCATCTTAATGTTCTGATGGAAGAAAAATCTTCCATGGAGTTCCAGGTCCATCGTTCCCAACATAAAGAACAAATTCATTTCCTAATTCATTAAACGGAAAATCCGTATAAGGAATTTGTTGAGAACAAAATGATTTTTCCCCTTCATCTTTAATTGCACGAAGCATTGCTCCGCCATTTGTTTTTTTCAATTTCCAAAAATGAAGATTTTCTGACAATAATGCTGTTTTAAAATTAGGATTAAGAAGAATATGAGACGTAATTGCGTCAATTAACCAATAGCATTTTGCTTTGGTTGCCAAATATTTCACGCCTTCGGAATAAATTACTTTTTTCGTTATTCCATGATACCATTCTTCGCTTCCACAAAATTGATTTAAATCAGAAAGTAAATTCATTGGAATATCCTTTTGTTGTGATAAACTTTATGGATATTTTTAATTGAATTTATAGAGCAACTCCTGTTTTAATCCAATAAGAAATGCAACAATTTTGAAGATATTCTCTCCATTCTTCATCTTTCCAAATAAGCCAACCTCCTTGAGCTGGATATATTCCTCTTTCTGGTTTCATTCCATTATTTTCCAAATAATTTATTAATTCTTCATTGCTTGCTTCGTAAAATATCTTTAATTCTTCTGCTAAAACAGATTGATTTTTCATTTTTAGATTATCTTTTTTAAATAGGTTTGTTTTGGTGAATCCATCCAGAATCGAACTGGAATCGGAAGATTAAAAATCTTCTGCTCTTATCCGTTGAGCTATGGATCCTTATGTAAAGAATTGAGTAGAAATATTTTATTTCAATTTTTTCTTAAACAGAAATTCAAGTTTAACTCTATTGTCTTCATTATCCATAACGATTAATGAATTTTCATATACAATAATTCCCTTTTTTTCAATACATCCTTCAGTAAGGATACAACGGAATACTTGTCCAGATTCATCGTCAAATGAAAGATTGGCAAATTCATTTTCCGGATTTCCCGTTAGCTTTCTGAAAGATGGAACGCAAATATTTATTCCATTAACAATTACTGCATCGCAATCATAAAGCAACCCAAACAATTCATTAATATTCATCGGAATCTCCTTTGTTTGATAAATCTTAATAATAGTTTAAATTGAATTTATAGAGCAAATTATGGTGGTCCAGGTAGGATTCGAACCTACGATATATTAGTTATGAGCTAATGGGCTTAGTCCGCTAGCCGACTGGACCTTTTTTTAAACAAAAGTTTTATTCCATGATAATCCTTTGGACGACTTTTTCTCTTCCGCAAAGAGCATAACGATAAGGAACCGCTCCATTTCCAACACGAATCTTACAGAGATTTACGCCATTGGAAATATGAACAGATTGTCCAGGTTTTTCCGGAAAATAATTACAATTTCCGAAAATCTTTTTAAAAAGTTGAACTGCAAAACTCTTAGAGATTGGATGATTCGTTTTATTCGGCTTCATTTTTTTTACTCCATTTTTAATATTTTCGCCAAAGGCGATAATTGTCAATTATTAAATAAATTAAAAATTAATTTTATAGAGCAGAATAAAATTCTTGGGCGAAGACGGGAATTTTCGCCAGCTTACAACGCCAATCGGTCTTTGTCATCTTTTTTAAGATTATTAGACCTACGCGGATAAGAAGATTGTTTCTCTATAAGGTTTCCGTATAACATAATCCTTTTCAGATTATGGTTGGGGTTCCTCACTTTCGCAGATCGCCATCTTCCTATTTTTATCGTTGAACGCTATCCCTTTCAGCGGCAACTGCTTCGCCCAAACTTAATTTCTATTGTTTGTTGTTTTTATAGAGCAGATTATGAGTCTCCATATTTTTCATCAAATCGAGTGTCGCTCATTGTTATCAAAATTATAAAATCAATAAATGCTAAAAAAGCGGGAATAAATGTCCAGAAAAATAAAAGATAAATCATTCCAGCAAAAACACGACCTAAATAGAATTTATGAATTCCAAAACCACCAAGAAACAAAGCCATAAAAGCAGCTGCCAATTTACTTTTGCCGTTCCTTGCTGAATTTCCCATAACGTTTGAAGAATTATACATTTGCCTTACTCCACATTTTGGGCAGATTTCTGCCCGAATATTTATTTTGTTCCCGCATGAAACACAGAACTTCTCAGCAGATTCTTGACGGAAATAAACATCATTCATTTTATAAACCTTTCTTTAAAATTATATTTTTTTAGAGCAAGTTTAAGTGGTAGAGCGACGGAGAATCGAACTCCGATTTTGAGGTTGAAAACCTCATGTCCTAAACCGTTAGACGACCGCTCCAAATTACTAAATCTGTAAATTCGAGATTTCTTTTTCTTTCAAGACTTCTTGAATAAGAAACTTTTCTTTGAAATTCCATTCGCCGCGTGTCGAACGCCGATTGACAATCTGATATTCTCCAGATTCAATCTTTTTTTGAACCTCTGGATCATAATCATACCGTTTATCTTCTCCGCGTTCGATAGAATATAATACGCTACCGATTTGAACTTCTTGAGAATTGTTCCGCTCAATAATTCCCAACTCCCACGGACGGAGAAGAGAAGACAGAAAATTATAGCGTGATTTATATTTCTTTTGAAGCAAAATCATTCCGATCAAATCATCTTTTGGGAAATCCAAAGCAATAACTTCAGCCGAAAGACGATAAGAAGGAACAGAGAAGGGAACTCTTTTGATTTCATTCCCGTCTTTATCTTGGATCACTTGAACATCACTATCCGGCGGAGAATAAGACAAGACTCCGCGAGGATCATCCAAAGAAAGACGCCCGGAATCCTTCAATTTCTTTTTCAGATAAGAAATCCGAGAATCCATCTTCTTAATCGTTTCTTTTAATTGAAGGCATTGCATCATACCCTTATTAAAAGCTTCAATATTCTTTTCTTTAATTTCTGGAAACAAATTTCCAGTCAATTCGATTTTTTCATATCCTGGCTGGAAGCGGCGATTGACCATAATATGGTCAATCCGCCTCTCTCCATTCAAATCCCCAATGATTCTTGTGGCAAAGCCAAAAGAACCATCAGCAGCAAGACGCCTAGAAGCATCGCGGCACAAAGTAATAAACAATGTGCCGCGAGACGCCCCTACAGTTTTAGGGGAAACAAATTGAGCATTTCCGCCAGATTTCTTTCCCGCTAATCCGGCTTCAACATCGACAAAAGCCTCAACTTCCGCCTCAGCCTTATAACAAGGAAGGCTGATACGGTTTACACTTTTGTCTTGAATAATATTCCTAATTTGTTCATATTGAGAAAGCATTTTTGTTTCTCCTTTCATTTGATAAATCTTAAATAAATTTCAATTTTTTTTTATAGAGCAGATTACACTGAGCATTTATTAACTTTTTATTTAAGGGAAAACCCTTCCCTTCTGCCTATCTGGCTGGCATTTTTTTATTTCAACTTATGTTTGGCTAAGAACCAAATTTGTTGGGATCATAATTTTATTATTGAGGAAATGTTTTTCTCTCTCAGATTTCTCAAGACTTTCTTGAGCGATTCGTTTCTTCTTTTCATTTTTTTGAAAATAAAAAATTGTTGCGAATAATTCAAACATCAAATCCGTTGTTGTATGATGAAGAACAATAAAATAACCCCTCGTTTTAATATCTTTTATTGTAAGATATTCACCGTTTTGTTTAAGCGTCTCAATTAACTCTTCATAGTATTTCCGCGATTTCTCCCCGAAATGATTACAGAGAAACTCATATGTTTCAGATGTTAATTGCATTTTTAGACCTCCTTTTGACAGAGGGGCTTTCGCCCCCCTGTCAAATATGGTTAGAACTATGCCGTCATAATCTCTTCGACTTCGACTTGTTCGAAGTCGCGAGTTGAAAGATTTTGAACCGGTTTCTTTGCTACCCCTTCTTTGTTTAACTTTATCAGATAACTCACCGCCTCAGCTGCAACCGCAGCTGCTTTGACAATCCATTCCGGATTGTTTCCCAAATCTTTCAGCCAACTTTTGATATATGATGCTTGATTTTCCATGAGCTCATCGGAGTTGATCCCCAGATGAGCTAACAAGAACGATGAGCCGATACATGCGACCAGCTCTTCAAATCCCCTTTCCTCGTCACTAAAATTGTTGAAATTGTCGAAATTTCTGTTTAACCTTGAAGCCGCTCCAGTCCAATGAATCATTTCATGAGAGAAAGATTTTGCCCATGCATAGTCCTTCTCGAACTGAGAACAAGGAGGAATGAAAACTGTATCTGTTGAAGGACGGTAATGAGGTCTTCCGATTCCCTCTTCTTTTTTGAAATCAATTACAGAGAAGAATTCTTTGACCGATTGAGGCTCGATTGCGTTTTCCCTCACAGCTTCGCTTTCGGGGAAAATCCCCAACTCAATCAGATTCGTATCCCGAATATTGAAAGCATAATACGGGATAAAACCGATTAATGCCGTTTTCTTTGGCAAGTATTTGGGATGCAACCTCTCCCACCCTTGCCCATGTTGAGCAAAGGCTTGTTTTTCATCCACCCGTTCAATAATGTTGGGACGCCAAACGGGCGTTCCGGTTGATCCCTTGAGAATATGAGAATTCGGAAATTTCTTTAATGCCCCCGGCGTAATGAAACGAAGATCGTTCCCTTTTCCCATTGCCGTTATGGCAAGGAAAAGTTGATTTACGAAACCGCGAAGAACGCTGCCCGTCCCAACGTTCTTAAAATCGACTCCCAACAAAAGGCTGTCCCATTTGGGGTTTTCCCCTTTTTCCAGCATTTCTTCGACCCGTCTGATAAAGTCAGCCGTAATCTTTGCATTATTTGCCTCATAATTAGCAGCCATTTCTCGACTCCGTTCCGCCCGCGCAATGACGAGCGAAAAATTTTAATCGGCGAGCCGCGCGATCCGCGCTTGCTTCGCCCTTGCCATAAATGATAATAACAATTAAAATTTCATTTATAGAGCAGCTTCCACCGCGTTGAAAACGCGTGTGGAGGCTGCCTATAATAAAAGGAAAACCCTTCTCCTTTCCCGGTCTTGGCTGGCTTAAACGTGTGTTTCTGTTGTTCCAAATTCTTGGGAACAAACGAATCGACGAAGCAATTCCCCGTTAGGAAATTTTGGATCATTTGCATCAAAACATAACATCCGTTGATCCGGACGTAATTTTTGTTTCGCATATTCTTCCGGATTTTCCGTATCTTCCCCCCTCTCCCCCATTGCCCCATAAGGAGGACCAACGAATAATGTTGAATAGATCATTTTTATTCCTTTGTTTAGATTAGAATAGAAGATTTATAAGACGATCCCTTACCGTTTTAATGGGATCCAGGCAACGGTCCCCCACGATTGCCCCATTCATTCGTAATTCTTTGAATTTAGTGCAATCTGAGCATTTCTCATGACCCTGCTCATTCCCCCAACATTGTTCAGGCAACATCTTTATTGTTTCTATCAGATATTCCCTTTCTTTGGTATCCATTTTTCTCACTCCGATTCGCCCGCTCAATGGCGGGCGATTAGTTTGGCAACGCGCCGCGCGATCCGCGCTTGCTGCGTTGCTCTGATAAAGATAAATAAAAAATATTTTTTTATTTATAGAGCAGAATTATTTGCCGATGAAACGGAAATCTCCAACAGTGTTTCCGTATATGTCTCGCAGTATCCCAGACACTATATCTTTTTCAATTTCAATCTTGTCGGCAATTTCACGCAAAATTCTGGCACATTCCATTTCACGGCATTCTTGAAATGCTGAATTTATTGTGTTTATCCTTATTTTTAGCATTTCATTCCTTTTTTATAGATATGATAAAAGATTCCTTATCATTGCTGATAAAGATTCAATTTCTGATTTTTCCTCTGGGAAAAAGTAACAGAAATCAACAAACTTTTTTACCGATTCTTTTGCAGCTCCCTTAAGCTGCGAATCATTATTTGAGAGATGCGAGAGAGCAATGAAATTCGTGATTGAAGAACGAATTTCTCGCGAAGACATTTTCCATTCCTGTTCCATTTTTCCCCTGTCCTTTCTCCCTTAAACCGTTAATATCAATTAACATTTACAACCTTAATTATAGAGCAGATTTAGAAATCTATTTTGATCGACGACTCATTTCACGATAATAACCGCTTGTCAAGAACGATTTTTCCAAAAGACTGCTCCAAATGACAAGGGAGCCGCCTTGACTGAGCCATGATTGCTTTTGTCTTTCGACAAAAGAATCCAGATTAAAATTCGGATCATTGAGCCATCGCTTGATAGCTCCGCTTAGAGCGGACAGCTCTGCTGAATTGCCATCGCCATGAAACCCGTCCAGTGGCGATGGTGCATAGTTATAATCCCTCGGTTCCGGACGCCCAGAACGATTGGCGTCCCAAACCTTTTTCACAAACTTTGACATCTTATCCTCCATTCGCCCGCTCAATAGCGGGCGATTGATTTGAGCAACGCGCCGCGCGATCCGCGCTTGCTGCGTTGCTCTGATAAATGTTAATAACAATTAAAATTTCATTTATAGAGCAGCTTCCACCGCGTTGAAAACGCGTGTAAAGGGCGGCTAAAAAAAGGAAAACCTTTCTCCTTTCCCATAGGTGGCTGGGAGGATGCTGCTTGTTTTTCCACAGCCCCGCGAAGCAGGGCTGGGGAAAAACAAGGGAGATCACTTAGATTTTGATTTGAAACAGCAAGGCTGGTTCGCCCTTGGCGATGGAATAGACATCGGCAAGATGGTTCCAGAAATGGATGACCCGCTCCTGGTTTATCTCACCATTTAAGAAGCGCTGCAGAAAGATGAACATGCCTTCCATCTCCGGGTCTAACTTTCGGAAAACGTTGCCATAGGCAAATCGTGAGCTTTCTTCCCTTGCCTTGCTGACGATGAAGGGAATCTCTTCCCCCATGTTTTGTAGGTCTTTTTTCGCCTTGGCGAGCTGTTCGCTCAATGAGCGAATAGCCGCGTCTTTTTCCTCGACCATTTCCACGAGCTCTTTGTTTTGGATCCGCAGCTTCAATTGTTCTCCTGAATCCATTTCACTTCCTCCGTATCGCCCGCTCAATGGCGGGCGATTGATTCGGCAACGCGCCGCGCGATCCGCGCTTGCTGCGTTGCCTTATAAGAGTTAATAATAAACCAGATTTTGTTTATAGAGCAGATTGCAAAACGCAAAGCCGCTCAAAACAAAAAAGCCCGCCCCGAAAATCGGGGCGGGCTGAGAGGCGAAAAAGATTCTATCGAATCTTTTTCGCCCAAGAGGGGGCGAACGCCCCCAGCTTGTTTGCGAGGGCGTGATCTGGCGTTGGCTCACTCGCCAGATACGGGACGGCGGGAGCGGGCACTTCTCGATCCCGCCCCTCGGCAGAGGCGAAAGTCGCCTCCAGCCCGTCACGCTTCTCATCTCCCCAGTTCTCGGACCAATGGGCGGTCCTGGGGGACGAGGTGGCGACAGCGGTCCAATTCCGCTCGCGTCCCACGATTGCGCGTTGCCGCTTGGCAACGCTCTCTCGCGGCCCCTGCCGCATCCAGCGGCGGGGCGAGTAGGTATAAAATTCGCGCACAACGTCCCCCATGGAATTTTCCAATTTAACGAGCTTTCCCATCGTCATAGATCCTTTCGCCCGCGCGATGGCGGGCGGAAAATTTTAGCAGTAATAAACTGCTGATAAGTCTTATGGATATTGAAGTATAAATTTATAGAGCAAGTTATAAAAGAATCAACCATAAGGTAAATGTTGAAGTATTAAATTATAGAGCAGCTCTTGTCAGATACCGCAAAAAAAGCCCGCTTATCTCAAGCGGGCTTTTTTTGCGGTTTACTTTATGGTTTGGATTGGTTTCGTGAATATTTTAATGATCTCATTAACAACCCTTTTTTTAACTGGCTCGCTGGCCAGCATCACTCCGCCCAAAAGGGCGGATACATCCCGCATCAGATCTTCGAATGATGGATACTCATCCATTCCCTTGCCTCCGTCCTGCCCTGCGCCAACGCGCGGGGCAGGAAAAGTGTGGGCAGTAATAAACTGCTCATAAGTTTTATGGATATTGGAGTATAAATTTATAGAGCAATTATTAAATATTCATATAGCCATATAGGATATGGACCTCCTATAAAATAAATAATATGTATGTTTTCATTTATAGAGCAGGTTCCAAGATCGGCTTAAGAAATAGGGGGTGGGGGGTTAATTCTGGGTCCCATGCCTTGAGAAGGCATGGGACTCCTTTCCGGAAATTCCGGGATTTATTTTTTAAAAAAAGTAAATATATCGGGACTCCTTTCCGGAAATTCTGGGATTTACTTTTTAAAAAAAGTAAAAATAGATTAAGTCGTCCTATATATTTTTTTATTTTCTGTAGATATATGATTCCTTGGGAAAAATTTCTGGGATATAAAATTTTGATTTTGGAAATAGGTATGATTCCTTGGGGAAAATTTTTGGGATTAAATTTTTAAAATTTGGAAAATATAAGATTATCCCCCATATAATCTTAATATATTTTATTTTGCTATAATTTGCAATATTTCGTTTAGATTATTTTTAAAACCTGGGTGTAGGTTTTCTGGAAGGTTATTGATATTAAACCAAGCATAGTCTTTATTTTCCCAATTAAGGATTGGTTTAATATTATTTTTTTCTTTTAATGGGATGTTATAGATGAATCAACTGATGAAGTTTCTTCTCCATCAAAGGATATTAATTTAAATGATTTAAAAGTATTAATAGAAGAAAAATATGATAATGATTATATTTTTAATTTCATGTATAAAA
>Ga0302238_1000527_pt1 | contig 38716 bp, 30 predicted proteins | sample AAG_UR_Asn_MG_FD_193527 | JGI IMG/M metagenome (GOLD analysis project Ga0302238, IMG submission 193527) | Enriched activated sludge microbial communities from anaerobic digester in WTTP, New Holstein, Wisconsin, United States - AAG_UR_Asn | ecosystem: Engineered > Bioreactor > Anaerobic >... | reverse complement strand
CAGGGGAACGACGACGTCATCCTCTGCGAAAGGGGAATCCGCACCTTCGAGACCTTCACCCGGAACACCCTGGACATCTCCGCGATCCCGGTCATCAAAAACCTCAGCCATCTTCCCATCATCGTCGACCCCAGCCATGCCACGGGGCTTCGGGAAAAGGTCCCTCCGGTGGGTCTCGCCGCCATAGCGGCGGGCGCGGACGGCCTGATCGTGGAGATGCACCCGGACCCGGCGGCGGCCCTGTCCGATGGACCCCAGACCCTGTACCCGGAACAGTTCGAAAAACTCATGCGGGACATCGAGGCCCTGGCGGTGGTGGTGGGCAAAGAGGTGACGAAGATTCCCCGGGCCTCCGGACCGAGACCGGGAGTGGTTCCCGCCGTCGGTGACGGCATGGGAGAGGGGCGGCTCCGGGTGTCCTTTCAGGGAGCCCGGGGGGCCTACAGCGAAAGCGCTCTCCGGGGCTTCTTCCAGCAGAATCCCGAGGCGGCGCCGAAGAAGACCTTCGACGATGTCTTTTCCTCCGTGCTGGACGGGTCCTCCGATTACGGGATCGTCCCGATGGAGAATTCGCTGGCCGGTTCGATCCACGAAAACTACGATCTTCTGCTGCGCTACCCGGACATAAAGATCGTCGGGGAGACGAAGCTCCGGATCGTGCACAGCCTGATGGGGATCCCGGAGGCCTCGCTGGAGGACATCCGCAAGGTCTTTTCCCATCCCCAGGGCCTCGCCCAATGCTCCCGGTTCCTGGACGAGCATCCGCAGATGGAAGGGGTGCCTTTCTACGACACCGCGGGATCGGTGGCTTTCATCGCCCAGGAGAAACGCCGGGACTATGGCGCCATCGCCAACGAGGAGACGGCGAAGATTTACGGGGTGAAGGTGCTCAAGACGGGAATTGAAACGAACCCCCTGAACTATACCCGGTTTTTCATCCTTGCCCGGTCGGATCGGAAAGTCGACGAAACGCCGAATCGCGCCTCCCTGGTTTTTTCCACTCCCGACACCCCCGGATCGCTGTTCCGCTGCATGGGGGTCCTGGCGGAAAAGAGGCTCAACATGAAAAAACTCGAATCCCGCCCGATTCCGGGGAAGCCCTGGCGATACATGTTCTATGTGGACCTGGAAATTCCTGACGACATGGATCTGTTTCATCAGGCGGTGGCGGAGCTGAAAAAATTGTCCGAAGAGGGCCTGCGGGTCCTGGGAATGTACCGGGTTTAGCCCCCGCCGAAACCGAGTTTCTTCATCTGCTCCGCTTCCTCCCTGCGGGAAGCGTATTCGTGCTTCTTCTGGTTGGCCCTGACCATGTTGTTTTTGATGGCCGTCAGCTCGATCTTGATTCCCCGGATCAGCGGACGCTGTTTGCCTTCGATGGTCCGTTTGAAGAAACCGTCCAGCCCCTCCAGCCTGCGAAAGACGATGTTCAGCTCGCCCATGTGTTTGTCCAGGAAGGCGGTGAGCTGGTTTTCGTCGGCCTCCTCGATTCTTCGGTGCAGGGCGCCCGACCGGGACAGGATGGCGTTATAGATGGCGGCGTTTCTCCTGATGCTCTCGATGAAGGGGTCGAATGCGATGGATTCCCTCTTCGAGGAGGAGGTGGTTATGTCGAAATATTCCACCTCGTAGGAGACCGGCGCGGGCTTCCCCGGGTGCATTTTCCTGAGCCATTTTTGAAACTTTTCGAGCAGCGGGGCCTTCCTCTCCTGCAGGAGCGCATGGTTGTCCCGGAGTTTTTGAGCGGCCTCCTCCAGGAAGCGGGACACCGTTGCCATGGACCAGATCGCTTCCCGCAAAAAGGAGGAAAGAGGCGCCTGCTGCGGCGATGAGCTCTTCTTTGTTTCCTTGACGGCCAGTTTCTCGATGATGGAACGGAGGATCTCCGGTCCCTGGGGGGCCTTGTCCTCATCGAGGATCTCCCCCGCCAGTTCGGGGTAAAACGGTCTTCCCGGCATTTCCGCGGCGAACACTTTCCGGATCTGCCTGAGAACCGCCGTTTTTTCAGACGCCGGGTTCGGATCGCCGCCCAGTTTGGGAAGGACCTGGAGGCGGATGTCGAGCTTGTAGGCTTCTTTCTGATAGTCCGCCAGGCCCCTGAGGCCCGCCAGGCAGAGCCTGATGGATTTCCGGATCTGTTCCAGGGAGCCGCCGATGATTCCGGAGGACAGGTTGTCGCCGCCCCTCTTGATCCTGCCGATGCATTCCGCCAGCGCCCGGGTCGTCATGTCCTGGTGGGTTTCGCTGAGCTGGTCCCAGGAAATGTACCGGAGGAGGGAGACCAGAAGCCTGATGCGCTTCATGGTGAGGAACTCGACGCTGAACTGGCAGTAATTTAAAATGAAGTCCAACTGGGCCTCGAAAAGGGAAAGCCGGATGCTGAGCTCTTCGGTCTTTTCCGATTCCTGGAAGGGCGTGTCGGGAGGACTGCTTATCTCGGAGATTTTACGGTCGTTTTTGTAGGGGTCTTCATGGATCAGGGCCCGTTTGAGCAGGATGTCCCTGATCCCGCTGAAGGCGGTATGCAGGATCCGGAACTGTTCCTTCAGGGCGGGAAGGCCGGTTTTTTCCAGATACTCCCGATAGTCCTCCACGGCCTTCCGAAGGGATGCGGTCTTGTCTTCCATCAGCATGCCATTATGCGCTAAAATGACGGAATTAACAACGAGGAATGAAGGTGGGAAGGATCGGGTCTTTTACCCCGTGGAAACTGGTGATGGCGGAGTTGATCTCCGCGACTCTGCCGGTGGAGTCCCTGGACGGGGAGATGGAGGCGCTTTTCGGCCCCATCGATTACGCCGGCCCCCCCATGGCCTTTACCCAGACCGATTACTACCATGAGGAGATGGGGGGCAGCCTCACCCGCCGGTTCGTCAGTTTCAGGACTCCGGTCCTTCCCGATCGGCTGGCGGAGATAAAGATCCTCACCAACGGGCTGGAGGAGAAGCATGCCGTGGACGGGCGCCGAAGGGTCAATCTGGACCCGGGGATCCTGAATCTGAGCCGTTTCGTTCTGGCCACGACGAAGGACAATTCCCATCGAATCCCCCTGCGGGACGGGATATACGCCGAACTCACCCTGCAGTACGCCCGCAGGGATTTCCAGGTCCTGCCCTGGACCTACCCGGATTACGCCCTCCGGGAATACCGGGACATACTGCTGGAGATCCGGGAGATTCTGAAAAAAGAGGGGAAGCGGGGCGGAACCTGAGGCCGTATTAGGGGGTGTGGCCCTTTTCCTTATTCTGATTTTCTCCGGCTGCGCCCTGAATCCGGGCGAGGCCGGAGAGCTTCGCGTCCGTTTTCCTTCCCTTCCCGCCGCCGGGGCTTTTTCGGAACGCCCGGTGTTTCGGGTGGATTTCCCCGGGCCGGCGGGCGAAGTCTTCCGGGTTTTTTCCTCCCCCGGGGCGGAAGTTCTGGAACTCCACGTCCCCCCGGGGCGCCCGGCGCCGCTGACGGCGCGGGTGGTCCAGAGGGGGCGGGACGATTGGCTTTTTCCCGCCGGGGGGCTTTACCCCCGGGACGTCACCGGCAGGGGAGAACTGGAGCTGAACTGGCAGGACGGTTTTGCCGCCGATTTCGCGCTGAGGCTCGCCGCCGAGGGTTTCCCCCTGGGGGAGTTCAACCTTCCCCGCTTCTTCGCCGAAATCCGCACCCGGGGGGAGGGAAACCCCTGGTTCCTGGATCGGGAAAGGCTGACGGACGCTCTGGTGAGATACTCATTCCGGGCGGATATGATAAAAAGGCTGCCCACCTGGACGGTCCCGCTTCCCGCTCCGGAGGGCGAATGGTTTTCCTGCAACCCTCTCCTGGGTTCCGCCCGGACCGGGGAAGACGGCTTTCTCCGGCCCGGAAGTCTGCCGGCAGGCTACCATCGGTTCTTCGACTCCCGGGGCGATGGGATTCACTTTCAGATCCGGAGGGACGGGACCGTCATATATACAGAATTCGGGCCCTGGTGAGGACCTCCGGACCCGTTTCGGTTATCAGGATGTCGTTTTCCAGCCGGACCCCCCCCGCCCCGGGATCGTAGAGCCCGGGCTCCAGGGTAAAAACCATGCCCGGCCGGAGCGGGACCTCCTTTTCCGGGGAGGAACGCAGGTAAGGGGCCTCGTGCACCTGGAGCCCCAGACCGTGGCCCAGGGAGTGGGGCATGGAGAGCCCGTGGCGGGAAAAGACCCGGTCCGCGGCGGCGGCGATCCGGGAAACCGGCGTTCCGGCGGTGCAGAGGGCCAGGGCCTGGGTGTAGGCCTCCTCCACCAGCTCCAGCAGAAGCCTCTGCCGGGGGCTGGGCCGGCCGGAGACCACCGTCAGGGTTACATCCCCGGCGTAACCGTCACAAGACACGCCGAAATCCAGGATGGAAAGCCCCGGGGAGGCGAAGGCTCCGGGACCGTAACCGGGGAAGGCGTGGATGCCGAAGCTCCGGTCCGGGCCCGCGGCGATGGTCTCGAAACTGGCGCCCTCCGCCCCCAGGATGCGGCACTCCCTTTCGATGTACAGGGCGGCGTCCAGTTCGCTGGACAGACCGCCCCGCCGCAGGGAGTCCTCGATTCCATCGATGAGGCGGTTCAGGATCTCCGCCGCTCCCCGGAGCTTCCGGATTTCCACCGGGTCTTTAACCATCCGCATCTCTTCGATGAAAGCGTCGGGCCCTTCGTCGGAGCAGAGGATTTCCGCCCGGGGGAAAATGTCGGCGACCCCTTGGATCATTCCGGTCACTGAGGGATGGGAAAAGCGTCTGTCCAGGGCCACCGTAAAGGGGCGGGAGGGGTCGAAACCTTCCCTGTGGAGAACGCCCAGCAGGGCGGAGAGAGGCCGGCGGCCGAAATCGTTGTAGGGAAGGATCTCGTCCGCCTCGGCCCGGAGTTCCGCCATGGGGACATCCCAGGGGACCAGGATGGACCCGCCCCGGCGGTCCAGGAAAAGGAGGGCGTCCATGGGGTGCCCGGACAGATAGCGGAGGGACGGGGAGCGGCGCTCCTGCGAATCCGCGACAAGGAAAAGGTCCACCCCCCGGGCGTCCAGATGTTCCGCCACCCGGCGCCGCCGCTCCCGGTAAACGGACATCCTCAGCTCACGACGATGTTGACCAGTTTTCCCGGCACGGTGACGATCTTTTCGACGGTCTTCCCGTGAATGTGGCTCCGTATCCGTTCGCTGGCCATGGCGGCTTTTTTCATGTCCTCTTCCGTCGTGTCCGCTGGAAGCTCCGCCTTGGAGCGCACCTTGCCGTTGACCTGAAAGACCACCGTGACCACCTCGTCCCGGGTCAGCGTTTCGTCCCAGCCGGGATAGGCGGCGGTGGACACCGACGAGGTCTTCCCGAGCTTCTCCCAGAGTTCCTCCCCCAGATGGGGGGCGTAGGGTGAGAGGATGAGAACGAAGGGCTCCCAGAGCCGGCGGAACAGGGTTTCCTGCTTGTACAGCTCGTTGATGAAGATCATCATCTGGGAGATGGCGGTGTTGAACTCCAGATTCGCCGTATCCTGGGCGGCCTTCTTGATGGTTTTATGCAGCAGCCGCACGAGTTCCCGGGGCGGGGCCTCGTCGGACAGCGGTCTCTCGGATATGCGCCAGACCCGGTCCAGGAAACGATGGACCCCCACCAGGCCGTTGGTGGACCAGGGCTTGGACACCTGCAGGGGGCCCATGAACATCTCGTAGACCCGCATGGAATCGGCGCCGAAATCCCGGACGATGTCGTCGGGGTTGATGACGTTCCCCAGGGACTTGGACATTTTCTGGCCGTCCTCCCCCAGGATCATTCCCTGATTGACCAGCCGCATGAAGGGCTCGGAGCTGTTCACCACGCCGATTTCGTGGAGGACCTTGTGCCAGAACCGGGAGTACAGCAGGTGCAGGACCGCATGCTCCGCTCCGCCCACATAGAGATCCACGGGCATCCAGTAATCGACCGCTTCCCGGGAGGCCGGTTCCCGGGTATTCCGGGGGTCCAGAAAGCGCAGGTAGTACCAGCAGGACCCCGCCCATTGGGGCATGGTGTTGGTTTCCCTTTTTCCCGGGCCGCCGCATGCGGGGCAGCTGGTGTTTACCCAGTGGGAAATGGCCGCCAGGGGGGACTCGCCGGTGCCGGTGGGCATGTAGCTTTCCACCGGGGGAAGGGTCAGCGGCAGTTCCTCGTAGGGAAGGGGGACGATGCCGCAGGAGGGGCAGTGTACCAGGGGAATGGGCTCCCCCCAGTATCTCTGCCGGGAAAAGACCCAGTCCCGGAGCTTGTAGTTGACCGCCTTCCGGCCGATGCCCTCCCTCTCCAGATGCTCGATGATGCGCCTCTGGCATTCCGCCGTGGCCAGGCCGGAGAACCGGCCGGAGTTCACCGAGTATCCCTCTCCGGTCTCGGCCTCCGTCATCCGGTAGACTTCTCCGGTCCGGGACACCACCTGGATGATGGGCAGATCGAATTTGACCGCGAACTCCCAGTCCCGCTCGTCGTGGGCGGGAACGGCCATGATGGCCCCGGTCCCGTAGGAGATGAGGATGTAGTCGGAAATCCAGACGGGTATCTTTTGGCCGTTCAGGGGGTTGATGGCGAAGGCGCCGGTGAAGACGCCGGTCTTTTCCTTGGCCAGATCGGTTCTCTCCAGGTCCGATTTGTGGCGGGCCGATTCGCGGTACCCGTCGATGGCGGACCGCATTTCCGGAGTGGTGATTTTTTCCACCAGCGGGTGCTCCGGCGCGAGCACCATGTAGGTGGCTCCGAAAAGCGTGTCAGGCCGGGTGGTGTAGACTTCGATGTTCCCGGCGCCGGACTCCAGGGGAAAAACGACATTGGCCCCCTCGCTTCGGCCTATCCAGTTGCGCTGCATGAGTTTGATGGACTCGGGCCATTGGAGTCCGTCCAGGTCTTCCAGCAGTTTTTCCGCGTACCGGGTGATCCGCAGCATCCATTGCCGTATGTTCCGGCGTTCCACCTCGGCGGAACAGCGGTCGCATTTCCCGTCCTTGACTTCTTCGTTGGCCAGGCCGGTCTTGCAGGAGGGGCACCAGTTTATGGGAACTTCGTCTTCGTAGGCCAGGCCGTTTTCGAAGAGCTTCAGGAATATCCACTGAGTCCATTTGTAGTAGTCCGGGGTATGGGTGGAAATTTCCCGGTCCCAGTCGTAGGAAAAACCCAGGGCCTTGATCTGCTCCCGGAAACGCCGGATGTTGTTTTCCGTAGTCGCCTTGGGGTGGGTGCCGGTGCGGATGGCGTAATTCTCCGCCGGCAGCCCGAAGGAGTCGAAACCCATGGGGTGGAGGATATTGTATCCATTCATCCGGAGGTAACGGCAGTAGATGTCGGTGGCGGTGTACCCTTCCGGATGCCCCACATGGAGGCCCGCCGCGGAAGGGTAGGGAAACATGTCGAGAATATATTTGCGCCGCTCCCTGGGGACGGACGGATCCTCCAGGGCCCGGAAAGTCTTGTGGTCCTCCCAGTATTTTTGCCATTTCGATTCGATTTCGGTAAAAGGGTATCTATTGCTCATGGGCGCCATGATACTGTAAAGGCCTAGGGCGGGTCAATGAACGGTGACGGGGCGACCATTTCTGATGAAGGCCGGCCTGATTATGGAAAAAGACCCGCCCAAGCGGGTCAATGAACGGTGACGGGGCGACCATTTCTGATGAAGGCCGGCCTGATTATGGAAAAGGACCCGCCCAGGCGGGTCAATGAACGGGGCAGGGCGACCATTTCTGATGAAGGCCGGCCTGATTATGGAAAAGGACCCGCCCAGGCGGGTCAATGAACGGTGACGGGGCAGCCGTTTCCGGCGGAGGCCGGTCTGGTTGTGGAGCTGGACCCGCCCGGGGCATAGGTCGGGGCAAAAAAAAGCCCTTCAGGAAAGGAGGTTGAAAACCTGAAGGGCAAAAATGAATGGTTCATTTTTTTTGTGCGATCACAATGAATGGAAGAATCATCATCGAAAGGAAAAAAAATGTCAAGTAGATATACAACAAAAATTTCAGACGCATTTATCCCTGCCTTTTTTCCCGACGATGTATAATGCGCCCATGAAGAAGATTTTTTCTCATTGGATGCCCGGCGCCGAGGAACTGCGGCGGGCCGCCCGGGTGGCGCTGGAGAGCTCCCTTCAGGTGCGTCCCGGCGAACGGGTCCTCATCGTCACCAACCCGGTGGAAGAGGTGGCGGCCATCTCCTTCGCCCTCCACGATGCCGCTGCAGGGCTCGGGGCCGTCCCGATTCTCCTTTTCCAGCAGCCCAAGTCTCAGATCGATTTCTGCGAGGAAGAGGTGGTGGCGGCCCTGGAGACGGCCCCGGAGGTGCTCATCTCCCTCAGCGCCGACAGACTGGGGAAGGACCGCAAGGCCATACGGAGCCCGTACCGCGTGGGAAACCGGCAGTTCGACAGCGGATTCCACTATCTTCTGTACGGGGAGAAGAAGATCCGGGCCTTCTGGTCCCCCCGGGTCACCGTGGCGGGGTTCGTCCGGGCGGTTCCGGTGGACTATGATCGTATGCGACGGGAGTGCGCGGGAGTCAAGGATCTGCTGGATCGGGCGGTTCGTGTCCGGGTGACCTCCGGAAAGGGCACCGATCTGGTTTTCGACGTTGCGGGACGGCAGGCCTTCATGGACGATGGGAATTTTTCCTTTCCCGGGGCGGGGGGCAATCTTCCCGCCGGGGAGACCTTCATCTCGCCGGTGGTGGGGACCGCCGAGGGCCGGATCGTCTTTGACGGAAGCATCATCACACATTCCGGAGAAGTCCTGATCCGCCGGCCCATCGAGGCGAGGGTCCGGGGCGGCTTCGTCCGGGAGATCTCCGGGGGAGAGGAGGCGGAAAAACTCGAAGAAACCATCCGGATGGGGGAGGAGAACGCGCTTCTATTTGAAAAGGAGGGGAAGCTCCCTTCGGGGATGGGAGAGGTGTACCGCCGCAATGCCCGGAACATCGGCGAACTGGGTGTGGGGCTCAACCCGGAAGCCCTGGTCACCGGCAACATGCTGGAGGACGAAAAGGCCTACCGGACCTGCCATTTCGCCGTGGGGTCCAATTACGACGACGACGCCCCGGCGCTGATCCATCTGGACGGCCTCGTCCTGGAGCCGACGGTGACGGTGATCACCCGGGATCGGCGGGAAATCCCCGTTCTGGTGGACGGCGGCCTCGTTCTCGAAAGGGGGGTGGGCCTTTGAGCCCGGGACGCCCCCTCCGGGCCGGCCCGAAGGGGGGAAAGAGGGCTAGGCGACGCTGAGAACGTCCTTCATGATGTTTTTCAGGGCTTCCTTGGGCAGGGCGCCCTGGGCCATCCGGGGGTCGCCTTCCATGGGGATGAAGATGAGGGTGGGAATGCTCTGGATGCCGAAGGCGGCGGACAGTTCCTGCTCCTCCTCGGTGTTGACCTTGTACACCCGCATTTTTCCCTCGTACTCCCGGGACAGTTCGTCCAGAACCGGGGCTATCATCTTGCAGGGCCCGCACCAGTCGGCGTAAAAGTCGATGATGCTGGGCAGGTCTCCCCGGTATTTCCATTCCTTGTTGTTTTCGTAATCGAAGACTTTCTCCAGAAAGTCTTTCTTCGTCAGATGTTCCGCCATGTTCGTCCGTCCTTGTCGTGGTCTCAGTATAAGATAAACAATATATAGAAACTCGTCAATCGGCGGACGGCGGATCTCCCGTCCCGTGGTCGGGAGGCCTCCGCAGGAACTCGACGCTGTGGAAACCGCTCCGGGAGAACAGGGCGCGGAAAAAATCCTCCCCGCCGGCGGCTGCGGCTTCCAGAATCCCTTCCTCGACGAGCCGGGGGCCGATCCGGCTCTCGATGAACTCCGCGATGTCCCTCCAGGCGGCGGGGTTCAGTTTGATGTCCGGGTAGGGATAATCGTCGGGTTTGGCATCCTCCAGGCTTATCTCGAGGATCCGCGGAGGGGGAAGGGAGACCAGAAGGCGCCGGCCGTTATCCCGGGTTTCCAGCCCGATCCTGGCCAGATCCAGCCCCGCCCGGGCGATGACGGTCACCACGACGAACTCCGCAGCGTCGTCCCCCACGTTCACCCCCAGCCGCACCGCCAGATTCCGGGCCGCCAGGTATTCCCTCTCTCTGGGGGTCAGGAGGCTCTGCGTCGATCCGACGCCGGTCCGGAGTCTGTCGATGATGCGCCGGTAGTCGACGGCGGGATCCAGGAAATCGAAGGGAAAAACAGTTTTATGCACGTACTCCAGGGTATGCAGGGTCTCCAGCTTGCGGATCTCCTCCAGGAAGAGGTCCGTGGAGAGAACCTTCTCTTCCCTGACCAGGCCCAGGGCGGGCAGGGAGAAGAGGGGCCTGCCCAGGATGCCGGAGAGAACCAGCAGGATCGCCAGAATCAGGAGCAGGATCAGCGGCAGGACCCAGGTGAGGAAGGTCCGGATCTTCATCCCCGTATTCCCTCCTCGCCCCGGGGGGGGAGAAAGTCGATCCGGGTGAAGCCGGCGGCGCCGAAAATGCCCCGAATGAGGGTCTTGGCGTTTTCCTCGGATTTTTCCAGGATTCCCCTTTTTCGGGCGTCCTCCACGGCCCTGGGTTTGACTTCCTCGATGGCGGCGCTGTATTCCAGGCGGCCGAACCGCTCGCCCCGCTGGAAGTACTGATGGATCCCTTTCTCGTCGGCGTCCACCTGGAGAATCCGGGAGGCCGGCAGCCGGATGTAAACCCGCCGGGGGTTCATGTCGTCCGGGATGATCCGGAACCCCTCTTTCATGTCCAGCCCCGCCCGGACCCGGATGCGCACCGAGAAAAGGAGTTTCTTGTCCAGGGTTTTGAAAAAGAGAAAGGAGCGGCTGCTTCCGAGATACACGATATCCCGGTAGACATACTCCACCGTAGGAAGCTCCAGAACGCTCCGCACCCGGGTCTCCAGGGAGCCCATATCCACCGCCGGGCCCCGGGAACAGCCGGTGAGAAGCGCCGAAGCCGGAACGAGGAGCGAAAGAAAACAGAGAAGGGCAAAATCAAGCTTCGCTCTCCCCTTGCCGACATTCATGGTGTCAAGTATAAGAGTACAGTCCGGCATTTTCAAACAAAAAGGATCCAGGAATGAGATTTCTCCCATGTGTCGTCTCGCTTTTCATCCTTTCCGCGGCGGTTTTCGGAACCGAAGAGCCCGACTCCCATGGAAGCCGCCTCTCCCGCCATTTGGAGAGAGCAACCTCCGCGACGGAGGAGGAAAAATCCGTCCTCCCCTTTTTCGAATCCGCCCGGACCATGGTGGAGGAGAACCACATCGTCGCCTTTTACGGCCATCCCAAATCCAGGACCATGGGCATACTGGGGGAATTCCGGACGATGGACGCGATGGCCGAGGAACTGCTCCGATACGCCGACGCCTACAACGAGGTGAATGGAGACAAGGGGGTGGTCCCCGCCGTGCACATCATTTTCGCCACCGCCCACCCCGGGGGGGAAACGACCCTCATCGGGAAGAAGACCCTTCTGGAGTACATCGAATACGCTGAAGAGAAAGGCATGCTGGTGTTCATCGATCACCAGATCGGGAAATACCCGCTGGCGGAGGCGATGAAAAGCATGCTCCCTTATTTGAAGCATAAAAATGTCCATCTGGCCATCGATCCCGAATGGGCCACTCCGGCGCCGGGCGCGGAAATAGGTTCCGTCTGCGCCGGAGAGATCAATCAGGCCCAGGAAATGATGCAGGATTACATGGAAACCCACGACATCCCCGGCGAGAAGATGCTGGTGGTCCACCAGTTCAACTGGAAAATGATCGCCGACCGGGCGAAGGTCCAAGCGGATTATCCCCGGATCCTTCTTATCCACAATGCGGATGGTTTCGGGACTCCCCGGGAGAAATTCGATTCCTACCGGTTCAATTCCGGCGCCCGGAACATGCCGCTGAAGGGTTTCAAGCTCTTTCTCCCGAAAACCTGGCGGCAGGGCGGTTATGACATTCCCCTCATGTCGCCGGAAAAGGTTCTGGAACTCGACCCGGTTCCCATTCTGGTCATGTACCAATAGGACACAGGCCGTTTTTTTTGTATATTAACAGCATAAAAAATACATCGAAGCGATTTCGCGAACAGACAAAGGAGCGATTTCCATGTCCAAGTATCAATTCCAGACCGAGGTCAATCAGCTTCTGCACCTCATCATCCATTCGCTGTATTCCAACAAGGAGATCTTTTTACGGGAGCTGGTTTCCAACTCCTCCGACGCCCTGGACAAACTCAAATACCTGACCCTGGTGGACGACAATTTCAAAAGCCTCGAGTTCAATCCCCGGATCGACATCCGGTTCGACGAAAAGAACCGGTCCACCCTTTCCGTGGAGGACAGCGGCATCGGCATGAGCCGGGAGGATCTGGTGGACCATCTGGGCACCATCGCCCGATCCGGGACCCGGATCTTTCTGGGCAACCTGTCCGGCGACCAGAGGAGGGACTCCAACCTCATCGGCCGCTTCGGAGTGGGGTTCTACAGCTCCTTCATGGTGGCCGACCGGGTGGAGGTTCTGACCCGCAAGGCGGGTGAGAAGAAGGCGCACCTCTGGTCGAGCGACGGCAAGGGGGAGTTCGAGATCCGGGAGGCGGAAAGGGAGGGACAGGGCACGACGGTCACCCTGTTTCTGAACGAGGAGGGCAGGGAGTTCGCCTCCCGCTGGCGGATCGAGGAGGTGGTGAAGAAATATTCGGACCACATCGCCTTCCCCATTTTTCTTCATTACGACAAGATCGAGTATGACGGGAAGGGCAAGGAGAAGAGCCGAACCCCCGAGGTGAGCCAGGTGAACACCGCCTCCGCGCTGTGGAGGCGGGGAAAATCCGAGCTCCAGGAGGAGGATTACCGGGAGTTCTACAAGACCATATCCCACGACACGGAGGATCCCCTTTTCCATCTCCACACCCGGGCGGAGGGGACCCTGGAATACACCACCCTCTTCTTCGTCCCCCGGAGGGCCCCCTTCGACATGTACCAGGTGGATTACCGCCCGGGGGTCAAGCTCTACATCAAGAGGGTCTTCATCACCGACGATGACAAGGAGCTCATGCCCACTTACCTGAGGTTCCTCCGGGGGATCGTCGATTCGGAGGATCTTCCTCTGAACGTCAGCCGGGAGATCCTTCAGCAGAACCGGATACTGCTGAACATCCGGAAGGCCTCGGTAAAAAAGATCCTGGGCGAGTTCCAGCGGATCGCCCTGGAGGACAGGGAGAAGTACGACGGCTTCATCGCCGAGTTCAACCGGCCGCTGAAGGAAGGCCTGTACACCGATTACGAAAACAGGGAAACGCTGCTGGAACTGATCCGTTTCAAATCCACCAAGGTGGAAGGCTTCACCAGTCTGGAGGAGTACCGGAGCCGGATGCTGCCGGACCAGAAGGCGATCTATTACATAACAGGCGGCGGCGAGGCCGCGCTGAAGAAATCCCCGCTGCTGGAGGCCTATGCGAAGAAGGACATCGAGGTCCTGATCATGGGCGACGAGATCGACGAGATCGTCGTGCCCGCCATCGGCAGCTACAAGGATTTCGAATTGAAGGGGGTCAACCGGAGCGACGCCGGGGAAGATCTGGCGGCGGACAAGGACGGGGACAGGGAGAAGGACGCCGGTCCCGCGGTGGAGAAGATCCGCAAAGCCCTGGGGGACCGGGTCAAGGATGTGCGGGTCTCGGTCAGGCTCTCCGACTCCCCCTCCTGCATCGTCACCGACGAGAGCGACCCCACCTTCAAAATGGCTGCCATGCTGAAGGCCATGGGCCGGACGGACTTCCCGGAGACCAAGCCCATCCTGGAGATAAACCCGGACCACGAAATCGTCAGGAAACTGAAGAATCTGGAGGACGAATCCTTCATCGAGGACCTGAGCTTTCTGCTGCTGGACCAGGCGCTGCTCGTGGAGGGGGTGGATCTGCAGGACCCCTCGGCCTTCGTCAAGAGAATAAACCGCATCATGGCGAAGGCGGTGTAGCATGATAACACGACTGGACCATATCGGACTCAGCGTATCCAGCCTGGAGCGCTCCCTGGCTTTCTACCGGGACCACTTCGGAATGGAGGTGGAGCGGATCCTGGAGCCCTCCCCGGAACGGGACCTGGGGCGGATAAACGGCCTGCCGGGATGCAGGGCCCGGATCGCCCATCTGCGGAAAGGAGAGGCGATGCTGGAGCTTTTCGAGTATCTGGAACCCCGGGGGAAACCCCTGCCGGCGGGGCATAGGCAGGCCGACCTGGGTTTCATCCACATGGGGATCGCCTCCACCGACGTCCGGGAGGACTACCGGGTTCTCAGCGCCCGGGGGGTCAGGTTCTATTCCGAGCCGGTGGAGTTCCGGCCCGGGGTCTGGGTGGCCTATTTCTTCGGGCCCGACGGGGAGACGGTGGAGCTGCGTCAGGCCTGAGGGGGCGGGACCCCGGCGGGCCGCTTCCGGAAAACGGGGGCCGGCGCCGCCACGGGCCGCTTCCGATCCCGGCCTCAGCGGAAGCGGAGAGTCCGCCAGCCCCGCTCCCGGGCCCGCCGCCGGAGCCGCATATCAGGGTTCACCGCCACAGGATGAGCCACCGCCTCCAGAAGGGGCAGGTCGGTGATGCTGTCGGAATAAAATGAGCATTCCGCAGGGGACCCCCCGTTTTTTTCGAGAAAATCCTCCACGAAGCGTTTCTTCTCCTCGCCGAAGGCGGGAAAGCCCCGAAGTCCGCCGGTGGCGTAGCCCCCGACGAACTCCGCCTCGCTGGTGATGATGTCCGTCACCCCCAGATGCCTGGCCAGGGGCTGGATAAGCACCGACAGGGAGGAGGAGGCGATGACCACCCGGACCCCCCGGGACTGGAGCTCCGCGATGAGGGCCGCCGCCTCGGGGTAGATGTCCTTTTTTACCCACTTTTCGAAGCTCGCCATGGCGACGGCGTGAATTTCAGCGAAGCTCCGGCCCTTCAGATAGGGGATTTCCCTGGCCAGCTTCTTCACCGGCATGGTCCCGAGGCGGTAAAAAAAATAGTAAAAAGGTATCAGCAGCAGGGGGTAGCGGGGAAACATTCCGGTGCGGACTCCCATGAAGGCGAAGCGGCGCCCCGTGGAGTGGCGGGTGATGGTGTGGTCCACGTCGAAAAAGGCGAACTTCTCCATGGGTCAAAAACCTCCGCAGCGTAGTGAGGCCGGCGGATGCCGGCTCCTCCGCCGAAACACGGTGATGCTCTTCCCCAGGGCCGTCACGGCGCGATGCGGGTCTTCTCCAGCAGGGGGAAAAAGCCCGGGAAGGTGATCTCCGCCGCCTCCGCCGTCTTGATGCGGGACTCTCCCGAAGCCCCCAGGGCCGCAACGGCCAGCGCCATGACCACCCGGTGGTCCCCCCGGCCGTCCAGCTCCGCCCCCCGAAGAGGGGGCGCGGGCTCCGGAGTACCGGCCCCGGGGATCCCGTTCCCGGGGGCTTGAGCGCCCAGGTCTCCGGCCCCGGGGACCCCGTTCCCGGGGGCTTGAACGCCCAGGTCTCCGGCCCCGGGGACTCCGGCCCCGGGGCCGAAAATTTCCAGCCCATCCGGCAGCTCCCGGACCCGGACCCCCATCTTCGTCAGCTCCGCCGCCATGACGGCGATCCGGTCCGTCTCCTTGAGGCGGGCCTGGGGCGCCCCCAGGAGCCGGGTTCTGCCCCGGGCGTAACCCGCCACGGCGGCAAGGGCCGGGAGAGCGTCGGGGATGGCGTTCATCGGAATATCCATCCCCCGGAGGGGGCCGCCGGAGATCCGGATCTCGTCCTCCGCGATGGAGACGGAACAGCCCATCCGGGCCAGGATATTCACCACCTCCTTGTCCCCCTGGCTGTCGCCCATGTCCAGCCCCCGGAGGGTCAGGGTCGAACCGGTGACGGCGGCGGCGCAGAGGAAGAAGGTGGCGGAGGAAAAATCTCCCGGGACGGCTTTGGTGAAGGCCCGGTATCTCTGCCCTCCGGGGATGCGGAAATATTCCAGGCCCCGGCGCTCCAGCCGGATGCCCTGCTCCTCCAGCCAGCGGAGGGTCATTTCCACATAGGGACGTTCGTTCAGGAGAGGCACCTGGATCTCCGTGGCTTCCGGGGCCAGGGGCGCTGCGATGAGCAGGCTGGACAGGTACTGACTGGTGGGGCATTCGATGCGGGTGCGGCCTCCCCGGAGGGGGCCCCGCAGGGTGAAGGGCGGCCTGCCGCCGCTTTCGGAAACCACCCGGACGCCCAGATCCTGGAGGCTGCGGAGCAGATTCGCCGCCGGCCGGGATCGGATCTGCCCGTCCCCGGTGAAGGAGATATCCGCCGCCGCCGTGGCGGCGATGCCCGCCGCCAGGTACAGGGTGGTGCCGGAGTTCCCCACGTCGATGGGGCCTTCGGGGACCCGCACCCGGCCTCCCACCCCGTCCACGATGAAACTGCATACCCCGCCCTCCTCGCCCCCGGATATCCGGGCTCCCAGGAGCCGGCAGGCGTTGATGCAGGAGCGGGTATCGGCGGAATCCAGGGGGTTCAGTATCCGGCTCGTCCCCTCCGCCAGCGATGCGATGAGGAGGGCCCGGATGGTGTGGGACTTCGAGGCGGGTATGAGGACGGACCCGGCGACCTTGCCGGGTTTGACGACTTCAACCATGGAGTGGCGATTTTATATCGGCCGCCCGGGGCCGGTCAATGCGGGTGCGGGCCTCCCCGGGTGGGCCGCGAAGACGGCGCCTTCCCGGAGCCGCGGGGACGGAGCTTCTCCGGAGGCGCGGTGCAGGCTGCCTTTTCAGGGGCGGCGCCGGCGGAGTCCGCCCCTGGCGCAAAGGGCCGAGATCGCCGCCGGCGCCCGACGGCCCGGGAGGCTCCGTCGGCGGGAGATGTCAGGACTTTTTCCGGAACTGGGAAAAGTTCAGGATGAAGTTCAATACAATGCCGCTTATGGCCGCCAGCCCCAGCCCGCTCAGGGTGAAGCCGCCGAAGGTTACCGAAGCGCCCGGAGCGCCGCTGCCCGCCAGCGTGGCGATGGACCCGGTTCCCAACCCCAGGACGATCATCGCGGCGGTGATCATCAGCACCTTCGGGTTTCCCATGTCCACCCGGGCGTCCACCATGTTTTTGACCCCGATGGCGGCTATCATGCCGAAGAGCAGGATCGAGATGCCGCCGATGACCGGCGGGGGGATGGTTCCGATTATGGCGGTGAACTTGGGGACCAGCGACAGGAGAATGGCGAAACAGGCCGCTATCCGCATGACCAGGGGATTGAAAACACCGGTGAGGGCCACCGCGCCGGTGTTCTCGCTGTAGGTGGTGTTCGCCGGGCCTCCGATCAGCGCCGCCAGGCTGGTGGCCAGCCCGTCCCCCAGCAGAGTCCGGGAGATCTTCGGATCCGCCAGGTAGTCCTTTCCGGTGACATTGCCTATGGCGAGGATGTCGCCGAAATGCTCCACCATGGTCACCACCGCGATGGGGACGGTGAAGCTGATGGCGCTGAGGGAAAATTTCGGCAGGGAGAACTTCGGTATCCCCAGCCAGGGGGCCGACGCCACGGGGGAGAAATCCACGATGCCCACCAGGGCGGACAGGATGTAGCCCCCCATCAGGGCGAAGAGGACCGGCAGCAGGGACAGGAACTGGAGCTTCCATCGGGGAAAGGCGGACTTGACGAAGACCCCCAGGGAGAAGGTGAAGGCCGCCACTCCCCAGCAGCCCAGTTCGGAGATCCTTTCCCGGGCGTTTCCGATATAGGCGTCCGTGGCGTTCATGACGGCCACCGGGGCGAGGATGATCCCGATGAGGATGATGATCGGACCCGTGACGTGGGGGGGGAGGATCTTGTGCAGAACGTCGATGGAAACGAAGTTGAAGATCACCGCCACGATGACGTAGAGGAAGCCCGCGACGAAGACTCCTCCCAGCGCGTAGGGAAGGCCCTGCTGTTTGCCGATGACCGTCAGGGCCGGAATGAAGGCGAAGGAACTGCCCAGGAACACCGGGACCTTGAACCGGGTGATCACATGGAAAAGCAGCGTGCCTATCCCGGCGGCGAAGAGGGTTACCCCCACATCCATGCCCGCCACGATGGGGACCAGCACCGTGGCCCCGAACATGACGAAGGTGTGCTGAAGACCCAGGACCAGATTTCTCGTGGTCAAGTCTTTTACCATAAAAATCTCCTTCTATGCTGTGCGCCGGGAGCGGATCGTCCCGGCGGGTGGATGAGGCTGGCGGTTCTCAAGGCGGGCGGGGAATCAATCCCGTTCGGCCAGGGCGCGGAGGATCTCCCGGGAATCGGCGGCGGAGAGCAGTTTTTTTCTCTTTTCTTCGCTGCGCAGAAGCTGGCTGATCTCCGACAGGAATTGGATGTGGGGGCCGGTCCGGTGGCTGGGGGAAAGGGTCATGATGAAGATCCGGCAGGGTTTTCCGTCCAGGGAGTTGAAATCCACATCGTGCTTCGTGATGCCCACGCCGGCCAGGAGCTCCTCCACCGCGTCGGTCTTGCCGTGGGGGATGGCTATCCCGTTCTCCATGCCGGTGGACATTTTCTTTTCCCGGGTGAGGATCGAATCCAGGGCGCTCCCGCGGTCCCGGACCTTCCCGGTTTTAACGATGATGTCGAGGAGGGCTTCTATGATTTCCTGTTTGGTGCTTCCCCGCAGGTCGGTGGTGACCGATTCGAGGGTGAGATACTTCAGTAAAGACATGTCCATACCTTAAAATCCTTGAAAAATAAAGTCAAGCAACCCCTGTCCCATGGAAGATTTTCCCCCGCTTTCGTGATTTGCGCAAGGGAAAAGAATCTGATAAGCTCCGGGTCATCATGAACATGTCGGAAAGGTTCTATCGGGGCCTGGATAAAATCGCCGGAAGATCGGGAACCGCGGGGCTTGCGGCGACGGTGGAAGAGGTCCGGGGAGTTTTCGAGGGGAGCATGGGACGGGTCCCGGAGACTCTCGTCCGGTCGGTGTACCTGCGGTTTCTCGACGGTTTCAATAAAAGCGGGAAACCCGAGGCGGAGTTCGTCCCTTCAGCCTACGATCTCGGCGCGTATGTCGATCTGTTCTGGATGGAGTACGACGAGAATTGCCGGAAGCTGGCCGATGAGGATTGGACCTTTCTCCGGGACGAGCTGTCCTCCTGCGCCGGCTCCATGGACATGGACATCCTGACCTATGTGATGACGCAGATCGTGGATCGGGGGAAGATCTAAGCCGTGTCCGTGAGTGTGCACCGCATAGTGGACGCCCGGGACCGGAGGGGCGGGGACTTCGTCTGTTTTCCGCAGAGTATCTACGGGGAGGACAGTCTCTATGTCCCCTGGTTCCGGGGAGACGTGCAGGAGATCCTGGACCGGAAGCACCCCTTCTTCGAGCATTCCGACGGCGCCTTTTTTCTGGCCTCCCGGGGAGACCGGCCTCTGGGACGGGTGGCGGCGCTGGAGCCCCGGAGGTTCAACCGTTACCGGGGCCGCCGGGAAGCCTGGTTCTCCCTTTTCGATTCCGTGGAGGACCCCGGGGTTTCGGAGGCCCTTTTCGCCGCCGCGGCGGACTGGGCCCGGGAACGGGGTCTCGACCGGATGGTGGGTCCCCGGGGGCTTTCGGGCATGAACGGTGGAGGGATTCTTGTGGAAGGCTTCCAGCACCCCCCGGCGATGACCATGATGGCCTACAATCATCCCTATTACGGGCGGTTGGCGGAGGACTTCGGGTTCCGGAAACGCAGGGATTTTTTTTCCGCCTGGCTTGACGGCGCCTCGTACCGTACCCCGGAGAAGATAACCCGGGTGGCGGAGATCGCCCTGAAGAGGGGGGCCTTCCGGATCGCGGAGATCAGGACGAAAAAAGACCTCGCCGCGGCGGCCCGGGAAATCGGAGGGGTGTACAACGAATCCTGGGGGGACCATGACGATTTCTGCCCCCTCACCGGGAAGGAGCTGGCCCGGCTGGTGCGGGGCCTCCTCCTGGTGTCCGACCCGGGGCTCATCAAGGTCATCATGAAGGGGGACGAGGCCGCGGGGTTCTGCCTCACCTTTCCCGATCTCACCCCTTCCCTCCGGGCGGCCCGGGGAAAACCGAACCTTCCGGCGCTGCTGCGGATCCTCCGGGAAAAAAAGAGGACCCGCCGGTTCGTCATCAACGGGATCGGCGTGCTGCCCCGCTTCCGGAACTCCGGCGGAACCGCCGTCATCTACCGGGAACTGGAACGGACGCTGAAGGGCCGGGACGTTCTCGGCGCGGACATGACGCAGATCGCCGAGACCACGGACCTGATGCTGAAGGATATGGAAACCCTGGGGGGGAGGGTTTACAAGACTCACCGGGTCTACGAGAGACCCCTCTGATCCCGGTCCCGGGACCCCGGACGCCTTTTTACCCGAAGAGCCTCAGCGCCTGGGCGACGCTGATCCCCAGGTAGTTTCCCACGGCGTAACCGATGAGTCCCACGGTGATGCCCGGAACGATGATGTCCCGGTTGCCGATGCCCACCGCCACCATCCCCACGAAGGGGGGGGAGAAAACCGCGGCGGTGGAGGTGATCATCATCGTATCCGCATCGATCGAAAATATCCGGCACAGAATCAGGTGGAGCAGGATGGACGCCAGGAGGGCGAAACCCACATACAGCAGTATCTGGGGGACGGCGGAAAACACCCGCCTCAGGTCCGCCATGGAGCCGGCGGCGGTGCAGAAAACCAGGACCGCGTATTCGCCGATGTGGAAACTCTGGGTCCACGTCCGGGCGCGCTTCAGAAAGGAAACGAGAATGCTGAGGGTCGAAATGGCCAGGATCGCCGCCGGCGCGGCATTGTCATTCCCGGCGAACAGCGACAGGGCGAAGCCCGCGGCGGTCACCAGTAGGCCCGCCGCCGCCGTTTCGGCCACGGATCGGCGCTTTTCCGGGCGGGTCATCTCTTTCAGGGTCCGCAGCGAAAGGGGGGAAATTTTTTCCTCCCCCGCGTGTCCGCTCCGATAGGCGGGAAGGATTTTCCGTATCAGGGTCTTGCCGGAGGAAATGAGGAAAAACAGATACAGGCCGGACAGCATCACATCCGCGGTGTGGACCGCCAGGTAGGAGTTCATCTCCAGCCTCAGGGCGGCCTGAATGGCCGCCAGGTTCGGTGTGCCGCCGGTATAGACTCCCGCCAGGAGGCCGGCGATCTTCCATGCTTCGGGGACGGAGGCGGCGAAGAGAAAATACCCCGCCGCCGCTGCGACGGTTATGGAAAGGAAGGCGAAGAGCATCGAAACGAAGGCGGCTTTCGGCAGGGCCCGCACCCGCAGGGGGTTCAGCGGGAAAAGCATGAAGGGCATGGTCAGAGCCGCCGCCGTGGACGCGATGGTGTCCAGGACGGCGGGGCCGGTTTCCGGCAGGATGCCGGAATTGCCGATGACGATGCCGATGATGTAGCACGAAATCAGGGGGCCCACCCTGGATACGATTCCGGAAAACTCCGAGGCCGCGACGATCCCCAGCGGAAGAACGAGATAGAATGCCGGAACCGCGCAGGCGATCAGCACCTCCATCGCGGCGTGTCTAGTTCACCACGTTTTTCGGTCGTCCGGCGAGGAAGGACCTGAGATTGTCCGCAGCGGTTTTCATGAGCCTCTTCCGGGCCTCCAGAGCGGCCCAGGCGATATGGGGCGTTACGATGCAGTTCTTCGCGGAAAGCAGGGGGTTGTTCTTGGGAGGAGGCTCCACCAGCCCCACCACGTCCAGAGCCGCCCCGGCGATGATTCCCTCGTTCAGAGCCTCCGCCAGATCCTCGTCCACCACCAGGCCGCCCCGGGATGCGTTGATCAGGAAAGCGGACTTCTTCATGAGGCCCAGGGTCCTCTTGTTGATGAATCCCGTGTTTTCCGGGAAGAGGGGGCAGTTCAGGCTGACCACATCGGACCGGATCAGGAGATCCTCCATCTCAGCCCACTGGAAGGGGTAGGAGGGCGGGTTGTTCCTGCTGATGTCGTTGGCCAGGATCTTCATGCCCAGGGCGGCGCCGATTTCACCCACCCTGCGGCCTATCCGACCGAAGCCGGCGATTCCCAGGGTGAGGCCGTGGAGTTCCACCAGCGGGTAATCCCAGAAACAGAAATCGGTCTGATCCGACCAGCGGCCGGCCCGGACCGCCTCGCTGTGGTGGCCCACCCGGTGACAGAGTTCCAGGAGCAGGGCGAAGACGAACTGGGCCACCGAGTCGGTGCCGTATTCGGGAATGTTCGTCACCGGAATGCCCTTGCTGCGGGCGTGCCGGTAGTCCACCACGTTGTACCCCGTGGCCAGCACACCGATGTACGTCAGTTTGGGAAGGGCGTCCAGGGTTTCCTTTGTCAGGGGGGTTTTGTTGGTGAAAACCACATCCGCGTCGGCGGCGCGGCGGACGATGTCCCGGGGGTCCAGGGTCCGGTCGTGAACGGTGACGGTTCCCATGCTTTCCAGTTCGGTCCAGGGGTTGTCACCCGGGTTGAGGGTGTAGCCATCCAACACCACGATGACGGGCTTTTTTGAATCCATGCGGTCCGGCCTCCTTGAAGAATCATCCGGTTTCGACGCGCGGCCCTTCACCGAACGGCGGTCCGCGCCTTCCTTCCAGTGTCCCACTATAGGAAATAGGCCCTCTTTTGTCGATACCCGGGATGGGGGGCGGCATGAAGCCGGGACAGGGGGCGGACGGCGCGGGGTTGGCGTCCGGGTTTTCCCGGGCATATCGGCGCCCGGAACGGCGATCCCCCGCGTTTTTCCCGGAGCGCCCCTTCAGCCGGCGCGAGGCGGCGGGGAACAGACAGGAGGGCCCGGCGGGGAATCAGGGGGAGGGAGACCGGCCGCGCACAATGGTTTTTCGCTTCCAGCGTCCGGACCGGTAGTAGACGTAGGCGGCGAGGAAGCCGGCGGCCCAGCCCGCGGGCATGGACCACCAGATGCCGTCGGTCCCGAAACGCCGGGACAGCAGGGTCGCCACCGGAACCCGGACGAGCCACAGCGCCAGAATGGTGTTGAGCATCGAATAGGTGGTGTCCCCGGCTCCGCGGATGACCCCGTTGGTGGCGAACATGCTGGAAAAGATAATGTAGAACATGCCGACGATGGCCAGGTAGGATGCCCCGATCCGCACCACCTCGGGATCGGAATTGAAGACTCCGATGAGGGTTCTGCCGAAGAGAACCGAGACCAGGGAAATGCACAGCGAAATCGCCGAAGCGATGGCCAGCGCCGCCCGGTACCCCCGGACGACCCTTTCGGGTTTTCCCGCCCCCATGTTCTGACCGGTGAAATTGGACAGGGCCAGACTCAGGTTCATGGCGGGCATTCCGGCGAAGGTGTCGATCCTGCCCGCGGCGGCGAAGGCTGCCACCGCCGGGGTCCCGAAGGAGTTGACGATCCGGGAGAGGGCCATCATCCCCGCCGAGACCAGCATCTGCTGGATCCCCGAGGGGATGCCGATTTTGAGGCTCAGGACAAAAACCGACCGGTCGAACTCCAGCTTCCGGAACTGGAAGCGCAGAAGACTGTGTTTCCGGTTCAGGTAGACCAGGCCCGCGATGAAGCTGAAACCCTGGGCGATGACGGTAGCCCAGGCGGCGCCGGCGATTCCCCAGCCGAAGAGGATGATGAAAACCAGATCCAAAATGATGTTCAGGACCGTGGCGACGATGAGGAAGCCCAGGGGGGTCTTGGAGTCCCCGATGCCCCGGAGGATGGCGCTGGTGGCGTTGAAGCCCACCATGGTGGAAATTCCGGCGAAGGTTATCCGGAGATAGGTGACGGCCTGGGGAAGGATGTCTTCGGGGGTGTTCAGGAAGCGCAGGATCCCCGGAGAGGCCAGGACCCCGACAATGGCGAGAAAAATCGATGCCACGAAGAGCGACAGGTAGGCGGTGTCCATGGCCCGCTTGATCTTCTCATGGTCCTGGGCGCCGAAGTACTGGCTGATGATGATGGAGGTCCCCATGGTGACGCCGATAAAAAGGGAAACCAGAAAAAAGATGACATGGAAACTCGCCCCCACCGCGCCCAGGGCCTCCTTGCCCAGGGTGTTGCCGACGATGATGCTGTCCACGGTGCTGTAGAGCTGCTGGAACACGTTTCCCATCAGCATGGGGAGGGAGAAGTAGAAGATATGTCCGGCTTCGTTTCCGTGGGTGAAATCGCGCATGGATGAACCGGCGCCACTATATACCGGATGTTCCGCCCGCAGCAATACGAAGGGCGGTTCCCCCGAAAGAGGCCCCCCCGTATTGATTCGCCGGGATGAAAAGAGTAAGCTTTCCCGGATCCCGGAAGGAGCCCCCCATGATTTCCATTTGGCGGCAGGACGAGAAAACCATCACCCGGATCGACGCCCCGGAACCGAACTGCTGGATCAACGTCACCGAACCGAACAATTACGAAATAAGCTACCTGATAAACCGGTTCGGCATCGAGCCGGACCTCCTGAACGACGTTCTGGACATCGACGAGCAGGCCCGGGCCGAGAAGGACGACGACCGGCTCATCTTCATCACCCGGATTCCCGTGTACCAGGAGGATCGGGAGATTCCCTATTACACCGTGCCTCTGGGAATCATCTTCGTCGACGGCATGGTCATCACCATCTGTCTGCAGGAAAACGAGATCGTCGGCGACCTGGTGGAGAACAGGATCAAGCGCATTTCGCTGGTCAATCGGAGGAGCTTTCTGCTGCCCATGCTCTTCCGCGTTTCCTTCTACTTCCTCCGGTATCTGAAGGAAATAAACCGGCGCTCCTCCCAGGTGGAAAAGGAGCTGCAGAAGGCGGTCCGGAACACCGAACTCATCCAGCTCCTGACCATGGAAAAATCCCTGACATTTTTCACCACCTCCCTGAAGTCCAACGAGTTTCTGCTGGAAAAGATCCGGAAATCCAATTTCCTGAACCTCACTGAAGAGGATGTGGAACTCATCGAGGATGTGGTCACGGAAAACCGGCAGGCCATCGAGATGGCCAACATCCACAACAACATCCTCAGCAGCATGATGGACGCCTTCGCTTCGGTGATTTCCAACAATCTCAACGTGGTGATGAAGCAGCTCACCTCGATTTCCCTGATCCTGATGATCCCCACCCTGATCGCCAGCATATACGGGATGAACATCCCCCTGCCCTTTCAGAAGGACCCCTGGGTCTTCCTGGGGGTGCTGCTGGGCAGCGGGTGCCTGGCGGGGGTAAGCATCTTCATTTTCCGGCGAAAAAAGTTTTTTTAGGAAGCCCCCGGAAGGGGCGCGGGAATCACCGGAACGCCCTGAAATGCCCCGGGGGGACACCCCGGGGTTCCCCCGGGGGAGATGGGCAGTCGGGGGCATTTGCTTTTCACCGGTTTTTCGTGTAACCTGTCCCCAGAAGTCGTCAAGGAGCGGCCAATGTCGGACATTCACCGCCCGAAAACCCTGGAATCCCTGGAAATGAAGGGCGTCTACGTCAACGACTATCCCGGTCTCATCCTGGATGGTAAGGACATCAGCTATTTTTTCACGCGCTTTACCCGGGAGGACATATTCGGTTCCGGCGGGGAAGGCCGGGAAGGGGCCGAACGGGCTTCGGACTCGTTCCTGTCCGGGATTCAGAAATTCATCGAACGGCGCAACGAAGAGACCCAGACCGCCGGCACCGATGGGGAAATCAAGATCTTCTACCTGGACGATCAGGGTCACTGCATCATGGGCCTGGTGGAAAAAAACAAGGAGCCCCTGAGGTTCCCGACGAAAAGGCGGGACGTGGAGGCCGCGCGGCTTTTTCAGGTGAACCTTTTCCGGGTCTTCCAGGGGGAAGGGATCGACGGTCTCTATCAGATGCGGCAGGGAGAGGTGAAGGGGGTCTATGACGGCCTGCAGAAGTACATCGCCGCGTACCTCCACGGCTGGCTGGGACTTTTCCGCCAGTACGAGACCATCGGGGAGAGGACCGACGTTTTCCGGAAGTTCAAACCCTTCAAGCTGCCCATTTTCGGTACCCGGGAGACGCTGAAGAACTGCGTCTTTCACATCCAACTGGGGGCGCGCACCCCCGACGGGGACGAGGGATTCAAAAGAATTTCCTCGGGCTACGGCTCCATGAGGCTGGAGGACGCGCTGGCGGTCTGAAAATTGATAATTATTTATCGAAATCCGTAACAATTGTTACGACGATGCCCCGGCGCATCGGATATATTCGAATCGCAACATGCTGCGCATGTAAGCTGTGAAAAACGATAGAAAAACGATAACGGAGGATTACAAATGGGCATGTTCTGCTTTCAATGCCAGGAAGCGGCGAGAAACGAGGGCTGCACGACCCGCGGGGTCTGCGGAAAACCCGAGGAGACGGCGAAGCTTCAGGACCTTTTCATCCACACTCTGAAGGGGATCGCCTGGTACGCCCAGCGGCTCGACGCGGCGGCGAAGGAAAGGGCCGGGAAGTTCATCGCCAGGGGTCTTTTCGCCACCATAACCAACGCCAATTTCGACGACAACCGTTTCTACGGGCTGATCTCCCAGGGGCTGGCGCTGCGGGAGTCCCTGAAAAAGGAGCTTCCCGCCCCGGTTTCCGGGGCCCCCGACGCGGCGGTCTGGTTCTCCGCGGACAAGGAGATCATGAAATCCAAGTCCGCGATGGTGGGGGTTCTGGCCACCGGGAACCCGGATGTCCGGTCTCTCCGGGAGTTCCTCATCTACGGTCTGAAGGGCATAGCGGCCTACGCGGAGCACGCCGATGTTCTGGGCCATTCGGATCAGAAGGTCTGGGATTTTCTGGTGGAGGCCCTGAACTCCACGCTGGAGAACCGCAGCATCGACGAGATGGTGGCCCTTCTGATGAAGGCCGGCGAAACCGCCGTCGCCGCCATGGCGGTGCTGGACAAGGCGAACACGTCGACCTACGGCAACCCGGAAATCACCACCGTCAATATCGGGGTGCGGGGCAACCCGGGAATCCTCATCTCCGGCCACGATCTGAAGGACATGGAAGAGCTCCTGAAGCAGACCGAAGGCACCGGCGTGGATGTCTACACCCACAGTGAAATGCTTCCCGCCAATTATTACCCCGCCTTCAAGAAGTTCAAGCACTTCGCCGGCAACTACGGAAACGCCTGGTGGAAGCAGGACAAGGAGTTCGACACCTTCAACGGGCCCATACTGATGACCACCAACTGCATCGTCCCGGTGAAGGACTCCTACAAGAACCGCATCTTCACCACCGGCATGGCGGGTTATCCCGGGGCCAGGCACATTCCTGACCGCCCCGCCGGAGGGAAGAAGGATTTCTCCGAGATCATCGCCCTGGCCAGGACCTGCCCCCCCCCGCAGGAGATCGAGACGGGGACCATTGTCGGCGGCTTCGCCCACGCCCAGGTTCTGGCCCTGGCGGACAAGGTGGTGGACGCGGTCAAATCCGGCGCCGTCAAGAGGTTCGTCGTGATGGGAGGCTGCGACGGGCGCCAGCCCGCCCGGAACTACTTCACCGAGGTGGCCCGGGAGCTTCCGAAAGACACGATCATCCTCACCGCGGGCTGCGCGAAGTACCGCTACAACAAGCTGAATCTGGGAGACATCGGCGGCATCCCCCGGGTCCTGGACGCGGGGCAGTGCAACGACTCCTATTCTCTGGCTCTCATCGCCCTGAAGCTGAAAGAGGTCTTCGGCCTGAAGGATATCAACGAGCTTCCCATCTCCTACGACATCGCCTGGTACGAGCAGAAGGCCGTGGCGGTCCTGCTGGCCCTGCTCTTCCTGGGGGTCAAGGGGATCCGCCTGGGGCCCACTCTGCCGGCCTTCGTGTCCCCCAACGTTCTGAAGGTTCTGGTGGACAAGTTCGGGATCCGGCCCATCACCGACGCCAGGAGCGACGTGGGAGCCATGGTTTTGGGGAAGTAACCGGGAGAGGGTCATCCCCCATCCGACGGCCGGAAGCCATTCCGGCCGTTTTTTTTTGCAACCTTCCTCCCCCGGGATGCGTCATAAATGCGGAAGAAAACCGCGGATTGTGCCTGGCCCGCCCGGGCGGAGGATGATAGATGAACAGGACAGAACCCCAGCTGCCGGCGCCGGAGGCGCTGGTTCCGATTTACCTGCAGATGTTTACCAGCCGGGAAATCGACGATCTGGAACAGAGCTACGCGGGCCGGGGGGAGGCTTCCTTCTTCGTCGGCTGCGGGGGCCACGAGGCCATGGCCGCCCTGGCCCCCCATCTCATACCGGAGGACTACCTGCACTGCCATTACCGGGACCGCGCCCTGATGCTGGCCCGGGGGATGAGTCCGGAGGAACTGCTTCTGTCCCTGTTCGCCAAGGACGGGTCCTTCAGCCGGGGCCGGCAGATGCACGCCCTGGTGTCCTGCGCCCGGGTCAACATCCTCAGCATCCCCACGCCGGTGGGAAACGGGGCGCTGCAGGCGGCGGGCATCGCCGCGGTGATCAAGGATCGGCCGGAGAGGCCCCTGGCCCTCTGCTCCCTGGGAGACGGCACCACCCAGCAGGGGGAGGTTATGGAGGCGGTGGGGCAGGCGGCCCGGGACGGGCTTCCGGTTCTCTTCCTGGTCCAGGACAACGGCCTGGCAATCTCCACCCGGACCGGGGGAAAGACCATGTACTCCACCGCGGAGGGCCGGGAGGAGTCTTTCCTGGGCACGCCCATCCGTTACGCCGACGGCCGACGGGCGGAGGAGATGTACCGGGTCTTCCAGGAAGAGGTGGGAAAGATCCGGGAGACCCGGCGGCCCCGGATCGTCGTCGCCGGGGTGGAGAGACTGGCCAGCCATTCCAACGCCGACGATCAGAGGCTGTACCGGAGGGAGGAGGAGATCCTCCGGGCCCGCCGGGAGGGGGACCCGGTGGTCCGGCTTCGGGACCTTCTGGTGGACCGCGGGGTGAGCGCGGAAACGCTGGATCGCCGGGAGGAGGCCATCCGGCGGGATCTGACGGAACTGGCCCGACGGGTCCAGCGTTCCCGGGACCCGGCGGCGGTTTTCGATGCCGCCAGACCCCTGTCTCCGGAACTGCGGGACCCTTCCCGGGAGAGCCGGGGCCGGGAGGATGGGGCGAACGGAGCGGGCATGACCATGCTGGAGGCCCTGCGGGAGACTCTGCGGGAAAGACTCGCTTCGGACCCCCGGGTCTTTCTCTTCGGAGAGGACATCGAGGACCCCAAGGGGGATGTCTTCGGACTGACCCGGGGTCTGTCGGAGACCTTTCCCGGCCGGGTGGTGAACTCGCCGCTGGCGGAATCCACGATTCTGGGCTATTCGGTGGGCCGGGCCCTGGCGGGGGACCGGCCCGTGGCCTTCCTGCAGTTCGCCGACTTCATGCCCGTGGCCTACAACCAGATCTTTTCCGAGCTGGCCAGCATGCACTGGCGCACCGACGGGTCCTGGCAGGCGCCGGTCATCGTCATGGCCACGTATGGAGGTTACCGGCCCGGGCTGGGCCCCTTTCACGCCTCCAGCATGGAGGCTCTGGCGGCCCACACCCCGGGGCTGGACGTTTTCATGCCCTCCACCGCGGCGGACGCGGCGGGACTGCTGAACGCCGCCTTCGATTCCGGCAGGCCCACCATCTTCCTGTACCCGAAAACCCTGCTGAACGACCGGAGCAGGGCCACGGCGGCGGCGCCCCGGGACCTGTTCGTTCCTCCGGGACGGGCCCGTTTTCTGCGTCGGGGCGGGGACATCACCCTGGTGGCCTGGGGCAACACGGTGGACCTGTGTCTGCGGGCTGCGGCGGCCCTGGAGAGCGCCTCCGCCCATGCGGATGTGATCGACCTGCGGAGCATCGTGCCCTGGGACGAGGAGACGGTCCTGACGAGCGCGGAGAAAACGGGGCGGCTCCTGGTGGTCCATGAAGACAGCCGGACCTGCGGCATGGGAGCGGAGATCGCCGCCACGGTGGCGGAAAAGGCCCGGGCGCCCGTGGCCATCCGGAGGCTGGCCCGGGCGGACACCTGGGTCCCGTACAATTTCGAGAATCAGCTGGAGGTGCTGCCCTCCTTCCGAAAGACGCTGGAGGCGGCGGTGGGGCTCCTGGAGGGGGCCATGGAGTGGCGTTCCGGCGAGGGCGACGGGGACGGGGTCTTCGTCGTGAAAGCCCTGGGCTCCAGTCCCGCGGACGAGTCGGTGTCGGTCATGGCGTGGAAGGTCAAACCCGGGGACCCGGTGGAGGAGGGAACGCTGCTGGCTGAGACGGAGGCGGACAAGGCGGCGCTGGAGCTGAACTCCCCCGTGGCGGGCAGGGTGGAAACCCTTCTCGTGGAGGAGGGCTTCTCGGTCCCGGTGGGGGCTCCGCTGCTCCGGATACGGACCTCCGGGTCCGGCGGGGAGGAGGCCCGAAAGCCCGCCCTGAAGGAGGAGCCGGGGGTTCCGGTCATCCGGGGACTGAGGCTCCGTCGGGAGGCGGCGGGGCGGCGGGAAACCGGCGCTGCGGTCGCTCCGGTTCCGGGGGAAACGGCGATGCCCGCCCGGGCGGCAGGACCGGTGGAGGTGGGGATTCTGGGGATAGCCGGGGCGACGGGGTCCCGCCGGGTGGGGAACGAGGAGATCTCCCGGATGTGCCCCACCTGGTCCCCCGAGGACATCGTGAAGCGCACCGGCATCGCCTCCCGGCCATGGCTCGGCCGGGGAGAGACGGCACTGACCCTGGCGGTGGACGCCTGCGGAAAGCTCTTCGCCCGAAACCGGGTCCGGCTCCAGGACATCGACCTCATTCTCTGCGCCACCGGGACTCCCATCCACAACACCCCCGCCCTGGCGACGATGATCCACCACGAACTGGCCGCGGGGGACGAGACTTCGATGATCCAGGCCTACGACATCAGCGCCGCCTGCACCGGCTATCTCTACGGCCTGCAGATCGCCTACGACTTTCTGCAGAGCCGGCCGGGGGCGAAGATCCTGCTGGTGACCTCCGAGGCGCTGTCCACCAAGACCGACACCGCCGACCCGGACACGGCCCCCATCTTCGGCGACGCCGCGACGGCGACCCTTCTGGCCGCGGGGGACAACCTGGGGGGCGCCCCGGCCCGGGTGCTGCGGCCGGTCCTGTCCGCCCGGGGGGAATCCGGGGACATTCTGCGGGTCCCCTCGGGGGGCGGGGAAAAAATCTTCATGGAGGGGCGGAGGGTCTTCCAGGAGGCTGTCCGGGGAATGATCTCCATGCTGGAGGCTGCCTGCGGCGAGGCGGGGATCCCGCCGGAGGAACTGGACCTGATCGTTCCCCACCAGGCGAACCAGCGCATCATCAACGCGGTGCGGCAGAAGATGAAGGCCCCGGAGGAGAAGGTGTTCAGCAATATCCGGGATCTGGGGAACACCTCCTCCAGCACCATCCCGCTCTGCCTGGAAACGATCCTGCGGGAGGGGGGGAAGGGCCGCCGCCGGCTGGGCCTCACCGCCTTCGGGGGAGGCTTCACCTTCGGCGGCGGCATCGTGGACCTGGTTTAGATAAAGCCCAGCCTGGTCAGCACCGCGTTCATGACCGCCCGGTTTTCCTTCGCGGCGGCGGGGTTGGCGGGATTGTCCCAGAGGGCATCGAGCCTCTCCTGCATGGCCCGGGAGATCTTCGGGGAGCCGGTCTGGGTCAGAGCCTGGCGGTATTCCGACAGTATCGCCGAGGACGCCTCGGTGAGAACCGCCGACGCGTTGTCGTGTTTTTTCAGCGCTGAAGAGGGGACCTCGTTCAGAACCGTATCGTCACCGTAGACCGCCAGCACCGAATACTGCTTCGACGCCTGGGGCACGTTGTCGATGATCCGGTGGGCCTTCATGAAGGCGGATACGGTGAAGGAATAGGCGTGCCTGGGCACGTCCTCGTCGGTCCTGAAGTACTGGGGCCAGTCAATCTTCTGCTGATGGATGTTCTGCCCCTTCATCGGGACCTTGATGATCCCCGGCGCGTGGTCCAGGGGCGTTTCGGAACCGTGAAAGCCCCAGTGGCCGTCCATGCCGATGCCCTTGATCTGCAGAAAGAAGGAGTCCTTTTCATCGAGGAAACTCAAAACCCGGGCGGCATAATCCCGGGCTATCCCGTCGTCCTTCCCGCTCCCCTCCAGCTCCAGAAGCTCTATGTGCTTCAGGGGACCGCAGACCTCCGCCAGGGGGGAGAAGAAATGGGTTTCCAGCAGGGAGCGGAAGGTGATGGGGAACTTGGGGTCTCCCCGGCCGATGGGATAGTCGTCGAACTGAAAAAAATGGGTCCGTCGCATGACGGCGGCCAGGTCCGCGTTTTTCCGGCACTGGTCGATGAAGGCCCTGTAGAAGGCGAACCCGCTGGGGGCGGCCATGAGCCACAGGACGGTCCTTTTCCCCGCCGCCGCGGCGTCCATCATCTCCCTGGCGGCCATGGCGGCGGTCCTCTCACCCATGGCCGCTTCGTCCCGCTCGATAAAAACACCGACCTTGCCGGCAGTCAGTTCATGGTGCATCCGGTTCCTCCGTGGATTGAATTTCGCGATACCGCACTATCATGAATGATAGTACAGAGTCGGGGAAAAGGGAACAAAAATCTTGATCATCCGAAAGCCCGCGGGTATACTTCCGCCGTTATCCCTGCCCTGCCGGCGGTTTCCGCGGGACCGGCGAAGCTTCCCCGACGTGGACCTTTTCGGCCCCCTTTCGTTTCTCCGATGAAACCGCTCCGCCGGACGCGATGTGTCCCGCCCGGTCCGCCGACGGCGGAGGCGTCTCCCCCCGCCGGGGGCAGGGGACCCGCTGAGGGGCCGGGGAAGTTTCGGCGGGGAGGAAGGAGGACTGGAGACATGAAATCGCTCTGCATTTTCAGCGGGTCCCGGATGGGAGGCGACCCGGTTTACGCCGAGGCCGCCCGGCGGCTGGGGGAACTGATGGTTCCGGGGGGCTGGGACCTGGTGTACGGGGGAGGCAACATCGGACTCATGGGTGTGACGGCCCGGGCGGTCCGGGCCGGGGGCGGCCGGGTCACGGGGGTCATACCGGAATACATACACTCCCGGGTGGAAAAGGCGGACACCACCGAACTCATCGTCACGAAGACGATGCACGAACGAAAGGCCCGGATGTACGAGCTTGCCGACGGTTTCGCCGCCCTGCCCGGGGGGATCGGCACTCTGGAGGAGGCGGCGGAGATCATGGCCTGGTCGGGCCTGGGTTTTCATTCCAAACCGGTGGCCCTTCTGAACATCGCCGGCTTCTACGATCATCTGGTGGACTTTCTGGAAAAGGCGGTGACCGAGGGCTTCTACAAGCGGTCGCACCGGGAAAACATTCTGGTGGCCTCGACTCCGGAAGAGCTGCTGGAACTCCTCTCGGCCTACCGCCACCGGTCCGAGGACAAGTGGCGGAAGGACGCCTGAGGGTAAGCGGGCCTGAGCCCCTTCCTGGGGATCCGAGGGCCGTTCGTGAAAGGTCCCGGAGGGAAAACACCGTGCCCCCGCTCAGGACCAGACCCTGGGGATCCGAGGGCCGTTCGTGAAAGGTCCCGGCGGGGGGCGGCCTTGCCGGGCCGGCTCCGGAAAAAGCCCCGGACCGGCCGGGGCCGCGGGGGGAAAAGTCTCCGGTGACGAAAAAAAAGGCCGCCCCCTCCCGGGGAACGGCCTTGCCGGAGTCTCCGGTGATCCCGGAATCTAGATGAATACCGCCACGGCCCGTTCCGCGGCGCTGGCCGCGTCGGGGGAATAGATGTCCGCGCCGATGCTCTTGCAGTAGTTGTCCGTAACCGGGGCGCCGCCGATCATGATGGTGACCTCGTCCCGGATGCCCTCTTCCTTCGCCTTTTCCACCACATGCTTCATTTCGGTCATCGTCGTGGTCAGCAGGGCGGAGCAGGCGATGATGCCGGCGTTCTGTTCCTTGGCGGTGTTGATGAACTTGTCCGCCGGGACGTCGGTTCCCAGATCGATCACTTCCAGCCCCTTGCCTTCCATCATCATCTTCACCAGGTTTTTCCCGATGTCATGCAGGTCGCCTTTGACGGTTCCCAGAACGACCTTGCCCTTGGACTTGACCCCCGCCGAAACAAGAAGGGGCCGCAGAAGGGCGATGCCCGCGTTCATGGCCCGGGCGGCGATGAGAACTTCCGGCACATAGACCTGATTGTTCTTGAACTTCTCCCCCACCACGTTCATGCCCGCCATGAGTCCTTCTTCCAAAATGACCTTGGCGTCGATTTTCTGGTCGATCGCTTTCTGCACCAGGTCCTTCACCTCGTTCGCCCGGCCCTTCTGCAGAAACTCATTCATTTCTTCGAGAATCGCCATCCCGTGGTCCCTCCTGTATTCGGAATCGACTGAGAGTTTGACGAAAATGTACACCATCCCCCGGGGAATGTATCACAATTTATTGTCAGTTTTTGTATTTTCTTTGGGGAAAAACATCCTGTCGATATAGGCATCCTGAAACTCCGGGGAAGAAGACAGTTCGATGTATCGCACCGCCCGGCGGATTTCATCGCAGCGCTTCCACATGTTTTCCGAAAGCAGGGCCATGATGGCGCCCCGTCCGGCGGCGTTGCCCATAACCTCCACGCGATGGAGAAGCTCCCCCGGGATGAGGCCGATGGCGGCGGCGCTTTCCCGGCGGATGTAACTGCCGAAGCCTCCCGCCAGGCGCAGGGTCCCGATCTCCCCCGGAGTGATTCCGGCATGGCCGATCAGGGTATCGATCCCCGCGGCGATGGCCGCCTTGGCCAGCTGGATCTCCCGGACATCCTTCTGGGTCATCATGATGGGGGCCCCCACGGCGGACTCCTCCTCCGGCACCAGAACGAAGGCGGGCTCGCCCTCCGCCTCCGTCATTCCCCGAAGATAGTCGTCGGGGATTCCCGCGGAGGCGGCCTCATCCCGGGACAGCATCCTGCCGGTTTCATCGACGATTCCTGCCCGCAACAGCAGGGCCAGAAGGTCCACGATGCCGGAGCCGCAGAGGCCCAGGGGCGGGGCATCGGCGATGGTGGTGAAGGCCGGCCGTCCCTTTCCCGGGAAAACCCCGTTCACCGCCCCGGCCACGCCCCCCACGCCGTTCCGCACATGGGCCCCTTCGAAGGCCGGGCCCGCGGCGGTGGAGCAGGCGACCATCCCGGACCGATCCCCCAGGACGATCTCGCCGTTGGTGCCGATGTCGATGAGGAGGCAGGGCGATTCGGCCTGGTCCATCCCCCCCGCCAGGACTGCCGCCACGATGTCGGCGCCCACGTAGCCGGATATGGACGGGAGGACCTGGACCAGGGCGCCGGGGGCGATGGACAGACCCAGTTCCCGGGAGGGAACCCGCTGCGCCTCGGTGGTGACGGAGATGAAGGGGGCGGCGGCGATGTTTTCCGGGGGGAGGCCCAGGGCCAGATGGAGCATCGTCGTGTTGGCCGCCAGGGAGACTCCGTATATCCGCTCCGGGTCGATGCCGTTGCGCCGGGCCAGGGCCGTGATCATGGAGTCGATCTGGTCCAGTATCTTCACGCCCAGCAGGCGGAGGCCCTCCGGACGGGTCATGGCGTAGTGTATCCGGGAAATGACATCCCCTCCGAAGGCCCCCTGGGCATTCAGAGCGGAGAGAACGTCCAGGTTTTCTCCCCGGGTCATGTTCATCAGGTAGGCCGCCACGGTGGTGGTGCCGATGTCCACCGCCACACCGTAGAGGCTGTCCCGGGTGTCCCCCGCCTCGACGGCGATGACCCGGTCCCGGCTGTGGCACAGAGTTGCGGAAAAGCCGTTTTTCCGCAGGGCCCCCGCCAGCTTCCGGAGCACCGCCAGGGGCATCCCCGGTGCGTCCTCCCCGAGCTGCCGCAGGATGCGGCTCTGGTCCGAGGCCTGGTCCTGGAGCCCCGGCTGGGGCAGCGTCAGAAGGGTTTTTCGGAAAGGCGGCAGAATCGCGAACTTTTCCTCGATCAGGGACGCCTTGTTCCCCACCCCCGCCCTTTCGCCTTCCAGTTCCACCCGCGCCGGACCCGCCGTGGGTCGGACCAGGCAGGCCAGGCGCAGACCCCGGGCCAGGTCCTGGGGGGAGAGATGCCGCCGTTCCCCGTCGGTGACGGGGGAAAATTCGCCTTCCACCACCACCACGCGGCACTTGCCGCAGCGTCCCTTGCCGCCGCAGGGGGCGGGAAGGGTGAAGGGCGTCGCAGTGTTGATGTAATCCAGAAGGCTGGGACTGTCTCCGAAATCACCGGAATGATGGTGGCCGTCCCGGGAAAGATGCATGACGATGGGGGATTTTTCGGACATGGGCCATCCTAATATGGGGATATCTCTTTGACAACACCCGGGTTCCGCTGTAAGCTGAAAATCGCCATGGCGCTCATGCACCCCCCCAGTCTGGAAAGAGAATACACCGAGTCGGAGGCGGAAATCTTCGTTTACGAGGAACTGCGCCGGCAGCTGGACGATTCCTTCCATGTTTTTCATTCCGTCACCTGGACCGGCGACCGGAACATCCGGGGCGAATGCGATTTCGTCGTTTTTTCGATGACCCGGGGCTTCGTCACCCTGGAGGTCAAGGGCGGCCGGATCGAGAGCCTGGACAATTCCTGGTATTCGGTTACCCGCACCGGCGAGCGCCACCGGATCAAGGACCCGGTAAAACAGGCCCGGTACGCCCAATGGGCTTTCCGGGATCTGTACCGGAACCACTACGGCGAGTATTTCTCCGGGATTTTCACCTGGGCGGTCTGTTTCCCTGAGGCCTCGTTTTCCGAATCCTTCCATCACAAGGATCTGAACCGCTACAACGTTCTGCATGCCGGGAATCTGGGCCGGATCCGGGCCTGGATCGACGAGCTTTTCCGGTACACCCGGCCGCGCCAGCGGGACGGCGGCCTGTCCCCCCGGGAGGCGGAGAATTTCCTGTCCCTCTTCAACGCGTCCATGAAGCTGCCGCGGTCCATCCTCTTCGCCCTGCACAAGCAGAGGGAGGAGCTGGAAAACATCAACCAGTTCCAGGATTATCTGCTGGACCTCTTCGACGACAAGAACCGGGTGGGTTTTCAGGGCGCCGCCGGGACCGGCAAGAGCTGGATCGCCATGAAGAAGGCCATCCGGCTGGCGGAGCGGGGGAAGCGGGTCCTGTTTCTCTGTTTCAGCAACAATCTGCAGGACCATATCCGGGAGAGGCTGAAGGATTTCCCCGGGGTGCGGGTGGTGACCTTCCATTCCTACGCCCTGTCGGTCCTGGCGGAGGCCATTACCCTGCCCGCCCGGGAGGCGGCCGCCGATTTTCACCGGTTCATCCGGGAGGTTTTCCGCCGGGTTCCCCGCCGGAGGAAGGACCCCTTCGACGTGGAGGACTTCAGACCCGACGCGTCGGGGATCAAGACGCTGCTCCGGGCGGTGACGGAGATCCGGGACGATGTGGATTTCACCGATCTCATCGAACGGTACCGCCGGGAGGATCTTCTGGACGAGGAGCTTCTGTCCCTGATGGAGCACCTCCTGCCCTGCCGGGTCTGCGGGGAGGAGGGGCTGAACGGCATGTTCTATTCCAACCGCCTGCCCCGGGCCCTGCTGCAGATCTTCGAGGAATACACCCTGCGGGACCAGTACGACGCCATCATCATCGACGAGGCCCAGGACTTCGAGGAAAACTGGTGCGACTGCATAACCTTCTTCTTTAAAAGTCCCCAGGAACGGACCATTTACGTCTTTTACGACGACAACCAGTCCATCTTCAGAAATATCGCCGAGCTTCCCGTGGTTCGGCTCATCGCCCACCGGGGACTGGGCAACTTCATTTTTCACCTGAAACGGAACCTTCGCAACACCCAGGAGATCCACAACTACGCGGTCCGGGCCACGGGCCACGGCTCCACTGCGCTTTCCATGGATATCCGGGGTCTGGAGCCGGAGGAGGCTGACTTTACCGGCCCCGAAGAGGTCCGGCGGCACGTGGGGGATCTGCTCCGGGATCTGGTTACCACCCACGGGCTTTCCGCATCGTCCATCGCCGTGCTGTGCAACGTGCCCCTCCGGGATTCTCCCTTCGGGTATTTCCCGCAGATCGGAGGCTTCACCCTGCAGCCCGATGGGATCCCCGGGAGCGGCAAGGCGGTGATGTACCGGACCATCAGCCAGTTCAAGGGCCTGGAAACGGACATCGCCATAGTGGTCCTGGACTATACCGCCCCGGTGGAAGAGCCCCATCATCGCATCACCCCGGAGCTGATGTATGTGGCCTTCACCCGGGCCAAGCACCTCCTGTACGTGGTCAGACTGCGATGAGCTGCGGCTCCCGGCCCCGGGCCCTGCTGCTGAATCCGCCGATCTACGATTTCGCCCTCTACGACCTTTTCCTGAAACCCTACGGCCTCCTGCGGGTGGAGGGCTTCCTGCGAAACAACGGCTGGGATACGGTGTTCGTGGACGCCATGGATTACCGGGACCCCCTGTCCATCGCCGCCCTGGGGAGGCCCCGGAGAAAGGAGGACGGGACGGGGAAAATGTTCCGGGTCCCGGTCCCCACGCCGGAGGGTCTGGCCTCCCGGGGCCGCCGCTACTCCCGCTACGGCGTGGTTCCGGAATCCCTGGCCCGGCGCCTGGCCGAAGCGGCGGGCGGCGGAGAGGGGAGAAGCCCCCGCCCGCCGGATCTGGTGCTGGTGGCCGGCGGCATGACCTACTGGTATCCCGGGGTGGTGGAGGCGGTCCATCTGTCCCGGAAGATTTTTCCCCGGACCCCGGTGGTGGTGGGGGGGGTCTACGCGGAGCTGATGCCGGAACACTGCGCCCGGGCGACGGAGGCGGACGAGGTGTCGGCGGCGGATGGGAGAGGCGGCCTGGCGGAGATCCTGCCCCGCCTGGGTTTTCCCGCTCCTACGGCGGACTTCCCCCTGAATCCTTCCCCGGAACCCGCATACTGGGGGGAC
>Ga0302238_1000526_pt1 | contig 38752 bp, 30 predicted proteins | sample AAG_UR_Asn_MG_FD_193527 | JGI IMG/M metagenome (GOLD analysis project Ga0302238, IMG submission 193527) | Enriched activated sludge microbial communities from anaerobic digester in WTTP, New Holstein, Wisconsin, United States - AAG_UR_Asn | ecosystem: Engineered > Bioreactor > Anaerobic >... | reverse complement strand
AAAGAGCTGAAAAAGAAAGACTTAGACAAGAACAGATTGAAAGAGAAAAACTCGAAAAAGAAAAACTCGAAAGGGAAAGAATCGAGAAAGAGCTCAGTGAAAAAGAAATGCTCAAGCAAGAGTTAGAAAAGGAAAGAGCTGAAAAAGAAAGACTTAGACAAGAACAGATTGAAAGAGAAAAAGCAAAACAAGAGACAGTCATTAAAGAAAGACTAGAAAAAGAAAGGCAAGAAATAGAAAACCTTAAAGCTGCTATTGCTAAAGAAAGAGCCGAAAAGGAAAAACTAATGACCGAACAGGAAAAGAAAGAACAAGCAGAAAGAGAAAAACTCGAAAAAGAAATAATCAAAAAAGGACAGACCGAAATAGAAAGACTCAAGCAAGAGCTCGAAAAAGAAAAAGCAGAAAAAGCATCTTTCTTAACCAGACACCAAGAGCCACAACCCAATATTTCTATTTCTCCAAAAAATACCGCCGAAGTATTCATTCCTAAATCCGAAAAACCCATATCCGTTGAAAAGATAAAACCTAATAATCAGAGTTTTAACGACTTATCAATAGATGGGCTCCCAGAAATATCCAGTCTTTCATCCTTAATAGAACAAGAAAAGCCCGTACTTAAGGAAGAAAAGACTAAAACAGAAGTTAAAATTCCAGAAATACCTTCTCTAGAAAAAATATCGGAAGAATCAGAAAAGATTGCTTTTGCTGAAAAGAAAAAGAAAGAAGAAGAAGAAAAGAAAAAGAAGGCTCAAGAAGAAGCAGAAAAGAAAAGAATACTTCAAGAAAAAGAAGCAGAAAGACTGCTTCAAGAAAAGGCTAAGAAAAAAGAGGAAACAGACGAAGACAAGCTCAGAAAAATAACTGACGCTACCTTTGATACGGAAGAAGAACTTGCTGAAATCCTTGAAGAAAAAGTCCCTTTCGAACAAAGAAAGAAAGAGCTAGAAATCGAAATAGAAAGAGCTGAAAAAAAACTAGAAGTAGTTATGGGAAGGATATCTAGGATAGACGAAATCAAAAAAACAATCGAAGATCAAGAAAATAATGCCAAGACAGTAGACGAAAAAAGGGCTTTCGAGAAAGAAAGATGGAAGATTGAAGACGAAAGAAATAATGTAGAAATGGAAAGGCAGGAAAAGGAAGATGAACTTGAATCCCTTAATGCCCAACTCAATGAATGCGTATATAACTTCGAGAAAATCAGATCAAAAGAAAGAGAGCTAAATCTAGAACTAGAAATACTTAGAAGAGATAGGGAAGATATCCTCCTTGAGAAAGAAAAAAGAGAAACCCAGAAACAACTTGAAAAAATCGAAGAAGAAGCCTTTGAGATAAAAGACAAGATGTTTGAGAATACCAAATTCAAGGACGATCTCAACAGAAAACTATCTGAAATTAAGAATAAGGAAAAGCTTTCTGAAGAAGAGATTAAAGTCCTTGAAAAAAGAGCTGACGCTGCTGGAAACAAGAATGAACTCCGAGGACTCGAAGGACAAAGAAAAAAGATAGAATCAGACAGAAGAAATATCGAAACAGAGAGATGGAAACTAGAAGACACTCTTTCAAAAGCCGAAAAAGAAAGAGACACCCTAAAAGAAAGATATCAAGCAATTTCTGGTCAAGTAAAACAGTTCAGGGATAAAATATCAGAAATCAACGATAAAAAAGAACAGAATATCAAACTTCAGATATCCCAGATTTCTGACAAGATTAAAGAGAACGAATCAAGTAAGGCAGAACCTGCCACCGAAGAAGAACCTAATAACCAAGAACAATGAACCAAGAAAAACAAGAAGAGTTAAAACAAAAACTACTTGAAAGCAAAACTAGTATCGAAAAAGAATTAAGCACTTTCGCCACTAAAGAAGAGGGGAGTGATGACTGGAATACCACATTCCCCCATGAAGATAATTGTGACGACATAGAGTGCGAAACTGATGAAGTAGAAGAATATGAAAATCTACTTCCAATAGAGCATAGTCTTGAACTAAGACTAAAAGACATAGATCATGCCCTCCAAAAACTTGAAAAAGGAGAATATGGTTTCTGCGAACAATGCCATCAGGAAATAGAAATTGAAAGACTAGAAATCCTTCCTGACGCTAAAACCTGTAATCAATGTAAGATATAAGAAGAGCCTGCTAATAGCAGGCCTTCTCTTTGGGCAAAAAATAGGCTTAAGAGGGGAGAGGGTGCTTTAATATGAGTATTTTATCATCTCTTAATTATATAAACCCTATGAGCCATAAAAAATCCATGGACATCATCCATGGATTTTCTTATTAATAACTTACCTTTCTTCCTACTGGAACTCCAACTAACGGATTAGTAGCCCCTCTTATCTCAAAATGTAAATGAGTCCCTGTCCCTCCTTTAAATTTAATCACTTTTCCAGTATTACCCATATATCCAATAACCTGTCCTTGAGAAACTTTTGCTCCAGATATTATTCCTTCCGCAAATGAACTCAAGTGAGAATAAAGACTGATTGCCCCATTCTCATGAGAAACTGTTATATACATCCCATAAGGCCATGCATTTTTAACAATCTGTACAGTCCCCCCAGCTGCTGCAACTATAGGACTTCCATATTCTCCCCCTATATCCACTGAATTATAATAATTCTTTCCCTTCACCGTATGAGAATAGTGCGCTCCCTGAGTAATAGCCCCCTTAGCAGGAGTTATAAAATATGCTGCTGATACCTGAACATTCACCTCTACCTCAGGAACATTTTCATTGTCTGTATATTCCACCTTCGGTTTAGTTGCTACCTTTTGAACAGGGGAATCAGACTTCTTTGTTTCTACAACTCTTCCATTAGGTATTATTAATACATCTCCAAGATAAATTTCTTTATCAGAATTCAAATTATTAAATTCAACTATATGGTCTGGATTAGCACTATAATCTTTAGCAATAGATTCTACTGTTTCTCCCTTTTCCACCATATGTATCAATCCGTTTATAGGAAGTATCATCAATTCTTGTCCCTCCTTTATCTTGCTGCTAGACATTTCATTAGACAATAGAATCGTCTCTACTGAAATATTAAACTTTTCTGCTATCTTAGAAATAGTCTCTCCTTTCTGTACTGTATATCTAATTATTGAGCTATCAGTACTAGTATCCATTCCTTCACTCTCAAACTGCATCAAAGAAGCATAATTCTCTTCTGAGACGAATAGGGGAGAGACACTAGGCATAGCTACTCCACTGTCACTCATTAGCATAGCACTATTCTTTGGTATTATTACTTGGTCTAAGCTGATTATCGCCAAAGGCTCATCTGCCCAAACATTACTTTTTTCTTTACTTAAAGGGTTTACCGTTACAGCTAGTAATAATACGCAAACCAAAAAAGAGATAAAAACTCTTGTTTTCTGCATCTTTATAATCCTAGCGATTTGTAAAAGGTTTATCTTTTTCCCTCCAGCCAATATTGTTTTTATGATCATTTAGATTAAGCCTTGAAAATTATTGGTTTATGCTCCACACTCATTAATATACATTATCCATTTTAGGCCTTTTGCCCATTATGTCAAACGAAATATCCCCAAATAACAACATTAAGGACCAATTAACAAGGTCTGGCTTAGCTGCTCAAAAAAAATTAGGACAGAATTTTCTTCATGATGCAAACATAATTAATAAGATGGTTGATGCAGGTAATATTACTAATAATGATACAGTCCTTGAGATAGGTCCTGGGCTAGGTACTATCACTAAACCCTTAAGCAAAAAAGCAAAGACTGTTATAGCAATTGAAAAAGATTCTGGCATTGCAGACTGGCTCGAAAAAGAGCTAGCCTCCGAAGATATTCATAATGTAAGAATCATTAAAGGAGATGCTCTTAATGAGCTGGATCTTGATTTTGGGAATAACTACAAAGTCATTGCCAATATTCCATATTACATCACCTCTCATCTAATCAGAGTTTTACTTGAAAAAGAGAATCGTCCCAGTTCTATTATCCTCATGATCCAAAAAGAAGTAGCCGAAAGAATTTGCAAAAAAGATGATAATTCCCTCCTTTCTATTAGCGTAAATTATTACTCCTATCCTAAAATAATCCATATAGTCTCTAGAAACTGTTTCCATCCCAAGCCAAAAGTAGACAGTGCTATTATATCAATCACCCCTAAAGAAGAAAAAGAAGACAAATCATTTACTGAATGTTTTTTTAAAATTCTCAAAACAGGATTCTCTTCCCCTCGTAAGCAATTATTAAAAAACCTCTCCCAGATAGGGGAGAGGGGAGAGATGGAGTCTCTGATTAAAGCTTCTGGACTTGACCCAAGGCAAAGAGCAGAAACATTATCTCTAGAAGATTGGAAAAAGCTAACCACCTCCTATCTTAACCTTAAAAATTAATAAAGATTATCTGTCGGCACTCGATGAAACAACTTAATAAATCCTGGTTTCATGGTATCAATCGCATCTCTATGATAGACATGATCATACTTAACAGGAAAACAATTCTCACTATCACTCACTTTCCTAATTAACTGACAATGAAAGCATTTAGGCACTTCTCCTTCTACAGTTGCTTCTACTGGATCCCCCGTTCTCCTTTCTTCTTCCTCATCTTTACACTTTTCCATATTTCTCGTCATTAATAATACCAAAACCTCTTTACTATCGATTTTAATAGCAGGAGACTCTATCCAATGTTTTTTTTCTTCATTAAAAAGTTTGAAAGGCGAATTATACGCTATCACCTCAATCTTTTCTGGATATATTGACCCTCCTATTTTCGGCAAATCAATGCACTCTCCATTATCATTATTATATACATAGACAGGAGCTCCAGAAGCCCCTTTAGTCTTAAAAATAAAGACTGACCCAGGCTTAAAAGGTACTATTCCTCCTCCTGTCCCATCATTTCCTCCATAAAAACACTCTCCCTTATAATCAGCATCTGAAAAGAATATTGCTGCAAATTTCTCATCGCCTTCTGGCTGTATAAAATGATACCCATCTACCTTCTGATCCATTCCGAAATTACCAAGACTAGTAGCACTACTCTTTAAATACAATTCTTTCTCAGTTTCTCCATCTTGTAAATAAACCCCATACAAAGATTCTTCTCCTACCTTCGGAATTTCTGGCTCTTCTGGGTCTAATATCGCTGGATTTATTACGTATATAATAACATAAGAACCAACTAAAATTAATAACCCAAAAAAAGCTCCTATAATAATCTTTTTACCCTCTCCTGCCTTTGCCGGACTCCCTCCTGAAAAAAATATTTTAAACCCTCCGTATATTACCATTATCAACCCAATACCACTCCCAATCATTACCAGGTCTTTATAATATTTCTCTACCAATTCGTATACATCAGCCATTTGATCCGCTGCGAAGACCACGTTCATCCAAGACAACGCCAAAGCAAGTATTAACGATAAAATTTTACTATTTTTTTCCATGGAACTCTTATTCATCTGTCATTATTATTAAACTCTTCGGACGTACAGCATCTTTCAATAGGGAAGTATCATACACATCTGACCCCCTCAACTCTCCGATACAACCGCCACTTTTTTCAATTTGCCTTCTACTAATATAAAGACACTTACCATCAGTTCCTTTGATTATCACCGACACTAAAGCATCGACCTTAATAGACCTTACTCCATAATACTCCCCCTTTTTATTTTTCTTTTCAAATAAGTTCCCACATGAACCATCATTGATATCAAACTTTATATATCCCTCCCCTGTACCTGCCTTTGGCACTTTTATCGTACATATATTCTTCATTGCTTCTGGGTCAGTTAACTCTTCAGGATCCGTCATTGGACCAGGATCCCCCTCCTCTTCCTTCTCCTCTCCTAAAGGAAGATATGCTTTACAACTCACAGACTCGCCATCAGCTCCCTCGCACTTCCACGCCCATCCACCAGAAATATCATAGAAATCCTTCATTTCACCACCCTTACAAAGATTTGTTGTCGGCTTATTCTCAAACCATTTTCCATTCGCAGTTCCACATTCAACTTTCCCTTTAGAAAAAGCAGTTCCTTTACAATAACAATCCACTACCTTATTAGGAGAATATTTATCATTAGCACATGTATAATGCCACTTATCTCCATCCTTATCTAAAGCCACTGCCGCTGTTCCCGATTTACAATATCTATCCGTTTGCAATTTACCATGCTGATACTTCCTACTCGCCTCAATCTGATCATCAGAGTTAGGACAAGCAATACTACCATCAGTAAATGCACACACAGGCATAATAGGCGCTGTACAACAATTATGCGTATTATTGTAATCAGGAAAATCATAACAACACCATACCCATTGATATTTTATAAGTCCAAATTTCTCATCAGAATATACCCGGGGGATAGTAGGGGTACCATTAAGACATATATTATCCATTGGCCCCTCGTCTAAAGTATAATACTGAGAATGATCGTTACATTTTCCTTCTCCAGTTCCCGAACCTCCTACCCAAGCATAACAATCAACATCCGCTCCTCCATTTTGTCCTGCACATTTCCACCAATAATTAAAATTATTCTTTTGAACAGGAGTAGCAGTTCCTTTACTACATAATTTCCCTACGGGGGGAGCTGATGAATATGATTGATTACTAGCTTCTCCACACAAACCATTCGTTCCTCCTGCTACCGATCCTTTATATGCATAACACTCATCAGTCTCTCCTGTTGACGTCAAACACGTCCAACTATACTTCTGTACCCCCCCTACAATCTCAGTTGGCTTTTTTTTCCTTGAAGCATTAGAGACACAAGCACTATAACCACTCCCATAATCTCCAGGATAATAATCATTATATAAAGTTTGTCCTTGAGCCGAACCACATCTGTTCGCTGGATCATAGGTATAAAATGCTAGTGCCTCATAAGCCCCAGTCAACATCTTTCCAACAAAGCTTTTTGTCACCTCATAAGCTTCTTGCACATACTCTTTTGCTATATCGACAAAACTTTTCTCATAACCTTTTCCCGGAATCTCAACATTAAATACTTCCTCTTCTTCACTAACAGTGACTGCATCCTCATTCTGAGTCTTTCCACAATTTGGAACTGGATATAGATAAACATAACTATCTTCGGGCTCTTTCTCTTTTACTCTATTTCTAATAGTTATAAGTGATTTGGCAATGCAAGTGATTGGAACCTCAGTAGGGCAATGAATCATTTTTGTTCGAACATTACATTGCCCTCTATAACCTGGCTCACTAAAAAATGCCATATTATAAAAATCCTTTAATATCTTATTATTCGGATTACTCGGATCGATAATAGGATCAGTATATATATGATGCAATATCTCCCCCTCACCGATTCCCTCATAATATCCTAATTTTGATAAATCATCTACTTCTTTATTTATATATCGCTTATCGCCATCTGGCTCGAGGTTATAAAAACCGTATAATTTAGGCAATATTCTAACAGACTTATATCCTATCAAATTTATATCTGGAACAGGACAACCTTTATCTTCATAGGAAGTGTCGTCAAAAAGTATTACAGGATTGCCCATATAATTAGGCTCTTTATATGCTATTACCGCCTTATAAGTACAAGGAGTAATATCTGACTTTTCCATACTCACAACTTCTGCTAATTCTGGAATATCTCCTTTAGCACATATATATTCTTTTATTTCTTCTTCTCCATCATCAGTCTCAACAGTTTTTTTAACTTTGAATGCAATTCCATTTATACAAGTATCCACTGGGTCCTTTACATTCAATATTGCAGGATTAATCGTATTAGCTATCAAATACACTGAAAACAATATTATAGCACCTGTTAAAGCACCCTTAAACCTACTCTTAGCTTCAGAAAAAGTCCCTCCCGTTATCATCTTCAGCCCTATGCTCAATGTCACAAAAACCATTATCACAGCACCTAATGCAATAAGTAAAGAAAAATAGTAAAGAGCCATCTCACTAAAAGTAGATTCGTCTGTTAATGTTATTCCTCCAATAGTCGGATAAGTATTCATCATTGCTAATCCACTATCAATCAATAACGACAGGGAAGAGAGAATTATAAAAATTATTATCCAGTATTTTTTCCTCATAGGTTAAAAGTTATTTTTTTTGTATTAATGGTACTACCATTATAGTCTTTGGTTTTTCTCCTCCTTTCCAGCTAGAATATACATCCTGAAGATTAGTAATGCAATTTCCTTTTCTCTCACTCTCCTTTAGATTATAATAATGACAATCGCCCGAGTCACTCTTCAGAACTACTCCAGCCGAACCATCTATCCTAATAGACTGCACTGGAAAATATTCAAAATCCGCTTCTACTTTTCCTCCATTCTTGTCCCACTTCTTTTTCGATTTATCTTTCAAGAAATTTGTTCCGCAAGCCCCAGCAGCATCCGGGCTTGCGTGTATTAGCTGCTCAAGATTAGCTAATAAATTCGACCCAGGTGATATTCTAATAGGGCATGTATCGTACCTCCCCAATTCAACAGCTTCCTTTTGTTTATGCTTATCATATTCTTGACAATTCGGTACCGCATAAAGAATTATTGTCCCCATTTTCTCATCAGAAAATTGAGTATAAGGAGTTTCATAATATATCATTGAAGAGATATCATCCCTTATATCCAAGGTTTTTCCTGTTGCCTTATCTTCCTTCACTATATCATTATAAGTTGCACTTACAGCCACACACTTTCCTCTTAATTGTGGCTCTGAAAATATAACTACTCCATTTATAAACCCGAAATCCTTATTGCCATTCCCAATATCTTCTCCATCAAGCTTTAATCTGCTCATCGCAAACTGAATTTTATCAATCTTATCATTTATCCTTAATTCATTAAAATTAAATACCGAATCTTTTACATGATAAGGCGACATCAAATAAGTTAAACTATCTTCTCCACCATCTTTTCCTATTAACCCATTATCATATAAATAAACTCCATCAAGCTTTGGAATAATCCTGACAGATTGATATTCTCCCAATGATATCTCTGGCACATCAGGACAATTTTTATTACTCACATTTTCGTCCAAAAAAAGTACTTCCTTATAACCTTTATAATCTTTTTCAGAATAGACTATTACCTCCCTAACCTTACATTTTCCAAGCCTAGTCGTCTCTTCCATCAATTCTTCTCCTTCCTTCAAAGTTATATCAGGATTTTGCCCCTGAATACAGTTAGTATAAATATACTCCTTTTCCTTTCCAGTCTTTTCAGACACCTTCACTAGTCTAAGCTTTCTCTCTATTCCAAACACACACTGACTTTCCGGCGCTGTGTTTATACGTGGATTTATTTCCTGAATTATAACATAAGTTCCTAATAGTATTACCATTCCTACTACTGAACCAAGTAACCTGTTTTTTGCTCCTTGAAAAACACTTGGTGAACCGTTTCCCGTAAGAAGCTCAAATCCAGCCTTCATAGCAGCAAGAAACATTATTCCAGTTCCTACTACCGTTCCAAAGGCAAAGAAATATCTTGTTGTTTCACTGATATCAGAATTTTCAGTCAATTTTAAACCTCCAAGCTCTGGCCAATCTATTTCTAAAGCAAAAACAGGCAAGACTATTCCGAACAATAGCACACTTGATACAACTATTAATGATTGATATGTTTTTTTATTCATATGCATAGGGCAGGGGATTGATTATCTATTATATGGAACAATGAAAAATTTCTTAGGAAGAAAATCTTCTGTTGCAAGGCCTTTAAAATTCACCTGATTACAATCTCCTTCTCCTCTTCCTATCCTTATATCGTCATATATATTGCATCTACCTCCGTTATCAAGGAAAGTTATTACCGACGGTGTATCTATTTTGAAAGAATACACCTCTCCTCCAAGATTAGGACAAGCCTTACTTATAACCTCTGGAGAAACTATCGTTTCCATTGCATCTAAGGTTATTGAACACTTAGCATCATCACAAACAGGAGATATACTGCCATTACTTCCTCCTCCTACCGGAACTTCTCCGTCTGCTCCCGTAAGAGTAATTTCACAAAATTTGAGTTGCTGATCAGTTTTTCCTTTTACTTCACCTCCTTTTTCTGAGCAAGAAAGATTATTAAACATTATTAGTCTTATCTTCAAATCCTTATAATAATTCTTATCTCTTTTAAATATAGTGATATAATTCATTCTTCCTCCAAGATCCTTTAATCTTTCATCCATGTCGACATTAGGAATGTCTTCATAAAAAATAGCGCATTTTTCTATCTTATCCACATTATTCTGTGCTGCTATTCCAAAGTAATCAATTCCCTTATCCTTCTTTGAATTAACTATATCAATAGACTTCACATTATCTTTGTAATTAACATGCTCTAAATCGGTAAAAGCACCTTTCAAAAACAATGGGGGATATAGCTTAGGCGAATATTCAGCTTGTTCATAAAGAAATGCTCCATCTCTCTTACTAATTATATTCAATCCAGGATTATCATTCGCCTTTTCCGGATCCTTAGGATCAGGCTGTCCATTTCCTCCCACAAGAGGAGTATTAACAACAATCTCTACTCCAGGAGGTAATGACATTGCTGAATCGTCATTACTAGGATCATCATTGTAATACACTATCGCTTCTCCTCCATTAAACCCAATAACACTCTGTAATCCATAGTACTTCTTAATCGTTATCTTTTGAGTATCCATTATATCCTGACTAGTAAGTGCCATATCTATCCATTTCTTAACCTTACCAGTATCATCTTCCGTCTTCTCTCTTTCTATACATACAGATAATTTATCGCATTCAGTCTCCTCTCTTTCTCCTGGATTAGGATTTATTGCCTTCATTACGAGAAAAGGGGAGAGAAGAATAACTATCCCCACTATCACCCCAATGAGTTCATTCTTAAACTTAGAAAATGCTTGCGGACTTCCTTCTGATAATAAAAGCTCTAGCCCAGTCATCGCCACCTTCAATGTTGCGATGGCAATCATCAATGAAACAATTACAGCATAAAAATACGTTGCATAATCCTCTATTTTACTATCCTCTGTTATTGGATCAATTCCAGGCAGGTCAGGATATTCCATGGCAAAAACTACTTTACAATAAAGCAACATTGTCATAACAGATATTGATAGTAAGTACCTCTTATTCATAGTTCTTCATTATTTAGTAGTTTGTTGCCTTCCTGAAGTACAATAGAAATCATCAACATAAGACTGTTTTTCTATTGCTCTCTGACAACCAGTTTTTAAACTCATATTCCTATCACACATCTCCTTTTCTGCTTTTGTTAAATACTCTGCATTAAGAGGGAAACAATTAGGACCATTCTTATTAATAGGGTAGGGGAAGTCAGGAGTTATCCTATAACCCTGAGCATTAGTAGCTGTTACCCCTTCTTGACACCCAAAAAGCCTTATCTTAGCCAAATTCTCTTTATAAGCTGCTCCGAATCCAGTATTGCACCTCTCCATCTTCGTCCTTGTTGTAAAAAGCCAATCTAATAAAGCCATCCTACTCTCGTCATATCTATCATCCTGACCATTCTTAGGCTTTATCTGAGAATCATAATATGGCCTTAACTCCTCTGAAATCATATAAGTCTTCATTCTCTGTCGCCACAAATCCACCTTTTGGATTAGTCCGGGATTTTCTAATCCCTCCCCACCAATACAATAATTTCCTTTCCCTTTAATCTTTTCAATAGATATCCAGTTCACATGTTCCATGGACTTATACAAAGCAAACTGCTCCTCTAATAACTTTGTATAAGGACAAGAGAACCATGTTTCAGTAGTCGAAATCAAAGAATCATAATCATATATCGTCCCTATGACCTCCCTTTCCCTAACAGCACTCACATCATTTACCGACATGCAACATACCAGTAAACCTAAGCATAAGATTTTAAGACTTTTAATACTCATCATGACTCTTTTGATTATTTATCTTCCGTACCTCCCCATTCTACGACCGTAAAACCTTTTCTCTTAAACTTATCAAACCTTTGTGGCTCTACTGGAACTGGAGTCTCTAATGCTTTATAAACCATGAACACTCTTAATACCGAATCTGGGGTAGGGGATATGTTCAATGTCGATATATTCGTATATTCTTCTCCTGCAAAATGAATAAGATTATATTCATTATCCTTCATTCTCGGATACCAATACGCTATAAATTCATTATACTCTTTCGGAATAAGACCAATCTCTTCTAGTTTATTTTGTAAGAACTCCCTAGTATCTACCCCCTTAACTACAAACCCTTTAGTCATATCAGGCTCCATCTTCTTATCCGGAACCCCTTCCCAGAAAATATAACTATGTTCTTCGCCATCCTCCTTATTAATTATTCTTCCATCTGGATAAGCTGTAATATTCCATCCTTTCAATAAATCACTATACTTCGGATAATCGGCCACTATCTTCCCCTTATAATCCAACCTAACTTGTACATCTTGCTTCTTTTCTGGATAGAAATAAATAACTGGCTTCTCATGACAAGGACATCCTTCATCAGTCCTTTCTGCCTCTAAGTACACCACAATATCATTCTTATAATCGAAACATGGTCTCTCTTCCATCAAATCCCTATCCCAAGCATTACATTCTACTACCGTATATCCCTTAGGAGGAACATAGGCAGGCTTTCCACCCTTACACGCACAATTTCCCTCAGTAGATACTGGATGTGCCTTTAGAACATAAATATTACTCCATCCTATCCAATGAGCATGATAATCCTTAGCAATAAACTCTAGTTCATTATTTCCTGCTGACAATATATCCATTATATCTACGTGCCCACTCCACACACTAACTCCAGGAGCTTTGTATTCCTTCTGCTGACCATTAGTATGATTTTTAATTATCAATGCATCATCCATAGACACATCTTTTGGAGTGTTCTGATCACTTGATATTAATATCTGCTCTGACCCATCCCATTCAACATTAATCGTTGCTAACGACACTTCTTCGTACTGAGCATTAACATTCCTACCTCCTGCCGGAGTGACTAATTGCCCTTCATATTCCAATGTTTCGCACCTCGATACTGCTATATATAACCAAGCCTCTGAAATACCTACATGATGATCTCCGATATCCTTCATAATAAACACCAATTCATTCTGTCCTGGCGTTAATATCTGATTAATTCCTCCTACTAAAACTGATCTTTCATTTCCTTCTAAAAAGGTTATTTCTTTACCATTGGTTAAGTTCTTAATCCAAAGCTTGTCATCTATCCATATTGGAGTAAGCCGTCCGTTTTCTTTTGATATTCCTACTTCAGCCACCCCATCCCAATCAAACGTAATCCTAGCTAATTCTATTTCTCCATAGGCACTTCCTGTATCAACTCTTCTTCTTTCATCCGTAATCTTCCTATAATCATAACCTGCTTCTCCTGGATCACAAGTAGGAGAACAACTCATATCGTGAACAATCATTTTCAAGCTTGCTGGAAGATTATCATTAATAATATCTTCTACTACTGGTTCTGAATTGTTCTTTCCATAATATGCTGTATAACTCGGAGTAAGGAATTTAGTATATCTAGTTACTTTTGAACAAGCGAAACAAGTATTCTGTGTTAATGGCTTACATGCACTACAAGTATCAGTACAAATAGCTAAAATACATCCACATGCTATAGTTGAAGCAGCGCAATAACAATCGCTCCTATTCCTACATAACTTACAATCACATCCAGTACTTCTTGCTCCTCCATTAGAGAATATTCCTGTTTCGTTACTTACTTTAGATATTCCGCTATAATCTCCGCCACCTTCTCTTCCTCCTCCCTCGACATATACATTAGCTGCATTATCAAAAGATACAATCACCGCCTCCATCTGTTGCAAGGTTCTATCAATCATCCTAATCATCTGCCTAGTATATATCTTAGTATGATAAGATAATTGTCCTACTGGAACTAAAGAGGGGATAAGGAAGCCTCTTTCTATTCCAATCTCAGTATCAATAGCACTATTCTCTGAATACTGAGAATAATCTATAAATGCTGGCTTGAAATAATAAGGCATCTTATCTCTTCCTGTGTAATAAGGGTCTATAACTTCTTCAGGCTTAGTTAAAGCATAAAACGTTAAAGGGTCTCCATCAATAGCCATATCTTCTCCAGTCCAATATTGCTCCTCTCCATTAAGATAAGAATATCCAGCCTTGTCATATATCTCATCTTTCCACTGAACAAACCTCCTTTTTGTTGTATCAAATACTGCTCCTGGAGCTCCTCCTAACTCAGGAGTTATTCCATATGACCCTGGACATGTACTGCTTACATTATTAAACGAAGTATTGCTTCCTTGCAAAGTTTCAAGTTCACCCTTACTGCATATCCTTCTGTCCTCTTCATCATCAACTAGTGACTTTGAATTAGGACCTTCCTTTTCCATACTCTTATCTACGTGCAAATTACTAATCAATTCACCAGTCCTAATCCTGATTATCCTATTATCCTTTTGAGTCACATTATACTGATCTTCTCCCCAGTTACACGTAAACATATTCTTTCTATACTCATCATCTTCATAGATATTCTTCTTGTTAAGCTCTACTGGATCTTCGTAGTCATTACAATTAAACCTCTTCCTATAAGTTCCTGTCTCATAAGGATATGATAGATTAAGAACATCTTGACTAAATGAATACCTTTCCCTTGTTTCTCTTTGTAAAGCCTGGAACTCTCCCTTTGAATATAATTCCAACCTCTTATCCTTCATCATGTACTTCTCAACCTTTTCCAAGTCTTCCATCCTAGCCCTATAATACTTCTTAAATGATATCAGTCTCTGATAATATGCGAGCAAGAACTCAGTTTTTCTAGCTTGAGTAATCTCTGGCTTGTTATTATATACAAAATCATTACACTTCCACCCCATCTTTATCGGACTAGTTGGCCCTTGTTTTATTTCCTGAGCAGGACAAGAAAGTTCAGTATTCACATCTCCATAAACAATAATATTAATAAACTCTCTCATACAATCCATCGACCTTCTCTTCAAGCAAGGGTCATGCTGATAATATGGATTACCAGGATTAAATATATTATTAAATTGAGGCGACTGACAGCTCGCACTTCTTCCTCTTGGACCTCCACAACAACCAGGCCCCCCATCGTTACAATTTATATCGCACCAAACCCCACATCCAGATTTTGAATGACAATAAAAATCAGTCATCGGACTAACTCCTCCTCCAACTGTACCCTCACAACCTACATACTCGGGATTGTATAAATTACTCGTTCTCTCATCTGTTATACTGCACATACAACCTTCCCTTATATACTCTTTAAGATCATTAATCACTCCATGTAATCCATCCTCTTCACAGTTACCCCAATATCTACACACCTCCTCTTGAGTATCCCAATCACGATAATTCACGTTCAAAGCAGTTTTTCCTTCTTTTGAAATATCATAATCCCCAGAATAATCAGGATTAAAATAGCCATTAGCATCATAATGAAGCTCTGGATCATCGTTCCAAATATTAATAGGAGGATTACCAAGAGGGGAATCCTCATCATTATTCCCCGGAATTCCACACCTATAATTCCCATCATTTAAAAACAGCATTTTATGCTCTGCCGCCTTAAGTAATTCATTAATACAAATACGAAAATCCACCCCCTGATATTCATCCATCTCAGTAATAGCGCCGTCTCCGTTCTTATCTATCGCATTTCCATACTTATCATACAGATAACATATTTCCTCTGTATGTCTTTTTTGTACTGGTACTGAAGGGCTTGATGTATCCACCTTTACTGAAGAATAGTTATAAGCCTGGGAAGGGGAGGTAGATACCGCATTAAGAATTGACTCCAATACTGCTCCAATAGGAATTTCTGTGTACTGAACCAAAGGACGATCAACATCGTCTCCTGGCAATGGTTTTAAATTATCCACCTCACTTACTAAATCATTCAGATTCATTTCCAATAACTGAGGATTTATCGCTTTTAGCATTAATGTTGATCCAGCTAAGATAGTCAAACCCAAGAACAGTCCTTTAATGCTTTTCTTTGCTTCTGTAACCTGTCCAGCATTCTCTCCAGCTGTCAATATATTTATTCCTTGATAAGTCAATCCTATTAAGGCTATAATTGTTCCTCCAACTATACTGAAATTCAAAAGGTAGACAAAGAAGTCTACCCCAAATTGCGGCGCTATTCCTATTACTGGATATTCCTGATGTAATTCAAGGGCATCATTAGCTAATACTAAACCTGCTATCATAACCCCCCACAAGGAAAAAATTATTACTTTTTTAAAATATTTCATATTCATTTATTGGCTTATAACTCCCATTGCTTGTTCTTGCTTAATAGCATCTTTCTCATCAGAACCATTCTTCGCTATCGAATAAACATAAAGAGTCCAAGTAGGAAAGGCTCCCAAATAAGGGATTGCTTCAAACAACCCCACCCCTATATACCTTCCCATCACTTTAGACCCTACGTTCTTTCCTTTTCTACTAGGCATATGCCCCGCCTTCATAAAAGACCAAGCTCCTATTATGAACCACGCAGTAAAATCTAATATCCAGAAATCATCTAAAGCAAAGCATAGTAATATCAGCGATATTCCATCTATTATCAAGGCTACAAAGAGCATCATCAACTCATCAATCTCAAACTTGAATTTTAATGGCAGAAGATCGAAAGGGAACATCTCTTTTGTATAAAAGAATAATTATGCTATAATTATACCATCATTAATTAATTATTGCAAAAACAATAATATGAATCTTCTTGACATTATTTCTAAGAACAGAAAATTCCTTCTTGTCTTAATTATTTTCTGTATTTTTCCAGCTTTTGTTTTAGCAGATGATATTCTTGGTAACTTTTTAGGAGGACTCGCTTCCGTAGGAGGAATGGCTTTAGACATAGCTAAAGGAATAATTGGTGCTGCTTTAGCTGTTCTTGCAGGTTTAGCAGTTCAATTACTCAGCTTAGGACTTGATTTCCTACAATGGACCTCCAGCGGTGATTTCATTCAAAAAGGGATGACCAGTAGCATGGATAATCCTATGATTAGCGAGGGATGGTCAACTGTAAGAAATATAGCTAATATTCTTCTCGTTTTTGGATTAGTCGCTGTTGCTATTAGTATTATGCTAGAGTATCAGGAAACAAAAGCTAAGAAAATGCTTATCAATTTCGTCTTAATGGCTCTCTTGATTAACTTCACGCCCGTCATATGTGATACCATCATTGACGTCGCCAACTCACTCATGAGAGTCTTTTTGAAAGGAGGAGTATCTCCCGACTTAGCTACAGAATTGAAGAATCAAATGGATTCTGGTAAATTAGAAAATATTGTAACCAATATTGTCCTAACAGGTTTTTGCATTCTTTCATTTTTTGTATATCTTCTCTACGGAATCCTTTTTATGTTTCGCTATGTTCAACTATGGCTCCTTATTATTATTTCTCCTATTGCTTTTGCTAGCAAAGTTTTCTTACCAACAGAAGCTGCCCGCTATATGAGCTATATTCTTCCTGATCAATGCCAATGGGAAGCCTGGTGGAAAGACTTCCTAAACTGGGCCTTTATTGGAGTTCCAGCAGCTTTCACCATCTTCTTATCTAATAGGCTCATGTCCATCATTAGTGATAATGCTAGTGCTATTGTTGCCGCTCCAGTAGGTTCTCTCCAAGGAACTTTTTCTATGATTATCTGTTATATGCTTCCTATAGGAGTTCTAATCCAAGGATTCATTATGACCATGAATAAAGGAAATACGGCTGTATTCAATATGGGGTCAAAACTACAAGGAATATATAATCGCGGCGCCAATCCCCGAAAACTTGCTAACGCTGGTGTAAACGCTGGAAAATGGGTAGGAAGAGGAGCTGGTGGAGTAGCTACAAGAATAGCAACAGCCGGCCAAGCTTATAAAGAAGGAGGTATCGGAGGAGCTGCAAAACATGTAGCTACTGGTTTTGGTAATAAAGGAAGGCAAGACTTCCAAAAATGGAACATCAAAACCCAAGAAAGTCTCGGCCTTAAAGAAAGAGGAACCTATGAAAGCATGGTCAGTAAAAAGGCTGATGAAAAGTTTAATGCTATTAATAAGCTTAGCTCTGAAGAAAGAAAAAAAATTGAAAATCCATCTACTATCTCTGAAAAGGTTAGAGCTCGTGTAGAGGGAGTAATGGGTACAAGAAAAGATACTCTAGCTGCTATTGCTAGGTCAAAAGCTACTCAAAAAGAAACTAGTATTGATGAATACGTAAAAACTCTTAGTGATTCATCGGAATACGATAAAACTGACCCTAAGGTCATGGAAACTCTTATTAATAACCTTATTTCAGACACCAAAGAAGGCAAAGTTACAGACGAACACTTTAAAAAACTCTTTGAAAATGAAGATAACAGAAAAACAATCCAAAAATACGACAAAGATAATACTGTCATGAAGAATGCCGCCAAAATAAGACCCGAACTTGCTCCTATATTACTACCAGGCAAAGATGGAAATCCTGCCACCATCAAATCAGTTACCCAAAAGATGAATGCTCAGCAAGCAGGAGAAACAATTGATGTTAATAGTATTGGAAACGTCGAAGTCTTTAACAACCTATCTGCTAAGCACCTAGAAGGAATAGCAAAATACGGATCAGAAGAAAAAATATTAAAAGCTCAGGAGATGATTTTAAATCACATACAGCCACAAATTAACTCTCTTAATACAAAGTTAGAAGAAAATCAAAAAAATATCGATAAAACACTTAATCTTAAGATAGAAGCAGAAAACAATGGGAAAAAAGCAGAAACACAACAATTAGAACAAGAGCTTATTACCCTTAACACTGAGAAAAAGCAATTACTTGCAGAGCTTAAGCCTCTCGTAATGAAAGCAGACGCTATTATTAAAAGCCTATAAAACCCTATGAATAACAAATACATACCAGGAGAAATAATGAACATTATTGATAGTATTGCTCAAAAATACTATATTGACTGGGAAGTAGAAGAGGATCCTAAAATCAAATCCATGATAGAAGCAGGCTCGCCCCTCGAACTAATTAGGTCTGCGAAATTCTTCTCTTCTAAGGTTCAAGAAGAATTAAAAAGAGGTAGAAAAATTGAATCAATTCTTCCTTCTTACTTAGTCAAAAAGACCCTTATAGCTATCAAAGATAAACAAATAGAACATCAGGACGCTTATTTCTTTCTTGAAAAAAACCTTAAGATACCTAACGGAACTCTTAAAGATTTTTTCAATGAACTACTCAATAATGATACCATAATGAAGTATCTAATTGGTCAATACTATGACGATGTCGATTTTGATGATTTACCCCCTGAAGAAGACGACCAATCAGTTCCGCCAGAAGAAAATAACAATACAAATTCTCCAAAAGAATCCGAAGAACTTTCTCCAGAGGCAGAAAAACCTAAAAAGAACTTCCTAAATCAAGAATTCCTATAAAAATAAGGATATCAATGATATCCTATTCAGTTTTCTTAAAGTCTGTATTGTCCACTACAGGCTTTTTTCTTGGCTCTCTTTTTCTTTCTTTTTGTTCATCTTTTTTTTCTTCAAAAGTATCACTTCGTCGGAAATACTCTGATAACACCATAGCCTCTGCTAGGGGACTGACACTTTCTCCCTTGTTTGAACCTTCAATATGGATATAAGCTTTATGAGATACTTTTATCTTCAACTTAACCATCTCTTCAGCTTCTCTCCAATCATCTGCCCATATCTCCTTAAGACTCATCAGGTCTTCATTGGTGATATTCCTAGCTTCTTCCTCAGAGACCCCAAGACCTTTTAAGAAAGCTCTTCGTACTGATCCGAAAGTAGTCTCAGCCTGCTGCTCTGCGTTAGCTTCTCCAATCTTCTTAATCGCATCAGCTTCTGCGTCAGCAGTAATTCGCACTACATGAGCATTCATTTCAGCAGCAATACGCTGAGCATTAGCCTCCTTTTCAGCCATATAAGCTTTTAAGGTAGCTTCTCTCAAATTACCTTCAGGGTTAATATCAGCAATTCCTATTTTCCAAATCCTCACTCCAAACTTCTCTTCGATATAGCGAAGATCCGAATCCTCATCAGGAACCACTTCATAATTGATATCAGTAATCGGACAATCAGGATAAGAATTTAATCTTCCATAAATTTCATCTCCTAGACCTTTACCAATACCATCATCACAACTCCTATGAGGATCAGTCTTGTTTCCGTTCAAAGCACTGTTCCGGTTAATCAATTCTTCGTATTTATACTTAGCAATCTCACTCCGAATCTCTGCTCTGATAAAATTGATGACAGAATCCAGCCATCGATCAGTCCTCATTAAAGCCACAAAGGGGGAAACCACTGACATAGTTAACACTACGTCTATAGTTAAAGGCAACCCTTCTTTATCCTCTATATTCGATAATCTAGACCAATAAACATCCTTTTTCAGGAAAATATAACTTATTGTCCTCTTCTCATGAGGACGGGGCTTTCCTTCTGAATCAATAGATGTCCAGATGAAATCATAATAATACACCCTATCAAAAGGCCATATTCCAAGATAATGAAGACCTTTCCCAATGAACATAAGTCCCAATATCTTCTGAATCAATCCTTTTTTAGCTACACTATGATTACCGTCATCAAGCTCTCCATCCTCGACCAAAAATTCATTTTCGAGGTGATGGCCTTCAAAGCTTATTAAAGTCTTCTTATAAGCCTGGTTTGTCAACACTACTACGGCTGTTCCTTCTTCAACAAAAGTGAAGAAAATATTATTAGGAGCAAGCCAGAAATACGCTACCCCTAGAAACAGCGCGAGATCAACCACTAATAGAATTAATAATAATATTCCTATTAAGAGATAATCATTGACTATCCCTGTTAAAAGGGAATATAGTAATATCACTATCAATATCATAGGAATTAATACCAGTGCAAAAGATTTCAATACAATGAAACCTTCCTCCTTAGCACTCATCCCATTCTCTGCATTTATTGATTGCATGTTAACGAACTCCTTCTTGCCTTGACTGCAAGATTAATTAAACTATAAAATATAATTTACTTTATGTCAATAAAAAAATAGCCTGATTCCAAGCTATTCAAAGATTCCTTTCAAGATATATAACAACCCAAAAGGAATCATGGCATAGAAGATAGCTCCGCCAAATCCTTCTGCTGGGTTTGCAGAAAACCTTTCAATCAATCCTGCCGTTCCCCAGCCCAAGAAATCGAACCCTGCCATCTCCAATAGGGCAATTATCGTGAACCCTATTAAGAACGATATCAAGAAAAATATTACATATAACAATATCTTCCCGATATTTCTTATTCCTTCTATTACAATCGCTCCAACGACATATACGAATGTGCCGATTATGAGCCCTCCCATTACGCATCTCACAGGCTCATCACCATGAATGAAGCATAATAGGGTGATGGATACTACTAATAAGAGTAAAACTATCCATCCTCCTTTTCTTCTTTCCCTTTTCTTTTCCTTAGTCTTTACTTCTACCTTCTTCTTAACTGCCATTCCTTACACCTTCTTAATTATAAAATATATATTTAATACTGTCAATATCTGGACATACTTCTTCTTCCTTGTTAAAATAGTAATATATTTAGTATTTATCGCTTCTTAATAATTATTAGTTCATGGAACAAGAATATACAAAAGATTATTTCTGGGAAGTATATAAGCAGTTGCCCGAAGAGCTGAAAGATGCCCTGTTTTCCGATAAAAATAATGAACTAATAAGTCATATTTGTGCCCAAGCAGGATTAAATGAAGAACAGGTTTCTGTTGTAGCAAAATACACTGGTAGGGTAATCATGGGCCTTTTGCCATTAGAAGAACTGCCTATTACTATTGAATTAGAACTTAATATTAGCCAGGATTTAGCTAGTCAGATAAACCGACAAATATACACCTCTGTTTTCAAGCATCTCAGAGTACCTTTAAACAAAATTAATAATAAGAACTCTGAATACAGAGATTCTTTCACTAGCAGCAAAGATGGCGTCCTTGAAAAAGAAGAAGTTCCTGTTAAAACATATAACAAACCGCAACCTTTTGTTCCTCATCCTACTCAACCAGAACCTAAGATAGTTCGACCAGAAGCGCCAAAAGAAACTATTCCTGCAACAGAGAAGGGGATAGCAGAAGAAAAACCTTCAAATAAAGATATTTTTATCCCTCATCAACAAGAAACAGAAAAGCCTGAATCTGTACCAGAAAACCCTATTTTTGCAGAAAAACCTATCGATACTCCACCTAAAATTCCTACTCGAGATGCTTTTAAAAACTCTCTCGAACATATGGATATTGAAAACATAGATATTCCCATGCCTTCAATGATCAAGAATAAAATCATCCCTAATATCCCTCCAATAGAAGAAGTTACTAAAAACCCATCAACAACCCCTCAACCAGAACGTCCGCCTGCTCAGAACAATAATGATCCATATAAAGAAACTCCCATATAATAAAGATAATCACTAAGAAAAATGCAAGTAAGAGTCCCTCAATTCATTGAACATGACCCGAAATTGCTCGGACCTCTAACTCTTAGTCAGGCTATTTACGTAGGCGCCGCTCTTTTTGGAACATTCCTACTATATATCACTATCGGAGAAGAACATTTCATTCCTTTCTTAATGATTTCTGGACTAATGTTTACAGTAGCTCTTTTCCTCGCTTTTTATAAAGTAGAAGGATTGTCTATTTCTGCTGTAATTAAAAATTCAGTCGACTATAACATGAAGACTAAATTATATTTATGGAAAAGGAAGCAAATACCCGTATACTTATCATTAGAAAAGAAGAAAGAAGAAAAGAAAGTTAATGACACTAATAAGGTTATTCTGAAAAAAAGAGAGAATATCAGTGAAATGGCTAAGAAAGTCGATTACGATAAAAAATAATATCAAATGGCAAACCCATCACAAGATTTTATCCAAGTACAGCAGATTAGAGAAGGGCTGATGATTATGAAAGATGCCTCTATGAAGGGTGTTCTTGCCGTATCGTCACTAAACTTTGCCTTAAAATCCGACGAAGAACAAGAAGCTATTATATATAACTTCCAGAATTTTCTAAATTCTCTCGATTTCACTTGCCAAATATTAGTCACCTCAAGAAAAGTTAATATTGCTGGCTACATTGAAAAACTGAAGGGAATAGAAAAGGTCCAACAAAATGAATTATTAAAAATGCAAACAACGGACTACAGAAAATTCATTGAAGAGATTGTTCTAGGCGGTACTATTATGACCAAAAGTTTCTACGTTATTATTCCTTATTATCCTTTATTAGAAGTAGGAATGGCAGCCGAACAAATGAAAGCTGCTTCAGCTGAAGCATCTCAAGGAGATTTACTAGGAACTCAAAACACTAAAATTGAAGACCCTAGCGCCCCCGATCAACCTCCAAAACCCAATCCTAGCTTATCAGAAGCTAAGAAAATCAATGCCAAACTTACAGAGAAACAATTCAAAGCAGGAAAATTCCAACTTAATCAAAGACTTGAATACGCTGTTCTAGGGCTTAGAAGGTCAGGACTTAAAGCTTTTGCTCTTGATAGTAAAGAATTAATAGAACTTCTCTGGTCTTTCTACAACCCTAAGCAATCTGAACAAGGATATTACCCACAAGTCCCACCAGAATTAATCACTTAATTATAAATAAACAATGAGTCTTTTCGGAGGAAATAAGGTTCAAAAACTGTACGACCAGGAGATAATGGATATGAAAGATATCATTGCTCCTGCTTCTATTGCTATTGAACAAAATCATATCAGACTTGAAGAGAAATACACCAAAGGGTATTTCGTCTTTTCTTATCCTAGATACCTTAATATGGGGTGGCTTTCCACTATCATCAATATGGATATCATCTTCGATCTTTCTTTCTTCTTTCATCCAATTGATACTAGTACTGTCTTAAAACAACTCCAAAAAAGCGTTACCGAAGTTCAGTCAGAAATCATCGAAAAGCAAGAAAAAGGTTTAATTAGAGATCCTGTCCTAGAAACAGCTTTTGAAGACCTTGAAGAGCTCAGAGACAAACTCCAGACCGCCCAAGAAAAGATGTTCAAGTTCGCCCTATACATCAATATCTATGCCGACGACAGAAAAGCTCTAGATCTTATTGAAACCAATCTTCGATCACTTCTTGAGTCCAGACTCATATATATCAAGCCTGCTTTATTTCAACAAGAAAAAGCTCTCCATTCCTGTTTCCCATACTGCGCAGACCTTCTTCAAATACACAACACTCTAAATACTGGAGCTCTTTCTAGTTTATTTCCTTTTATTTCTTTTGACCTAAGTTCTAATGATGGTATTCTTTATGGTATTAATAAGCATAATAGCTCTTTAATTCTTTTTGATAGATTTAGTCTTGAAAATGCCAATATGGTTATTTTCGCTAAATCAGGTTCTGGAAAATCATATACCGTTAAATTAGAGCTTTTAAGATATTTAATGATGGGAACTGAATGTATTATTGTTGACCCTGAAAACGAGTATAAAACCTTAGTAGAAGCAGTAGGAGGGGCTTTCTTCCGAGTCTCAATCAGTTCTGATAGTCACCTCAACCCATTCGACCTACCCGACCTTATGGAAGACGAATCTGCTGAAGATGTACTGAGAAATAATGTCATGAACCTAGTAGGACTGATGCGTATCATGCTTAACGGATTAACCCCTGAAGAAGATGCTATTATGGACAGAGCCCTCACCGAGACTTATGCCGCTAAAGACATTACGCCAGATTCTGACCCAAAAAAATGGAAAGAAAACATTCCAGTTCTTTCTGATTTAGAAGCTGTTTTAGATGGAATGACTGGCGCTGAGAATATGACCGAAAGACTAAGAAAATTCACCAAAGGAACTTTTGCCTCCTTCTTCAATAATAAAACCAACGTCGACATGGGATCATCTTTAGTCGTTTTTGGATTAAGAGATATGGAGGATGAACTTAGACTTATTGCTATGTTTATTGTTATGAGGCATATATGGAATACTGTCCGAACATCATTCAAAAAAAGACTACTAGTTGTTGATGAGGCTTGGTGGATGATGAAAGAAGACAACGGAGCCTCCTTCCTTTTTGGAATGTGTAAAAGAGCCCGTAAATACTGGCTCGGAGTAACCACAATCACTCAAGACGTTTCCGATTTCATGAGATCAGAATACGGAAAACCAATTGTTACCAACTCATCTATTCAACTACTACTAAAACAAAGCCCTGCCACCATTGACCTTATTCAAGAAACCTTCAACCTTACCGACCAAGAAAAGTATCTTCTCCTAGAAACACCTGTAGGGGAGGGAATATTCTTTGCAGGACAAAAACACGTCGCTATTAGCGTCGTCTCTTCCTATGCTGAGCATCAAATCATCACCACTAACCCCGAAGAAATAGCAAAGATAAGAGAACAGAAGAAAATGATGGTACAAAAAGAATAGTAATTACCATGTTTGAGTTATATTATTTTTCTGTTATAATTAAATCAATATCCTATTTGTCGATTTAACAACCATAAAACATAAAACAATGGAAAACCACGAGATCGATATAAACAAAGAAGCTGAACTCCTGGAAAAAGAGATTGATTTGCCTGAAAATGATAATAACGGCATCTCTAGAAAAGAGATCAATTCTTATCTAAAAAGACACTCTATTCTTTCAGAAGAAGAAAAAGAAACAGAAAAACAAAGAATTTTAGAAGAGTTTCGTATACTAGGAATTGATTTCAAGCCATCAGTAAGAGATATGACACCTTCTTCTCAAGAAAATATGTCCATTGATTCTCTTAAGACCTTTATCGAAAACGACTTCGTAACCACCGAAGGACCTCTTAGTCAGTTAAATAAGACAGAAAACATTACTAAAGAAGAACCATCTCCACTTGAAGGAATGCCTGTTCCATCTCCTGAAACAAAAAACCCTTCTGAAGATATTGATTTCATAACCACCGAAGGACCTCTTAGTCAGTTAAATAAGACAGAAAACATTACTAAAGAAGAACCATCTCCACTTGAAGGAATGCCTGTTCCATCTCCTGCGCCTCTTATACCTCTCCCTGGAGAAAATTGGGAAGAGAAAGATGAAATGTTTGACAGACCATCACTTCCTAGTATAGACAACCTCTCTGAAGAAGAATTAAACAATATAACAAAAGAAGCTCTCAAAACTGTTTTCGAAGAGCAATCTCCTTCTTCAGAAAAACAAATTAAAGAAACTGTAATCACCCCTCCTGAAAAACAAACTACCGAAGAAATTATCCTTTCAGTAGAAAATAATCCTTCTGAAAAGCAAGAAAAGATTGAAGACTTAAGAAATTCCGAATTATTATTTGAAGAAAAACCTAATCAGGAAAATGAAGAAAATCTTTATCGTGCAATAAAAGAATATAAGAAATTCATGGAAGTAGGGGAGCAAGCCATGAAAGAAATAACAGAGCAAGTTGAAGATGTTATTAAGGTTGAGGCTGAGCTCATAGAAAATCCAAACCCAAAAACAGAGACAAATGAAAATAACGGAGAACCTGAAATAATAGATGTCAAACCTATTCCTCTACCTGAAAAAAAATCGATTAACACTTCTCGCTCTCCAGAACAAGAAAAGAAAAAGAAAGTCATAAGAAATCACATCAGGTCAAAGAAAGTTGAAATTGAAGAAAAGGCTGAAAATCTTGGAAAAAACAAAAAAGGATTGTTTAAAAAGTTAATTGGAATAGCAAAGAATAAAAAAGCTCAAATCGTAATAGGTGCCGCTATATTAGGACTTTCAATCGTGGTACCCCCAGTAGGCGGAGCTGCCTTTTTAACTGGAGGAGCTATTAGCGGATTTCTTCCTGTTGAATTAGGTATATCTACTAAGGTGTTAGGCGGAGCTGCCGGAGGATTTTTACTAAGAAAAATTATTGAAAAAAAGAATGGAGTAGAATCTCCTCAAAAACCAGAACCAGAAAGTAAACCAGAGCCAGAGCCAGAGAACAAACCAGAACCAGAAAGTAAACCAGAGCCAGAGCCAGAGAACAAACCAGAACCAGAAAGTAAACCAGAGCCAGAGCCAGAGAACAAACCAGAACCAGAAAAAATATCTCTTGATAATTCTAAAGAAATAAAAAGATTACCAAAACAAGAGATTGACCCTAAGAAAAAGAAAGAGGGGATAGCAAAAAACATTAAAAGCATTCAAGAAAATATAGACAAACAGCCTGTTTCTGTGCAAAAAATGTTCACGGAAATGAAAGACAAGTTCGAATCTGTTGTTAATATTGATGGCAAAGACTTCATGTTTGCCAACATATCCAAAGGAAAAGTTATAGCTCTTGTAAAGGAAAAGGATTCAGAGCAATGGAAAACAAGGTTCTTTAGATACTCTGAATCTGATCATCAATGGAAAGCTCTTCCAGGAGAAAGGCCAACCGGAGCATACCTAAAAGGAGAAGAAGAAAAAATTCTTCATCACTATTCTCAAAGCGCTAAAATTGATAAAGATGTCTACGAAGAAATAGAAAGATTATCTCAGAAAGATAATTATGATTTTGAGGACTATATCCCCAAAGGTTCTGATGTTAAAAATGGTAAAGAAGGTCAATTTGAAGAAGAATTAGAATTTAAAGAAGATTATTTAGAATTAAAAGATTCTCAATGGCAAGAAAGCCAAAAATCTTATCAAAATATCTTCAAAGCATACAAGTCCCTAGTTATAGATAACTCAACCAGTTGGACCAGTAACTACAAGATGATTGATTTCATCAGTAAAAACATTGCTGAATTTGGGGACCTCAAAAAATCTATCGACTTAGCCCGCAAAGAGAAAGAATATATTGATTACCTCAAAAACCCCAACTCAAACAACAGTATAAATAAGTTCCAGGCTTTAAAACAATCCTCCAATCCAAAACTGAAAGAAATGGCTGAGATATACGAAAAAACTATTGGAACATTCTTCGAAAATGCTTTTAAATCTACCAATCTTCCAGAAAACATGACTCCTGATTTTAAGAAAAAACCTACTAACAGTTACAACAAAGGAAATGTTAAAATTGAAGAATATACAGTTAAAAACGATTCAGGAGATGAGTTAGTGTTTGCCATGGCCGAAGATGAGCAGGGTAGGGTATACATTGATGATATCTACGATCCAAGAATAGGTGTTACTGACTACGGTACCCATAAAAAGATATGTCAAATGGGGCATCTAGTTTTTAAACCAGAAGACTATACTACTCAAACCTTTGGAATACCAGAAAAGTATAAAAAACCTGTTCTAGACAAAGAAGGAAAGTCTACAGAATATACAGATATTAACACTTTCTGGGAAAACATTCCTCTAATTGCAGAGTACAAAAAAGTTGTTTCTTCTAGAAAGATGTTCGAAAACCTTAGTGAAAAAGATAGAAATGTAATGATAAAAAAAATCAGAGACAATGATCAGGCTATTAGAGATGAAATCAATAAAAACCCAAAAGGAGGAGCTCGTCTTTCGTCATTAAAACGTTCTTTTAAACATCTTACAAAAACCGATTGGTCAGATTCTTTCAATATTGAATCACTTAACAATAAGCAATAATTATATGAAACAGAAAGAATTTATTACAAGCGAGGGTCCTCTTCATAAGATATATAAAACGCAAGAAATCTCTCCAGAACCACAAAATAAAAACAAGGAGTTAGCTGTTTTAGGTCAAAAACTGAAAGCCCTACATGATAAAATAACAGAATTCCCTGATATATCTTCCCGACTAGGATTATCTCCTAGTCAAGAAATTAAGACTCAAACAAAAGAAGAGTATAAAAAGCTCTACTCTGAATACCAAACCCTAAAAGAATCTATCAAAAACCCTATTAATGAATATATTAATTATTCAAAGAAAGATATTGACCAAAAAGAAGCAAATCTTTATCCTAAAAAGAAAACACTCTTCCAAAGACTTAAAGATGCCTTTTCTCTTCGAACTAGGTCAGGCTCTAGTAATGCCGCATAAGAAAAAGCTGGGAATAACACCCAGCTTTTTTATTATCCTAACATCGGACTTATTACTATTTTTCTTTCCTCTCCTATCCCCACACTTTCCACACTCACATCAAGCCTATCAGCTAATTCAGTATGCACAACTCTTCTGTCGAAAGGGGAGGAGAGTAATAAATCTTTCGCTTTTCCAGTAGCAACCACTTCATCAGCAGTCTCTTGAGCTACATCTCTCAAATAATTCTCTTTATTCCTCTTATAATTATCTATGTCTAAATTCAAAAATATATCTTCTTCTGTAATTTTCTTAATCAATTTCCTTAATAACAACTGTATGTCTGACAGGATCAATCCTTGTTTTCCAATCAACATCTGTGCTTCTGATGTCTTTAGATTAACAGAAAGTATCGGTAAATCATCGGCTCTTACCTTCTTTGAAATATTCCTTATTTCCACTGGAAAACCTGCTCTTTCAAAGAAATCAATTATTATCCCTTCGATGTTTTTTAGTTCTTCGTTCATATCAGTTCTCTGTTACTTATAATAATAACTAGGAATTCTTCATTACTATCTTCTGTTCAATTATCGTAATAACACTACTTGTTATCCAGTAAAGCCCTATAGCTGATGGCAATGTCCATAATACCGCTAAAGTAATAGCCGGAACAACATAAGTCATCTGTTTTTGGACTATTTCCGCCACTTCAGGCTCTTCTCCTTCCTTCTTCTTACTTGCATTCTTTATACTCATTGACCTAGCTTGATAATATTGAACAATAGCAGCAACAAATGCCAAGGGAATACTTGCTTTAGATAAATCAATCATAAGAAACAAGGAGTTAATCGGATCAGTAATAGTAACAAAAGAGTAAAGCATCGGCTTTATCTTCTCTAAATCAAATCCATTCATAAATACCCAGTATAAAGCAATAACAACCGGTATCTGAACAAACAAGGGGAGTATCCCAGCAAATGGATTAAATTTATGCAACTTCCAAAGACTAAGCATCTCTATAGACATCCTCTCTTTATCATCCTTGTACTTCTCTTGTAATTCCTTTATCTTTGGCTGTAATTCAGCAATTTTCTTCTGTGACTCGATTGCTTTCTTATTCATCGGATGAGTCAGTGCTTTTATAAAGAGAGTAAGGATAATTACTGCTAAACCAAAACTACCTACCCCAATATATATCAATATTAGAGCATTAAGCATTGGTTGATAGAGTAGGGCATTAAATATTTCAACTATCATGATTAAGTGTTAAGTATTATTAATCTATTTCTCTCCAAGACCATATCTATCTCCTTTCTTATTTCAAGAAAAGTTCCTCCGTCTGCACTATTTAAAACAATGAAGACTAAATCATAACCAGGTCTTATTTTGTTCATCCTCAATCTTAAGCTTTCCCTGAACAACCTTTTAACCCTATTCCTTCTTACGGCTTTTTTAGAAACCTTTTTACTAACAACGAATCCAATTCTTGTAAAAGGATTTTCCTTTCTTTCAATCACCTTAAGAAAAAAATACTTATTTCTCACGGTTAATCCACTCTTCAAGACCTCTTGAAAGTCTTTTTTTTTCTTTAACCTATTCTTAACAGGTAACATTGTATTAACAAAATAAGATTGTATTTAAACAATCTTAAACAGTTAGACTCTTTCTGCCTTTTTGCCTTCTCCTTTTTAAGAGTTTTCTTCCTCCGACAGTATTAATCCTCGAAAGGAATCCATGAGTCCTTTTCCTTTTCTTCTTCTTTGGTTGATAAGTAATACTCATAACGATCGCATTAATATTTATAATACATATCATTGACAATCATTCTCTGCAATTATCAAGAATATATAATGATAATATACCAAAATTACTGTAAATGTCAATCAAATTAACCTCTTTTATTATATAACTCCTAATATTAATTAAATAATAAAATAAATATGTTTTTTATCAAGAGTTATCCACCGTTATCCACAATTTTATCCACACCCTTGGAATTACTTGAAATTCACCCTCTATAAACAACCCTTCCAACAAGAATTATCCACCTTTTGAACAAGTTATCCACACCCTTTTCACATCCCTATATTTATTGTATTATATTATCATTCCTTTTCAAAATACTGATTTTGGTTTATGATATAAGAAACAAATCATATGGATAAAGAACAATTATGGCAGGCAGTCCTGTCTCAGATCAAATCAAATATTTCGGAAGCTAATTTTGCTACCTGGTTTAATAATACCAGAATTGAATCGATTGAAGACGAAGGGGTTACTGTTGCAGTGCCAAACTCATTCGCTAAAGAGTGGCTTGAACAGAAATACCACAAAGATATCTTAAAAATACTCTACTCCCTTGATTCCGACATTAAGAATATTCATTATGTAGTCGTCCCCATATCAACAACCAAGAAAAATATCAAAAAAGAGGAAAAAATATCAGAAACCTTAACCGAACAGTTAGGATTCTCTGATCTTGATGTCGATAAGGAAACTAATCTTAATCCAAAATATAGCTTTGATAATTTTATTACTGGACCTTTTAATGAAATGGCGTATGCAGCTTCCATGGCAATCATAGAGGAACCTGGAAAAAATTATAACCCTCTATTTATTTATGGTGGGGTAGGGTTAGGGAAAACCCATCTTATCCAAGCTACTGGAAACAAAATCAAGGAAAAGTTCCCTGATAAGAAAATAAAATATATTCCTGCCGAAAAACTTATTTCCACTATTGTTAATTCTATTAGAAATCAAAATGTAGAAGAACTTAAAAGAAAATTAAGAGAAATAGATGTTCTAATTGTAGATGATATTCAATTTATTGCTGGTAAAGATAAAACTCAAGAAGAGTTTTTCCACACTTTCAACTCTCTATACCAGAAAAATAAACAAATAATCCTCTCTTCTGATAGACATCCTAATAATATACCAGCAGTTACAGAAAGATTGAAATCCAGGTTTGAAGGCGGAATGATATCTGATATCACTATGCCTGAATTCGAAACTCGTCTCGCTATTCTTAAACAGAAATGTGAAGAAAAAGCTGTTGATTTACCTGAAGAAGTTCTTGAATTCATTGCTAACAATATCCAAAGAAATGTAAGAGAACTTGAAAGTGCTCTTAATAGGTTGGTGATATATAAGAAGGCTAATAAGAGTCCTTCATTAGAAGATGCGAAAAGATTACTAAAGAATATCATTTCTCCTGTTTCAAAGGTGACTAGTTACAAAAAGATAACCGATACTATTATCAGTTTCTATGATATCCAAGGAGGAAGTATGTTTACCACTTCCAGAAAAAAAGAATTTAGCAAACCCAGACAAGTAGCTATGTATCTAATGAAAAAGGAATTAAAAATGTCATATTCTGAAATTGGAAGGAAGTTCGGAGGAAAAGATCACACCACAGTAATCCACGCCTGTCAACTTATTGAAAAGCTTGAACAAGAAGATGAGCAGGTTCATCAAGAGATAGAATTAATACTCCAAAGAATATATAGCGAATAAGTCAATTGTTGATAACTTGTGAAGAAGACAAGGATTAGACAAGTAAAGAAAGAAGGATATCTTGTTCAAGAAAAAGGTCTCAATAAACTATCCCCAGAAATACAAAAAAACCCCTCTTCACTATCCACCTATCCATCACTATTTCCACACCCTTCTCCACACTGATAAAAACATCAAAACCCTTGATATATAAAGGTTTTCCACACCGATAAACACCTTATCCACAGTTTCTATCTCCTCTATATATCTTAATAATAAAAGAAATAAAATAAATAAGAATAATTAAGAAAATATGAACTTCACTATTCTCACAAAAGATTTTAAGAAAGGTATTTCTATCACCGAGAGAGTGACAGGGAAAAATATGACATTACCTATCTTAGATAATCTTCTTATAGAATCTGATAAGAATTTTATAAAGATATCTGCTACCGACTTAGAACTAGGCATAGAATGGTGGGGAAGATGCATAACTCAAGAAGAAGGGAAGATTGCTGTTCCAGCTAAACTACTTAGTCAAGTTATAGGGTCATTAGTTTCCTCTGAAGAAAAGGTTTCCATCAAAGAGAAAAGTCAGTCATTAATTATTGAAACTGAAAAGAAGTTCAAGACTAATATTAAAGGTTTTTCTCCTGAAGATTTCCCAATAATCCCATCTTTTCAAAAAGATTACTACATTGAAATAGATGGTAAGAAAATAAAAGATGCCTTATCTTCAGTGGTTGATATTGCTAATATTTCTAATATTAGGCCAGAAATATCAGGCGTCTATATGTGTTTCACTAAAGATTCAGTTAGATTTGTAGCAACAGATAGTTTTAGATTAGCAGAAAAGAATATTAAATTTGGTGAGAACGCAGATTATATAAACAATTTCGATAAAGACCAAGAGTTTATTATTCCTCAGAAAGCAATTAAAGAATTAGTTAGTATTATTCCTGATGATGGAAGAAATCTTAAGATATACACTTCTGAATCTCAATTACTTTTTGAAATATGTTATGACGATGAGCATCCTGAGATAGATCTCATTTCCAGACAAATAGAAGGACAGTATCCTGCTTATCAGGAAATAATTCCCAAGTCAGCTAAAACCAAGATAGTTATTAATAAGGATGAATTCTTAAAACAAGTTAAAACAGCTGGTATTTTTGGAGGAAGAACTAATGAAATATCAGTCAAGATAGATAACTCAACTGATGAAGTAGAAATTACCAGTCAAGATTCTGAATTAGGAGAGAGTAATCAATTTCTTCCTGCTCAGATTGAAGGTAATAACCTAAAGGTATCCTTTAATTGGAAATTCCTTATTGATGGATTACAGCATATTAAGAGTTCTGAAATATCATTTGAATTCCAAGGTAGCGAAGGTCCTGCAGTTATTAGAGGAATAGGTGATGATTCATATCTCTATATGGTTATGCCTATTAAGTTATAGAAAAAAATCAACCAATATTCGGTTGATTTTTTATACTGGAAATTGTCCTCCATCTGTAGTAATATATCTATATGGAAGAATATATCCTAAAAAATGATAAAGAAACAAAGGAATTAGGGTTTTTAACTGCCCAAAATATATTAAACGAGGGAAGTATTGGAAAAGCAGTAGTAATAGTCTTAGAAGGCGAATTAGGGGCAGGGAAGACCACTTTTCTTCAGGGGTTTGCTAAGGGTTTAGGAATAAGAGAAAGAATTCAGAGCCCTACCTTCATTATTATGAACCGATTTAAAATTAAGGATAAATGCTTCAAAGATTATTACCATTTTGATTGTTATAGATTGGATTCAGAAAAAGATATGGAAATATTCAATTTCAAGGATTTAGTTCTTGATTTTCATAATATTATTTGTATTGAGTGGGGTAGTAATATATATAAAGCACTTCCATCTGAAAGAATAGATATATTAATAAAGGTTACAGAAGAAAAGAAAAGGAAGATAATTATTAAAAGATAATCCAACATGTCAGATATTTGTAAGAATGATTATTTCGTTATTATTGATGGTAACTCCATTGTCCATCGTGCTTTTCATGCTCTTCCTCCTTTAAGGAAATCCGATGGGCAGGTTGTTAATGCTGTTTATGGATTTTTATTAGTTTTATTCAAGATAGTTAAAGATTTTGACCCCAAGTATCTGGTTGCTTGTTTTGATAGACCAGAACCAACTTTTAGAAAAGAGAAATTCAGTGACTATAAAGCAAAAAGAGTTAAAGCCCCTCAAGAACTATATGATCAAATACCATTAGTTAAAGAAGTATTAAAAGCTTTTTGTGTCCCAATTTATGAAATGCCAGGATATGAAGGGGATGATTTAATTGGAACCTTATCTCGTCTTTCTATTGAGAAGAATGAAGTTATAGAGAATATTATTGTTTCAGGGGATAATGATATATTTCAATTAGTGGATGACAGAACTAAAGTGTACTTTCTAAAAAAAGGAGTTAAAGATGCTTCCTTGTGCGATTCTATTTATGTAAGAGAAAGATTTGGAGGGTTGACTCCTAGTCAGATAGTTGATTATAAGGCATTAAGAGGGGATCAGTCTGATAATATTCCGGGGGTTTTAGGTATAGGAGAGAAGACTGCCACTGAATTGATATTAAGATTTATGAATCTAGAGAATATTTATCAAGCTTTAGAAGCAGAAGATCAATCAATTAAAGAGAGTGTTAAAGAGAAACTGATTAAAAGTAAAGAAGATGCTTTTCTTAGTCTTGACCTTGCCAGAATAATAACAGATGCTCCTATAGAGATAGGGGGACTAGAAGAATGCCAATGGAAGAATTATAACAGGGAGGAGTTAGTCGAAACCCTCTTGTCTTTTGGTTTTAAGAGTTTAATTCCTAAAATTCCTCATGAAGAAGGTTTATCCGAAGTGATGGATAAAATAGGAAATAATGGCTCTAATCTTACATTATGGTAATTCACTAATTATATGACTCAAGAAGAAAAAAACGAAGAAATGATGAGTATTACTGAATGCAATTTAGATAATAAGGAGGAATTACGCCGAATTAGGTCCGCTTTTTTGAACATCTTTCAAGACGTAGAAGAATCTAGGAGAGTAGCTGAGACAGAGAAAAACAAAACCCTTTTAATAGTCAAGAACTTAACCGACGCCCTTATTGTTCTTGATAAAAATCGCCAAATTACCTTAGTTAACCCTCCTCTTCTTGATATCTTAGGAAGAGATGAGTCAGATATTATTGATAAGGAAATATTTTCTATTGAATCAGAAAGGTTAGATATGGTAGCCTTTTTTCAAGCAATTAAGACTGATGAAGGTATATTGAAAGACATTTTTAAAGAAGAGTTATGTTTAGCTGAAAAAACCTATTACGAAGTCAGTATTCTTCCTCTAATGGAAGATGGAATCAGGAATGGTTCCTTAATTATTTTAAGAGATATATCCAAAGAAAGATTAATTGATCAAATGAAAACAGAATTTGTTTCAGTCGCTGCTCATCAATTAAGAACCCCTCTTTCTGCTATAAAATGGACTATTAGAATGATTCTTGATGGAGATACAGGAGAATTAAATGACGAACAAAGAGATTTTCTTGGAAAGACTTATGAAAGTAATGAAAGAATGATAAATCTAGTTAACGATCTTTTGAATGTTACCAGGATAGACGAAGGAAGGTTTATTTACAAAACAGAACCCATGCAGCTTGAGGATATTGTTGATGAGATGGTTAAGAATGAAGAAACCGCCATATCTCTTAAGGGTATAGAGGTTTCTTGGAAGCTTCCTCCAGCTCTATTACCTGAAGTGATGATTGATAAGGAGAAGTTTAATATTGCTATTCAGAATCTTATTGAGAATGCTATTAAGTATACTAAAGAAAAAGGAAAAATAGAGATTTCTATAGAAGAAATGGAGGATGGTATTTTATTGAAGATAACTGATAATGGAGTGGGTATTCCAAAAGATCAGCAATCAAGGCTTTTCACCAAATTCTTTAGAGGAGAGAATGTTATTAGAATGGAGACAGAGGGGTCAGGCTTAGGCCTTTATACTACTAAGAATATTATAGAATCTCACAAAGGAAAGATATGGTTTCAATCAGAAGAAGGGGTGGGGACTACCTTCTTTATCACTCTTCCTAAGGCTGTTTCCTGACCCTTGACTTTTGATTGAAAAAGAATAGAATATTATTAGCAATCTTCCTATGGAAGTGCTAATCATAATAATAAAGGATAATTAATCAACTGATATGAAATTAAGACCATTATCGGATCACATTATCGTCGAACCAATAAAAGAAGAAGAAAAAACAAAAGGAGGAATATTCCTTCCTCAGACCTCTGATAAAGAAAGACCTGATCAAGGTTTAGTTGTTGAGGTTGGGCCGGGAAAGACTACTTCTTCTGGGAAAGTTATTCCTATGGAAATTAAAAAAGGGGATAAGGTTGTCTTTAATAAGTATGGACATCACGAGATTAAAGTTGATGAAAAGGATTATCTTGTTTTAAGGCAAGAAGATGTTCTTGCAGTTATTGAATAATAATATAATCAAGGGTTAATTAATTAGAAATATGGCAAAAGATATATATTACGGTGAAGAAGCTAGAGCAAAACTGAAAGCAGGGGTGGATAAGCTGGCTAATGCTGTTACAACTACCCTTGGACCAAAAGGAAGGAATGTTGTTTTAGGGCAGAATTATGGCTCACCAACTATTACTAACGACGGAGTTTCTATCGCTAAGGAAATTGAATTAGAAGATAAAGCAGAAAATATCGGAGCTAATATCATCAAGGAAGTAGCAGAAAAAGCTAATGATGCTGCTGGAGACGGTACCACTACTGCCACTTTATTGGCTCAATCTCTTGTTAGAGAAGGATTGAAGAATGTCACTGCTGGAGCTAATCCGTTAGCTATCAGGAGAGGTATGGAAAAAGGTGCAGAGATTGTCGTTGCAGAGTTGAAGAAGATTGCTAAACCAATTTCTACTGAACAAGATTACGCTAGAGTAGCTACTATTTCTGCTGAAGATAAGGAGTTAGGAGACCTTATTGCTAAGACAATTATTGAAGTAGGTAAGGACGGAGTCGTTACTATCGAAGAGTCTAAGACTTTAGGTATCGAGAAAGAACTTGTTAAAGGATTGCAGTTCAATCAAGGATACATCTCTCCTTATATGGTTACTGATGTAGAGAGGATGGAATCAGTTCTTGATGATCCATGGATTTTAATTACAGACAAGAAGATCTCTTCTATTCAAGAAATAGTGCCTTTATTGGAAAAGATTATCCAGGCAGGACAGAAGAATGTCCTGATTATTGCTGATGATGTAGATGGAGAAGCTTTAGCTACCTTAGTAGTCAATAAGCTTCGAGGAACTTTTAATGTTCTAGCTATCAAAGCTCCGGGTTATGGTGATAGAAAGAAGGATATGCTTCAAGATATTGCTATTGTTACCGGGGGGCAGGTTGTTTCAGCTGACCTTGGTATGAAATTGGAGACATTAGAACTCGATGTTCTTGGAAAAGCTAGAAGAGTTGTTGCTACAAAAGACAATACCACTATTGTTGAAGGAAAGGGAGAGAAGAAAGATATTGATGCAAGGGTAAATCAGATTAAAGCTCAGATAAATGTCGTTGAATCCGACTTCGATAAGGAGAAACTCCAAGAAAGGTTAGCTAAGTTAGCTGGAGGAGTAGCTGTATTGAAAGTAGGAGCAGCTACTGAAGTTGAACAGAAAGCTAGAAAGCATAAAGTAGAAGACGCTTTATCTGCTACTAGAGCAGCTATTGAAGAAGGTGTTGTGCCTGGAGGGGGAGTAGCACTACTTCTCTGTCAGAAAGCTTTGGAAGACGCCAAGATTAAAGGAGAGGAGAAGATTGGTTTCGATATCTTAAAAAGAGTTTTAGAAGATCCTATTAGAAAAATCGCTGATAATGCCGGCAAAGATGGTTCAGTAATTGCAGCTGAAATCAAAAGAGCCCCTGTTAATACTGGATATAATGCTGCAGAGGATAAGTTTGAGGATTTCATGGAAGCAGGTATCTTCGATCCAGCTAAAGTGACTAGATCATGTCTCCAGAATGCTGTTTCTGCAGCTTCTATGCTTCTAACTACTGAATGTTTAGTAGTTGATAAACCAGAATCAAAGGATTGTAGTTGTAACTCTCATGGCGGAATGCCTGGTATGGGAGGAATGGGATATTAATAAGTAGATCAAGAGCGAGGTTAATAACCTCGCTTTTTTTAATCCACTTTTTTTAATCCACTTTTTTGATTTATACTTTTGATTTATACTTGACTTCCCCCCCCC
>Ga0302238_1000522_pt1 | contig 38875 bp, 51 predicted proteins | sample AAG_UR_Asn_MG_FD_193527 | JGI IMG/M metagenome (GOLD analysis project Ga0302238, IMG submission 193527) | Enriched activated sludge microbial communities from anaerobic digester in WTTP, New Holstein, Wisconsin, United States - AAG_UR_Asn | ecosystem: Engineered > Bioreactor > Anaerobic >... | reverse complement strand
CCCTCCTGTTCCTGCCGGAAACCGGCGTCCCGACAGCTGGGTTCGGGCGCAGTGCGGTCAATTCCCGGGTTCCGGTACTCATGCACCAAGTATTATATCCCCCCTGGATATCCCCGCCAGTGCATCTTTCGCCGTTTGAGCGCTTTCCCGTTGACACCCCGGCCGGCGAGGCGTAATATCTCGCCATACCCGCCCGGGCCGGGATGTCCGGCGGGGCCGGAAGAAATCCCTCCCGGAAAAGCGAACAGAGACCAGCGAGAGAACGCGAAGGAGACCTCCATGTCCCAGATTACCAAGGTCGTAGGCCGTGAGATCCTTGACTCCCGCGGCAACCCCACTGTCGAAGTCGACGTCCATCTCGAGTGCGGCTGCCTGGGCCGCGCGGCGGTGCCCTCCGGAGCTTCGACCGGCGAACACGAAGCCGTGGAACTCCGCGATGGCGACAAGAAGCGTTATCTCGGCAAGGGCGTCCGCAAGGCGGTGAGCAACGTCAACACCGTCCTGGCCGACACCGTGACCGGCATGGAGGCCTCCGACCAGCGTGCCCTGGACCTGGCCATGATCAAGGCCGACGGGACGCCCAACAAGGGCAAGCTCGGCGCCAACGCCATCCTGGGCGTGTCCCTGGCCGCCGCCAAGGCCGCCGCGGCCGAGGCGGGGCTGCCGCTCTACCGCTACATCGGCGGGACCGCCGCCCACGTCCTGCCCGTGCCCATGGCCAACATCATCAACGGCGGCAAGCACGCCGACAACAAGGTCGACTTCCAGGAATTCATGGTCATGCCCGTCGGCGCCAAGAGCTGGTCCGACGCCATCCGCATGGTCTGCGAAGTCTTCCACAACCTCAAGAGCGTCCTCAAGAAGGCCGGCCACAACACCAACGTCGGCGACGAGGGCGGCTTCGCGCCCAACATCGACAACGAGGAGGCCCTCAAGTTCATCATGGAGGCCGTGGACAAGGCCGGCTACCAGGCCGGGATCGACAAGGACTTCGCCATCGCCCTGGACTGTGCCTCCAGCGAACTCTTCGAGGAGGGCGGCAGGAAGGGCTACAAGTTCTGGAAGTCGAACCCCTCCAAGCTCTTCTCTGCCGAGGACATGATCAAGCTCTTCAGCAAGTGGGTGGCCAAGTACCCGATCATCTCCATCGAGGACCCGCTCGACCAGAACGACTGGGACGGATACGCCCAGATGACCAAGGAGCTCGGCAACAGGATCCAGGTGGTCGGCGACGACTTCTTCGTCACCAACCCCGAGCGGCTTGCCCAGGGCATCGCCAAGGGCTGCGCCAACTCGATCCTCATCAAGGTCAACCAGATCGGTTCGCTCACCGAGACGCTGGCGGCCATCGAGATGGCCCACAAGGCCGGCTACACCGCGGTGGTCAGCCACCGCTCCGGCGAGACCGAGGACTCGACCATAGCCGACATCGTGGTGGCCACCAACGCCGGGCAGATCAAGACCGGCTCGGCCAGCCGCACCGACCGCATCTGCAAGTACAACCAGCTGCTGCGCATCGAGGAGGAGCTGGGCTCGGCCGCCGTCTACGCCGGGCGTGGCGCCTTCCGGTACGCTTCGGGCTGCTGAAGCCAGAGAATAGCCACCGGGCGCCGGTTGTTGTCATCTTGGAGCATCCGGCGCTCCGGAAAGGCAGGCGGGAAATGGACAGGATGACCTACTTCGACCACGCGGCCACCACTCCGGTGGCCCCGGAGGTACGCGAGGCCATGGTGCCGTACTTCTCTGAGAAGTACGGCAACTCCGCAACCCTCTACGAGCTCGGCGGCGAATCCCGCCAGGCCCTGGAGGACGCCCGGGCGTCCCTGGCCGCGCTGTTGGGCGCCCGACCCGAGGAGGTGTTCTTCACTTCCGGCGGCACGGAGAGCGACAACTGGGCGCTGAAGGGCGTGGGCTGTGTCTCATGCGCCTGCGCCGGCGGCAAGGGCAGCCGCCCGCACATCATCACCAGCACCGCCGAGCACCACGCGGTGATCGAACCCTGCAAGTTCCTGGAGACCATCGGCGCGGAGGTCACCTACGTGCCGGTCGACCGCCATGGTCGGGTCGACCCGGCCGACGTAAGAAAGGCCCTGCGGCCCAACACCAAGCTGGTCTCGGTGATGCACGCCAACAACGAGGTCGGCACGGTCAACCCGGTCCGGGAGATCGCCGACGTGGCCCACGCCGCCGGGGCGCTCTTCCACACCGATGCGGTGCAGAGCGTCGGCAAGCTCAAGTTCACCGTGGCGGAGCTGGGAGCGGACCTGCTCTCGCTCTCCGCCCACAAATTCCACGGGCCCAAGGGCGTCGGCGCGCTCTACATCCGGAAGGGCGTCAAGCTCAACCCCTTCATGCACGGCGGCGGCCAGGAGCGCGGCCGGCGCGCGGGCACATCCAACGTCGCGGGCATCGTCGGCCTCGGCGCAGCAGCCAAGATCGCCATGACCGAGCGCGATGCCGAGACCAGGAGGATATCGGCTCTGGCCGACCGCGTCCGCTCCGGACTCACCGGGCGCCTGGAGGCCTTCGAGTTCGTAGGACACCCCTCAGAGCGGCTCCCGGGCCTGGTCACCATGCTGGTGGCGGGGATCGAGGGCGAGGCCATGGTGCTGGCCCTGGACGCCGAGGGCATCGCCACGGCCTCCGGATCGGCCTGTACCTCCGGGTCGCTGGACCCCTCTCATGTCCTGCTGGCCATGGGCATCCCCGCCGAGCGGGCCCACGGCAGCCTGCGGCTCTCGTTCGGACGCGCATCCACGGAAGAAGAGGTTGACCGCTTCCTGGAGGTCTTCCCCCCCATCGTCGACAGGTTGCGCAAGATGAGCCCCACCTGGAAGGGCTGAGGAGAAAGGACCTAGCTTGCCGGACACGTCGGGAGACCAGGGCTTCTGGATGCAGAACCAGCTGGGCAACATCGGCTGGGTGGTGGTTGGAGCCCTGGTCGTGGTGGTGGCCTTCATCCTGGCCTATCTCTTCTTTGACCGACGCACCCGTCAGCGCATCCTGGAGGAGCGCTGGGAGCTGTTCCGGCGCATGTGCCGCGACCGGGCGCTCAGCAAGGAGGAGGTCACCCACCTGCGCGAACTCCAGCAGCAGGCCGTGCCCGACCGACCGCACCTGCTGGTGACCAGTCTCAACTTCTTCGACGGCGCGGTGGAGGCCGAGCTCCAGCGCATCGAGAGCGGCGGGCGCCCCTTCGAAGAGCGCCTGCAGCTGGCCAACGCCTACATCAACATCCGCGAGAAGCTCTTCTTCGGCGAAGCCATGGCCAAGACCCGCATCCACAGCACGCTGGACCTCGAACCCGGCCAGCATCTGCGGATCGAGCTGGCCGGCAAGCCCGGGACCTTCGAGTCCCAGGTACTGACCGTCAGTGACAGCTCCCTGACCATCTCCATCCCGACGCAGAAGGGCGTCCCCACCCAGCTGGTCCGCGGGGACAAGCTGGTGGCCTACCTGGCCGTCAAGAACGACGGCGGCTACCGCTTCGAGACCGGCGTGGCCAGCCTCCGGGAAGGCCGCGCGGCCGCCGCGCACCTCTGGCACACCGAGCGACTGGAACGCCACCAGCTGCGCAACTGGATGCGCATGAGCATGGAGGTGGAAGTCCGCTTCTACCGGATCCGCTTCCCGGAGCCCGCCACGCCGGGCGACGGCACCCCGCCGCCGATCCCGCCGGAGAAGTACGGCATGGCCCGCCACGAACAGCTGTTCACCGGCCTGATCCGGGACTTCTCGCTCGGCGGGGTGTGCCTGCGCAGCGAGGCCGAGTTCCGCCGCGGCCAGTACGCCGGCGTGCTCATCCCGATCTTCGGCGACGACGGCGACGACCCCACCGAGGAACTCGAGATCCTGGGACGGGTCGTGGGGGCCACCCCCCTGGAGACGGTCCGCAACCGCCTCTACAACATCCACGTCGAGTTCGTCCCGCTGGACGAGGTCACCCGCAGCCTGCTCCTGGCCAACATGTTCCAGCTGCAGCGCAAGCTGGGCAAGAAAGCCAGGTCGTGAACGGCGTCCGACGGCTGCTGACCGTCGGAGGCGGGAGCATAGGCGAACGTCACATCCGGTGCTTCCTCCGGGCCGTCCCAGATCTGGAAGTCGAACTCTGCGAGCCGCGGCGGGAGCGGGCGGTTGAGCTCCTCGAGAGGTATCCACTGGTCACGGTTCATCCGGATTTCAGCCGCATCGACCTGTCGCGCTTCGACGCCGCGGTGGTGGCCACGCCAGCGAACTTCCACATCCAGCAGACCCGCAGACTGCTGGAGGCCGGCTGCCACGTGCTGGTCGAGAAACCCCTGTGCGTCCGTCCCGGCGAGGCGCGGGCCGCCGCCGCCCTGGCCGCCGCCGCCAGGCGCCGCGGGCTCAAACTCGGGGTGGCCTTCACCTACCGGAACTACCCGCTCCTGGCCGAGATGGCCCGCCAGGCCGAGGCCGGGCGCGTCGGCCCTCCCCTCCTGGCCCGCGTGACACTGGCCTACGACTACTCCCGTTATCGCAGGGACTACCGCACGAACTACTTCGCACTACCCGGAACCGGCGGAGGCGCGGTCCTGGACATAGCCAGCCATGCCGTGGCCTGGCTGACCTGGGTCCTGGGGCCGGTTGAGTCGGTTCAGGCCGAGATCGGACGTGGCGGGCTCACGGGCATCCGGACCGAGGACACTGCCGTGCTGCTCCTGGGATTCCGATCCGGGGCCATGGCCGAGGTCTGGGCTTCGGCCTGCCAGCCACGCCGGAAGACAGAGTTCGAGCTCATCGGTCCCAAGGGCCATCTGCGCTACCGCACGCTCTTCGAGGACGGGTGTTTCGAGCTGGCCCGGACCGGTGGCGACGGCTCCGCCTGGCAAGCCAGGCGCTCGCCGGCCGACTTCGACGAACCCTTCGTGGCCCAGGCCCGCAACTTCCTGGCCGCCATCGAGGGGCACGAACCGGTCCGAACGAACCTAGCCGACGCGCTCCACGTCCAGCGGGTCTGCTGGGCGGCGCTGAACTCAGCAAAAGGCGGGCGACGCGAGACCGTGCGGGCGTAGCCGTGCGGTTCCTCGGCATCGAGCCGCTGACCCTGTGGATCACCCTGCTCTTCGGCCTGCTGCTGGCGGGCGTGGCCTTCTGCCTCGGGTTCATGCTTCTGGGGATCGACGCCGGCCGCGCCGCGCTGATCGGCGCCGGGCTGGGCCTGGCCCAGTCCATCGGCTCGCTCTACTACATCTGGAAGCGCTTCGTCCGACCCGGCCCGCCCCCGCGCGGCGGCGGGCAGCCAGGGTGAGGGCATGTGCCTGCTGGCGGAGACCGTTCTATTGGCTGACGACCGAACCTGGCCCGGGCGGCGTGCCCGCCAGTGGGAAAGTGAAGATCCGGCTACCGCCGGCAGCGACCTTGAAATCCGAGCAGACGTCGCTCATATTTCAGGGTAGCGCCGTTAGCGCTGAGGAGGCCCCACCCATGCCCAAGCCCATCCGCGACCTATTCTGTCTCTCCGGCCGCGTCGCCCTGGTGACCGGCGGCGCCGGGCACCTGGGGACAGCCATATCCCGGGCGCTGGCCGAAGCCGGCGCTACTGCCGTGATCGCCTCGCGCAACTTGGCCGAGTGCCGCAGACTCGCCGCGCGGCTCGAGGCCGATGGCCTCCGGGCGCTTACCGTCCGGATGGACGTGACCTCCGACGCATCGGTCAAGCGCGCACTCGCCGAGGTGAAGCGCCGGGCCGGGCGGCTGGACATCGTCGTAAATAACGCCTACGCCTGCGTCCCCAAGCGCCTGGGCGAGCTGACACCCACCGAGTACACCAGGACCCTCGACGGCTGCCTGACCAGCGCCTTCCGGGTGGCCAACGCCGCGCTGCCGCTCATCGAGAAGTCACCGGCGGCGAGCATCGTGAACATTTCCACCATGTACGCCCTGGTCTCACCCGACCCGGCGACCTACGAGGGCACGCCCTACATGTCGCCGCCCGGCTACGGGGAGGCCAAGGCCGGCATGATCCAGATGACCCGGTATCTCGCCGCCTACCTGGCGCTACGCGGCGTGCGCGTCAACGCCGTCAGCCCCGGGCCCTTCCCGCATGGCAAGAGCGCCTCGGACCGCAAGTTCATGAAGCGCCTTGCGGAACGCTGCCTGCTCGGCCGCACCGGGCGCCCGGAAGAAATCGGCGGCGCGGTGCTCTTCCTCGCCTCGGATGCCTCCAGCTTCATCACCGGACAGAATCTGGTGGTCGACGGAGGATGGACGGTGCGCTAGGAAGACCAGGGGCACGAACACGCAACATCCAGCAGCCAACACCCCACAGCCAACAGCCAGCAACAAGGCTGGAGGGTGTTTATGGTTAGTGCACAACGCCCTTTCGACCTCGAGGAGGCTCTTCCGGAATATCCGCCTGAACTGCCGAGTTGGGAAAGTGAGTTGAAGGAGGCCGGTCAATGAAGAGCATAATGCCAGGGTTTGTGTACCTGGCAATGTTTTTTGGGATCGCGGCCGGGTGCCGCTCGGATGCTGAAAAGGAGTCCGGTGTCATGAACAATCCCGTGGAGAGAAAAGGCGTGGTGACCGTGCGCGGCAATCCCCTGACCTTGCTCGGTCCGGAGCTGAAGGCGGGGCAGCCGGCCCCGGCCTTTGAGGTCGTGGATGGCGAGTTCAAACCGGTCAGATCCTCGGACTTCGCCGGGAAGGTCCTGCTGATCAGTGCTGTGCCCAGCCTGGACACACCGGTCTGCTCGATCCAGACCAAGCGCTTCAATGAGGAGGCCACCAAGCTCCCCAAGGACGTGGTGGTCATGACCATCAGCCAGGACCTGCCCTTCGCCCAGGCCCGCTTCTGCGCGGCTGAGAAGATCGGCGGCATCAAGGTCCTGAGCGACCACGTCTCCCGCAGCTTCGGGCTGGGCTGGGGCGTGCTCATCAGGGAGAACGGCCTCCTGGCCCGCTCGGTCTGGGTGGTCGGACGCGACGGGCAGATCGCCTATCTGCAGATCGTGCCCGAACTGACCAGCGAGCCAGACTACAAGACCGCCCTTGCCGCAGCGCGACGCGCGGCAGACTGAGGTAAGAAGGGCGAAGGCAAAAACAGGGACGGAGAATGTCCTGCCCACGCTCCGTCCTTCAGCCTTCTTCTTAGCGCCGTTCTCCCATCGCTAAAGCCCCTGCCTCCCTTTGACGATATCAAAACATCTAAACTGTGGCCCAAAGGGGGGATGCGGCATGTCCGAGTCGAGTCGCACGAGCGGCGTCTTCATACGCCCGCGCTGGAAGCGCGAGCCGAACGATTTCGAGAAGGTCATGGCCTTCCTCATGACCATCGTTCCCCTGATCGGGCTGATCCTGTGCACCTTCGACGCCAGGAACCAGGCTCCCAAGGTCAAGGCCGCTGCGGAACAGATCCAGAACTCGGCCAAACGCATCGGCCTCCTTTCCTCGGCCGACCAGAATGCCCGGCTTTCGGCGGAGTCGACTCTGGGCTCCCGCTATGCCGAAGGACGCAAGATGATGTCCGAGACCTTTGCGTCGCTGGGCCGCGACCTGCGCGCGGACCGGAACATCGGTGAAAGCCTCCCGTGGATAGGTGCGGCCGTTCTCGGCGCCCTCGGAGTGATCTTCAGCTTCTTCGGTTGGCCGCTGCGGCGCTACGCCTCCGCGCTCTACGGTGCCGCCTGGCTTGGCTACATCGCATTCCTTCTGGCCGTGCGCAAGGGGGGCATGCAGCCGTTGCCGGCCGGCTTGATGGCTCTGGCGCCCGCTTTCCTGGGGGCCTTGGTCGGCTGGCATCTGGTTGTGGCCATGTCCTGCATACAGGTGGCCACCCTGGTCTGCGCCCCGGCCGCGTGGGCCTTCATGAACTCACACGGCACGTCGGACATGCCGGCCTGGTTCCTGCCGGTGCTGGCTTCCGCCTGGGCGCTGATGGCCGCGCTGGCCTACATATTCCTGGTGCGCGCCGCGCTCATCAGCGCGATGGCGGTGGGCGGCGGACTGTGCGTAGCCATGGCGGCAGCCACGCTGCTGGTGGCCTGGAAAGACATGACCATGCCCTGGGAGGCGACCCTGGCGATCATCGCCTTCTTCGCCATTGTAGGCAACCTCACCCAGTACCACTTTGCCGGAGGCGGCAAGAGCAACGACGGCTCGGCCGATGACGGCGATGAGGCGGCTCCAAAGAAGAAGCCCAAGCCAAAACTCAAGCCGGCCTGACCGAAAGGCACCGGCTTACTGAGGGGAGGGGGCGGGCTTCGGCCCGCCTCCTGATTTTCAGAGTGCCCGGTCCAGGATCCCGCGGAGCTCTTCCTCGCTCAGCACCACCGGATTGGCCTTCATGGAACTGGCCGCCAGGGACTTCTTGATGATCCCCGGGACATCGGCAGGCTTCATGCCGTAGCTGGCCAGACCGGGTATACCGATGGCTTCCGCGAGGTCCCGCAGCCACTCTGCGGCGTCGGGCGCCACGGCTTTCTTCGAACCAGTCAGCGCCTGGGCAATTTCGGCATAGCGCACCAACGCCAGGCTCTGCGGGACACGCTCCTGCAACGCTTCCACGTTGGCAGCGACGACTTCCGGCAACAGCCTCCCGCAGACCGCGCCGTGCGGGGCGCCGAAGACGCCGCCGAAGGGCCCGGCTATGCCGTGCACGGCACCCAGGCCGGCGTTGGCCAGGGCCAGACCGCCCAGCATGCTTGCCAGTGCCAGATCCTCGCGGGCCGCCGGGTCCTCAGGGCCGCTGCAGGCCCTGCGCAGGGAGCGCGCCGAACGCACCAGCCCCTCCCGGCAGAACCCGTCCACGACCGGGTTGGCCTTCAGGCACACGAAGGGCTCGATGAGTTGCGATAGCGCATCGAGCCCACCGGCGGCGGTGACTGCGGACGGCAGCCCTCTGGTGAGGTCCGGGTCCACGATGGCCACCCGCGCAAGCATCCCCGGACTCCGCAGCGAGACCTTCACCCGGTGCTGCCCGCTGGTGATGACCGCGTTTCTGGTGACCTCCGCACCGGAGCCGGCTGTGGTCGGAATGGCCATCCACGGGACACTGGGATTCCCGAGCGCCCTGCCCCGCCCCACCACCTCGAGATAGTCCAGCAGCGAGCCGTCGTTGGCCAGCATGGCCGCCACGGCCTTGGCCAGGTCAATAGCGCTTCCTCCGCCGAAGCCGATCACCATATCACACTCCGCACCCCGGGCCACCTCCAGGGCGCGGCCGACCATCTCCACGCTTGGCTCACCCGCGGCCGGGAAAGGCAGCGCGTCCACCTTGCCGGCCGCCAGGGACCACAACAGGACTTCGGCGCGGGACATGTCCCGCCCGGTGACCACCAGCGCCCGCCGCCCGAGGGCGGCGGCAGTCCTGCCGGCCTCCTTGACGGATCCAGAGCCGAAAAGGACCCGGCCGGGCGCGACCAGTTCGAACGAGGTCACGATGCGGGCCTTGAGCGCGGAGAAGATGGCGGCGCGCAGGAAGGGACCTCTGGCACCATTGGCTGCCCTGCGTCGGCAACTGTCATGCGAGCATCTCCCCCCGCGTCACTCTGACTCCCGTGCGGGGGCAGTCCGCATCACCAAGCGCTGTCCTCCGGGAAGAGGCTGGTGTACTTCAGCCCGGTGCGAGGTTCTGCCATCATCAGGTCAACCGCCGCCTTCCAGCGCTTGTAGTGGGCGGTCTCCCGGTGCTGAGCATGGCCGTCAGCGGTGCGATAGGCCTCATAGAGGATGAAACGGGTGGGGTCTTCGCCGCTCTGACAGAAGTCGAAGCGAGCCACCCCCGGTTCCTTGCGGGAATTGGAGGCGTTGTCGACAGTTGCACGCCTGAACTCCTCCACCATCTCGGGTTTGACTTTGATGTTGACCAGCAGAACAAGCATGGATTGCCCTCTCGCGCCAGGACGCCTGCCGCACACAACCCGCCGGAGAAGACTTGAGGTGTGGCACCTTTCGGGCACCACACCTCAAGTACTGGTAGCTGCAGACTGCGGCTATGAGCCGTCGTCGACTTCCATGGAAGCCCCGGACCCGCCAGCGGCCTTGGCCCCTGGAGTGCCGATGAGAATCTCGACGCGGCGGTTCTTGGCGCGGTCCTCGGCAGTGCGGTTGTCATTGAGCGGCTTGGTCTCGCCGAGCCCCTCGACCTTCAGGCGGTTCTTGACGCCCTCTTTCTGCAGGGCGGCCGCCACCGCCTTGGCTCTCGCCACGGAGAGGTCGTGGTTGCTCTTGAACTTGTTGGCGGAGTGCAGAATCGGCTGGTTGTCAGTGTGCCCCTGGATGTGGAGTTCCGAGTTCGCGAACTCGTGCTTGATGACCTTGGCAGCCTCGTCCAGGGCCTTGCGGCTGTCAGCGCGCAGAGCGGCACTGCCCGAGGAGAAGAGGATCGTGTTGGGCAAGGTCATCCTGATGCGGTCGCCGTCCTTGGTGACGCTCACACCCTGATCGGCCAACCGCTTCTTGGCCCCTTCGCTCATCGTGGTCGAGCCGGGGTTCTGGGTAGTGGATGACGGGCCCTTGGACTGGCGATTGGCCAGCTCCGCGTTAAGCCGCGCGTTCTCGGCCCTTAGCCTCTCAACCTCGCCTGCCTGATCGGGCTGCTCTGAAGTGCGATACAGCTTGCAGCCTGATGTCCCGGAGATAAGCAGCAGCGACGACAAGGCAACAGCCCCCATGAACTTCGAGCGCATGTTCTTCTCCTCTCCTGCGTTAGAACCGGCCAGTCCCGCAGAAGCAGGGCCGACCACCCCTCAAAGGCCTTATGTATGCACATTCACGCCGTTGTCAAGCGTATTCTTGCGCGGGCCATGGGCTCGGCGCGTTCGTTCTTCTTGACAACACCCATCAGCAAGCTAAACTGCGGTACATGGGTTGCTCGCCCGCATCCCTTCTCTTTCAAAGGGCTGCTTCGTGGTCAAGTCAGGAAAGAAGCGCATCCTGGTGGTTGACGACGAAGAGCCCATGCGGTCTCTGCTCGCCAAGATAATCTCCAAAGTCGAGGAGTACGAGGTCTCGTCGGCCGCGGACGGGGTCGAGGCTCTGGATATCTACGAACGTCAGGGGCCTTTCGACCTGGTAATAACCGACCTGCAGATGCCCCGCATGGATGGAGAAGCGCTCACCGGCAGTCTGCTGGACCGCTGGCCCAACACGGCAATAATTGTCCTCACGGCCTGCCACACCGACGAGAGCGTGCTGAAGTGCATGCGGCGAGGGGCGCTCGATTACCTGACGAAGCCGATCGAGGTCTCCAAGCTCATAAAGGCCGTCGACAGGGCGTTTGACCGCCGTGAGCACATGCCAACCAACGTGGGCGCTATGGACGTCAGGAGCGACGTCCGCGGGTGGGTGGAGTTGACCGCCCCCAGCCACTTCGAGTTCGTTGAGAGATTCCAGCGATTCACCCAGATGCTCTACGCCTCAGAACTCACCCGCGAAGAGCAGGAAGACATCCACATGGCCATCAACGAGCTCGGCCAGAATGCGGTCGAGTGGGGCAACAAACAGGACGCATCCAAGCAGATACGCCTGTCCTATTGCCTGTTCAAGGACCGGATCGTCTTCAAAATCGAGGACGAGGGCGAGGGATTCTCCGTCTCCCAGTTGCGAGATCCCTCCAAGGACCCGCTTGTGCACATCATGGAGAGAATCTCCGCGGGAAAACGCATGGGCGGATACGGCATCTTCATGACCAAGAGCATCATGGATGAGGTCGTGTATTCGGAGCGCGGCAATACGGTCGTCATGTCCAAGTACTTCCGCCGGCGCCAGAGTGGCGGCGGCAATGCGGCTCCGCCTGGCGCCGAGCCTCCGGGAGCCGGCAAGTGAAGGCCCTCGCCAGACGCGGACGAAAGAGCCATCCGCGAGCCCCGAAGATTCTGGCCATATACGAGTCCAAGACTGTGCTGGAGACTGTGCACCTCATTGATTGCCCCGAGAACGTCCCCCTAGTCAGCGCTTCCAGCCACACCGTTGGCCTCGCCCAGATCGAAGCGACTGCCCCCGACATTATCCTGGTCTCGGCCATGGCAGGGCAGCAACAGGCCAGGGACTTCATCTCCGAGATCAGGGCCTTGCCCCGCGGCCGGGGGCTTCCCGTCGTCATGGTGGCCGTGCAGTTCGAGCGCGGCGAGCGCGAACTGGCCTTCAAGGCGGGGTTCAACCTCTGTCTCGAACTCATGGGCGAAGTGGATGGGCACTGGGCGCAAGTGCTGGCGCTGGCCGGCACTGGTGAGACCTTCAACGCCATCTACGGCGAGAAACTGGCCGCCGATGAGCGGAACATGGCGCTGGCCCGGGCCAACGCCGAGGCCGGGAGGCTGGTCCTGGACGTGGAGGAACGCGACAGACGCATCCGCGCGCAGCAGGCCGAACTCACGGAACACAACCGCAGACTGGCGCGGGCCAATGCGGAGGCCGGTCGACTGATCCTGGAAATCGAGGAGAAGGACCGCCGGCTGCAGGAGCAGTCTGCCGAGATAGAGAAACACCTGTTCGCGCTCCGCCGGGACTTGGCCCTCGCCGCCGACCTCCAGATAAACCTCCTGCCGGTGGAATATCCGAACGTGGCTAACCTCCGGCTGTTTGACCGTTTTCTGCCGGCCAACGAGCTGTGCGGCGACTACTACGACTACATCCTGCATCCCGACGGCGACTTCGACGTCGTGGTCGCCGACGTCACCGGCCACGGCGTGGCCTCCGCCCTGGTCAGCGTCCAGATACGCGCCATCACCCGCGCCAGGGGTCCTTTCGAACACAGTCCTGCCCGCACCCTGGACTACCTCAACGATTTCATGTTGGCCAACTTTCACCGGCAGTTCCTGATGACCATGTTCTACCTGGGCTACCGCGCGGCCGGCCGGGACCGGCCGCAGCTGGTCTACGCCGGAGCCGGACACCCGCCTCCCCTGCTGTTCAGGACCGGAGACAAGTCCATCCACGAACTGCGCAGTCAGGGGCTGCCTCTGGGCGTGAACAGCGCCTCCAGCTACAGGGACGACGTGGTCGACATGTCTCCGGGAGACCGCTTGCTGATCCACACCGACGGGATCATCGAAGTCTACGACGGATCCCGCCGGCAGTGGGGGTTGGACGGGCTCAAGCGGGCCCTGGCTGCGGCCACCGCTCTCCCGGGCCGCGAAGTCATAGACCATCTCCTTCGCGAGGCCCGTTACTTCAGCAACCACCGCCCCTTCGATGACGACGTCACTGTGGTGCTGGTCGAGCAGGCCGCGTCGGACTGACGAGGGGACTATGCCGGATTCGATCGACCAACGCAAGTTGTCCAGGCTGATCCTCGAGGCGGAGGGGCTCACCCCCTGCCCCGTGGTCCTGGCCAAAGTCGCCCAGCTCTCCAACGACTCCGGCTCCAACGCCAGGGACCTTGGCAAGATCATCGCCATGGACGAGGCGCTCGCCGCGCAGCTGATCAAGCAGGTCAACTCGGCCTACTACGGCCTGCGCGGCACCATCTCCACGGTCACTCAAGCCGTGGTGATCCTGGGATATCAGGAGATCCGCCACATCATCTATGCCGTCCAGACCGCGCAGCTCTTCCGGGAGAATGCCGCCTGCCCGGGCGTGGACATCCTGGCGCTCTGGGACCACTCCCTGCAGGTGGCGGCCCTGGCCCGCGAGTTCAGCTACCAGAACCGCCACCCGGTGCCGGAAGAGGTGTTCGTGGCCGGCGTGATCCACGACATGGGCCAGGTGCTCATGGGCAGACTTCTGGGAGACAGGTACCGCCGCTGCCAGGCCAAGGTCCGGGCGGATTCCGCGGATCTGGCAGCCGCGGAACAGGCCGCCTTCGGCATCAGCCACGCCGAGATCGGATGGCAGGTCACCAACCGATGGAACTTTCCACCTTCCCTGCAGGCCGCGGTGCGCAGCCACCACGATCTTGCCGTGGACTGTTCGGATGCCAACCCAGGTGTCGTGCCGATGGTTCTGGCCGCCAACCTGGCCTGCCACAAGCTCAAGCAGGGCTGTTCGAGCGAGGGCATCCTGCAGGTCATCCCGGAACAGGTCCGCGAGGCTCTGCGGCTCAACCTCGTCATGCTGGAGGAGGCCATGTCCGCGGCCGCCAGCGAACACCAGCGCCTGCGCAGCAGTTTTGACATCGCCAGCAACGGCGAGGACGATGACAACGGGATCGGCCCAGGCAGGCCGGGAGTCAGGGAGGGCGGGCGATGAGTGGCAACTGCGTCGGGATTGATCTCGGCGGCACGAATCTGGTTGCGGGCAGAGTGGACGCCTCCGGCCGCATCCAGGAACGGAAGTCCATCCCCACACCGGTGGCTGAAGGGGCCAGTCGGGTCATCGCGGCCATGGGCGAACTGGCAGGGGCGCTGCGTGACCGGGACACCCTCGCGGTCGGCGCCGTGAGCCCCGGGCTGATAGACGCGGAACGCGGCGTCTGCATCGGGGCCGCCTGCAACATCCCCGGATGGGAGGGGATGCCCCTGGCTGCGCACCTCAGGGAGGCCGGCGGTCTGCCGGCCTTCGCCGAGAATGACGGCAACGCCGCGGCCCTGGCCGAGCACTGGATCGGCGCGGCCCGGGGCGCCAGAGTCGCCCTGATGATGACGCTGGGCACCGGAATCGGAGGAGGGGCCGTGCTCGAAGGGCGGGTTTTCCACGGCGCCGGGGGCATCGCCGCGGAATTCGGGCACATCTCCATCGACTACGCCGGGCCGAAATGCCCTTGCGGAGGGACAGGGTGCTCGGAACTCTATGCCTCCGCAAACGGGCTGGCCAGGTTGGCGCGGGAAGCCATCTCGAAGGCTTCCGGCGCCCGGGCCGAGGCGCTGCTTGCCCTCGCGGGGGGCAAGCCGTCCGCGGTGACGGCCAAGCATGTCTGCCAGGCGGCCCGCGCCGGAGACAGCCTGGCCGCGGAGGCCCTCAACCGCTATACGCAGGCCCTGGCCGCCACGGTGGCCAGCCTGATCAACGCCTGGAATCCGGACTGCATAGTGATCGGCGGCGGGCTGAGCCTCTCCTGGGATCTCCTGGAACCACTGCTGACCAGGGAGTTGCGTTCCGGACGGGCGTTGCCAGTTGCCCTGCAGATGTGTCGGATAGTCCCGGCCAGCCTGCGCGACGAAGCCGGCATCGTGGGCGCCGCCAAAGTGGCCTGGAACGGCCTGAGCGCGTCGGGATCTCCGCGGCAGTCATGAACTGGCTCTCCGCGACCCTGCCCTCCCCCACCTCCCGGCCTGCCTGGGCCGGATGCAGCCTGGCCCCGTCCACCGGAGAGCGACATGCGTGAGGACTTCCTGCTGGACACAAACCTCTCCAGGGTCCCGGGGCTGGAGTCCGAGATCCTGGTTGTGGGATCGGGCGTGGCCGGCTGCTCCGCCGCCATAGCCGCCGCCCAGGCCGGGGCGAGCTCCGTGCTGGTGTTGGCCAAGGCCTCGGCTGACATGACCGCCACGGATCACGCCCAAGGCGGCATCGCGGTGGCGTTGGGCACCGACGACAGCATAGAACAGCACTTCGCAGACACCCTGTCGGCGGGAGCCGGGCTCTGCGACGAGGACGCCGTCCGCAAGCTGGTGGCCGACGGCCCCGGGCGAGTCCGCGACCTCATCTCCTGGGGCGCCGCCTTCGACCGCGAGAACGGCGAACTGGCGCGCACGGCCGAGGCGGCCCACTCCGTCAGACGCGTGCTCCACGCCTCCGGGGACGCCACCGGCCGCGAGATCCAGCGGGCGCTGCTCAGCAAGATGCTCTCCCTGGAAGCGGTCACGGTCGTCCCCTCCCACTTCACGGTGGACATCCTGCACGCGGATGGAGAGTGCTTCGGCGCGCTGGCGGTGAATGTCAACAACGGCGCCCTCATGCGGGTCTCTTCGCGCGCCACGATCCTGGCCACTGGCGGACTGGGTCAGGTGTATCGCGAGACCACCAACCCGGGCATCGCAACGGGTGACGGTCCGGCCATGGCCTTGCGCGCCGGGGCGCAACTGGCGGACATGGAGTTCGTGCAGTTCCACCCCACCACCCTCTACCTGGCCGGCGCCCCCCGCTTCCTGATCAGCGAGGCGGTGAGGGGCGAAGGAGCCCTCCTGTTGAATTCGCGCGGGGAACGTTTCATGCCCCGCTACCACGACATGGCCGAACTGGCTCCCAGGGATGTGGTCAGCCAATCGATCGTCAAAGAGCTCGCCAAGACCGGCGGCAACTGCGTGTTTCTGGACCTCAAGGGCATGTCCCCGGAGCTCGTCAATCGGCGTTTCCCCAACATCCGCGACATATGCGCGGACTTCGGCCTCAACATACTGCGAGACCCGATCCCGGTACGCCCCAGCGCACACTACGCCATGGGAGGCATCCGGACCGACCTTAGCGGCAGGACCTGCGTCCGAAGGCTGCTGGCCGCCGGCGAGTGCGCTTCCACCGGCGTACACGGGGCCAACCGGCTGGCCTCCAACTCGCTGTTGGAGGGCCTGGTGTTCGGGACTACCGCCGGCGAGACGGCTTGGCGGGAGGCCGGAGAGAACTCGGCCGCACGCAAGTTCCCGGCGCGCCACACCTCCAGCGGCGTGGCCCAGCGCAAGGTTCACATCGACGTCGGCGACCTCCAGCGCAGCCTCAAGAGCCTCATGTGGCGGACCGCAGGGGTGTTCCGCACAGGCACCGATCTGGAGCTTACCGTGCGGCAACTGGCGTTCTGGCAGGAGTATGCCTGTCGAGAGGAGTTCCCGGACCCCGCCGGCCTGGAGCTTCAGAACATGCTCGCGGTCGCCAGGGCGATCGCCAACTCCGCGCTCAACCGCACCGAGAGCCGCGGCGCGCACCAGCGCCAGGACTTCCCGGCACTGAACGACCAGGCATGGAAACACCACACGGTCATCACCAAGCACGACCTCAGCAGGTAGGCGCGCTGGCTTCCGGACAAGCCGCGTGGGCTCTGCCCTGCGTAGGCCTGCTGGTCTGGCTCCTGGCGCTGCGCGCGGTCCTGGGCATCCGCTCCGGCGGCAGCCTCTGCCGCACCGTCGTCGTCAAGGGGACCCCGCCCGCCCTGCGGGCCGCCCTGATCCGCCTCATCAGCACGAGCAACAGCAGCGCACTGGATGCCGAACTGGATGGTGCAGACAGAGTCACGATGCGCCGACGGAAGGAGCCCACCTACAACTCAACGCCGGCTTTCGCCTCGTGCACGGCAACGGTGACGGCCATGGACGCAAACCGCTCGCGCCTGGATTTCACGGCCGACCTCAGCCGCATCCAGTCCAAGACCTGGCTGGCAGCCCGGTGGCTCCTGTTGGCCAGCCTGGGCATCCTGGGCACAATCTGTCTGCTGCTCTGGCAGGCATCGGTCGGCACCGGGAACATGTCCGGTCTGTCCGGGGCGCTGGCGCTGGCCTTCCTGGCCACGATCTCCACCGCGTGGATATTCCGATCCATCCACGTCGTGGCTTGCCGCCAGACTGGCATCTATCTGGACTCGCTTGCCGCCAACGCCTCGCTGCTGGCTGAGGTTCAGTCCGATCGCGTCAGGTGATGTCGCGAGAGATACGGACCCCGCCGATCCCGGGGTGCGCCGGCGGCAGGGCCGGCTGGGCATCGGCAGTCATCATCCCCGCCACCCGGTCGCGCAGAACCTGGAGGCTGAACGGCTTGGCAAGATACCCATCGGCGCCGGCTTCCATGATCTGGTCGATGCTCTGCTGATCGCGCAGGGCCGTGACGGCCAGAATCTTGATCTGCGCCAGCCTGGGATTCTCACGGATCATCCGGCAGGCCTGGCGCCCATCGATGCCAGGCAGCATGATATCCAGCAGGATCATGTCAGGCAGGAAGGTCCCGGCCATAAATCCGGCGTCGAAACCGTTGCGCGCTACCCGCACCTGCCAGCCATCGGCCGTCATGATCTTTTCCATGAGATCAGCCATCCGACGGTCGTCTTCCACGATGAGCACCTTGCGCCCGCCGGAACTTCTGCCCCCGATGACTCCCGCAAGGTCCCCGCTGACCACCGCATCCGCGAGCGGGATACCGTGCCGGGAGGCAAACTCGATCAGGCTCTTCCGAGGAATCCGCCTGAACTTGGATCCCGGCACACGGAATCCGCGGAGGTCTCCGCAGTCGAAACGACGAATGACGGTCATGTGGCTCAGACCACAGAGACGCGCAGCCTCCGTGGTGGTGAACCAGTCAGCATGTTCCTTGCGTTTGCCCACGTCTAACTCTCCATTTGGCGGATGATGCGCATCGCTGCTCACATCGGCGGTTCATATTATGCAGTCTATCCCGCCAAGTGTCAAGCTTTCAGCTTCCACTGCACGGGCATGCGCGGCCCGACGATCCGCCCGCACTGCTCCCGAAGATCAAGCTTGACTTCCGGCACTCGGGAAGGTATAGCTTCATGGCAGGCAACGAGGAGCATCCGCGTGTCCATGCAGGATTCCCACTCGGAACAGAAGGCCGAAGGAAAGCAGGCCAGCGCACAGCAGCCCCGCAGCATTCTGGGCGGCCTCGGTCTGCGCGACTTCTACTACCTGAATATCAGCGGGCAACTCCGCCTACCCATGGAGCACCGCCAACCGTCGCAGGACCTCTTCGAGATGAAGTTCTGCGAGAGGATCCTGGCCCGCGCCCCTTCCCACTTGCCAGCGCTGGAAGTGCTTGGTCACCTCTACACCCGGCTCGGGGAATACGACAAGGGTCTGGAAGTGGACCAGCGCATCGTTCGACTGCGGCCGGAACGCGCCACGGCCCACTACAACCTGGCCTGCAGCCTCTCCCTGACCAACCAGGTGGAAGGCGCACTGGGTGAACTGGCCCTCGCCGTCCGGCTGGGATATTCAGACCTTGAGCACCTCGAGAAGGATTCCGACCTGAGCGCGGTTCGCTCTGATCCGCGGTATCGCGACTTCATAGCGATGGCCCGTTCGGCCGTCCAGCACAGGTAGCCGCCCCGCCCCGGCGCTCCCGGGGCATCCGCCGGACGTTCAGTTGGCGCTCTTCTCGAAGACCTCGCGGTTGACGAATATGGGGACTCCGGTTCGCACCGCCAGTGCGACCGCGTCGCTCGGCCGGCAATCAACCGAGATGGAACGCCCTGCTTGCGATATCCCCAGGCGCGCGAAGAAAGTGCTGCCGTCCAGGGCGTTGATGACCACCCTTTCAAGTATGCCGCCCATCTCTCCGATGGTGTTGGCCAGCAGATCGTGCGTCATCGGCCTGGGCATGTCGATGCCCTTGACCTTGCGGTCGATGGCCCAGGCCTCGAAAATGCCTATGACTATCGGAAACTGCCTGCGCCCCCCGACTTCCCGGAGGACGATCACCTGCTCGGGGCTCTGCTCGTTGATGACGATTCGAGCCAGCTCGACAGGGACTTCCGCCTCAGCCATGCTTCCTCCCCCTGGCGGAGATGGTAGGCCGCCACGAGGGCATGTCAAGTCCGCGCGAGCCTAACATGGCGGCACAGACCGGGAACTCGCTCAGCCACCTGAGAATGGCAGGCGGCATCGTGCGGAGTGCCGCGAGCCGCAGCTATATCGTCCTAAGGCTTCCAGACAAGATCCGGAGACCGAGCCGCGCGCACCTCGTCGAGCCTGCCGACCGGGGTGTTTCTGGGGGCGCCCGTGATCTTCTGTGGATCGGCCTGAGCTTCCTCCGCAATCTGCAGCAGCTTGCCCACGGCCTCGTCAAGAGTCTGTTTTGATTCGGTCTCCGTCGGTTCGAGCATCATGGCCTCATGAACGATCAGAGGGAAGTAGATGGTCGGCGGATGCATTCCAAGCTCGATCAGGCGCTTGGCCACATCCAGGGTGCGCACCCCATTGGGTTCGGTCAGCCCAGCCATGACGAACTCGTGCATGCAGGGCTGATCGTAGGCCAGGGTGTAACGCTCCTTGAGCCTGCTGCAGAGGTAGCGCGCGTTGAGCACCGCGTGCTCTGCGACACGACGTACGCCCTGGGCGCCCAGCATGCGCAGATAGGCGTAGGCCTTCAGTATCACTCCGACGTTGCCGGTATAGGCCATCAGCTGACCGACAGAGTCCGGCCGGTCCGACTGCAGTGCAAAGCGCCCACCGGCTTCGCGTATGTACGGCGTCGGCAGGAACCTGGCAAGCCGCGCGGCCACACCCACTGGGCCGGAGCCTGGACCACCGCCGCCGTGAGGCGTGGCGAAGGTCTTGTGCAGATTGACGTGGACCACGTCGAACCCGGTGTCGCCAGGGCGGACCACGCCCATGATCGCGTTGAGGTTGGCACCGTCGTAGTACAGTAGGCCGCCCTTGGCGTGCACTATCTCCGCCACCGCGGCGATGCGCGTCTCGAAAAGCCCGAGGGTGTTCGGGTTGGTCAGCATCAGCGCAGCAACGTCTTCGTCCATGGCAGCGGCCAGTGCCGCCAAGTCGACCTGCCCATCGGCGGCGCTCTTGATGGTAACCACGTCGTATCCGCAGAGCGCCGCGGAAGCCGGGTTGGTGCCGTGGGAGCTGTCCGGAACGATCACCTTCCTGCGACAGGCCCCTTGGCTGCAATGGTAGGCCTTGATGATCATCATCCCGGCCAGTTCGCCGTGAGCCCCGGCCGCTGGCCAGAGGCAGAACTCGGCCATGCCGCAGATCTCCGAGAGCATCCGCTCCACGCCATGCAAGGCGGCCAGCGTGCCCTGCCCGCACTCGGACAGGAGTTCCGGATGGACGTTGAGGAACGCCGGATCTGCCGCAAACGCTTCGTTAACCTTGGGGTTGTACTTCATGGTGCAGGACCCGAGGGGATAGAAGTTGGTATCCACGCCGATATTGCGGCCCGCCAGTGCCGAGTAGTGACGCACCACGTCGAGTTCGCTCAACTCGGGAAGCGTAGGTTCCGCGCCCCGCCGCAGATCGGCTCCGACCAGTTGCCCAGCCCCCGCCGCAGGCACGTCCAGGGCTGGCAGACGATAGCCCCTGCGGCCAGGCTGAGACTTTTCGAAGAGCAGTTCCACGGTCATCTCCCCAGGCAGGCGCGGAGCTCGGCAGCGAGCCTGTCTATCTCCGCCTTGGTCCGCTTCTCTGTGACGCAGATCAGCAGACAGTCCTGCATGTCCGGGTAGTGGCGCCCCAGAGGCAGGCCGGGGGCGATCCCCCGACCAAGCAGCTCCGAGAAGACCCTCTCGGCCGGGGCGGGCAGCTTGAGGACGAACTCGTGGAACCCCGGACCATCCAGCTGCAGGGCGCAACCGGGAATGGCCGCCAGCAGGCTCTTGGCGTAGGCAGTCTTGGCCAGGCACTGCTCGGCCATCTCGCGCAGTCCCTGACGACCCAGGAGCGCCAGGAACATCGCCGCCCGCAGTGCGCAGAGCGCCTGGTTGGAGCAGATGTTGCTGTTGGCCTTCTCGCGTCGGATGTGCTGCTCACGGGCCTGCAGCGTGAGCACGAACCCCCTGCGCCCCTGGCCATCCACGGTGGCTCCCGAGAGCCTCCCGGGAAGCTTGCGGACCAGGCTGTTCCTGGCGGCAATGAACCCCAGGTACGGCCCGCCGGCCGACAGAGGCAGACCAAAGGGTTGAGCCTCACCGCAGGCCACGTCCGCCCCCATTTCCCCCGGGGACTTGACGACAGCGGTCGCCAGCGGATTGAGCACCACGATCAGCAGGCCCTTGGACCGATGCAGCCTGTCGGCCAGGGCCGAGAAATCACAGAGCCGGCCGAAGAAGTCGGGGAGTTGGACCACCGCCCCCGCCACCGTCTCGTCGACCAGTCCCGCAGACTGCCCACCTTCGGCCCCGGCGGCGCACTCGACCAACTCGATGTCCAGATTGCGGGCGTAGCTGCGCAGCGCCGACCGGTAGCGCGGGTTGACCGCTCCGTCCACCAGCACCTTGCGCCTGCCGGTGTGATGCACTGCCAGGAGGACCGCCTCGTGGGCGGCCGTCGCGCCGTCGTAGAGCGAGGCGTTGGCCACGTCCAGCCCGGCCAACGAGGCTATCATGGTCTGGTATTCGTATATGGCCTGCAGCCCGCCCTGGCTGATCTCCGGCTGGTAGGGCGTGTACGCGGTGTAGAACTCCGGCCGGTGCGAGAGCTCGTCAACGGCCGCCGGGATGACATGGTCGTAGGCGCCCGCGCCAAGGAAGAGAACGAGCTCGCCAGAGGCCTGGTTGCGCCTGGCAAGCTCCCCGCCGTGCCGCAGCAGCTCGAGTTCCGAGAGCGCCGGAGGCAGCCTGAGGCCCGAGGTCCTCAGGGCCGCTGGGATGTGGCTGAAAATGTCGTCCAGACTGGCCGCGCCGACGACCTGCAGCATTGCCGCGCGTTCGGCCTCATTGTGCGGGATGAATGGCATGGGCGCTGGCTCGCAAGCGCTATTCTTCGCCGGCGATCAGGTCCTGATATGCCTTCTCGTCCAATAGCTTGCCAACATCGGCGCTGCTCACTCCGGTCAGCTTGGCAATCCAGCCGGCGCCGTAGGGATCTTTGTTGATGTTGCCGGGGGAGTCGGCAAGTTCGCTGTTGACCTCCCCGACGCTCCCCGCCACCGGGCAGTATATCTCGCTGGCGGCCTTAACCGACTCGATCGAGCCGAGGGCCTCGCCGGCCGACAACTGCTTGCCGGTCTCCGGCAGCTCAACGAACACGATATCGCCGAGCTTCTTCTGCGCGAAGTCGGTGATGCCGACCACGGCAGAGCTGCCCTCAAGCCGAACCCACTCATGCTCCCTGGTGAACCGCAGTCCTTCGGTGCCCATCGTCAGCCCTTTCCCGACCAGCAGTCTTCAGGACACCCTATATTCCCGCCACCGCTCGTGTCAAGGGGCGAAAAGACGGGCAGGGCGTGCGGTCTTGCCTGACTAGGCCTTGGCTTCCTCGCCCTTGGCTGCCGGAGCAGCGGCCTTGTCGGTCTTCTTCCCCTTGACCGATTCGATCTTGGGCGGCACATAGCCCACGAGCTCCAGGAAGCAACGCTCGCCAGCATCACCCAGACGCAGGCCATAGGCCCGCCGCCACTGTGCTCCGGACTCGTTGGCCGTGAGCCGGATGGTCTTAGGCAGCCGGATGATCCGGGTATACCCGCCCTGACGGCTGGCGAAGAGCGGCGCAATCTGGTCGAAGAGGCGCTTGACGACACTCTTCTGCCTGAGCCGGCTGAGCGCCACGCGCCTGGCGCCGACGGTGCCCTTCTTGCCCAGGGTGATCATCTTCTCGACCATGGGCTTGACGGCTTTCGCCTTCTGCGGGGAGGTGACCACCCGGCCCTTCTCGATCACGCTGCAGGCCAGATTCGCAAGCATGGCCTCCCGGTGCTGAGGATGCCGGCTGAAGTTGTTGACGCTCTTGCGGTGACGCACGGGAACCCCCTTGGGTAGCTAGGCCTGGGACGTCTTGGCGGCCTCGGTAGTCGGAGCCGCAGCCGGAACTTCCTCGGCAGCCGGAACCGGCATGCCGAAGGAGAGCCCCAGGTCGGACAGTTTCTTCTTGATCTCGCGCAGGCTGGTCCGGCCGAACCCCTTGAGCTGGGCCATTTCGTCCTCGCTCTTGGTGACCAGGTCGCGCAGCACGGCCAGCTTGTTGGCCTGCAGAACGTTCTCGGCGCGGCTTGACGGGTCGAGCACGGACACGGGCAGATCCAGCTTCTTGAGGAGGTCCTCGCGGCTGCGATCGGCCTTGGCCGGCGCCTCCGCGGGCGCCGCAGCAGCCGCCTCCTTGGAGGCGACCGCGCCCAGTTCGAAGTACTTCACGAACGGGTTGAGATGCTTGCGCAGGAGGGACGCGGCCTCCGCCAGGGCGGTATCCGGCGTGACGGTGCCGTCCGTCCAGATCTCCAGCACCAGGCGGTCGTAGTTGGTCAGACGCCCGACGCGCGTGGCCTCAACGGCGTAGCGCACGCGCCGGACCGGCGAGAACACCGAGTCCAGCGGAATCACGCCGATCACCGGCTCGAGCGACTGCTCCTCGGCGGGGATGAAACCCCGGCCGCGCTTGACCAGAACCTCCGCCTGGAAGGTCACGTTCTCGGTCAGGGTGCAGATCACCAGATCGGGATTGAGAATGTCGACCTTCTCGTCCGGGGCGAAGTCCCTGGCCCGCACCTCGCCCTTGCCCTTCTTCTCGATGCGCAGGGTCACCGGCTCGGCGGTGTGCATGCGAACCCGGAGCTGCTTCACGTTCAGGACGATGTCCGTGACGTCCTCAAAGACGCCCTTGATCGCCGTGAATTCGTGGCTGGCGCCGTCGATCTTCAGGCTGGCGGGAGCGGCCCCCTCCAAGCTGGAAAGGAGGACGCGGCGCAGGCTGTTGCCGATGGTGTGCCCAAAGCCACGCTCAAAGGGTTCCGCCACGAACTTGGTGTACAGCCCGGTGCGGGTCTCCGCCTCAGGCACCACCCTGACGGGCAGCTCGAACCCCTTCCATCTGATTCTCATCATCTTCTGCGTCGCTCCTTACTGTCCGCCGACCTACTTGCTCATGAGCTCGATGATCAGATGTTCCTGGATCGGGATGGAAACCTCGTCGCGGGTGGGCTTGGCCAGCACCTTGCCGTTCAGAGTCCCCTCCTCCAGTTCCAGCCACGAGGGGCGGCCGCGGGACTTTGTGACCTCGACGTTGTGTTTCGCCATCTTCTGGGCTCTCTCGTCCTTGCTTACGCCGACGACCGAGCCGGGCTCCACGGAATAGCTGGGCAGGTTGACCTTGCGCCCGTTGACGGTGATCAGGCCGTGTCCGACCATCTGCCTGGCCTGCGCGCGGCTGGTGGCCAGCCCAAGCCTGGCGACCACGTTGTCCAGACGGCTCTCCAGCAGGGCCAGAAGCTCCTCGCCAGTGTTCACCTTGGAACGCTGGGCCATGCGGAAGTACCGGCGGAACTGCCGCTCAAGCACCCCATAGAAGCGCTTGGTCTTCTGCTTCTCGCGCAGGCGCACTCCGTAATCGCTCATCCGCCCGCGGCGCCAATTGTGCACGCCCGGAGGGGTGTCCCGGCGCTCCATGGAGCACTGGGGCCCATCGCAGCGCGTCCCTCTCAGGAACAGCTTGACGCCCTCGCGACGGCAGAGTTTGCACTTGGGACCGATGTATCTTGCCACTGGCTGCTTACCTCCCTGGCCTCGCCCTTAGACCCGGCGCCGCTTGCGAGGGCGGCAACCGTTGTGCGGAACCGATGTGACGTCCTCAATGGCCTTCACGGCCAGTCCGGCGGCCTGCAGGCCGCGGATGGCGGACTCGCGCCCCGAGCCCGGGCCCTTGACCCGGACCTCGACCTCACGCAGACCCACCTTCCTGGCCTTCTCGGCACAGGCCTCGGCGGTGCGCTGAGCTGCAAACGGAGTCGACTTGCGCGACCCCTTGAACCCGGCCGTGCCGGCCGAGGCCCAGCAGAGCACATCACCGTTGGTGTCGGTGATGCTCACCACCGTGTTGTTGAAGGTGGCCTTGATGTGAGCGATGCCCTTGGCGACGCTCTTGCGGACGTTCTTCTTCTGGTAGCCTTTGCCCATGGACTACCTCATTTCCTTGACGCTCTTCTTGCCGGCGACGGTCTTGCGCTTGCCCTTGCGCGTACGCGCATTGGTCTTGGTGCGCTGGCCCCGTACGGGCAGCCCGCGGGCGTGCCGCAGGCCGCGGTAACAGCCGATCTTGCGCAGCCGGGTTATGTTCTGGACGGTCTGGCGGCGCAACTGCCCCTCGGCCACTACGTTCTTGTCGATGTAGGCGGCAATGGCCGACAGCTCCGCCTCAGAGAGGGTCTTGGCCCGCTTGGCCGCATCGACCCCGATGGCCTGCACAAGTCTGTCGGCCGTGGTCTTCCCAATCCCGTGGATGTACTGAAGCGCAACATCGATGCGCTTTTCCCCGGGAACGTCAACACCTGCAATTCTGGGCATCTGTCCCCTCTCCTACCCTTGCCGCTGCTTGTGACGGAACTTGGCCTGTGGATTGCTGCAGATCACCATGGCCCGGCCACGGCGCCGCACAATCTTGCAGTACTCACACCTGCGGGTTATCGAACTCTTGACCTTCACTGCCACATCCTCCAAGCGCTCAGAGCCGGTGAACAATCCGCCCGCGGCTCAGGTCGTAAGGGCTCATCTCAATCACCACCCGGTCCCCGGGCAGAATGCGGATGAAATTCATTCGGATCTTGCCGGAGATGTGCGCCAACACCGAGTGGCCCGTGTTGTCCAGCACCACACGGAAGGTGGCGTTGGGCAGCGCCTCCCGCACCGTAGCTTCCACGCGAATCTGCTCTTCCTTGGACATCTGGGCTCATTCCTCCGCGACAGTGAGCACTTGCGGGCCGTGCGCAGTGACCGCAACCGTGTGCTCGAAGTGCGCGGAGAGCTTGCCATCCTGCGTGACCACCGTCCAGCCGTTCTCCTGCTTGCGCACGTGGGGTGTTCCCTGGTTGACCATCGGCTCTATGGCGATGACCGTGCCTGGCGCCAGGCAGACGTCCTGCGCGGGGCTGTCCGCGCCCACGAAGTTGGGCACCTGCGGGTCCTCGTGCATCTTCTGCCCGATGCCGTGGCCGACGAACTCGCGGACAACCGAGTAGCCGCGGCTCTCGGCGTAGTCCTGGATCACGCGAGAGAGATCGGCCAGCGGCATGTCCGGCCGTATCGAGGCGATGCCGGCCCGAAGCGCTCCGCTGGTGGTCTCGAGGAGTTCCTGCGCCTCGGCGCTGACCCGCCCGACAGGCACGGTGGCGGCCACATCCCCGTAGTACTTGTTGAGCCTGGTGCCGACGTCGATGCTGAGGATGTCCCCTTCCCGAAGGCACCTGCGCCCGGGAATGCCGTGGACAACCTCCTCGTTGACGGAAGCGCAGATGGACGCCGGATAGGCCAGCTTCACATCCGGAACCCGGTAGCCTTTGAACGCCGGCTCGGCACCGCAGGAGCGTATGTAATCCTCGGCGATGGCGTCAAGCTCCTTGGTGGTGATCCCGGGCCTGGCGTTCTGGCTCACCAGACGCAACGCCCCCGCGGCCACCCGCCCGGCCTGGCGCATCAGGTCGATCTCCCGCGCGCTCTTCAGGAGGACCACCGAGCACCCCGCACTGCGTCAACCGCCGCCATCAGGCCGCGGGCCACTTCCTCCGGGCTGCCAGAGGCATCCACCTCGCGCAGGAGCCTTCCCGCGCGGTAGCGGGCCACCAGACTGGCCGTGTCGCTCTCGTAAACCTGGAGCCGCTGCCGAATGATCTCGGGCTTGTCGTCGTTGCGCTGGTAGAGCGCCGACCCGCACTTGTCGCACACGCCTTCCTTCTTGGAGGGCATGAAGTCGACATGATAGCCGGCATTGCACTGCTTGTTGCTGCACATCCTGCGGCCCGAGAGCCGACTGGTCACGGCCTCGGCCGAAACCCTCAGGTACATCACCGCGCCGACCTTCTGGCCAATGCGCACGAGTTCGGCATCCAGCGCCTCCGCCTGCGCCTCGTTGCGCGGGAACCCGTCCAGCAGCCAGCCCTTGGCGCAGTCCGCCGAGCTCAGGCGTTCGGAGACTATGGCCACGACGACAGAGTCGGGAACCAGCTGGCCGGCGTCCATGTACTTCTTGGCCCTCAGGCCGACCTCGCGACCGGAGCCAACCGCCTCGCGCAGCATGTCACCCGTGGAAATGTGCGGGATGCCCAGCTTCGCGGACAGCTGGACCGCCTGCGTGCCCTTGCCGGCTCCGGGAGGGCCGAGGAGAATCAGGCCGAGCGACATGATGCCCCTTGCTATCTGCGGCCGACCACGCGGCCGCCGCCCTCAAGGAAACCCTGGTAGTGCTGCATCAGCAGGTACTGCTCCATGCGCTGGGACAGGTCCAGGGCCACGCCGACCACAATGAGAAGTCCGGTGCCCCCGAAGAAGCTGCCCACGTTGGGGCTGACCTGCAGAGTCCAAGTTATGAACTGGGGCGCCAGGGCAATGTACACCAGGCCGAAAGCGCCAGCCAGCGTGACCTTGCGCATGATGCTGTCCAGGTACTCGGCGGTGTGCCGTCCGGGCCGGATGCCGGGGATGAAGGTGCCCCACTCCTTGAAGTTGTTGGCCTGCTCCACAGGGTTGAAGGTAACCGCCGTGTAGAAGTAGGTGAAGAAGATGATCAGCAGCGAGTACAGCAGCGTGTAGAAGAACCCGCCGTAACCCAGCGAGGCAAGCAGGTCGTCCAGAATCGGCACGCCCAGGCCTCCGCCGCCGCGGCCGACCACCAACCCGGGGATCATCATGAGCGACTGGGCGAAGATGATGGAGATAACGCCGGCCATGTTCAGGCGCAGCGGGATGTAGCTGCGCTGGCTGAAGCCCTGCAGCGTGCGGGTCCTGGCGGTGTGGATGGGGACCCGGCGGTGCGCCTGGGTCATGGCCACGACACCGACGACCATGAAGACGAAGAGACACAGCAGCGTGACCACCGTCTCCGGGCCGATCTTGCCCAGTTCACCGGCACCCAACTGCCATTCGAAGTTGTTGGCGATCTCGCCGATGGCCTGCGGAACGCGAGCCAGAATGCCGGCCATGATTATCAGGGAGATGCCGCTCCCGATGCCGAACTCGTCGATCTGCTCGCCCAGCCACATGATGAACAGGGTGCCGACCGTCAGCGCGGTCACCACCAGCAGGTAGTAGAGAACGGGGTTCTCCCTCCCGAAGGAGCCTGAATCCCTGCCGCCCCTGAGCATGTCCGAGGAGGCCAGCATCGGCCCCTGGATGAGGCAGAGAACCACCGTGGCGTAGCGGGAGTACTGGTTGATGCGCTTGCGGCCGACATCGCCTTCCTTGGCGATCTTCTGCAGAGCGGGCAGCACCGCCGAGAGCAACTGGAAGATGATGGCCGCGCTGATGTACGGCATGATGCCCAGAGCCAACAGCGAGTGCTGCTTGATGGCCCCGCCGGCGAAGAGGTCGGCAAAGTCCAGCCAGCCGCTCATGTCGGCGTTGGGATCTGGATGTGCGCCCGGCAGCGGGATGAAGATGCACATCCGGTAGACAACCAACAGCCCGGCCGTGATCAGCAGCTTCTTGCGGAGTTCCGGAATCCGGGCGACGTTGGTAAAAGCTTGAAACACGGCTCTAGATCACCTCAACCTTGCCGCCGGCCTTGGCAATCTTCTCGGCGGCCGACCGGCTGAAGCCCTGCGCACGCACCGTCAGTGCACGATCCAAGTCGCCGGCACCGAGGACCTTGACCGCACAGTCCAGGTTCGGCACGAGCCCCTTGGCAAAGAGCTCGGCAGGCGACACGGTGGAACCGGCCTCGAAAGCCTTGAGATCGCCGAGGTTGACTACTGCGACCTCCGGCTGGTGCCGGGCATTGGAGAACCCCCGCTTCGGGATCCTGCGGAAGAGAGGCATCTGGCCTCCCTCGTAGGCCCGTTTGCGCGAGTCGCCGGAGCGGCTGCGCGCACCGGAGATGCCCCGGCAGGCGGTCTTCCCATGGCCGCTGCCCGGCCCGCGGCCGACGCGCTTGCGGCACGAACGCCGTGCCAGACCGCGATGAGCTCCGTTCAGGTTCATTCCAGCGTGACCCCCCGCAGCTTGGCCACATGTTCCTTGGTGCGCATCGACCGCAGAGCCTCGAAGGTGGCCTTGACAACGTTCTTCGAGTTGGTCGAGCCGTAGGACTTCGAAAGCAGGTTATGCACGCCCAGGCACTCGGCGACGGCCTTCACGGCCGAACCGGCAATCACGCCGGTTCCCGGCCCAGCGGGCAGGAGCAGAACGTCGCTGCCTCCGAACCGCCCCCTGGTCCGATGCGGCAGGGTGCGGTTGACCAGCGGGAAACGCTCCAGGCTCTTCTTGGCGCCCTTGAGCGCCTTCTCGATGGCCTGGGGGACTTCCCGGGCCTTGCCGTAGCCGTAGCCGACCTTGCCGGCCCCGTCTCCGACAACCACAACAGCCCCGAAGCGGAAGACGCGCCCGCCCTTCATCACCTTGGCGGAACGGTAGATGTCAACTACCCGCTCCTCCATCTCCATGTAGTCTTCAGGAGCAGGACTGCCCTGTGCTTGCAAAGCTCTCTCCTTCCCCATGGCTCAGAACTTCAGTCCGGCCTTGCGCGCAGCGTCGGCCAGTTCCTTGACGCGTCCGTGGTACTTGTACCCGCCCCGGTCGAAGACCACGTCCTTCACCTGCTGGGCCAGGGCCCTCTCGGCGATCAGCTTGCCAACCAGTGCTGCCGCCTGCTTGCCCCGCCCCTTCTTGGTTCCGAGGCCGTCGCGCAGTTCCTTGGAGAGCGATCCGGCGGCGACCAGGGTGTGCCCGCGCTGGTCGTCGATGATCTGCGCGAAGATGTGGGTGTTGCTGCGGAAGACACAGAGGCGCGGGCGCTGGCCGGTCCCGAAGACCCGCTTGCGCACCCTCAGGTGCCTCTTGGCCCGTCCGATGAGAACCTGCACAGGACTCTTCATTTGCGCGCCTCTCTCGAACCTAGGTCGCAGTCGAACCGAAAGTCTTGCCGGTCAGCTTGCGCACCACTTCGTCGCGGTAGCGCAGGCCCTTGCCGTGGTAGGGGTCCGGAGGATGGGTCAGCCGGACCTCGGCGGCGAAGGCGCCGACCAGCTGCTTGTCCACCCCGGCGATGATGATCTGGGTCTGGGAGGGGCAGGTGACATTCAGCCCCTTGGGCACCTGGAAGCGCACCGGATTGCTCAGACCGACGTTCAGGACCAGAACGCTGCCCTCCATGGCGGCGCGGTATCCGGTCCCGACGATCTGCAGCTCCTTGCTGTATCCCTGGGTCACCCCGGTGACCATCCCGGCCAGGAGCGACCGGAACAGACCATGGTAGGCCCGCTCCTGGCGCGCGTTGCTGGAGCGCACCACCTGGGCGACCTTGGCCTGGCCGTCGACCTTGACGGAGATGCTGCCCTTCAGGGGAAGAGTCATCTCCCCCTTCGGGCCCTTGACCTTGATCGTTCCGCCCTGGCAGGAAACGTCGACCCCCGCGGGCAGCGCTACAGGTTTGTTCCCCAGACGAGACATGCTTGGACTCCGCTTACCAGACGCTGCAGAGGACTTCGCCGCCAACTTTGTTGGAACGGCACTCGCGGTCGCTAAGCATGCCCTTGGGCGTGCTTACCACGTAAATCCCCAGACCGTTGAGGTACGGGAGCAGTTCGGCCGCCCCCTTGTACACGCGGCAACCGGGCCGGCTGATCCGCTGGAGCCCGGCGATCACCCGCTCACCGCCATCTCCGTACTTCAGATTGATGCGCAGGGTGTTGCGCACCTTGCCCTCGATCAGCTCGAAGCCCTTGATGTAACCCTCGCGCTTGAGGACCTCGGCCAGGCTCAGCTTGGCCTTGCTGCTGGGCATGTCCACGGACAGGCGCTGGTTGCGCAGCCCGTTACGGATGCGCGTCAGCATGTCGGCGATCGGATCAGTCATTGCCATGAGCGTTCCCTGTTCCGCCAGTTACCAGCTTGCCTTGCGCACGCCGGGGATCTCCCCCTTGAGCGCCAGCAGCCGGAAACAGCATCTGCAGATCCTGAACTTGCGGTAGTACGCGCGGCGCCGCCCACACAGCTCGCAGCGGTTGTACCGCCGCGTGCTGAACTTGGGCTTCATCCGCTGCTTGACTCTCAAACACAGCCGAGCCACTGGTCAGACCTCCCGTCGCTCTCGCCTACCGCTCGGCGAAGGGCATCCCCAGCTTGCGCAGGAGAGCCTGCCCTTCCTCGGCGGTCTTGGCCGTAGTCACAATCGTAATGTGCATGCCCTGCACGAACTGGACCTTGTCCGGGTCAATCTCCGGGAAGACGGTCTGTTCGGACAGCCCCAGGTTGTAGTTGCCGCGCTCGTCGAAGCTCTTCGGCGACAGGCCGCGGAAGTCGCGGATGCGCGGCATGGTGATGTTGACCAGCCGGTCGAAGAACTCGTACATCCTCGCCCCGCGCAGGGTAACCTTGCACCCGACATTGAAGCCCTTGCGCAGACGGAAGTTGCTGATGGACTGGCGGGCCAGCGTGATCACCGGCTTCTGGCCGGAGATCAGGGTCATGTCGCCCACGGCCTGCTCCATGGCCTTGGCGTCTTCCCTGGCCTTGCCCACACCCATGTTCAGGCAGATCTTGACCATCCGGGGCACGGCCATCTTGTTGCCGTATCCGCGCTCGGCGACAAGCTGCGGGACGATCTCGCCCTTGTACTTGACGAGCAACCGGGCTGGAGGAAGCTTCTCTCGGACTTCCTTCTCGGCCTTCTGTCCCTTGTCGGCCGGCTCGGGCTTGTCGCCCTTGGCCGGCTTGCCGGGCTTGGCCTTCTTCTGGCCCTTGTCCGCCTTCTCGGGCGGAGGCCCCTGCTTCTCGGGCTTGTCGGTCTTCTTTTCCTGGCCATCCATGCTTGCTAACCCCAAGGCGTTCCTAGAACGCCACTCCGCACTCGCGGCAGACCCTGGTGAGCCGGCCCTTGTCGTCCCTGCCTGGCTTGACCCGCACAGCGCGGTCGCATCCCGGGCAGACCAGCCGTACGGAGGCCAGGGCTATCGGCGCTTCCTTGTCCACTCGCCCGCCGCGGTGTCCCTTCTTCGGATTCGGGCGCTCATGACGGTGCACGATGTGGACACCGTCGACCACCACCCTGCCCGTCCTGCGGTCAACCTGACGGACCCGACCGCGCTTGCCCTGCTGCCGGGCCTTGTCGCGCTCGGCATCGCCGGGCGCAGTGACTCTGCCGCCATCCCGGCCGGTGATCACCTGGACCAGATCCTTGCTGCGGATCATGGTCTTGATCGGCTCTGCCACGGAGAACTTGCGTCCCATCCTAGATGACCTCCGCCGCGAGCGAAATGATCTTCATGAAGTTCTTGGAGCGCAGCTCGCGCGGCACAGGCCCGAAGATGCGCGTGCCGCGGGGGTTGAGCTGAGGGTCGATCAGCACGATCGCGTTCGAGTCGAAGCGCACCAGGGAGCCGTCCTCGCGACGGATCGGCCTCACCGTGCGAACGATCACCCCGCGGCAGACCTCGCCCTTCTTCACGTCGCCGTGGGGAATGGCCTTCTTAATGGCCACCACGATCACGTCACCAACCCCGGCGTACCGGCGCTTGGTGCCGCCCAGCACCTTGATGCACTGGGCCAGACGCGCGCCGGTGTTGTCGGCGACGTCCAGGAAAGTTTCTTCCATTATCATGGCTTAGCTTCGACCTTGCTGGCCTCGACCGCGCCGGAAGCCCGGGCCACCACCCGAACCAGCCGCCAGCGCTTCTTCTTCGACAACGGCCGCGTCTCGACGATCTCCACGGTGTCGCCGATGTGCGCCTCGCCCTTCTCGTCGTGGGCGAAGTATGAAGTCGTCTGCCGCACGAACTTCTGGTACCGGGGGTGCCGGGTAAGCCGGTCGGCCTGGACGACGATGGTCTTCTGCATCCGGTCGGAGGTGACGATCCCGGTCACCGTGCCGCGGCTGCCGCGCTCCGGAGAACTCATGACTTGGCTCCAGTCTTGGCCTTCTGCTCGGGAGCGGCGAGCTGGCGCTCACGCAGGATGGTCTGGATCCTGGCGATGTCGCGCTTCAGGCTGCGGACCTCGTGGGGCTTGGCCCCTTCGCCGCTCACCCGCTGCATCTTCATCTGGAAGAACAGACGCTTCTTGGCCTCGTTGAGGTTGTCGGCGAGCTCCTCGCTCGACTTGTCGCGCATTTCTCTGGCTTTCACGCCAGCGCCCCTCTCTTCACCATCTTGACCTTCACCGGCAGCTTGGAGGCCTGCAGGCGGAAGGCCTCGCGGGCCACGCTCTCCTCGACGCCGGCGATCTCGAAAACCACCTGCCCGGGCTTGACCGGGCATCCCCAGAAGGCCACGTCGCCCTTGCCCTTGCCCATGCGCGTCTCGGCAGGCTTGGCGGTATAGGACTTGTACGGGAAGACCCGGATCCAGTACTTGCCGGCCGTGCCCAGGTGGCGGGACAGGGCCACGCGGGAGGCCTCGATCTGGCTTCCCCGGATCACCCCGCGCTCAAGCACCTTCAGGCCGTAGTCGCCGAAGGAGACCTCGTTGCCGCGCTGGGCCAGCCCGCGGCAGCGGCCGCGGTGATTCTTGCGGAACTTAACGCGCTTGGGCATCAGCGCCATGGTTAGTCCTCTCGCGCGGAATCGCGCCGCGGTAGATCCAGGTCTTGATGCCGATGTTCCCGTACACGGTGGGAGCCTCGGCGAATCCGTAGTCGATGTCGGCGGTCAGGGTGCCCAGGGGCAGCTTGCCGTAAGCCGCGCTGTACACCCGGGCCAGTTCCGAGCCGCCCAGGCGGCCGGAGCACTGGATGCGGATGCCCTGCACGCCGGCGGCCAGCGAAGTCTCGATGGCCCGCTTGACCGCGCGGCGGAAGTTGGAGCGCCTGGCGATCTGCTCGGCAATCCCGATGGCCACCAGCTGAGCCTGCTGCTCCGGCTGGGTGATTTCCTTGATGTTGACGGTCACCTTCTTCGGGGCGGCCAGCCTCTCGACCTGGGCGCGGAGTTCATCGATCGCCGAGCCCTTGCGGCCGATCACCACGCCCGGCCGCGCCGTGTGGATAACGATGCGCACTTCGCTCTTGGTGCGCTCGATCTCCACGTCGGCCACGCCGGCGTTGGCGGCGGCGGTGTTGCCGATGGCCCCAAGCAGTTTCTGGATCAGCTTGCGGATCTTCTGATCCTCGACAAGGTACTTGCCGTATTCCTGCTTGTTGGCATACCAGCGGCTGCGCCAGTCGCGGGTAATGCCGACCCGGAAGCCGTAGGGATGGCACTTCTGGCCCAAGTTCTACTCCTTCGCCTTCTTGGCGCCGCTACGGCCGGCAGCCTTGCGGGGCTTCTTCTCGGATTCCCGCTCCGGCTCGACCACGGCGAGCTCCACGCTGATGTGGCTGGTGCGCTTGCGAATCGGCCTGACGCGCCCGTGGGCGGCGAACTTCCAGCGCCCCGGCCTGGCCGGCCCCTCATCGATCCAGCAGCGCCAGACCACCAGGTCGTCGACGTCGACGCGCCCGGTGTTTTCGGCGTTGGCTATCGCCGACTGCAGCACCCGGTCGATGTAGTAAGCTGCGCGCTTGGGGGTATAGCGCAGGATATCCCGAGCCTCGGCGACGCGCCGGCCACGGATGAGGTCGATCACCGGCCTGGACTTCTTCACGCTGGTGCTGGCCCGCATGTGGCTGGCCCGGAAGACCGTCTCGGGGGCCCCGATCCCACTCACTGTCTTAGCGCTCACTCTTTGCCGCCTTCTTCGGCCTTCTTCTCCTCGGCCGACTTGACCCCGCTGTGCCCGCGGAAAATGCGGGTCGGGGAGAACTCGCCGAGCTTGTGGCCGACCATCTCTTCAGTGATGAACACCTTGTTGAACCGGTTGCCGTTGTGCACCAGGAAGCTGTGGCCCACGAACTCCGGAACCACCGTGCAGGCCCGGCGCCAGGTCTTGATGGGGTCGCGTCCGCCGGAGCTCTTCTGGGCGAGCACCTTGCGGAGCAACTTGGCGTCGATGAACGGGCCCTTCTTAAGCGATCGGCTCATGAGCTAATTCCCCGCCTGCAATCAGGCTTCAACGAGCTTCTTGCGCTTGCGCAGAATGTCGACGTTGCTGTACTTCTTGCGCTTGCGCGTCCGCCCGCCCTTGGAGAGCAGGCCGGTCCGCGAGCACGGAGGCCTGCCGCCGTGCCGCCGGCTGGCGCCGCCGCCCATGGGGTGATCAACGGGATTCTTGGCAACGCCGCGGACGTGGGGCCGGATGCCCCGCCAGGCGGACCGGCCGGCCTTGCCGAGCACCTCGTTCTGGTGGTCGAGGTTGCCGACCTGCCCGACGGTGGCCCGGCACTCGATGCTCACCTGCCGGACTTCGCCGCTGGGCATCTCGATGTGAGCGTGAGGGCCTTCCTTGGCCAGCAGCCGGGCGATGATCCCCGCCGACCTGGCAATCTGCCCTCCCCTGCCCTGCTTGATCTCGATGTTGTGGATGATGGTGCCCAGAGGGATGTTCTTGAGCGGCAGGCAGTTCCCGGTCTCGGGCTCGGCCGTCGGACCGCTCATGATCTTGGCGCCGACCTCGAGGGTGTCCGGACAGAGGATGTAGCGCTTCTCGCCATCGGCGTAGTGCAGGAGCGCGATGCGCGCCGAGCGGTTGGGATCGTACTCGATCGCCGCCACCCTGGCCGGGATGCCGTCCTTCTGGCGCCGGAAGTCGATGATCCGGTAGCGCCGGCGATGGCCGCCGCCGTTGTTGATGTTGGTCTCGTGACCGTAGTTGTCACGGCCGCCCGACTTGCGCACGGCCTCGGTCAGCCGCCGCTCGGGGCGGTCCTTGGTGATCTCCGAGAAATCGAAAGCCAGCCGCTGGCGGCTGCCCGGAGTCATCGGTCGGTACTGCTTCAGTCCCACGTTAGAACCCCTCTATGGCCTTGGACTGCGGAGTGAGCCGGACCATGGCCTTCTTCCACTGGCGGGTCAGCCCCACCTGGTACCGGACCCGGCGGTGCTTGGCCCGCACCTTCATGGTGTGCACGGCCATGACCTTGACGTCGAAGAGCTTCTCGACCGCCTCGCGGATCTCGTGCTTGTTGGCCTTGGGGTGGACCTCGAAGGTGTACCAGCGGTTGACTTCGCCCTCTTTCCCGCTGGCCTTCCACGCCGTGCCGTGGGCATGAGCGTAGCTCTTCTCGGTGACCACCGGCCGCACAATGATCATGTAAGGATCGTTCATTTCCGCACCGCCTCGGGGAGGCTCTGCAGCGCATCCCGGGTGAAGATCAGCTGCCCACTGCGCAGGACTTCGTAGGCATTGAGGTCGCTGACCGGGCTCAGCGAGGCCCGCTCGATGTTCCGGATGCTCTTCCAGACGTTGGCATTGTGGTTCTTGACCGCCACCAGGCACTTGCTGTTGACTCCGAGCTTCTCGAGCATGGCGGCGATTCGCTTGGTCTTGGGGGCGTCGAAATCCAGCTTGTCTATAACCTTGACTTCTTTATCGAGGAACTTGGCCAGCAGTGCGCTGCGCAGGGCTTCGCGGCGGGCCTTGACCGGCATGCTGTAGGAGAAGTCGCGCGGCTTGGGACCCCAGATGATGCCGCCCTTCCTCCACAGCGGGCTCCGCTTGGCGCCGGCTCGCGCCCGGCCAGTGCCCTTCTGCCTCCAGGGCTTCTTGCCGGATCCGGCCCGCTCCGCGCGGGTCTTGGTCTTGACCGTGCCCGCCCTCTGGCGGGCCTCGAACATGACCACGGCCTGGTGAAGCAGCCGGCGCTTGACCTTGTCTCCAAGCACGGCAGGATCGAATTCGACCTTGCCGGTCACCTCGCCAGCTTCGTTGTAGACGGGCAGCTCCATCTGTGTCCACCACCTAAAAAAAAGATCGCGATCGCCCGGGCACCGTTCGCCGGTGCAGCCGGCCGATCGAAGTGTGGTCATCGGAGTCGGTTCTGCCGCCGGGCTGCCTTGGCCGCAATCCGGCAATTCACAGTAGCAGAAGGCTCTTGCTGATGACGACGGACGACATATTAAGCATGCTGCCGGAATTTGTCAAGCCCGGTTTCGAATATTTCCGCATTTTCCTTGGCGCCCGGCCGCGGCCCGGCCGGCCGAACGCGGCCGCAGCCCTGGCGTCACCTGGCCCCGTTCTTCGTGGCCTCGAAGATGCGCTCGTTGATCAGTGCCTGCTGGCCGGGGGGAGGATTGCAGGTCCAGTGGTCCTTGTACTTGTCGCGGACTTCCTTGAAGGCATCGCCGGCCTCCTGCCAGCGCTTCAGTTCCCGACAACACTCCCCGATCCGCCAGGCGGCCTCTCCGTTGCCCGGGGCCCAGTGCTTGGGGTACTTCTCGCGCAGCTCCCGGTAGTAGGTCAGGGCGTCGGCCGGGCGCCCCAGCCGTCCCGACCAGTCGCCGAGGCGCCAGCACGCCTCGCCGCCGCTGGTCAGCCCGCTCTTCGGGAACTTCGCCCGGAACTGCTCGGCCAGCCGCATGGCCTCGTCGTTGATCCCGAACGTCATCATCAGTTCCATCAGGCGCCAGTCGGCCTCGCCGGAGACCGCCACCCGCTGGTCCTTGGGATACAGATCGATGAACTTGATCAGCTCGACGAACTCGTCGAGCCGCATCGGGTACGCCTCGCGATAGAGAAGCAGCAGCTTCCAGCGGTTTTCCGCATCCTTGTCCGAGACCCCGGCCTTCCCGACGGCCGCCTTGAGGTCCTTGCCGGACTCCTCGCTGAGCGGGAACTCCTTGGCCCAGGTCTTGAGGCGGTCGACGTGGTGCATGACCCCCGGATTCGGAGCCCGCGTCGTGGACTCCTCGAGCATCTGCGCGGCCAGTTCCTTCTGCCCCTTCATCGTGTAGAGGCGGCAGAGCCGCTGGTGGACGTATCCGGCGCGCACCTGCCAGTCATTGGGCAGCTTCTGGACCGCGGAGTTCCAGTTGGCCATCGCCGCATCGAAGTTCTGGATGTCGAAATAGAGGTCGCCCAGGCCGATCATGTCTCCCCGCCGGTCCTTGAAGCGGCGGTTGGCCTCGGCCTCCAGCCTGGCCTTCATGTTGCGGAGGTACTCGCTCTCGGCCCCCGGCGCCGTCGGCGTCGTCTCGGCCGGGGCCTTCTGCGAGCGGGCCGTGGCCTCCTGCAGCATCTCGGAGATGGTCGGCTCGCCGGCCCCGGCGAATCCGCTCAGGCCCAGCAGAGCCGCGGCCAGCGCCGCCGAAAACGCACGATCCAAGCGCATCGTCCAGCCTCCCCTCCCCCGCCCCGCCTACTCCCCCAGGTTGGCCTTGACCACGTCGGTATCGGCGAAGTCCTTCTGCAGCTTCTCGAGTTCGGCCCGCAGCGCGACCCAGCGCGGGTCGCCATCGGGCACCTTGGCATCCTTGTACTGCCTGAAGCGCTCGCGGCAGTCCCTGAGCCGGTCGCCGGCCTGCTGTTCGCGCACGGTCTTCTGCGTCGTCCGGGCCATGGCCAGGTAGTACTCGGCATCCGCGCGCAGGGCGGCCTGGCGGGCGGCCGTCTCCAGGGGGGCCACGGCGTCGCCCGGCCGGTTGGA
>Ga0302238_1000506_pt1 | contig 39275 bp, 32 predicted proteins | sample AAG_UR_Asn_MG_FD_193527 | JGI IMG/M metagenome (GOLD analysis project Ga0302238, IMG submission 193527) | Enriched activated sludge microbial communities from anaerobic digester in WTTP, New Holstein, Wisconsin, United States - AAG_UR_Asn | ecosystem: Engineered > Bioreactor > Anaerobic >... | reverse complement strand
CCAATCTCCTCACGGAAGACTCGCTCGCCCTTGGCAGTCTCTGCGGCGGCGGCCACCACACGTTCAAGCCATGCGGGCGGCGGGGGGAATCGGAGATCCTCCTGCAGCAGCGAGCCGGGGATGTAGAGGTCCCACAAGAGCCTGCCGGCGGCCAAATTGACGTTTCGGATGCGTCCGTTGGTACCCAGCAGCACCACGGGGTAGGGCTGGCCTTCGAAGGCAGTGACATAGACGTTCTTCTGCTCCAGCAGACTGAGCATCTGACGATTGGTCTCCCGGGCTTTCTCGGACTCGGAAGCTCCGGTCCAGGCAGCAACTGCAGAGAGCAAAGAGCTCTGGAAGAAGCGCTCCACACACTCCACAAGGAACCGTTCGTCCTCCTGGGAGAAGCCAGCCTCTGTTACCAGGGCCTTGTATGCCCTGCCGAAGATCTGAAGCACTCCTACGAAGTCCTGCAACGGGATTCCACGGGCTTGATGCTTGCGGGCCTCAGCGACCATAAACTCCTCGGTACGAGGATCCATGGGGCCGCTGGTCGAAGCAGGTCCCTTGTCTGCTGAGTGCGCATGAAGATAAGAAACCAGCGCCCGGGAGGTCGTCTCGACAGACTTGCGCCAGGCGGCCTCCAGGGGGGTGACGGAGTCGAAGAAGCCCGTTCCTGAGCTGAACTCCACCAGGCGTTGCAGCAACCAGTCTTCCCTGGACTCGATAAGTGCTACTAGCTTGTGGATTGAATGCAAGGGCCGCTCCGAATCTTCGCAGTATCATCGCAAGGCCATCCGGCCCGCTCTGTACCTGTCAGAGGGCCTACTCTATCCTCCACTCATACCAGAGTCAACGATCATAAGAGCTCACAACTGACACGTTCCCACATGAACATCGCGGGTCGGCTCCGGCACCGAGTGCCACGGGCTGGACCTCGGTGAATTACTGCTGGGGGACAGTGAGCCAGAAGTCCTCAAGTTGCGTATCCCCGGCCCCGACGGTTACCCCCCGGAAGCCCACGCTGGCGGGGTCAAGCTCAGGGTTGTTGGTCATGCCGTCGCTGCTGTTCTTATCCAGGTATGCGAGCAGGTAGTGGGTGCCGGGAGTAACATTATCGATGAGATAGAATTGCGGAAAGAGAGGCTTGGGGAAGCTTTTCATCAGGGTCGGAGGCCCACTGGGAGGGGAGGTTGAGAAGCCCAGCACGATGAGTTTTCCATCGGCATTGCCATCCCAGGCAACGGTTCCGTAGATGGCGCCAAAGCCCTGCTTCGGGGTTACGGTGACGTCGCCCGGGGTCAGCACCTCGGAGTGCGTGTCGGACAGCTCGGTGTCGTCTTCGGTTATGTCTGCAGGGGATTCGACCTCTTCGACCGTGTCTCCCGGGGCCGATGGGTCAACCAGAGCGACGTCGGTCTTGAGAGGGGTGCCCTGGACAACCGTCAGGGGGCCAATCTGGCTGGCGGCAGGGTCTTTCGCAAGGTTGGGGCCGTGGGATGTGTCTGTTACATCGATGTCACCATAAACCTCCATGTAATATTCTCCAGAAGGCAGCCCTGTAATCTCGTAGGTCACCGGGAACTCAAAGGAGCCACTCTCGCCGGCCTCCATGACGAGGGTCGCTGCGGGTGGGGAGGCGGTGGGGGGGTAGTCCTGCGCCTTGAAGACAGCGAACCCCAGCTTCTTCACTCCAAGGGTCCCGTCATAACTTACTGTGCCATACAGGCTGACCTCACTGCTCTTGGGGCCTTTATTAATCGAGTCATCGCAAGCATACAGAGAACCCAATGCTACGATGATAACTAATGCGAGTCTTGACATATATCTCTCCATACTCTTAGGAAATACCTAGAAAAACTGTCTCACTTCGAAGAAGAACCGGCCCTGCTCTTCGAGGCGACCGAAGGTTGTCTCTTCTGCTCCTCTAAATAGCACTGTGCCAATATATACTTTCATTGCATCATATGGTTCCCAGGCCCCGAACATGAGGAGCATCATATCGTTAGTGGCCGAATCAGGGAAAGTCATCATATGAAGAAGATGAATAGCCAATGAGTCTGCAACTTTCCACTGAACTTTGTAGTTAAATCCATACTGGTTAGGTCCTGGCACGTAGGGGTCGGGCTCACCCATGGCCTGTCGGCCGTCGTATTCTTGTTGTCTATCGTAGTTGAGCAGGTGGGTGTGGGAGAACTGGCCTTGGAGGGTGAGTTTGCTATGTGGTTCGACCTCAAAACCGGCGACGGTCTTGACCTGGCTGTTCTTGCGGAACAGGTCGTTACCTTCCCAGTCTTCGCCCAGAAAGAGTCCTGACTCCAGCAGCAGCAGCAGGGGTCCCACTGCCCATTCACCATCGATTCCGACGGTTGTGAGGCGTGCGTACTCGGGGGTGAACTCGATGGCGGTGGGCAACCAGGCTCCCTCCTCCATAATGGCCGTTGTGCGAATGGAGAAGGCGCGGTCGAACCCTGAGAATGCCGATAGCGATACTTCGGACTGCGTCCCCAGGGGCACGGTGAGTCTGGCGCCGAACTCTGCGTTCTCCCATGACCTTTCGGGGAGGTCGGCCTCGTTCTGGATGGCGTCCACGGGGCCGACTTTGTCAGGAATCTCCAGAGGGATGCGGTTGGGCACGAAGTAGGGCAGGAGCACGGTTTCCAGTGAGACGGGGCCAAGCACGAAAGTGGCCTGTATGGCATCTACAGCGGTGCGATAGTTCTCTTTGTCTGCGGACATGTTGGTGAAGTCCCAGCCCGAGACGACATCCATGGCTCCACCCCACTCAAAGCGGCCCCAGAAGATATACTGGCGACCCAGCTTGAGGTCCAGGAAGGGCAGGGCACGCTTCACCGAGAGGAAGCCCTCTTTGAAGTAAACGGCAACCCCGTCATCGACGGAAGAGTCTGGTTGTCGGGAAGCCCTGGCCACGTCGTATTCAGTGTTGAAGGTGACATCAGCGTGGTCGGAATCAGAGAACTCCTTGAAGGCCCTTAGCTGGAGCCTGACGCCACCTCTGTCCGTGGCGAACCAGGGTTTCTTCCCCCGCTGCGGCATCCCTTCATGGGCCAGGAAACCTGCTTCGTACATGGCTCTGGTTGCGTCCATGTAGTTGAACAGCATCAGATAGCCGCTGAGCCACTGCTCATCGGCGCCGCCAGAGCCTTTTGCCGCTTGCGGACCAGCCCAATTATCCCATCCGCTTGGGTCCTGCTGGTCCAGGGAGGCCTGGGCTTCTTGGGCCAGGGCAGGGCCGGGCGGGGAGGAGATGGCCAGAGCAGCGACGAGCGCCAGCATCGGAGCCACGGTGACGGCCGGTTTCTCATGGGGCCGGCACATGCCACGGAATCTGCAAAAATGGGTTTTCACTGACTTCACCTATGATGCAACCTATGTCACAGTGTCTTCAGGTAGCGAACAGAAAAAAGATCATCGGGGAATTTCACATCAAGCGTGTATTCGTTCACCTCCAGGCGGGCTGATGCACCCTCTAGGAGATCCTCGGTGAGGAATACTGACGGCACCCAGACCTTGCCAATGCGCAAGGACTCTTCAACCCGCTGCTTCCTGACTACTTTTCCGCTTCCGTCCAGGAAGTGAGTCTGCACGATGAGCGTTTTGGCCGGCTCTATCCAGTGAATGACTCGTTTATAACCCGCCAGGGCCTCGGCCTTGGTGGAGCGGGCCTTGCCTTCAATTCTGAGGAGCGTTTTGTCGCCCTTCTTTTCTTCTACCGCGGGAGAGTAGTCCCAGAGCTCGTTTCTTGGCTTCAGAAAATACAATGACAAGAAATCTCTTAGCATGAAATTCTCGCTCAAATTGGGAACCCTCTTGACTCTTCTCAGAGTACGAACGTACATATAATACTCATCATCGAAGTTGTTCTTGGTAAGTGCAAGAAAACCGGTGCCTTTCATATTAGACGGAGCCCTGAATACCATCAACAGGTTCTGTCCACCGCTACTCTCTTCAACGTGCACCTGAATCCGCTTGCTGAGGGCCTCTGCTCCCGAGCGCTGCACTATGAGCGTCACCTTTGCCTCCAGGGTTCGGTAGGAGAGCTGTGCTGCCACGTCATCCATGGTGATGGCCCCGGCCGGCTTAGGGGCGAGGCTGACCAGCAGTGCGAAGAGCGAAACGAGTAGGGTGCGAGAACGCATGGGACCTCCAGCAGCGGTGGACGACTGCAGGTTCGTCGCCCGGAGAGGCAGCACCAGACGGGCTGGAAGCTAGCCTCGGGAGATGTGCCCTGAGAGTTCCTGCGGGGCTCCCAGAGGGTCTGCATCGGCAGGCGGGGGTTCGGCGCAGCCCCGCCTTGGGCCTTCGGATTGCCTGCTATTCTACGAAGAGCAGGGCGCTAACCAGATAGTCATCGATGAGCATTGCGCCAAGGGCCATCACTGCGGCACCGACACCGGCCGCAAGCCACCGATGTGGCCACTGCCGTTCTGCGACCAGGAGGGTAGCGGCCCCCCAAAGCAGCCCAGATGATACCCAGCCAAGGGGCAGGGCAAAGTCAACCTCCTTCATAACGGCCAGGGCACCGGCTCCAACAGCCGCAAGGGCTGTGAGCAAGAACGTGGCCAGTGGAACCAGCCCATGCAGGATGCGCATTCTGCCTGATGCCTTGGTAGGCAGCATGAGCAGCAGGGCCGCTCCGGGCAGGGCCAGCAACGCTGCCTGAAGCAGCGCCGGGGCCAGCACGAAATCTCTAATCATTTGCAGGACCTGGTTGCTCAAGAGAAGACCTCGCTAATCGTGTTGTCGACCCACTCACCCCTTCAAGACGCAGATGGGTCTCAGTCTGGCCACAGGCAGCGCCAACCCGGCACGCTCAACGGTTTTGGCCACCTCTGATGCATCCTTTCTTCGGGTGTGATTGCACAGTTCCTATGAGCAGTTGGCTCACGGCGCTGACGCAGCAGGCCAGCAGTCCTTGGGCATCGGGCGACTCGATTTCCAGGGCGATGTCGGCAGTGTGTGGGACCTGACGGTACGCCATCAGCTCTTCTGAACCCCCAGCACCTCGAACCCACGGGACTGCAGGCCCTTAACGGCGCGCAGCAGTCGGGTCTGTGGCTTGTCTACCGAGGCAGCTATGCGGCTCAACTTGGGGAATTCGCCTCGGTCGAGGAAGATGGCTCCGCAGCCCTGGCAGACATCCACCAGCAGGTCGGTGCCGACGGCATATTGCATCTCAACGAAGGTTCCACCGCACTTAGGGCAGGGCATTTCTTCGCCACCTTGTGCTCTCATGGCACCTTGGAATCCCGGGATGTCCTCGGCGAGTTGGAAGGCTTCTGCAACTTCACCTTTGTCGAACATGATGCCGCTGCAGCCGTGGCAGAACTCTACTTCAACGCCGTCGGACATGGCCAGCGGGTTCATCTCGTCTTTGCACTTGGGGCATATCATAACATCCTCCTAGCTACATGTTCCAGGTTCGCTTTGGCCTGGATGTCCTCGGGGTCTGTATCAACGGCACTCTGGTAGCACCGCTGGGCGGCACCAAAGTTGCCCTGGGCCTCATAGACCACGCCCAGGTTATACCAAGCGCCTTGGGGCGGCGTTTCCTGCACGGCCTCTTCCAGCAACTCTGCGGCTCTGGCGCATCCGCGTTCGTACTCAGCTCGGGCCAGGTTGGTGGCAGCGGTGGCTTTGAATTCGGAGCGTTCATAGGCTTCCGTGAGCGTTGCCAGCGCCAGGTCGTACTCTCTTGCCCCCAATTGGGCCAGGCCCAACAGAGAGAGCAACTCGGCTGTGGGGCCCCAGCCAGCGATAATGGTGTTCAGCCGCTGGATGCATGAGTCGAAGCCGCCCACTCTGTAGTAGGCAAGAGCCTCGTCGAAGGTCAACCGGTAGCGGTCCAGCTCCTCTTTTCGCCTTGCGCTTTCGCTGGCTCGCTCCTGGGCAAGCCTTTGGGCATCCAGGGCCTGGGCCTCCTGGTCGGGCGCCGCTTTGGTCTCTGCCTTCGTGGCCCTTATCTGTTCCAGTGCGACTCTAGCTGCGGCCTCCTGCGGCTCCAGCCCCTGACTTAGTTCGAGGAAGCGTCGGTACTCCACTTCGGCGCCCTGGAGGTCTCCCACCTTGACCATGGCGGAGGCCAGGGCGAAGTGCTCCATGGCTCTGTCGACGCCCGTGGAGGCAGCGAAACGAAACATAGCCAGCGCCTCAAGGAGCCTGCCCTCACGAAAGAGTTTGACTCCCTGCTGGTAGGCCTGCACGTCGGCTTCCTGAGTGGCCATCAATGCACCTCCGATGCACCCGAACCGTGGTCAAAGCAGCTAGGCGCCCTGCTGGGGTTGGGCGCGGGAACCATGTTGAGGATAGTAGACGTGGCCATGGCCCACGTCAACGAAACTTGGAGGGAACTCAGGGGGTCCACAAAGAGGCTTCCGAAAGGCGCGGCTACCTGTTATCGTTCCCGCCATGAAAGATCGGCACGAATCATCAAAGAAGAATGTACTCAAGAGCGAACCCAGCCGCTTTCTGGTTTGGGGTCTGGACAACCCAGTGATTCAGTGGGCCTTCTGGGTGCTCTTCCTGGTGGCCATTATTCGGCTCTCCTATGTGGGCAGCCGCGGAGCGCCGGTACCCGAGCCGGGCACGGTGGCGGTGTCATACTTTGTGGCTCCCAGGGCCGTGGTTTGCAACAAGCCGAACCCCTCTTACGACGCCTTGGTCGAGCGGGCGGTGGCGCAGGTGAGGCCTCTGTACGTTCATCGGAAGGATTGGCACGCCGAGCGGGTCACGCACCTCAGGACGAGCAGGCAGCAGGTGGAGTCGGACGTGGAGACGATCCGGGCGCTGAGGGCGAGGCTGGAGAACGTCGGGGCTCCGGAGCAACGCCGCGATGGGGTTCGGCACAGCCCGTTCTACGATGGGGTCCGGCCGGAAGAGCCAGCGGTGGAGCGTCGCCCCGTTGACAAGGAGGCCATAGAGAAGCAGTTGCAGACCACCAGTGAGAATGTGGCCAGGCTCCTTGTGGGCATAGCGCCGGGGTTGGCGGGTGCCGAGCCGTTGAATCTCCTGCGGACTTTCGAGGCTGATCCCAACAGCATCGCCGCTGCCTTCAGCGCCATCGAGCATTCGTTGGGGCAAATCGCAGACTGGCTTGTGGTGGAGACTTCGAATATCGAGTTCCAGCAAGACCGTGGTCGGGGGATAGCCCTTGCCGACGCTCCCACTACGCTTGTGCCCGTGGATGCGCTGAGGACGGTGGCTGAGACTATCGACCTGGTGCAGCGAGTAATAGTACCCCAGACGGTTGAGGGCAGGTTCCCCTCGCTGCGTGGGCACCGCACGATGATCGCCTTTGTGGCCAGGGTGGTTTCGGCCAGCGTCAGGCCTACGATGTTCCGTGATGACAGGGCGACCCAGGCAGCGGTGGAGAAGGCCACGGGCCGGATCTCGAAGACCATGCCAGTGGAGTTCTCCGCCGGCCAGTCCATATTGTCGGTGGGGGAGACTGTGGAGGAGTGGCACAGCGCCTGCTTGGCCACGATGCAGAAGGGGCGGCCCGGAGGCGGTGACCAGACGGCCTTGTGGGGCATCTCTTTGCAGGCGTGGGCCCTTCTCACGGGGTTGGCGCTCCTGGTGCTGCTTTCGGCGCTGTCGCTAAGGAATTTTGCGGTGAAGGTCTTCCCGGACCGGCACATGGAACCGAAAGATGCCCTGGCCATCGGGGTTCTGCTGATGATTCATGTGGGGTTGGTGCGGCTTTGTCTCTCCTTGGCGGACCTGCTCTCGGTGACCTACCCGAACCTCTCTGCCGGGGTGATTCTTGCGGCGTCGCCGGTGGGTCTGGCGGCTGCGCTGCTGCAGATGCTTCTGGGTGCCAGGGTAGCCTTGTTATGCCTGCTCTTCCTGGTACCACCTACGGCGCTGGTGGCTCGCCAGGCGGGTGTGGAGCTGTTTGGGGGCGAGTTCCCGCTCTATTATGCGCTGTATACACTGGTCTGTGGGCTGGCGGGCATCTGGGTGAGCCGAAGGGTTGCTTTCCGACGTGCCCTGCTTGTGGCGGGGATATCGGTGGGGGCGGCGGGGGCGGCGTGGTGGGTGTTGGCTTGGCTCCTTGAGTCCGGCGTGCCACCGGGCGAGGCCGTGATGCATTTGGCCATGGCCTCAATGGCTTCCGGGGCGGTAACGTATATTTTGCTTATCTCACTAACACCCATATTCGAGTATCTTGGTGATTATACTACAGCATCAAGGTTGATTGAGCTAGCCAGCACGGATCATCCGGCACTGAAGGAACTGTCGAGGCGGGCGCCGGGTACTTACCAGCACTCCATGTTTATTGCGACGCTTGTGGAGGATGCTGCCGGGGCCATAGGGGCCAATGCGTTGCTGTCGAGGGTTGGCGCGTATTACCACGATTTAGGTAAGTTGGCAGCAATAGAAGAGCGTGGGGAAAAGGAAAAGCGTGGTATGGATTCGGCGCTATATTTTGCAGAGAATCAAAACAGCACGAATAACCCTCACGACCGTATCGATCCAAGAACCAGCGCATCTATCCTTCGCAGGCATGTATCGCAGAGTATTCAAATAATAAGAAGATACAGATTAGGTAAACGTGTGGTTGATATTGCAGCACAGCACCACGGAACATGTCTTATGGATCATTTCTATGCAAAGGCTATGTTGGCAGCACAGAAAGTGGGGAAGAGTGTGGATGATGCTGACTTCCGGTATCCTGGGCCCAAGCCTCAGAGTAAGGAGGCGGCCCTGGTGATGATCGCCGACTCGGTTGAGGCTGCGGTGCGTTCCATGCCTGAGCATGATGAGGAGGCCATTGCGGCCAAGGTTCGGGGCCTGATCGGGAAGCGTGTAGACGATGGACAACTTGATGAGAGCGGGTTGACCTTGGGGGATCTGAAGGTAGTGGAGCGGAGCTTTGTCAAGACGCTGAGCAGCATGTATCACGCCAGGCCGCGGTACCTGGAGCTGAAGCAGGAGTCATCAACAACCATAAGGATTCAGAAGAAGGAGTTGGAGACTCCGGATGAGGAGGAGACCACCGATCTTCGACGTCTGGAGGTTGGAGAGGCCGCACCAGTCTCTTCGGATGCCCAGCGGCAGGTCGTGGCCGATCCTGGGGTCGGGCCCAGGGTGGGGGCCAATGCTGAGATGCTGGATGCAGGGTCTGGGTCTGAGAAGGGAGATGCGAGTGTTCCTTCTGCGGGGTCTGGCGACTCAACCCAGGAAGGGCAACCAGGAGCGGTCCAGCTGCCTGCCGACGTAATCGATCTGCCCCCGCAGGAGGATGATAATAATGAAACGAGTAAAAAATAGCATATTTATATCTGATTCTCTTCGAACCTTGTTCGTTGATAGCGGGTCTATGTGCCGTGCCTTTGATGCTGTTCTGCGTGAGATGGGTGTCTCAGGGCGCCAGCTTTCGGTGACGCTGGTGGGGGATCATGCCATGAGAGGTTTGAACAGGGAGTACCGGGGGGTAGATGCCACGACGGACGTTCTCTCGTTTTCGATGGCGGATGGGGAGCATGTGGAGGGGGAGATGCTGGGGGACATAGTCATCAGTTTGCCTGCCATCGTTAGGCAATCGACCCGTCCGCACCTGGACGGCCGGCCGACCACAGGAACCACACAGCGGGAGTTGGCGCTGATGTCGATACATGGGGTGTTGCACCTGCTTGGATTCGATCACGAGAGGGGAGAGCGGGAGTCTGCGTCTATGATCGAGAAGGAGCGGGAGCTATTTGAGGCAACCTGGAGGGTTTTCCCGGCGATCAGGCAGCGGTGATGATGTGGGGGCCGGGCTGATTTTGCAGGTCCTGCATATTCGTTTGCCAAGCCAACGCTGGCAGAGCTTTGTACGTTGGCATTTATGACGCTCCGTGTCGCGGCGCGGCATTTCTGTTGACACCGGGGCGCCGTGTGCGCTATCTACTTTGTGGTAGCGCTTCGTCAACCTGCGGGGGGACTGCACATGAATAAGGGTGACTTCCTGAATTTGGGTAAGCTCGTGCTGGAAAATGGCGTCGATTTGGCAATACTTGCTGCCAAAAGAGGCGAAGATGCCTTGAGAAAGGCATGTGAGACATACAATGGCGTAGCTCAGATGGCGCCGGTGAAACTGCCGATGATTCCTGACAAGTGGTTCAAGGGTGAAGTCGTTCAGGCAGCGAGCATCCCTGTTGAGGTGACTCGACCCGTGGATCCGAAGCCCGAGCCTAAACCGGAGCCGAAGCCAGAGCCGAAGCCAGAGCCTAAGCCTAAGCCTGAGCCGAAGCCTGAGCCGAAGCCTGAGCCGAAGCCTGAGCCGAAGCCTGAGCCTAAGCCAGAGCCTAAGCCTGAGCCTGAGCCTAAGCCGGAGCCTAAGCCCGAGCCTAAGCCTGAGCCGAAGCCTGAGCCTAAGCCGGAGCCTAAGCCCGAGCCTAAGCCTGAGCCGAAGCCCGAGCCTAAGCCCGAGCCTAAGCCCGAGCCTAAGCCAGAGCCTAAGCCAGAGCCTAAGCCCGAGCCTAAGCCCGAGCCTAAGCCTGAACCTAAGGCTAAGCCAGGCCCCAAGCCCAAGGCGAAGCCGGAACCCAAGCCGAAGCCTGAGCCTAAGCCCAGGGCGAAGCCGGAACCTAAGCCGGAACCGAAGCCGGAACCTAAGCCGAAACCCGAGCCGAAACCCGAGCCGAAGCCCGAACCGAAGCCCGAACCTAAGCCGGTGGCTAAGCCCGAGCCGAAGCCCGAACCGAAGCCGGAACCTAAGCCGGTGGCTAAGCCCGAGCCTGAGTCCAAGCCGAAGGCGAAGCCAGCGCCGAAGAAAGAGTCGGTTGGCAAGTCCAAACGTTCGGTAGAGTTGGCGGGCGAAGAGAAGCTGGACCCTGACATGCTGGGCTCGCCGCCACCTGCTTTGGCAGCGGAGGGACCCATAACGGCTCCCTTGAGCGCCGTGCAGTCGCAATCCAGTGAGGAGCCACCGCCTTTTCCCAACACGCGCAACAAGCTGATGAAGGCGAAGAAGGGTGAGTTGGATGCTTGGGCTCGTCTCAAGGGGCTCACGGTTACCGAGGAGGACACCAAGCTGGATCTGGTGGACAAGCTGGCCAAGCTGCTGGACGAGTAGTTGTTTCTGCCTTGATGTTTGATTTCTCTGTTGGTGTGCCCGGAGGTGGTTGATTGGACGGCGTTACTTTCGCTTTCCTGCTTACGCTGTTTGCCGGGCTTTCCACGGGTATCGGCAGTATTGTAGCTTTCACTGTAAGCCGCACCAATTACCGCTTCCTATCGGTTGCCACCGGTTTTTCTGCAGGGGTTATGCTCTATGTTTCGTTTGTTGAGATATTTGTAAAAGGCTCTGAATCTCTAATAGAGACCTATGGAGAGTATTGGGGGAGTTGGCTGAATGTGGCTTCGTTCTTTGGGGGGATGCTGGTAATCGGGGTGATAGACAATCTGATCCCCAATGCGGACAACCCTCACGAGGCGCAGCCGGCGGAGTTGATTGCGCCGCTGACCGTTCCTGGGGCTCCGATTCCACCGGAGGCGTCCCAGTCGAGCATTGCTTCCATGGGGGGTGCCGTGTCTGGAAGCGATGTGACTCCTGCGGCGAGGCGGAAGCTGATGAGGATGGGGCTGTTCACGGCGCTTGCTATTGGGATTCACAACTTCCCCGAGGGGTTGGCGACCTTTCTTGCGGCCCTGGAGGATGGCAATCTGGGTGTGGCTATAGCCGTTGCAGTGGCGCTTCACAACATCCCAGAGGGGGTAGCGGTGGCGGTTCCTGTCTTCTATGCTACGGGCAGCAGGACCAAGGCTTTCATCTATTCGTTCTCCAGTGGTCTGGCTGAGCCTGTGGGGGCTCTGCTTGCCTACGTGGCCTTGCTCTTTTTTGTTGGCGATGAGAGCGGTGCCATTCCCTCCCAGGTGATGGGGATTCTCTTTGGTGGGGTGGCGGGAATCATGGTCTACATCAGCGTTGATGAGTTGCTTCCCACAAGCAGGGCCTATGGAAAGGGTCACGACAGCCTTTTCGGCATGGTAGGGGGCATGGTGGTAATGGCTCTGAGCCTTCTGCTCATGAAATAGGCACGGCGGCATGGGCGAAAGGGGCTGAGTTGCTCGTTGACTAGCCTTCGTGCGGCTGGTATTGTTGCCGTCGCTGACGGCTGCATAAATGGCCGAACATCGGAGGTTCGGATGAAACGGGCGCTATCCGGCTTATTTCTTTTTGCTTTGATCTCTGCTTTTGTCATGGCTTGTGGTTCGGATCCGAAGCCCAAGGCCGACGTTCAGGAGGATACGACGCCTTCCGACGTGGCGGATGTGACGGGCGAGGTTGTAACAGACGTTCCGTTGAACGACGTGCCGGACGTGCCGGACGAGGTCGACCCGGGTGACAAGACGGAAGTGCCGGACAATCCGGACATTCCCGACGACGGTCCCGCTGATGTCCCGGACGAAGTTGAGCTGCCGGATTGCATTGGTGACTCCTGTGAGCCGGACTGCATCGGCGATTCGTGTGGGCAACCGACTTGCTCGCTCTCATGCCAGGATGACGGCGACTGCCTTGGCAAGATCCCCGGGGCTTCGCAGTGCAAGCCTGAGAGGTGCCTCTGGGATACCTTGTGCCAGGACTTCCAGTGCAGGGCCCAGCAGATTCCCGGGTGCTGTCTCACCGATGACGATTGCAAGGATTCGAACCCTTGTACCATCAACGAGAAGTGCCTTAGTGACAACACCTGTTCCTTTGATAACGATGATTCCAACCCAGAATGCTGTGTGAACAAGACTCTTCTTGCGTTGGACTTTGAGGATGGGGCGATGCCTCCAGCTTCGAAGCTGCAGGTGGTGGACTACAAGCCCTCGGATCTTGTGACCTGGAGCATCACCGATGCTGCCTGCGCCAGCAAGAAGGCACTCTACCTTGGTGATCCGAACTGCAGAACCTATTACAACGGCCAGTTGGATTCCGACTGCTTCCCGGTGGAAGAGATAGCCTGCACGGCGTTGACTCAGGAGGAGTTGTGTCCTCCTCCGTCGCAACTATGTGATGTTGGCGGAACGACGCCCAAGAACACTTGCGTTCCCAGTCCGGCCCCCAGTCAGGTTAAGCTTGATTTGGTAGCGCCGGAGCTCAATTTGCCGGCATCGGCCCTTGTGACGGTGACGTTCGACCTGTGGGTGGAGACTGAGCCCGAGCTTCAGGGCAGTCCGCTGAAGCCCGACCTGTTCCAGCTGTATGCCAAGGTGGCGGGCGGCCAGGAGGAGGTGCTGTTCACTACTGAGAAGAGCAAGGACACCGACGGCTTCTGCGTTACCTTCTCGGCTGACCTCAGCAAGTATGCTGGCCAGTCCATCGATTTGATCTGGCGCTTCGACACGCTCGATAGCACTAACAACTTCTTCCGTGGCATTTATATGGATAACGTTAGTGTTATGACGTACTGTAAGATTTGCGAATCCAATGCTGAGTGCTTCGATAGTGATCCTTGTACGGTAGACACTTGCAATTTCTTCTCTAACAAGCAGGGGGAGGGCTACTGCTCCAACGTCAAGCAGGATCCATTCTGCAAGCCTTGCGCTGGTGTTGCTGATTGTCAGAATGCCGGGCCGCATCCCGATGACGAGTTCTGTTGGCCTCCGATTTGTGAGAACAGCCTTTGCAGCTGGGATCCCAACCCCTCATGCTGCAGCGCCGTTGCGCAGTTGGATGACTACTATTTCGACGGGTTTGAGACGGGCATAGCCAATGGTTATCTGTTGTCGGAGGCTGCGGGGAACGTGGGCTGGCAGGTGGTTGATGCCAAGAGCTACACCGGCGCTGGGGATCCCACTGCAGACAACTACTCAATGTACTTTGGTAACCCTGCTGCTGAGAACTACGACTGTGGTACGCTGAAGTGTGCTGGCCAATTCACGACTCCATATATAGATCTCACGGAGGCAGACGAGAATGCCTATGTGAAACTGCAGTTTTACCTGAATCTCTCTACCGAGTTTGACGACTTTGAGCCCGAGGCGTATCCCGAGGACAACGCCCACACTTCCAGAATCGACGTGCTGTATGTCGAGGTGGTGACAACGGATGGCATGGTGGCCAAGGAGGTTTGGAACTCTGACGTTGTTCATGGGAGCACCAGGGGGAATTGGGAACCACAGTGGGCGGATCTTACGGACTTCCGTGGGCAGAAGGTTGCGCTTCGGTTCCGCTTCGACACGGGCGATGTGACTCCTCCGAACAACAATTACGGCGGGGCGTTTGTCGATGAGCTGAAGGTGCTGACGGTTTGTGAGCCGATTTGTAGCGGTCCCAAGGACTGTCCGGCCGCCACCGATTGCAGTTCGCCTGTCTGTTCCGAGGGCCGCTGTGGAACCGAGCTTATCGAGGATTGCTGCACGGCCACGGTGAACCCCACCTGTGACGATGGTGACCCTTGCACGGTGGATACGTGCAATGTGGGGGCCAAGATGTGCAGCCACAGTTTCTCTTCAGACCCCAACTGCTGCACTCCTTATCCGCAGTTGCTGCTTGACTCCTTCGTGGCTCTGACGGCGGATCAGTGGAGCCTTCCCAACGCCGGGGCCCTATGCGGCAACGGATTGTGCGGCACCGATGAGACCTGCCTCACATGTCCTCAGGACTGCAACCAGTGCATGGTCTCGTGGCGGGTGAGCGACAAGCGCTCTTCCTCGGCTCCATACGCTCTCTACTTCGGCAACCAGGCGGACTACACCTACATGAACGGTGCATTGGCGGCTGTTGGCTCCATAGTCTCCCCCGCTGTTGAGCTGCCTCCATACGGTGTGCCGGCTGTGTCGTTTAAGCTGTGGCTTGATACGGAGCATGTGGCGGTTGCCAGTACATTCGTAGAGCCAAACGAGTACGATACCCTCCACCTTTATGTTGAGAGCTCTGATGATGGTATGACTTGGACTGAGCCAGTTGAGATCTGGACATCCATGTCGTGGGATCTGAAGGGGAGCACATTTGATTTAATGGCCAATGCAGTGGTCTGGAAGGAGATCAAGGTTGGTATGTCGAAATTGAACTTGAACTCGAAGTTTGTGCGATTCAAGTTGCATTTCGATTCATTCGATCCTTCTTCTAATAACTATGAGGGCGCTTATATCGACGACTTCAAGGTGTATACCCTTTGTGATCAGCAGTATGAGTGTCTTTCTCCCGTCGAGTGCACCGAAGCGACTCCTTCGGTTCCTTCGTGCTCCATGGAGACCTGCGTTGCTGGGAAGTGTGGTTCGATGCCTAACACCATGAAGCCTGGCTGCTGCAATCAGACGGTTCTCAGCGGTGGCAGCTTTGACTTTGACGGTCCGTGCGGGCTTGAGTCATGGAAGGCCGAGCCGTCTGTGGACAGTGTGATGTGGCAGGCGTTCAATGGGCGGAACAAGACCTCGGGCGGCCAGTGCGCTCTCTACTTCGGCAATTCGCAGACCAAGACTTACGACAAGGGCGGTTCGATTGCTGCTGGCAAGGTGACGAGCCCGGCAGTGAACGTCACGGATCACAGCAAGATTCAGGTCTCGTTCTGGATGTATGTAGATGTGGTTGATCTATCGTACATGTTGGATGCCATTTCCTTGCAGGTGGATTATGTACCTGCGCCCGGCCAGCTTCCAATAAACACTCCTGTGACTATCTGGGCCAAGCCCTGCTCTACGGCGGAAGACAGCATGTGTTTGCAGAATCCGGTGCCGAGCCCCTGCAACACTCTGGGCTGCGCCAATCTGCCGTTGAAGCAGTGGGTGCAATACAACGTAACGGTGGACTTCGCCTCTTCGGCATTCAACGGTTGGATTTGGGAGGCCTTTGGTGGCAAGTACGCGGTGTTCAAGTTTGTATTCAACTCTGGAGATGCCGTTGGGAACAACGCCGAGGGCATCTATGTTGACGACTTCCAGGTCAAGAGCATCTGCCAGTAAGCTGCCGGATTCCGGCCCTGATGACATTGCTTCCTGCCCGGTGTTGACTTAGTATTGTTGGGTCCACTTGGGGGCTCCATGCGGCGCTTGCTTACAGTTCTGGCTCTTCTCTTCGCGGTGACCGGCAGCGCAGTAGCGGGGGAGTATGGGGCTGTAGGCGCCAGCTACCGGGTGGCGGGGATTCCGGACTTCGTTGTAGGCTCGGCGTTTCAGGACTACCAGTCGATTATGGCCCATTCCGGGATGATAGAGTACTCTTTGGACTCTTCAGGTGCCGGGTGGCGGTTCGGGCTTCTCTTCACTCAGTTCGACATTTCGGATGGGTATTGGCGTGTGCCGGAGACAAGGGTCGACCAAGCGGTGTTCGCTGAGTTTCCTTTGGGCGTTGTGGCCGTAACAGCCGGGTACTCATGGCGTTTCACTCTTGCTGACGGTTTGCACCTGGTTCCTACTGCCGGTATCGGGTTCGGCTATGTTTTCGGGGATATCTTCGCAACGGAGCTGATTCCGGGATGTGAGGGTCCACTGCAGAGCTGTGGTCACTGGCGAGAGGTGACACGTCACGAGGTGACCCTGACATCGAGGATTCTGCCCATTGTCAATGTTTCTGCCGCCTTGCATTGGGAGCTGATTCAGGGTAGTAGTGTTGCCATTGAGCTGGGCGTAATGAACCTGCCCTTTGCCGGCATCGGCTTTCAGCAAGCCCTGGATTTCTGACCGTCTGCTCAAAGTTTTGGGGTGTCCGGCGTGCTGACCCGATTGGAGGTTCCTTTGCACAACAAAAGCCAGGGAAAGAGCCACTATTTGCCGTCGGTTGCATTGGCTTGGCTGCTGGCATTTGCTGCCTGCGCCCCGGCGTGGGCGGATGAATGCGTGCCTACATGCGGGCAGAAGGAGTGTGGGGGCGATGGTTGCGGAGGGAGTTGCGGGGCTTGTCCGCTTTTCCACGGCTGCTTCGAGGGCCAGTGCCAGTTCAACGGCGGTTGTGAGGCGCATGGCCTGGCTGGATGTGGCGGGTGTGCTTGTGAGGCTTGCGTCTGTGGCACAGACCCATTCTGTTGCACAGCGGCCTGGGACTCCATGTGCGTTGCCCGCTGCAATCTTGCCTGCGGCGGCTGCGGCACGAAGGCCATATGTGGCGATGGCACCTGCTCGGGCTCGGAGGATTGCTCCGCTTGCCCCTTCGATTGCGGCGAGTGTCCCAAGGAGTGTGGCTCTGTTACCACGGTGGGGTGCTGCGTTGGAGAGGTGCTCTTCCGGTGCAACCAGGGAGAGTTGGCCATTGAGAACTGCTCATCGGGCCCTGGGGCGACCTGCGGTTGGAGCCTCTCACAGAAGAGGTACATGTGCGGCGAGCAGGGTTTTGACACCAGTCTGACGTGGCCCCGTGAGTGCCCTTCGATTACTCAGCCCGATGTGGTCTCTGATGCTCCCTCCTCGTTGTGCCAGGATGTTCCTTTCGCCGGTTGCTGCCTGGGAAACAGTGTCTGGTACTGTGACTCCAACGGACTGCATCAGGTGAGTTGTGCTGGAAACCCCCCTCCCTACGACGTGTGCGGGTGGAATTCGGCGCTTGGCTACTATGACTGCGGTGGTACGTTGGCGGACCCAACGGGCACCTTCCCGATGTTCTGTCCCGACTTCAACCCGGACCTGAAGGAGGAGACTACTGCTACTCCGGAGTGCAAGGTTGGAGAGCTAATTGCTTTGGAGTGCGGGGACGTAACCGAGCGCGGTTGCTGTTCTGAGAGCGGTGCCCTGGTCTTCTGCCAGGAAGGGGAGCTCTTGTGCATGCTCAAGTGTCAGCAACTGATGCCACCGTCGAACACATGCGGCTGGTATGTCAGTGGAGGCAGCGGTTACTACGACTGCGGGGGTGTGGGGCCAGACCCTGCGGGGCAGTTCCAGAGGAGCTGCCCTGCTCTGCCCGTGGATTTGGACGTGATACCGGGAGATGTTACGGCAAAGCCGTGCCCTGGGGTGGCAGAGACCGGTTGCTGTTCGGGGTCGCTGCTGAGGTGGTGTGAGCAGGGAGTAGTCATGGAGTTCGACTGCCTGGATTTGGGCCAGGATGCGCTCTTCTCGCAGTACACCCATTGTGGGCACAACCTGGTAACGGGGAGGGCCGACTGTGTAAAGGTGGCGGACCCCTCTCCGCCGAAGTGTGAAGAGACCCCGGTGGAGCCCGATAAGGATGTGTCCGGTGGTGATGTTGCTGATGGGGGCCAGGAACTGCTCGACGATTTGGCAGAGGATGTGAATGTTGCCGAGGATGGCGTTGGGGAGCTGTCCCAGGGTGACGCCGACTCGGACCTTGAAGCGGACGTACCGCGTGACGTGGGCTCCGACGATAATCCATGGGCACCGGACTCGGGCATAGTGATTCCTTTGGATGAGAGTAGCACCGACGTGACAGAGGAGGCCAAGGGCAAAGGGGGTGGTGGGTGCGGTGTTGTTACCTCTCTGGTTGGAGCGGGGCGTAATGAGGGTCTGGGACTGCTGCTGCTTCTGGCCCTTCTTGCGCTTGGTGCGCGCCGGCAAGCTGTCAACCCGCCAGGAAATGGGTCCCGTGGATGTCCAGGCACCCGGCTTAGTGATCCGCGCCCTCCAGCGCGAGGGCGCTTGACAGTTTGAATCTGTACGGTTAGTTTTGCTGGGTGGAGTTTCATTGGACCACGGGTCGGTGTCATGACGGAACAGAAGCAGCGGGACGATTCTTTGGTGGAAGTGCAGAAGTCGGGCTCGTGGGATCCAGAAGAGGTATTCCCCACATCTCAGGAGAGTGGCGGGGATGCCGGGCTTCAGGGGTTGCTCGACCTGACAAAGGCGCAGCTCTCACGCACGGTTCAGGAGTTTGACAGCTTCCGAAAGCGGGCCAAAGAGGAGCGTATCAAGACAATCCTCTTCTGCAATGAGGCGCTGGTCCTGGACCTGCTGCCCATACTGGACGACCTCGACCGGGCCTTGGCCCACCTGAGTGCCATGCCAGGGGAGCTCGGAGAGGGGCTGCAGTTGGTGCTCAAGCATTTCCACCAGGTGCTTGCCAAGAGGAACATCCAGACCATCGACCCCTCGGGAGTGGCCTTCGACCCTCTGCGGCACGAGGCAGTTCAGATTGAAGAGTCCGAGGGGCTGGGCGCCGGCATGGTGGTGCGAACCCTCCAGAAGGGCTATCTGTGCAGTGGTCGGTTGCTAAGGCCGGCGAAGGTGGCCATAACGCCCATGCGAGCGGCCAGAACAGACACGGGCTCAATGCGGAAGATATCGGGGGTTATGCCTGCGGCGCCGGTTTCCGAGGCCGAGAAGTCTTCTGAAGTTGAGAGGTCGCCCGGGGCTGAGAAAGCGGCTGAAATCGCCATGGCCGAGACAGCTTTGGCGTCTGAGGCAGTTGCCAAGGCCTCGGATCATGCGCAGGTATTTGAGGAGTTGCTCATACCCGAGATACTGGAAGAGGAGCAGGCCGGAGTAGAAGAGGCCAAGGAGGCTTTGAAGCCCAAGGCGAATTCGTTGCCGGCGCTACCATCGGATGGAAATCCCGGGGACAAGTCGTGGGTTATTGATGACGAGGCCCTCGCCGAACTGGAGGGGGCCCTGGATGAGTCCGAGCCGGTGAAGGACTCGGAGGCGAGAATTCGCTCGCTTTTATAGACCGGAGATAGTTTCAAGCACTGGAGGGAGAATATGAACATAGAACTGACCACAAGAGAAGCTGTTGTTAGCACTGAGGTTCAGAGCCGCCTGGAGAAGAAGCTGGAGAAGCTCCTGGAGCGGACCAACAAGGAGACGCCGGTGCGGGTCATGGTGGAGGAGAGCCGTGGCCGCTTCAATGCTCACATCAGTATGTCTCTCATGGGCAAACCACTCGTCGGCGAGTCAGAGAATAAAAATATGGTTGCTGCCCTGGATGACGCAGTAGAAAAAGTAGAACGTCAGTTCAATAAGTTGTATGAGAGAGTTCAGGATCACAGGTAGTTCAGCCGGCTTTTCTCTGGCCCCTTTTCCGACCATAATATGCAAGAAAAGCCAAGAGGCCGCCCAGCAGGGCGACGGGGGCGAACCTCTGTGCAGCGCCGGTACTGCTGAGCTGTGAGCTGACAGTGCAACCGCCGGGACTGCTGCCGCCATCTGAAGAAGAGCCGCCATCGGAGGGGCCAGCGGGGGTGGGCTCCTCTGCGGGGGTAAGGTTGAAGGTGCAGCTTGACTCTCCCCAGAAGCACTGGCCCTTGTAAGCGGGGCCTTCACCATCGAGTTGGGCCGAGCATTTGTAGCTGACGCCCTGGAGCAGGAAGCTGAACTGCAGGCCGGAGAGGGTGACCCGGCCAAAGGGGTTCTGTTCCGCCCCCGGGGCCAGGCCGGCATACACCCCTACACAACCCGATTGCTTGACCTGGAGTTCTTGGGCCAGCGCTTCGCAGGTTGAGTCGGTGAGCGCCCAGTATCGCTGCAGGGTGGCACACTCCGTGGGGGCGTTCATGTCGGGGACGGTTATTGCATCGTAGTCAAGGGGTGCTGGTCCCCCAGTCTCGTCTTGGCCCGAGGCAGCGTCACTCTGTTGGGCGACGTCATCTTGACCTGGAATGTCCGCTGGGATCCCCTGGCATGGTTGGGTTGAGAGACCTTCAACGGGTTCTACGCAGTTCATGGCAAGAGGGGCACTTTGCGAGGCTCCGCAAGTGCTGTTCAGCTTGTTGGTGGAGCAGTCGATGAGCCTTACCGAGCCAGCCTCGCACCAGTACAGCTTGGAGCCGGTACAGCAGCCCTCGTAGCCGATTCCGCCGCAGGGGTCTGCGGGGCACTGCATCGGGTGTTGGCCCGTGGGGTCGGGCTGGCCGTCGGAAGCGCAGTCATAGAAGCCTGTGGCGGAGTTGAAGCCGCAGCGAGGCCAGGCTCCGCAATCCTTCTCACACAGTTCTCCCCCCTCACAAAAGAGGAGTCGCTCGCCGTCGCAGCAACCGTAAAAATCGACCCCCACACAGGACTGCCCAGTGGGCTTGGCGCCCCCGGAGCAATCGGCCTTGGCAGAGCCGGGCAGGGCAACGAGGGAAAAGAGTGAAAGTGCAACGGCCGCTGTTCTCATTCTGGCCTCCAGTGAGGGGAAGAAGCTCTGATTACTCCACCCGGGTGGCGACTCCGGCGCCCCACCACTTGATCTCGGTGTCATGAAGCACTTCCATCTGCCCAGTGGCCGTATCCAGCAGCAGCACATCCCCGCTCTTGTCGAAGGCGTAGGCACGTCCGGTCCAGCCGGCCAAGCCGAAGATGCCCACGTATCCCGAGATGGGGCCAACTTCCGAGAGGACCTCTCCGGTGGCGGGGTCGACCCGAACCAGGATATTGGAGGTAGCACCGGTCTTGTGGACGGCGGCAAAGGTCCCCACCCCGGCAATGGAGTAGGCGTCGCCTGCGGACTTGTACTGGGGACCGTAAGTGCCCTGAAGATCGGCGTCGACCTTGCCTTGGCTTACCGTAAGACGGTACCAGCCACCATCCTCCGAGATGCCGACCAGTGCATCGAGGTTGGGGTCAAGAAGTCCTGCGGGAATCATGGTAAGGCCGTTGAATTCCGTGGGGAGTTCGGCCACCAGGTTACACTCTGCGGTTTGTGGGTGGCATGTGTAGAGATATTCATAGCTTGTACCGTACAATACGCCATATCCATCTATGCCTATGTCCGTCATCTTGTGGGTAGCCCCATCATCGGGCCACTGGAAGTCTCCAACTACCTCAAGTTTATATAGTTTGACGTCCATTTTGTATAGAGTATCTGCGGTTTGGGCATACACCGTATTGGCAAGGGCCTTCCCCGGCAGAGTGGCGTCCCCTGGGAAGATGTCGGCCACATCCGGGATGCCGTCAAGATCAGTGTCTTTCTGAGAGCACTTGCCGTTGATGCAGAACATATCACTCTCGCAGCTGCCACAGTTTCCACCGCAGCCGTCAGGTCCGCAGTTCTTATCGGCGCATTGGGGCTGGCAGCAGACCCCATTGAGGCAGACCCCCGGCAGCTCACAGGCGCCGCAGCTGCCGCCGCAGCCGTCGGGGCCGCAGTCTTTGTCTTTGCATTTGGGTTCGCAGCAGACTCCGTCGATGCAGGTCTCCCAATCCACGCAGGTGCCGCACTTGGAGCCGCAGCCGTCAGGTCCGCAGTTCTTCCCATCGCACTTGGGCTCGCAAGTGGAGTTATCCGGTGTGAGATCAGATTCGGGGGTATCTGAAGAATCGGTCCCTCGAGCCTCTTCCACTGCCAAGTCGGCCTGGACCTGGTCGGCCAGGGTGTCATTCTTTGGCACAGGGTTGCCCTCGTCGGAGGAGCCACAGCCCAGAACTACAGCCATTGTGACCAGAACAGCTAAGTAAGTAAGACGCATAATAACACCCCAAATCAAAAGGGACCGGCATTAGACCAGTAGCGCTACTCGAAGTCAAGCGGAGAGAAGCCAGGGCAAGGCAGCACGCAGGTCATTTCCTGGCAGCACATGGTGCACCGCTGCAGCGAGTTCGTCGGATTTGCATTGGAAGGCAAGGGAGAGACCTGCCACCTTGGCTACCGCCACATCGTTGAAGTTGTCACCAACGAAGGCGGTGCGCTCCATGGGGATTCCCCAGCGTCTCGCTACCTCTTTGAGCCCCGTGGCTTTGTCGTAAACATCGTATGGCGTAGGTACCCAATTAGATATCTTCCCACTGTCATCGAACAGGATTCTGTTAAGATATATTTCTTCAAAGTAATTCTGTAGGTCAAATTTCTCAATCACGATGTTAAGCGAACCCGACAGCACGATGAGCCGCTTTCCTGCGGCCCTCAGAGTCTCCAGAGTTTCTATGGCACCCACGGAGAGGCGCATGCCTTCCAGGCTGCGCAGAATGGAGGTGCGGTCGGCGCCGGCCTCTGTGAGCATCTTGATGTCATGATTGAACCATTGAGGGTAGGTCCAGCGGCCGTCCATGTATGCGTGGAAGGCGAAGTCTCTGGAGTCTCTGGGGGTACCGAAGTAGTCGTGGAGCGTTTCCCAGACGAAGACCGTGTCGTCCACCAGGGTGCCATCAACATCGAACGCTATAAGGTCGTATTTGCCTGTTGTCACGGTCTCTCCTTATAAGACGAAGGGGAAGGTATGGATAACGACACAGGGTACGTCGCCCGGTGCGGGAAGGGTCAAGGCCCGCAGTTCATCGGCAAGGCAGGTGCTGAGTCTGGTGCCTGGGAATTCATCGGCAAGGGTTTCGATCGAGCCCACGGAGCCTGAGGGTTCCAGGGTGATGCGGAACTTCACCGTCCCGGACTGGGGGGATGAGAGAGAGGCTCGGTAGCATCGTGCCACTGGTCCTGCGGGCCTTCGCAACTCTTTGATGCGTCTTTCGATTTCTGGCAGGTTGCAGCCGGGCCCAGTTTGCTTGAAGACCGGTATGCACTCGGGTTGCTTCGGTTCCCCGGAGTCTGGGTCAGGCAGTTTGGCCGAGGATTGGGCCGGGCCTATGTTGGTTGAGGGGGGGGCAGGGTTGAGTTCGGAAGGCGTCGTCGCCGGGGGTGGCTCTGGGCTCTGCTGCATGGGTCTCTCGGGGGATTCTGAGCAGGAAACATGGAGAGCGAGGATGACGACTCCAAGGGGCAGCCAGGTGGGTTTCATGGGAGCCACCATGGTTCGGGGGGTGGAGGTGCCAGTCCCAAGTCAGCCATGGCCTGGCGGATTGCGATGAGGTCTCTCCATGCCTCGCCTTTCTTGGCTGGCTGGCGCAGGAGGAAGCTTGGGTGGTATGTGACGATTGCCCGGCACTTCCCAACGGTAACCTCTTTGTTCCGCATCTTTGAGAGTGTTATGTCCGGGCCGAAGAAGCTTTTGGCTGCCTGAAGACCCGATATGATGATTAGCGATGGCTGCACGATGCTGAACTGAGCTCGGAGGAGGAACCTGCAGGCCTTAGTCTCTTCGGGGGCGGGGTCTCTATTCTGTGGGGGCCTGCATTTAACTATGTTAGTGATGAATATGTCTTTGTCTCGGTCGATGCCGGCCGCGGCGAGCATCTTCGTGAGAAGTTGGCCACTGCGGCCCACGAAAGGTATGCCTTGGATGTCTTCGTCACGGCCGGGGCCTTCACCGATGAGCATGATGCCCGAGTCGGGGTTGCCGCAGCTATGCACGATGTTCTTGCGCCCTTTGGCCAAGGGGCAGCGCTGACACTCGCCCACTAGTTGGTAGTATGCTGCCAACCTCTCGGCCTTTGTGCCTTCGGAGGGAATCGGTGGTGTAGCGTCGGGAATCGCCTGTGGTGGTGGTGGAGTCATCGGGGGGAGGTTGGAGGGTGCCTGGCCGAGGTCGGATGGGGTATGGGGGATGCCACCGGAGGGGATGCCACTGGAGGGGCCAAGGTTACTGGAGGAGAGGCTACTGGAGGGGGCGAGGCCCGAGGGGTGGGCCTGGGGGGTGCATGGAAGCTTCAGCACTCCTCTGCGACGTAGCACGAGTATTGAGCGCTTCAGTTCAGTGAGGAGCGCTGCCACATCCGCCGGGTCATTGTTGGCCTTGAGAGTCACGATAAGGACCTCCGCCGCTGCTCTTGGCGTCGCGCAGCCAGCCATGCCATGCCCAGTAGTGGCAGTTCTGGCATGACTTCATCCACCGTGGTGCTGTCGCCTCTGATTCTGCCGGCCAAGCCGCCCGTGGCGATGACCTTGCCCTCGATCTTGGCTTCCTCTCTCATTCGGCTGACCAGGCCGTCGACCATGGAGACGTATCCGAAGTATACACCCGAGAGCATTGCCTCCTCGGTGGAGCGGCCGATGACGTGGTCTGGGCGCCTGACGTCGATGCGTGGCAAACGGGATGCATGAGAGAAGAGGGCATCCATGGAGATGCTGACGCCGGGGACTATGCATCCGCCGAGGTATTGGCCCTTGGCGTTGACCACGTCCAGGGTTGTGGCTGTGCCGAAGTCGACCACAATGCACTCTCCCCAGCGGTGGAAGGCATAAGCAGCGTTGACCAGGCGGTCGGCGCCCATCTCTTCGGGGCGGTGGTATAGGAGGGTCAGGCCGGTGTCGGTGGTGTGGTCAATGACCAGGGGCTCGGCGCCGGTGGCTTTGCGGGCCAGCTGGCAGAGTGGCTCTCGGGCGGGCGGCACGACGCAGGAGATGACCACCTCGGTCACCTCGTTCCAGGAGAGGCCCTCTCGTCGGAAGAGCGGCTCCATAATGGCCCAGTATTCGTCCAGGGTCCTATGGCGTCGGCTCTCCATGCGGAAGTCTGCGACCACGGTGGTACCCCGGAGCAGGCCGAACTGGGTATTGGTATTGCCCACATCTACGGCAAGTAGAAGTGGGCCCTCAGCGCTTGCGGACATGAATCACCTCGCCCACCGTGACGGCAAGCAGCTCGCCTCGGTCATTCCTTACGATCAAGGCTCCATCTTCCCTCACTCCAGTGACAACGGCAACAGATTCTCCCCCGGGGAGCGAAATCTGAGCGGGTTGGCCCAGGAATGCCATGACCTCGAGGTAGTCGTCTACGGGCAAGGAGAACCCCAGGGAGCGGAACTGTTCTTCTCTGGCGGCCAGCTCAATCAGGAGCAGTTCCAGTAGGGAAGCGAGGTCTACGGGGTGGCTCAGCTCTTCGGCCATGGTTGTGACTATGGGCCGGAGCTCATCGGGAAAGTGGTGCAGGTTTGAGTTGACGTTGATTCCGATGCCAGTGACTCTCCACTCTCCCCGGGCCTCATTGAGCACACCGCAGATTTTTCGGCCATTAACGAGGACGTCGTTGGGCCACTTGACCTGAGCGGGCAGGGACCAGTAGCGACGCAGAATAGAGGCAACGGCCAGGCCCGCCAGTGGGGCCCAGCTTGGGCTCTTGGTGGGGGGCTCGTTGCGTCGCACCATTGTGGAGACGTAGATGTTGCCCGGGGGGGAGCTCCAGGTGCGGCCCAGGCGTCCCCGGCCGGCGTTCTGCTGCAGTGCCACGACGGCTCCCATGGTCCAGTGGGGTGACGCTTCCTGGATGGTCTGCCAGGCCCTCTTCTGGGTTGAGTCGAGTTCCGGATGTACCTGTGTGCTGGTCCAGGGGGAGTGGGCCAGGGCCTTGCTGCATTGGAGCATTTCTTGGAGCTGTTGGGCGTTCAAGGTGTTGGGGCTCCGTTTCCGATGGGATGTATAGGAAGCGGGAACATGTTCACTTTCGACCGGGCACGATGAGCATGGATAGGTCGGCGGCGGGGGCCGAGTGTGTCAGGGCGCCCACGGAGATTCTGTGGACGCCTGTGGCAGCGATGGCCCTGATGGTTGAAAGGGTGACGCCCCCGGAGACCTCGAGTTCTACCCGTTGGCCGACCATGTTGACGGCCCTGGAGATGTCGCTGAGGCCCATGTTATCGAGGAGGACGATATCGGCCCCGTACTCTACGGCAAGGACGAGCTCTTCGAAGTTAGTGACTTCGATTTCCACGAGGACGTTCTTACCGACCTTCTTACGGGCAAGCTTAATTGCTGCGGGCACTCCGCCGGCGGCGGCGATGTGGTTTTCTTTTATGAGCACTGCATCAAAGAGGCCGGTGCGGTGGTTGGTGCCGCCGCCGGCTCTCACAGCGTACTTCTCCAGGCTGCGCATGCCTGGGGAGGTTTTTCTGGTATCGAGGACGGAGCAACGGGATTTCTTGACTGCGGAGACGTATCTGCGGGTGAGGGTAGCTACACCGCTGAGTCGCTGGAGGAAGTTGAGGACGGTTCGTTCCCCCCGCAGCAGGGCAGCGTAGGGTCCTTCGACGTGGCAGAGGACTGTTCCCGCTGCGACCTTTCGGCCGTCGTTTTCGAGCAGTTCGACGGTGATGTTGGGGTCGAGGCTGCGATAGATGCGCTCAACGAGGAAGAGTCCTGCGACCACCGTGGGCTTCTTTGCGATGATCTGTGCTGAGCCTGGGGTGTCGCCGGCGACGATGGCGTCGGTGGTTATGTCGGCGTGTCCGAGGTCTTCGGCGATGGCCAGCGAGATGAGTTGGTCTACGGCTTCCAGGTCGAGACGGTTCATGGGTTTACTCCGATGGGGAGGATTCAGATTGTAGCTGTTCCGGAGATGTCTCCGGCCCAGTCGCTGGTACCATATAGCCCGGCGGGTCTGGTAACAAGCCATTTGGCTAGGCGCAGTGCCCCCGAGGCAAAGACGCCTCTATTGGACGCTATGTGTTTCAGGCGCAGGGACTCATCGGGACCGGCGAAGTAGACTTCGTGTTCGCCGACGATGTCTCCGCCGCGAACTGCCAGGAGGCCGATCTCGTTTTTGTCTCGCGGCCCGCACTGCCCGGATCTTCCGGTGACGATGCGAAGCTGTGACCTGGCCCTGGTGGCGGCCTGGGCGAGTGCAAGGGCTGTTCCGGAGGGGGCGTCTACCTTGTGGCGGTGGTGTGCCTCAACGATCTCGATGTCGAAGTCGTCGCCCAGTAGGGTAGCGGCGTCGTAGACCAGCTTCTGCAGCACCGTTACGCCCAGGCTCATATTGGGTGCCCAGAGGACCGGGACCCTTTTGCCCAGATCTGAGAGAAGTTCTCTGGTTTCGTCATCGATGCCCGTAGTGCCGGAGACCAGGGCGGAGTTGCTGATATCCCAGCATTTCAGCAGTTGCTTGAGGGCCGGAGGCGACGTGAAGTCTATGACTGCGTCCACGGCCTGGGGGCGTTGTACAGCGGAGACGAGCTGTCCCGAGAGGTGGTCCATGGTGCCTAGCGCTGGATGGTCGGGGCGCTCGAAGAGTGTAGTCACCACGACACCGGGCATTTGGGTCGCCCGTTGAATCACGGCCTGTCCCATGCGGCCCAGGGCACCGTTGACAGCTATTCGAATCTCATTGGAGCGAAGAGTTACCATCAGAGCAGCCCTGCCTGTCGCATGGCGACCTGAACCGCTGCCTTAGTGGATTCTTCGATGGTCACCAGGGGGAGCCTGACATCCTCATGGAGCTTGCCCAAGAGGCTGAGAGCGTACTTTAGAGGTGCGGGATTGCTCTCGATGAAGAGGCTGTTGAAGAGGGGTCTGAGCTTGAAGTGGGCCGCTCTGGCGCCGGCGATATCGCCCTTCTTAAAGAGGTTGTAGATACTGCTCATCTCCCTGGGCGTGAGGTTTCCTGTTGTGGCAATGACGCCATGGGCGCCCAAAGCGTACATTGGCAGGCTCAGCGAGTCGTCGCCAGAGAGGACTGAGAATCCGGGGCCCGCTTGTGCCAGCAGGGAGCCCACTGCATCCAGGGAGCCCGAAGCCTCTTTGATTCCTACGACATTAGGCAGGCGTGAGAGTTCTAGCACGGTGGAGACCTCCATGTTGCGGGAGGTTCGTCCGGGGATGTTGTAGAGGATTATGGGCAATCCCACCTCGGCTACCGCTGCGAAGTGTGCAAGGAGGCCGGCCTGGGTGGGCTTGTTGTAGTAGGGTACGACAACAAGGGCAGCGGATGCGCCAAGGCTCTTGGCCAGGAGCGTTTTTTCAACCGTGGCGGCGGTGTTGTTCGAGCCTGTGCCGGCGATGACCGGCTTGGTGGCGCACTCTTCGACGGCGATGCGGACCACGCTGCTCCACTCCTGGGTTGTGAGGGTGGGGGACTCGCCGGTGGTTCCGCAGGCGACGATGCCGTCGACGCCGCCCTGGAGCATGAAGCGGAGGTGTTGTCGCAGGGCAGTTTCGTCCACTTGACCAGCTTTGAACGGGGTGACAGATGCGACGTAGGTTCCTTCGAAGATCACGGCGTCTCCTTCCAGGGCAGGGCCCTGAGCTGCTGAAGTGTTTCCGAGATAGCCTTTTGGACGGAGGTGTCCGTCTCACGAAGTTGCAGGTCCTGGACGAGGTGGAGGGCTCGGTCGCCGCCCATGGCGCCCATGGCTCTAACGCAAGAGAGTCTCACGTCGGCGTCGGAGTCAAGGCAGTAGCCTCTGATGTCGTCGAAGGCTTCCTGGCCCATGGAGTTGGCCATGGAGACGATAGCGACGATGCGGAAGGGTTTTTGCCAGACGGGGTCAGTGACCAGTGAGCGGAGCAGAAGGCGGGCCCGTTTGGACTGGAAATGGCCGAGGCATTTCACGGCAACCAGGCGGGTACGTCCTGGCGCGTTCTTGTCGTTGATGACGTCGGAGAGGGCTGAGTCAACGTCGGCGGAGACGGCCCAGAGCTGATCCGAGGTGGGCATCTTGTCGCCGTTGAGCAGTTCCACCAATTTGTCTTTTGTGTCTGCTTTTGATGGCTTGTCTTGGGCAGAAGCGGGCCAGGTTTGGCCGAGGGCAAGGAGCAGCACCGTAAGGCTGAGGAACTCTTTAGTGGTCATGTAGGCCTCCCGCATGAGCGTTGCCCCGGATAAACCCCAGAAAGAATGCCCTATTTCACCATTTCTGCGAATTGAATCAAGGGCCCGCCGCTATTTTTTTCTATTCTTCTTCCTGGCTTGCTTGGCCATCTTCTCCTTCTTCCGGCGTCTGTCTATGTCGTGCTGGTGTTTGGGGCCTTTGGCGCCGGCCGCAGGTGGGGGCATTCCCATGCCGCCCATGCCGCCCATGCCGCCCATGGCACCGGGGAACATACCGCCCATGTCCGGAGTGGTGGGGGGAAGGTTGGCGTTACTTCGGCCGCCCTTGCCGGGAGCGAGTGCGGGCATGCCCATGTTTCGCATCACGGCCGGGTTCTTGCCCAGCTGGGCCATCATCTTCTTCATGCCGTCGAAGCGGGCCATGAGGTCTTTCACATCGGCCTCGGCGTGTCCCGAGCCTTTGGCAATGCGCTTGATTCTCGAGTCGGAGAGCAATTCGGGTTTTGCCCGTTCGGCCGGGGTCATGGAGTGGATCATGGACTCAATGCGCACGAGGGCTTTTTCGTCGACGTTCATCCCCTTGGGCATGCCGTCGGGGAAGAAGGGCAGCTTCTCCATGACGCTTTGCAGCGGTCCGAGCTTCTTGAGGGTTCGGATCTGTTCGAGGAAGGTAATGAAGTTGAAGTCGCCTTTGAGCATCCTGATGGCGTCAGCTTCGGCCTTCTTGGCGTCCACGACCTCTTCGAAGTCCTTCATGAGGCCGACGACGTCGCCGAAGCCCAGGATTCTTGAGGCCAGGCCTTCTGGTCTGAAGGGCTCCAGTCTATCGAGGCCTTCGCCCATACCTGCGAACTTGATGGGTTTGCCAGTAACGGCCCGGACGGAGAGGGCTGCGCCGCCTCGGGCGTCACCATCCAGCTTTGTGAGGATTACGCCGTCGATATTGAGGCGCCGGTCGAACTCGGCGGCCACTTTGACGGCGTCCTGGCCAATCATGGCATCGACGACGAGGAAGATGTTGTCGGTGCCGGCCTGAGTCTGGATCTCTTCCAGTTCGGTCATGAGGGCTTCGTCGATAGCGAGGCGGCCCGCGGTATCGAAGATGACCACGTTGAGGCGCTCTTTCTTGGCCTTCTCGAGGGCCTTCTTGCAGAGCACAGGGGGAGTGGTGTTGGGTTCGAAGAATACGGGGACGCCGATGCGTTCGCCCAGCACCTGCAGCTGGTTGACGGCGGCGGGGCGGTAGATGTCGGCGGCGACCAGAAGGGGCTTCTTGCCTTGCTTCTTGAGGTTTCTTGCAAGCTTGCCCGCGGTAGTGGTCTTACCCGAGCCTTGCAGACCGCACATCATGATTGTGGTGAAGGGGCGGCTCTTGTTGTATCGGATGGATGAGTCGCCCTGCCCCATAAGCCGCACAAGCTCGTCGTGGCATATCTTGACGAAGTGGTCGGCGGGGGTTGCCTCGACCTCTTTGCCCTTGTGCACGGCCTTGGTTTGGACCAATTCACCGATGGCCAGGGTCTTGACCCTTTCGAGGAACTGTGCCGTCACATGGTATTCGACGTCGGCTTCCAGCAGCGACGTGCGCACCTGCTCGAGGGCCTCCTCGATGTTGTCTTCGGTGATCTGCCGGAAGCCTTTGAGTCTGGCTCTGGCGTTACGAAATCCCTGAGTTAATGTTTCGAGCATGGATTCCCCCCCTTCCCGGAGCTGAAGCCGGCCGATGATGTCAGAAACCGGTGGTGTGGTCAAGTCTTCTCGACCCCGTATCGAAAAGGGTTTTCCTTGACTTTCAGCCCCTTCGACACTAGCCTTCGGCCGCTTTTTCCGAGTTGGAGTTGATAATGAGCAAACCCGAGTACGAAGCCATGACTGTCAGGGAGTTGCGCAGCAAGGCCAGGGCCATGGGCCTGACCGGGTATTCCGCAATGAGACGTGAAGAGTTGCTGGCCCTTTTGGATTCAGCGAGCGCCAGCAAGCCCGCTGCTTCCCAGAAGAAAGGCGCCACCGCCGCTGCTTCCGAGCCTGCCAGAAAGGGCAAGCGAAAGGCTGCGGCCACGAAGAAGAAGTCTGGGAAGCCAACGGCGGCGAGGGGCGCTTCTGCCCTTCAGAAGCCCAAGGAGACGGCGGCCGTTGAGCCGGAACCCGTAGTGCTTCCACCGCCACCGCCGCCCACGTACGAGCCCTTCGATGAGCATCGAACACTGCCTCACTCATACTCCCGTAACCGCTGCATACTGATGCTCAAGAGCCCCGAGTGGTACTTCCTTCATTGGGATTTCGACCAGGCCTTGGAGAGGCAGATTCTTGGTGCCGGAGGCAGGCCCACGTTGAGGGTTATTCGAAACGGCGTGCGGGACAAGGGGCTGGTGGATGTCATGCTTCTGGACCGAAGGCACTACTTCTACGTGCCGGGACAGGAGGGCCAGATTAAGGTTGAGCTTGGTGGCCTCTTCGGCACTGAGTTCGTTCCGTTCCTGACCTCGAATCCTGTGGATGCCATGCGCTTGGCCCCCAGCACCGACGACACCATCGAACTGGTGGTGCCACCATGGCTGGAAGGAACTGCTGGCGACTTCTCCAAACCTCTCAGCAGGCTTGAGTGGGAGCGTCTCTACGGGCCCGTCCCAGTTGATGTGCCCTGGTACAAGGCAAGACGGCCCAAGGCCAAGAAGTAAACAACCGAGGATACCATCATGGACCCCAAGGGATACCTTAGCATAGTCCTACACGCTCACCTCCCATACGTTCGCCATCCGGAGTTCGATGAGTTTTTGGAGGAAGAGTGGCTCTATGAAGCCATCCTTGAGACCTATCTCCCCATGCTCAAGCGATTCTTGCAGCTTGAGGACGAAGGGGTTGAGTTCGGCTTTACCATGACCATCAGCCCGCCCCTTGCAGGCATGCTGGCCGACCCGCTGCTCAAATCCAGGGCCGTGGCCCACCTCACCAAGCTTCAGGAGCTTTGTGAGAAGGAGGTTCAGCGCACCAGGGGTGACTCGGAGCTTCATCCGGTGGCACTGTTCTATCAGCAGCGCTTTGCCGACTTGAGGGAGCTCTGGTTGGGGCGTCTGGGGGGCGACATTCTGTCAGGCTTCCGAGGCCTTCAGGAGCGTGGTCACCTGGAGATTATCACCTGTGGGGCCACCCACGGTCTGCTTCCGCTGATGCAGATTGAGCCCCGGGCCGTGGAGGCTCAGATCAAGGTAGGCGTTCAGTCCTATCGGCACCACTTCGGCGTGGACCCCAAGGGTATCTGGCTGCCTGAGTGTGCCTACTATCCCGGGCTGGACAAGGTGTTGGCGGATAATGGAATCCGGTTCTTCTACGTGGATTCCCATGGTATCTGGAACTCAACCCCCAGGGCTCTCTACGGCGTCTACGCCCCGGTCATCACCCCCACCTCCGTCGCTGCCTTTGCCCGAGACCCCGAGTCCAGCAAGCAGGTCTGGAGCAGCAAGGAGGGCTATCCCGGTGACTTCAACTATCGTGAGTTCTATCGAGATGTGGGGTGGGACCTCGATTTTGATTACATAAGACCATATATACAGCCGACGGGCCTGAGAAAATTCACTGGCTTGAAGTATTATAAGATTACTGGCACGAGCGAACACAAAGAGGCCTACAACCATGCAGCCGCCATGGAGAAGGTAGCGGACCACGCAGGCAACTTCCTCTTCAACAGGGAGCAGCAGGTGGACTACCTCAACGACATCATGGGCAGGCCCCCAATAGTGGTAAGTCCGTATGATGCCGAGCTGTTTGGCCATTGGTGGTTTGAGGGTCCCGATTTTCTATACTACCTGGCCAAGAAGCTTCACTTCGACAGCAAGATAGTCAAGCTCACCACTCCGATGAAGTACCTCGACGCCTTCCCGGTGCAGCAGAAGGCCACTCCTGCCCACTCCAGTTGGGGCGACAAGGGCTACTACGATGTGTGGGTCAACGGTAGTAACGACTGGATCTATCCTCATCTGCACGAGATTGCCGAGCGAATGGTACGTCTTGCCGATTTCTATCCCGACGCGGAGGGTCTGCTTCGCCGGGCGCTGAATCAGTGTGCCCGGGAGCTGCTTCTGGCGCAGTCCAGCGACTGGGCCTTTCTGATCACGACGGGTACTGCCATCGACTACTCCACCAGGCGAACGAAGAACCATGTTGGGCGCTTCCTGAGGCTCTACGAACAGATCCTTAACCAGGCCATCGACGAGCGCTACGTCGCCGAACTGGAAGGCTACGATAATATCTTCCCCTTCATCGACTATAACATCTACAGAACATAGTCAGGGCTGTCAGCTCCAGCTTGAAGGGCTTGCTCCAGGGTGAGCCGGGGTGGGGTGTTATGGGTGGCTATCTTATCGTTGAGACGCGGCTCTCAGCGCCGAGGCCCGGCGCCTCCCAGCCATCCCCGAGGCGGTCTACGTATATTGGGGAAGTGAAGGAGAACACCTTTTGCTGAGGTGACACAGGGGCAAGGGTCTTGGTATCGCTGCCTGCATAGACCAGCACCCAGTAGTCGCTCTGCTGGGTGGGAATGACCACCTGTTCCGCCAGCCTGCTGCCCGGTGCGTTGCCTTCTACGGGCAGTTCGGCAATCTGGTAACCGTTTACGATGACGCGGACCCAGTCCACGGGCATCCAGCTTGGGGCCTGGACTTCTACCTCGAGCATCTGCTCACCGTCACCCACGTGGGTATCGCCAATCTCGGCGTCACCCATGCGAATGCGAATGAACGGGCCCGAGGCGCAGACGGTGCGTTTTGCTTTGATTGTCTGCACCAGGAGCGCGTCGTCGATGTTTCGTGGCTCATCTGCTCCGGTGCGGAGATAGGTTCTGCAGTCGCCCGGGTCACCGTGGGTGTGCGAGTCGGAGACACCTACGGCCGCAACGGCGATACCTTCGTTCTGAAGCCCGAAGTAGTCGTAGATTACCTTCTGTCGGGCTATCTCCACGGCGCCAGAGTTGACAATTTCTACTGCGTCGAAGTTGGCATCAAAGAGCCCTGGAGCGATAGCCTCGGTGCCCAACGTCGGGTCGTACTTGATAAGGTCGAAGTAGCCCTGCCCGCCCCGAGGGTGGTTGATCTGGACGATGCCTGTGTCGAATTCCGAGCGCAGGAATGCCCAGATTTCAGGGTTGGTCATGCCGCCTTTGAACTTCCCCTTCTCGTCGTAGCCCTTGTGCCATTTGGCGTCGAAGTAGAGGTTGTGTTCGGGCTTGAGAGTCATGGGGTAGCCGTTGGTGTGGTACCCCGGCGGTGAGATTTCACAGCCCGCTGTCAGTCGAATCCACTCTTCCAGGCCAGTGTCAATCACCTGTTGGTCAAGGCTTCCCACGTAATCATGGTCCGTGTTTGGACCTCTCTCCAGGCCCACCGCTGCCATTTCAATGGCTCTCTGCATGGGGACGACGATTGCGTCGATGGAGAGTGCACTGTGAATGTGGAGGTCACCGTTGACCCAGCCCGTGGTGTCCACCGTACGGTCGAGGGTGGCCTCGAAGGTGACCGTCTTTCCGGACTCGACTGTGATGTTTTTTGCCACGTATTCGTACTCATAACCCCTGCTGGCAATGATTGTATAGTCCCCTGGTTCTATGAGGAAGATACCCTCGCCTGTGGCGGTGAACTCCCGTCGGACGACCGGGGCGGTGATGGGGGCGTCGTGGCCTGCCTGCAGAGAGATTCGGGCGGGGATCCTGTCTCGTTCCTGGTACATGTAATCGTCACCGGACACAGCGTAAGAAATGCGGCCCGTTGCCGGAACGGTCAGCTCCAATTCCAGAGGTTTATCGGCAACCACGAAGCTCACCGGGGCCGAGTCGGGGCGGCCAACCTGGCTGCTGATGACGCTGTAGCTCCCTGGCTCGAGTTGGAAGGATGTGTTCGAGGCTGGATACCAGGCATGGGCCATGGGCAGGTCTTGGGCATCGAGGATGACGATGTCGACGGGTTCGAGGTTGTCGGCGTCGTCTTCCAAAGCAATGTTGACGTTGACGTTGAAGGTGGTCGCTGAGCGCTTCTGGGCGATTGTCTTGCGGACCTCTTCCAGGTTCTCACCAACGATAAACCAGCGCGTGTAGGTAACGGTCTGGTTCTGCTTCACCTGCTCATCGAGGCCCATGAAAGGTGTAATCTCGGCGTCGGAGATGGGGGAGTCCAGTTGCCCCTGGTCAGCCATGAATCCATAGGCGATGCTCGTGGCCACGGCATACTGCTGCCACAGCTTGCTGCCTGCCTTGATGCTCTGCGAGCCCCAGCCGAAGCCGGGGGTAAGGACTCTCGATTCTCGATTCCAGACAATACCGTCGCCCATGAAGATGCGCTTCTTGGTGGTGGCGGGGTTGGTGTAGCTCATTGAGATCTTCAGGGCGTTGCTGCCTGCGACCAGTTCGTACTCCATGGTAAACGGGGCGTTGGCGGGCATGGTGGGCAGGACGAAATCGAGCACGGGTATGCCGAGGTCTCTACCGGTAACACGCAGGAGTGCGCTGTGGTTGTCACTGCCATCCCTCACGATCTCGAAGCTCTCGGCCTGGAATCCTCGGACCAGCCCGGCAATAGGCGACACTTCGTTAAGAACGTCACGTCCGGGTTCACCGTCGGGTCTCACCACGTCTGCATCGATGAGCGAACCGACGTAGGGAACCCAGGTTCGGCTGATATTGGGGCCTTGGATGACGAAGCGTACCCGCTCATTCTCCAGCACATAGTCCCCGGCCATGGCCCTGGCGGCGGGCCCTCCGGTGCCCTGGTCGGCTGATGTAATCTGAAGGAGCCTGACCTCGCCCGTGGGAGTGAACGCATCTGAGTCTGGTCCCGAGGCATCGAGGCCATCATCGAGCGAATCTTCGACCACATCACCGGGGTGGTTGTCGTCGGGCCGGCTGTCCAGCAGGTCACCGTCGTTGGTGTCGCCTGCAACGTCCGGGTCACCGGCGGTTTCGTTGAGTTCCGGTGAGAGCAGGTCCTGTTTCGACCCGTTACCCCCATCGTCGCTGCCACAACTGCTAACGAACGCCACCAGAAGCACCAGAATAACCCTACCCATCGCCATCTCCCCCATCGTGTGAGTCTAATGTCAGGGAAACAGGCCCTGACCGGATGCTAACAATACTCAGCGTCGCACCGATTGGCCAGAAAAAGGGGGGCGTCTTCGGGGGGGGGCCGCACCTTGCTTTGCACAAAGCAGCCAAGATGGTACAAGTGACAGCAGTTCAAACGGGGGATAGGATGGCCTCAGTAATCGGCTTCTTGGATTGGACGCTTAGGCAATGGCTGTGCTGTTGTCGCATGGTGTTGGTTGGTGCTCTGGCCTTCTGGATTTCCGGGTGTCCGTCGGGCTCTGCTCCGGGCGTCGACGAGACCGATGGTGCGCATGGTCCGGATGGTTCCGGCGAACTCTTGCAAGAAGAAGTGCAGGGGGAGGTTGCCTTACGTGCCGATGCCGTTGGCGAGGATGGCTTGTTCCTGGATAGCGGGGGCGACGCCTCCGTTGCCGATGACCCTCTGGACTCTTTCTTCAGTCTGGAGCAGGTGCACACCATTGAACTCTTCGTTGATGCCGCTGGCTACGAGGCGCTCAGGGTGAACCCGAAGGAGTATGTGAAGGGAAGCGTGCGGGTTGACGGCGTGGAATACCCCGATGTGGGGGTGCGGCTGAAGGGTGGGCTTGGCTCGTTTGTGGCCATTGATGAAGTGGCGGCTCAGGGGCGCAGGCCGGCTAAGTCGGCGTTTATCATCGATTTCAACCGGTACGTGAAGGGCCAGGGGCTTTATGAGCTGAAGAAGTTGACTCTCAATAATATGGTCCAGGATCCTTCCGGCATTCATCAGTACGTTGGATACACCCTTTTTCGCCACCTCGGTATTCCGGCCAGCCGTTCGGGCTTCGCCAGGGTCTCCTTCAACGGAAATGACAAGGGGCTTTACGCTGCTATCGAGAGTCCGGACAACAAGGTCTTCACGAAGAGGTGGTTCGGCTCGGACAAGGGGAATCTTTACGAGGGGGCGGGGGCCGATTTCACCAAGGATGCCTACGTCAACTTCGACCAGGACAGGGGCGACGATACGAGCAAGGAGGACCTGAGGATTCTCTCAGAACTGCTGGATGTGGTCGCAGAAGGCGATGCCTATTACGACTTGCTGGATGCTAATCTGGATTTTAATGAGTATCTTTTATATGTGGCAGCCGAGATATATTTCGCACATTGGGATGGCTACGCGTGTAACACAAATAACTACATGGTCTATCACGCAGTCGAAGAGGGGAGTTGGCTTTTCATGCCGTGGGGCATTGATCAACTGTTCGAGGATAACAGTCTGTTGGGGCCTTATTACGGCCTGATGAAGGGTGTTGGGCCCACGTGGGAGAAGCCGGACAGGGGAATCCACTCGATGTTGGGCGGCGGCAATCTGCAGAGGCAGTGCTTCAAGTCGGCCAAATGTCGGGCCGCTCTGGCGGCGCAGGTGAGGGTGGTGTCCGAGGCGGTTGAAGGGATGGGGGTTGAGCAGTTGGTGGCAGAGGCCAGGGCTATTGTGGAGCCTTCGCTGCTTGAGGAGGCGGAGGAGTTTGGTGACCCGGGGGCGGTGGTAGATGCGCTGGATGGGGTGAGCATCTTTCTCGAAGCTCGTTCTGCCCAGATGGAGAAGTGGTTGCCTTGTCTGGAGGGAGGCAGCGTGGACTATGACGGGGATGGATACGATGGGTGCACGGTGGATTGTGTGGATTGGGACGAGGGGATATTCCCGGGGGCGGTGGAGCAGTGCAACCTTCAAGACGACGACTGCAACGGTGTTCTGGATGATGCGGCGGAGTGCCCGGATTGTTACGAATTGGTGCTTGCGAGTGGAAGCTATTCAGTCTGTTTCCAGCCCAGGACGTGGCTGAAGGCGCAGGAACAGTGCCGAAATAGGGGGCAGGAGCTTGCCTCGATTCACGACAATGATACGGCGCTCATTCTGCCTTGGAATCTGTTAGAGAAGACCGGATATATTGAGAGTTGGATAGGGCTCAATGACATTGAGCAGGAGGGGGTTCACGTCTGGAGCGATGGGAGTTCACTGGATTTCGATAACCGAATCTTCCTGATTCCAGCAGAGTGGGGGGCCTTCCTGGACTGCCACTGCCAGACGCTGCTGTTTGGTTGGACCTCGCAGGTATGCTGGGACAAGCGTCCCTTCGTGTGTAAGGCGCAGTAAGAGGAGCCTCGGCGTAGCCGGCCGGGACGGCGAGGTAGCGCCGGCCGGGAAGGCCGGCTTCCGGGAGGTGCGCTAAACGGCTGGCCAGATATCTCGATCCGCCCCCCAGCCGTTTACCCCGAGCGAGGCTCGTGCCGAGTCGAGGGGTAGGGGCGAGAATGAAGGTCACTGGTTTAGCATGCAAAGCAACTCGAAGAATACCGGGTCTTACAAGGGTGGAGTTCCGCACCGGGAGACTCGGGCGACCATTCAGCATGTGGTGATTCGTCTGAAGGACAGCTTGCCATCGACGGTCCTGGCCGATTGGGCCGCTGAACTGAGAACCGAGGGAATGGGGCATCGGGACAGGGCGAGGGTGAGGCGGATCGAGGAGGCCATGGACGCTGGTGTTGGAAGATGCTGGCTGACAGTTCCTGCTGTAGCAAAAGTGGTAGAGGACGCACTTATATACTTCGATGGGGTGCGCTACCGGTTGCATGCTTGGGTGGTCATGCCTAATCATGTGCATATTCTGCTATCGTTGGGTAATAATTTTGCATTGCCGTCGATAGTGCATTCATGGAAATCATTTTCTGCCCACGAGGCCAATCGTATAATTGGGCGAGAAGGTGCGTTCTGGCAGGATGATTACTTTGACCGTCAGATTCGAAATGAACGACACTTTCTAGCCACCATCCGTTACATTGAGCAGAACCCTGTGAAGGCCGGCTTGGTCACCTCGGCGGAACGCTGGGAGTATGGGAGTGCGAGGCGTAGGCGAATCCGAGAGCCCAGCGGGGGAACGGCGAGGTAGCCCCCTCCGTGGAGCCCCGGCGTCTCGCCGGGGAACGGCGAGGTAGCCCCCTCCGTGGAGCCCCGGCGTCTCGCCGGGGAACGGCGAGGTAACCCCCTCCGTGGAGCCCCGGCGTCTCGCCGGGGAACGGCG
>Ga0302238_1000502_pt1 | contig 39479 bp, 53 predicted proteins | sample AAG_UR_Asn_MG_FD_193527 | JGI IMG/M metagenome (GOLD analysis project Ga0302238, IMG submission 193527) | Enriched activated sludge microbial communities from anaerobic digester in WTTP, New Holstein, Wisconsin, United States - AAG_UR_Asn | ecosystem: Engineered > Bioreactor > Anaerobic >... | reverse complement strand
GGCAATCGGCGACTTCATCTCCGCCCCGGACGGCAACTGGTATGAGGTTATCACCATCAGTTCTAACACGGCGGCGGTGCTCTACAAGAAATACCCATCCACAAGCGCATCGGGGCATGCAAGCCAAAAGTTAGGCGTTACAGATACTGGCCCGGCAGCGGCAAGTACGACGCAAATTCAAGTTGTGAGTTCGTCTGGCAATTCATCGGCGTTCTTGTATATATCTGGCGGATGGGATTTATCGACCCAAACACAGACGGGGCAGACGTGGTTTCGGCAGATGCACGGGACGTTTAATAACCGCTATGGTTATGGGCTGTATATGACTGGCAAAAGTTATACTAATTTGGATAAACTAAACTTCCTGCGCTACAACTACGGCATCTACTACAGCGGCAGCAGCAACAACACCATCACGAGCGCAACCTGCAACTCGAATAACAACTACGGCATCTACTACATCACCGGCAGCAACAGCAACACCATCACCAGCGCAACCTGCAACTCGAATAGCCAACGCGGCATCTACTACAGCGGCAGCAGCAACAACACCATCACGAGCGCAATCTGCAACTCGAATGGCTCCTACGGCATCTACTACGACAGCAGCAGCAACAACACCATCACGAGCGCAACCTGCAACTCGAATAACCAATACGGCATCTACTACGCCAGCAGCAGCAACAACGTTATTTATTCTCTATCCACCGCAAGCAATGCAACAGCAGGCGTCTATTCAAACAACGGGCTCAATATCATCCATAATGCCACTATTGCGGAAGCTACAAAGGTTAATACAAGTACAACCTATTATGCCAACGTGCGGGTACATATTAACAACATGGGCGGCTATTCCTACGTCTACTCCAATTATGCCACCGCCAACTCGCAAAACGCATCGGCTGGCGGGACTGGCAAAGAGTGGAAGCTCGCTATCACGGATGCTGCGAGAGGCACTATCTACCCATTCTACATCCCTATTGCGAGAGTAGCGGTTGCTTCAAGCGGCAAGGTGACAGTCAAGGTCTATTTCAAGAAGTCAGGAACTGGCATTGCGGGGGCACTGCGTTGCAGATACGGGCAGATTGCTTGGAGCGATGGCACAAGTGACATTACCGTAACGTGCCCGAACGATACCAGCCGCAATCAGGTAACACTGGAATTCACGCCAACCGAAGCGGGGGTGGTTGAGATTGAAGCGGGGGCGTGGCACGTAAGTTCAACCAGTCAAACCGTCATTATTGACGACATTGAAATTAGTCAAGCGTGAGTAACCATGACGCTACCAACTAAGACTGACTTGCAAACAATGGACTACTCCTACGGCGGCGTGCCATTCGTCTCAGTTGCGGCAAAGGCGGGCATCGATTTAGACACGCTGGATTACTCCTACGGGGGCGTACCATTTTGGGGGCTTGAAGTAAGCGGGGGCGGTGCGCAAAACTACACTCTCACCTGCGCTGCTGGTTCGTACTCGCTTACCGGCACGAACGTCACGCTCACTCACACTCCGGCATCGCAAAACCTGACGCTTGCTTGTAATGCGGGTACATACTCGCTAACTGGCACGAACGCCGACCTCACGGTCAAGCGGAATTATGTGCTCACGTGTGGTGCTGGCTCGTATGCGGTCACAGGCGCAGCGGCTACCTTTGCTATAACACGGGCTTACTCGCTTTCGTGCGAGGCAGGTAGTTACACGCTTGCGGGCGTGGATTGTACATTCCAGTTACTTCGCAATTACATATTATCCGCAAGCGCCGGAAGCTACGCACTGACTGGGTCAAGCGTTGATCTGACCGTTCAGCGCAACTACTCGCTCGCTTGTGAGACTGGCTCGTACTCGCTCACGGGCTCGGATATTTCATTCGCTATCCAACGGAATTACTCGTTTGAATGTGGCACTGGCAACTATACGCTTACTGGTACAAACGCCTTATTCGAGGTCAAGCGGAATTACACGCTTGTCTGTGAAGCTGGAAGTTACAGTCTGACTGGCACGAATGCGGATATTACATCCTCACGCACGATTGTTTGCGAAAGTGCATCGGGCGGTGCTTACCCTGACATTGTCGTTAGCGGGGCTGGTACGAGTGACGCGAATGGAACGTATGATTATCAAGGAGTTTTAAACGGCAGAGCTTGGTATTACAAAGCAGATGCTGACATGATTCTTATGTGGAACCCCGGACCCGAAGGTTGGCCTAGCTTTTGGTCTATGGGTTATTACGTTTCTTATGATGACGTTGCTACGCCTGATTTATGCTCCACTTGGAAGTTAGGGTATAATGGCGTGTTGCCATTGCCAACCGTTATAGCAGGCACTTCGCTTGGTTATGTACTAACAGGCACGGACGTAACACTCACTTACACGCAAGGTGCACAATCCTATACGCTCGCTTGTGAGGCTGGGTCATACTCACTAACAGGCACAGATACGACCCTGACAGCGCAATACAACTACACGCTCGAATGTTCGGCTGGTACTTATTCGCTCACAGGTACGGACGTCACGCTCGACCCGACCTTCAATTACACGCTCACTTGTGAAGCTGGTAGTTACGCGCTCACAGGGACAAACGCAGGCTTGACTTCTGCTCGCACGATGGCGTGCAACGCAGGTTCGTACGCCTTGACTGGCACGAACGCCGACTTCTACCGCGCGTTGGTTATGGCTTGTGAGGCTGGCTCTTATGCTCTCACTGGCACGGATGCAAGCCTGACATCACACCGCATATTCGCGCTCGGAGTGGGGAGTTATGTGCTGGTTGGCACGAGCGTGGGATTGTTTATTCTCACACCGACACCGGCTTGCAGAACCGCGACAATCGAATATGAAAACAGAACATTCGCAATTCCGCATGAGAATAGAACCGCGACAATCGAATATGAGAACAGAACATTGGAGGTCAAATGTCACTGACATTGCAAAACCCATTGAAAGACCCGTCGGCAGTATTGGATTATGTGTTCGACTGGACGGGATGGCTGGCAACCGGCGAAACAATCTCAAGTTACACCGTAACGGCACAGTCTGGTATCACCCTGGATAGCGACAGCGCAACGGATGACACTGTTACCGTTTGGCTGTCAGGGGGAACATCCGGCAGCCGTTACAGGGTATCTTGCAAAATCACAACAAATGCCGGGCGTATTGATGAGCGATCTATGATCATCGATTGCCAGAATAGATAAACTGAGTATTTATAAAAAACTATTATGCTAACCTCCGACCAGCTGGACGTGCTTCCGGGTCCGATCCTGGATTTATATGAACGATTTCACATCTCGATTTTAGAAGACATTGCCCGGCGGGTGGCGAGCCAACTGTATACCAGCGCCGCTTGGCAGGTACAGCGGATGATTGAAGCCGGACTGCTTTATGATGATCTACTGCATCGGATTGCGGAGCTGACGGGGGAGAGTGAGCGCACCCTGCGGAGAATATTTGAAAAAGCGGGCGTGACCGCCATGCGCTTTGATGATGCGATTTATAAAGCGGCGGGGTTGAAGCCATTGCCGTTGAATTTGTCCCCACAGATGACACGAATACTGAGTATTGGGCTCCGAAAAACCGCCGGCTTGCTGCGCAACCTGACTCTGACCACGGCACGTTCAGGGCAGGAGCTGTTTATTGCTGCGACCGACCTGGCATATATGCAGATTTCCACGGGCGCATTGGATTATGCAACGGCCGTACGTGAAGCGGTGAAAGAGATGGCGGGCCAGGGACTGGAGGTGATCTACTATGAAAGCGGGCACCGGGACAAGATTGACGTGGCAGTCCGGCGGGCGGTGCTGACAGGGGTCTCACAAACCGCAGGCGAGCTGACCGAAGCACGGGCTGATGAGATGGGTACGGACCTGGTCCAGACATCGGCGCATTTGGGAGCCAGAAACAAGGGTGATGTGCCGGAAAACCATGAGATGTGGCAGGGGCAGGTGTTTACCAGGGGCAAAGACCCGGCGAATGCTGCGTATCCGAACTTCTACGAAGTCACGGGGTATATGACAATCACCGGTCTTTATGGAATTAATTGTGTTGTTGGAGATACAAGAGTATCAGGTCCGAGCATACGTGCCGCGTACAGGCGTAAGTATGCCGGCGAACTCATTGTCATCAGAACCACCAGAGGTCATGAGCTTACCGTCACGCCTAATCACCCAATACTTACCCAACATGGATGGGTTGCTGCTGACGCGATCACAGAAGGAGACAATGTATTCAGCTGCTCCAATCTCGATAGGGAAAGCAGAATTAGCCCAAACGTAAATAAGAGCCAACCCCTTATTCAGCAAGTATTTAGTACGCTCAATGTAGGCAGTATAGTTAGCACGTTTCCTGCCTCTGCCGGTAACTTCCACGGCGACGTTGCCGATCATGAGATCGATGTTGTATATCCAGATAGCTTTTTGTGGGATCGGTTTTATACCCAAGTTAACAAGATACCAATAAAGGTCTTTTTCGGCTTTCCCGTGCAGCTTCCCAGTTTTCTCTTTGCCTCTGGCGCGTTTGGCGAGGTCAATATTAGTTCGCTTCATACCTCTAACAGCATCGTGAGCGGGTTTCGTAAGCTCTTTAATTTCTTTGGTGGTCATTCGATCAATTCTATTTTTCATAGCATCAGATCTATTATTAGCGATTGGTATGCCCAGTTTCTCAAGATATTTACCAACCGCTCCCTCGGATATTCCCGTGACTTTGGCAATTTCGTTCTTCCACATACCAGATTTGTACATATGCAGAAGATCGGCGGGCTCAACTCCATAAGTGCGGCGGATGTAGGATTCCCAATCGTATCTACCTCCATAAACACCATTCCGCTTCAGGCAGTTGATAACAGCGCTGGGGGAACAGCCGTACTTGTCTGCAATAGTAGTAGTGGCGATGCCATTGTTATACATTCCGATAACGTCGTCAGTGTTGAGAGGAAATCTACGCAAGGTTCGTTTATCCATGTTTACAATCTTTCTACCGAAGGTGAATGGTATTTTGCCAATAATATTATAACACATAATTGCCGGCACTCACATTACCCGTTTTTCAAAGGGATCAGTGAGAATGCCTACAAGCAGGCTACGTTGGATGAATACGCCAATGCAACGGTGACTTATAACGGTAAGGAAATGAGCTATTATGACGCCACACAAATACAGCGAAAGTTTGAGCGAGAGATCCGGAAGGCGCGGCGAGAACAGGCGGCATTGGAAGCCGCGGGGCGAGACAGCTTTGAGGAGCAAGCGAAAGCACGCGAATTGCGGGCGGGCTTAAAGGACTTTTTAAAGCAAACGGGCTTGAGCCGGAAGTATGAGCGAGAGCGGATGGGGTTTGTGCCGTCTGTAAGCGTTGATCGTGATCTGCAGATGGCGCAACAGGGGAAGCTGTTTGATCTCCAATCAATAGATACAGAAACAGTTTATAGTAAGCCGCTTGATTATTCAAGTCAATATAATGACAGTCAAATTATGTCTGATAAGATAGTTCTTGAACAAAGAGAGAAGGCACACATTTGGAAAACGCATGAAGAAGATCGGGAATGGTTAGCAAAAAATCAAGACTTAGTGTTAAAGGCAATTTCCGATCCCATGTTTGTGGAAAACGTTCCGCGCAGTGCCCGTCGTGGTAGTGTAAATATTGCTCATATTATTTATATCGGTGAAAAGAATTTACCATTTTTGAATGTTGTAATTAATTTCAAGGGTACACGGGCGAAAATTTGGACTATGTTCAGAGTAAGCAAATTATATATTTATTGTGAGAATGGAATATTGCAGGAACGGTGGACAAAAAAGAAATAAAAAAACCGGCCTTGACCCCTTTTGGGGAATCGCACCGGTTTGGGGTCCCGTCCAGCATCGCGCGACTTGCCATCTCCCTCCTTGCGGAGGTGTGGGAAGCGACTTCCCACCTCAGAACCTGATACCATTATACAGGAATGGAAGATAGAAGTCAAGAAATACGCCCCAAATACTGAGTATCTGGGTTTGAAAAATAATTTGTTATTAACTGAACATATGATATAATAAATATAGATTAGCCCAACAGAAAAAGGGCAAAACAGAGCCGTAGGACTGGCAAACCAGCCACGCTTTTCACGAGAGATCGTGAGGGCGTGGCTTTTTTTGTTTCGATCGGCCAGGGCGATACCTGGCCAACACAGCGTGGCCGTTACCACGTAAAAAACACGAAGTGAAAGGATTCGAACCGATATGAAGCGTGAAGATTTGAAAGTGTTGGAACTTGCTGATGAACAGATTGACGCGATCATGAAGTTGTATGGCAAGAGCGTAGAAACTCATAAAACGCAGCTGACGGAAGCTGAAAAGCAGGTGCAAGCACTGCAGGGACAGCTTGAAGAGGCGACTAAAGCGATTGAGGGTTTCAAGGAGCTGGACGTTGACGGGATCAAAGCCGCTGCTGACGAGTGGAAGTCCAAGGCCGAGCAGGCTAAGGCGGAAGCCGCTGCAGAGATTGAGAAGCTGAAGTTTGACCATGCACTGGAAGGTGCGCTAACGGAAGCTAAGGCAAAAAACCCCAAGGCGGTGAAGGCACTGCTGAACTTTGAAAACCTGAAACTGGCAGAGGGGGGCAAGATCGTTGACCTGGATGACCAACTAAAGGTGATCAAAGAAGAAAATGATTATTTGTTTGAATCTGACCAGCCCGCTCCAAAGATCATATTGGGTGGGAAAGGAAAGACAAAAGTAACCGATTCAATGGTGGCCGCAGCCAGAACAGCGGCGGGGCTGCCTATTGAAGAATAAATAGGAGATTTGAAATGGCTTTAACAACTATTAACGGGATTGAGCTGGCGGAGAAGTTCCAGCCGATTCTGGATGAGATTTACAAGAAAGAATCGCTGACGGCGCGCCTGGATGGCCTGAGCAAGCCGGTGGATCATAACGATGCCCGAACTGTGTATGTGTATAAAACAAGCATGGTGGGGTTGGGTGATTATGACCGGGCGACGGGTTTTGCTGCAGGTAATGTGACCGGTGTCTGGGAAGCACTGGAATTGACCAAAGATCGGGGTCGGGCATTCAGCGTGGACGCGATGAGCGATGAGGAAACGCTGGGGATGGCTTTTGGCACGCTGGTGGGTGAGTTTATTCGTACCAAGGTGGTGCCGGAACTGGATGCCTATCGATTTGCAACGTATGCTGGTAAGGCGTCGGGGAAGCCAACTGCTGCGGCATTGACAACCAGTTCTGGTGTGCTAACTGCAATCGATCTCGCTCAAAAGACGTTAGATGGCAAGGAAGTGCCGCGTGAAGGGCGTGTTTTGTACGCATCGGAAGACATTTACTACCTGTTGAAGGGTGCACTGACCCGCACCTGGGTGAGTGATGGAACGGTTGACCGCAATATTGAACGGTTGGATGGCATGGATGTTGTGATGGTGCCACAGACTCGTTTCTACGAAGGGATCGATCTGATCGATGGAAGCGATCCTTCGACCGGCGGTTATGGCCAAACTTCTGGCAAGAAGAAATTGAACTTCCTGCTTTTGCACCCTTCGGCTGTGCTGCAAATTGCAAAACATAACCCATTACGAGTGTTTGCACCTGATTTGAACCAGACTGCGGATGCCTGGCTGTTCCAGTACCGAATTTACCATGATGCATTTGTATATGACAACAAAACAGATAGTGTTTATGTACATCGGTACACGAGCTAACCGGAATATTAATGCCTGAAGGAGGCAAGTAAGGAGGCACGTATGATAAGAAAAGTTAATATTCACGGCTGGCTGAGAACGGTAAATGACAACTTCAATCTGTTGAAGGGCTTTTTCAGCGGCGGACCTGGACTGGGCGCGTTACGCGTTGCCCGCTGGGAATTTGACGTGATGGAAGATGACCCGGAAGGTGATGCAAATACCGAGATCGGCGCGCATGGCACCGGGATTATTCTGCCCGCGCATGCGATCATCGTCGGTGGGTTTATGGATGTGAATACACCCTTTGCCAGCGATGGCTCTGCGACGGTTGCTGTGAGTGTGGAAGGTGCGAACGATATTCAAGCCGCCGCGGCCGTTTCCGGCGCGCCCTGGTCGACCCATGGGCGTAAGGCGATCATCCCCAAGGCGAACACGCCAGAGAGTACATCCGTGAAGACAAGCGAGCCGCGCGAGGTGACTGTGACTGTTGCGGTAACGGCGCTGACAGGTGGAAAGGTAACCGGCTATCTTTACTATGTTGAAGGGCTGGAATCGGCAGATCCGCCAGCGAGTTCTTAAGTGAGGTGAGGACATGGCTGCAAACATGACTGTATACGTTGATTTTGAATACTACGAAAACACCTATGGTGGAACAGCTGTGTCCTCTGCTTTATTTCACGGGCATGCAGTGCGCGCCAGCCGGATGATCGATCGATTGACGTTTGGGCGGGCAGCTGAGGCGATTGACGACGAAGCCTATACTGAGCCGATCAAATTGGCAACCTGCGCGGTGATCGACAGCATTCAGGAGATTAATACCCGGGCTGGACAGATCACTTCTGAAAAAGTGGGACCGCACTCGGTAGTCTACACAACGACACCTAACAGTTTACTTTCAGATGAAGCTCGGATGAGCCAGGCGGCTAAGCGTTACCTGGGCAGTACCGGGTTGATGTATCGCGGCTTTCGGATGAGCGGAAAGGCTTACAGGGACTGATGCAGACGAACGGCGATATGACCCATTACAGCCGTAAGGTTGTGAACGGCGCTGAAAGCTGGACCCGAACGGTAATTAAAGATGTGTTATGGGTGAATACCAAGGCGGTGAACGTGATCCGATCAGGATTGCTGGACGCCAACGCGGTGGAAGTGTATATCCCAACACAGGGGCGAGAGATCGCAATCAAGCCCGGTGATGTGATTGTGAAGGGTGCGATCAGCCAGCCGCTTGATACTCAGTATTTGCTGGGTGACCTGAAGCGCGAATATGCGGACACAGTGACGGTGAAGAGCGTGGATCGGTATGATTTTGGATCACCTCATTTGCATCACCTGATGATTGGAGCGGGCTGATGGCGAAATTCAGAATTGAAACGCCGCGCGGGGTGGTATTTCATACAGATAGCGGGCGCGCTGAACTGAAGTGGAATGTGGGTTTCTCTGCCAAGTGGGAAGGTAAGTGCACCAAAGCGCAGGAACACCTGGAGAGTGAGATATTGAGGACATGCGAACCCTATATCCCACTTCAAACGAGCATGCTGGTCAAATCCGGCACGCTGGGGACGGAGATCGGATCCGGTGAAGTGAAGTGGATCGCCCCGTACGCCAAGTTTCAATACTACGGTAAGGTGATGATCGGTAAAGAATCACGATCTGCATGGGCGAAGCCAGGCGAAGAGAAGGAAGTCACAGATAAAAACCTGACCTATCACGGCGGCGGACAGCGCGGCGCGTTCTGGTTTGAGCGTGCTAAAGAAGTGCACCTGGCGGAGTGGGAAGAAGGCGTGCAGGAAAAGTTGGCTGGAAAATGAGCGAAATACTGCCTGAGACGATCATAGAGGGGATCCGCGATTACATCCGCACCTACACGGGGTTAAAAGAAGGCGCGCCGGTGTGGGTGGAGAGGCTCGGTAACGAGCCGACTGAGTATGCGGTGCTGCCGCTGGCAGGGCGGCGGGTGGTTGCTGAATATATCACAGGTAAGCGCGTGATGGAGTACAGCTTTGCATTTCGCAGCATGGAAAGCACGGCGGATGACCTGGTACGTATGGAGAATAATGGCTTTTATGAGAGCTTTGCACAGTGGTTGGATGATCAGACCGATGCTGGCGACCTGCCGAATTTACCGGCGGGGATGTATGCGGAGGGGATCGAAGCGCTGGGCCAGGGCTTTTTGTTTCAGGAAGGCAACAGCGACACTGGGATTTACCAGGTGCAATGCCGATTGGTTTATGAACAGAACTAAAGATTAGGAGAATTTTTACTATGGCAGAAAAAGTAAAACGCAGTTTATTTGCAACTTTTATTGACGTTGATCCGGGGTATGAGGATTGGGCGCTGGTAGGAGAGGGGGTAACCACAGCAACGATTGAATATAACCCTGAGATCAGTGAGGAAGTGTATATCCACCAGGACAGTGCCACGGCAGAGATCGAGAGATATGGCCCAAAAATGCCGTTGAAATCGAAAGCGGTTTTGGGTGACGATGTTTTCGACTATGTGGACGGGTTGCGGATCAATCAGGCTGTGTTGAATGACGCTCACACCCAGGTGGTGAATGTGTGGTTGTACAAGCCGGTGTCCGGACAGGCCGACACTTATGAAGCTGAATTGCGGGATGCAACGATTTCGATTGAAAGTTTCGGCGGTGATGGCGGACAGACGAACGAGATCGATTACACGATCCATTATCGCGGCGACCCGGTATTGGGTGAATTTAACATCGACACGTTAACGTTTGACGATGGTTCGTCTCCGTAGTCCGCAGCTGTGAAAAGCTGGGCCGAAGCTAAAAAAAATAAACAAAGGAGCCTATATGGATAGTATTCGCATTGATACCGGCGGGGTACGCCTGATGGTGAATGGCGATCCGCAACGGGTGATTGCATTCAATCCGCATGATGTGGTGTTTGCTGAACGCTTTTATGCGTTGCTGGGCGAATTTAAGGGCGCTGAGCAGGATTTTTTGGAGCGTGCCCAGGCACTGGACGCGGTCACTGAAAAGGATGACGCGGGATTACCCGTGAACGCTGGAGAGCGCATCAAGTTGATCCGAGAGATTTGCGAGTGGACGCGTGAAAAGATCGATGCGGTGTTTGGGAAAGGCACTGCACAGGCTGCCTTTGGCGACTCGATGAGCCTGGATATGTTCGGACAGTTTTTTGAAGGGGTGACACCCTACATCGAAAAAGAGCGCAGTAAAAAGATCAGCCAATACAGCAAGGTTGTGAAGGACCGGAAAGACATCGAAGACAGTAAGCGCGTGATGGAGTAAACCCTGTGAACATCCTGACCGACCAACTGCCGACTGCGATCAGGGTGAATGAGCGCATCTATGATGTGAACAGCGACTTTCGCGACTGTTTGCGGATTATCCTGGCTTTTGAAGACCCTGACCTGGCACCGCTCGAAAAACAGCTTGTGCTGCTGGAAAATTTATATACAGAACCGGTGGCGCCGGGGGATACCGCGAAAGCGATCAAAGAAGGTGTCCGCTTTTTGGACGGCGGGAGCGATGACGCGGGGGAAGACTGTAAAAAACCGCGTCTTTACAGCTTTGCGAAGGACGCTGGACTGATCTTTGCCGCGTACCAGCAGACGCACAAGATCGACTTGCAAAATACTGAGTATCTGCACTGGTGGCAGTTTATGACGCTATTCATGGATTTAGGCGAGAGCACGGTTTTTTGCAGCCTGGTGGGCTTGCGTAAACGGGTCAAAAGTGGCAAGGCGTCGAAGGAAGAAAAACAAATCGCCAGAGAGATGGGTGACCTGTTTGACGTGCCGGAGCTGGATACCCGTGACCTGGCGGAAAAAGAACTTGAGCGGATGTTTGTAGACCAGGTGAAAGCGGCCCGTAAACGGAAAAAGAAGGAGCGCGATGGAACAAGGGTATGACGGCGAAGTTGTAATCAAGGCGCGCATCGATGAGAGCGGGATCAACAAGGGCACGGAAAAGATCGGAGATGCGATAGCCGATGAGTTTGGCGCGATGGGCCAGACTGCGGAAGCTGGAACAGCAGCGGTCGGGAAGAGCTTGGTGAGCTTATTACCGGCTGCGAAGGGGGTTTTTGGTAAGATAACGGCTGCGGTTGGCGCGATCAATCCGGCGCTGCTGGCGGTGGGCGCCGGTATGTTAGTCCTGGGCAGCGTCACGGTTAACGCTTTCAAGGGGGTGATGGGGGTGATACAGACCGTCAAAGATAAATTGTTGCAACTAGCGAAGACGATTATCACATCTGTTAGGTCAACTATCGAACGCTTTGTGTCAACAGTGAAAAATGTGGTGACTTCGATTGCCCGATATCTATTTACCCAGTTGGTATCCGCGATCACAAAATTTACCAAGAATGTTATCGCGTCGGCAGCGGAAGTTGACCAGTTGAAAGGCTCATTTACTGAGTTAAACGCGACAGTGAGGACACTGGGGACTGATCTTGTATCACTGTTTATCCCACAAATCCAGACCACGATAAACTGGTTGGTGAACTTGCTGAATATCATTCGCCAGGTAATTGCGGCACTAAAGGGGCAAACCAGTTATACCAAGGTTGTAGCCGATGAATTAGGAAAGGCTGGTGGCGCGGCGGAGAAAGCGGCTGGCGCTCTGGCAGCGTTTGACGAAATCAACGTGCTGCAACAACCGGGCGGCGCTGGAGGCGGCGGGGGCGGTGGATTGGGTGAAGAGGAAGTACCGATTGATCAGGAATGGATCGACCTGGCGGGCAGGATCGCCGCTGCCTGGGATGTGGTAAAACAAAAGTTTCTTGAATTGTGGGCGGTGATCGAGCCATTTCGGAATTTTATCAATCAAACTGCAGACGATTTCAAAACCAATTTCCTGACGCCGGTCAGCGAGTGGGTGCTGGGGCCTGGCTGGGATGAGTTCATTCGGATCACGGATGAGCTGATGCAAAACTCGGACTGGGACGGGCTGGCTGATTCGCTGAATCGCTTTTATGCCGCAGTGGCTAAATTGACGATTGGAGTATTCCAGGGCCTGCTGACTTTTTATGATCGGTTCTTGCGCCCGATTACTGAGTGGACGGTGAATGAGGGACTGCCGCGGTTCCTGGATTCACTATCTGATGCGGTTGAGGATATCGACTGGGAATACCTGAATGAGCAGTGGGGGTTATTCCTGGACGCGTTGACCGAGTTTACGCTGTTGAACCTGGATAATTTGCTGTGGTTCGTTACCGAGATATTGATCCCGATTGGCAAGTGGACGATTGACGAGGTAGTACCAAGGTTCTTCCATACCCTGGCAAGCGTGCTGCGGATTCTGACTGCTGTGTTAGAGGCGCTCAAACCACTGTGGTTATGGTTCTTTGATGAGGTTCTGGCGCCAATGACCGGCTGGGAAGCGGATACTTTCCTGGACTTCTGGGATTTGCTTAACGAAAAGCTCGACACGCTCGCGACCTGGTTGGAGGACAACCCGGACAAGATCAGGGAATTTTTTATTATTGTTCTTGGGCTGGGAGTCACGGCTTTTATGCTGTTAGCTATAGCTCTTGCACCGGTGGTATTGCTATTTGGATTGTTAGCACTTGCGATTGCTACTGCTCTGCTTCCCCTGGCTGCGATTATTGTCTATATTACGCTGGTTATTGCTGATATCTGGTTGTTGGGTTATGAAATTGGGAAGCTGGCGTACATGGTTTATAACAAAATCCAGGAGATGAAAGAGAACTGGGAGGGTTTCAAGGAAGGCGTCAAGACAGCCATCCGAGTGGCCGTGGATTATGTTAAGAACAAATGGGATGAATTAAAGACAGCATTCAAGGCTGAGGGGATAAAAGGCGCGCTTAATGTTGTGATCGGGTGGATAGAGAATTTTGTAAATATCGCTATCAATGGGATTAATGCGTTAATTGATCTGCTAAATAACTTCAGTATCGATATCCCAGCGATTGAGATTGCTGGCCATGTTATTTATGGCGGTGGTTCTATCAGCCCGTTCAATTTCACACATAAAGCGGGGATATCAATACCTCGCCTTGCCCAGGGCGCGGTGATCCCACCGAACAGCCAGTTTTTAGCGGTGTTGGGTGATCAGCGATCGGGGCGCAATATCGAAGCTCCGGAAGATTTACTGCGCGAGATCATACGCGAAGAACTGGATGGTATGGGCGGGCAGGATGTAACGATCAAGTTTGCCGGTTCACTGAGCTCGTTAATTCGGGAGTTGAAGCCCTACATTGACCGGGAAGACAGGCGCGTTGGGGTTTCTATGGTGCGAGGGATTTCATGAGCAAATTAATTATGATCGATGGGAAGCGCTATGATGTACCGATCGTCAAGCTGGATCACTCGGCAGAGTTTTTATACAAGTATGCAGAGCGAACTGTGGACGGCGTGCTGCACAGTGAAATGATCGGCGTTTATTTTAATTACCAGGTAGTGTTTGGGAAAAACAATGCCAACCCGACTGAGTATAAAAAACTATATGACAAGCTGACCGAGCCGAGTGAGTTTCACAGCGTGCAGGTCCCGACCATCGAAGGGGAACACGCTTTTGAAGCCTATTTCTCAAATATCAAGGACACTTTTGTCCGCATCAAAGGTGATAATCGCTATTTCAAGGGGCTTTCGGTGAACATCATCGCCCGGAGACCTGCGAGGCAATGACCGGCTGATGATAACTTACCCTGAAATAGTGTTTGAAAACGTGACTTTTGGCGCTGAGGACATTCGCGATTGTACGATTGTTGAGGATTTTAATCCGCTGGCGATCACTGTTCCGATCAACACAATGGACTTGACGCTGTACAGCGATGCGGGTGGGTTTACGATCATCAACCCTTCGGGGGTGTACGAGCCGCTGTTGACGCGGCAACCCATGGCTGTTTATATTAACATCGATGGACAACGGCACTTTGTCGGCCAGTATTTCATGGATGCTTGGGAAAACCAGTCTGAAAACCTGATCAGCTTCACGTGCATTGACGCTTTGGGACTGCTGGACAAGGATGATTACAAGGGCGGGTTGTGGCTGACCCCGATCAAAGCGGGCGTGATCCTGGATGACATCTTTGCGCAAGCCGGACTGGACGTAATGATCGACGACCAGGTTTATGATGTGGAACTGACCGGCTGGTTGCCTATCATGAAATATCGTGCAGCAGTGCAGCAAGTGTGTTTTGCTGCTGGCGGGTATGTGCGCTCAAGCCGTCAGAGTGTGGTTAAGATCGGCAAGATGGGTTTTATCTCTCAAAGGCAAGCTGGGGTGCGCACTGGCGTGGCAGGTGTAGGACAAAGCCGCGTGTATCAGATGCGCTGGCGGGGTAATGTGATGATCTCATTTGAGGGAACCGGCATTGCGACCACTGGCATCAAAAGTGGTGTAGCTTCTGTGGGCCAGAGCCAAACGTATCAGAGACGATGGCGGGCAGCGCAATGGGAGGGTACTGAGTATTACCGGGAGGTGATGAACAGTGAGCAGGGCGCTGATCGAGTGCTTACATTGCGTGAGAAAGTCACTGGCGTAAAGATTGTTATGCATGATTTTACACCAGGCGATGGGGAGCGTAAGCTGTTTGAGGGAACTCTGGCAAGCGGTGTTTACCCTGTTGAATTCAGTCAACCGATGCACACCCTGACAGTTGAAGGCGCGACCATTGTTGAAAGCAGTGCCAATCATGCCGTGCTTGAGGTGAGTGCGCCCGGAGAGGTGCGATTGACCGGGATGGTGTATAACGATTTGATTTCAACGATTGCGATTAATGCACCGATAAGCTCACATGATAAACCCAGCGTGATTCGAGTTGATGATGCCACGCTGGTCAATTCTTCTAATGGAGCCGAGATTGCCCAGAGAGTGTTTGATTACTATCAACAGCGATATAAAAAGAAAATGCGCCTGTTTGGCTCGGCATTATCAGCAGGAAATATTGTTCAGGTGGAGACCTTGTATGGAAATACGCTGTTTGGCGTGATTGAGCATGCTGAGATTGATCTGGCAGGGGGAAGTCTGGTAGATGCTGAAGTGATCGGAGTGGTTGTTTGAGAAATCATGGCCTGAAAAATAATTGTTTGAGAAATAACAAGGAGTAGGATATGCCAAATTACACAAAAACTGTATGGGAAGACGAGGTTTTGGCGGGAGCAGAACGCTTTGAGATCACCAAAAACGCTGGGGGTGCGGTGGATGCAATTGGCGACCTGGCGCAATGCGGTATTGCACTGAAGACAAGCGTCATCAAGGCGGGAACACCGTTGAATGCTGCTAACCTCAACAAAATCGAGGATGCGCTGGAGCTGCTGGCGGGTTTAATCGATGTTTACGATCTGCTGCACTTTTTGGTGTTGGAAACCGATGAAATCATTAAGGCTGAAGATAATTTGATGTTGTTTCCGGTGCCGGATAAGCATAACGGGAAGAAAGCAGTCAGGTTGTTTGTATACCTGCCAGGAGCGGCGAGTTCGAGCGGTAACGTGGTTGTGCGGGTGTATAACAAGACCACTTCAAGTGACCTGGGCACGGTGACGCTCACAGCGGGCAATAAGATCGGATCGAGTGTGATCGACGTGTTACTTACGGAAAACGATGAGCTGCGGATCGATGTGACCAGTGCCGGGACAGGAGCCAAAGGCCTACAGGTACAGATCAAGGTAGACAAATCATGAGTGTTATTGTTATCAAGCGCAGGGCAAAAAAGGCATTTGAGGTTCCAGAGGGTGGAATTATTTTATGGTATGGGATCGCTACTGATGTTCCTGACGATTGGGCCATTGATGCTTATGCCAAGGATGCGTTTGTGCGCGGCGCCAGTGAGGGAAATGCCAACAATGTAAAAGTTGGCGGCACATTTGTTCACAAACACACTTATGCAAGCAAAACATCAGCTGTGGCAGCACACACACACAGTACAACGGCAAGCGGCACGACGGGCAGCGCATCCGGTTCACAAGCTCACTTTGGTACTGCCAATGCAAATGCTGCGACCACAAATCATACTCACAGTGTGTCGGGCACACGGAAGACTGACAGCAAGGGCGGGCACGATCATGCGATGCAAAAAACAGGTGAGACCGAGGTGTATCCGCCTTACTGCAGGTTGTATTGGATTAAAGCTATTACAGACACATTTTTACCGATTGGCGGGATCGTGATGTGGAACGGCGCATTAGCAGGTAGACCACTGGGGACGAACCTGTGCGATGGTACGGGAAATACTCCCGATCTGCGCGGCAATTTTGTGTATGGAGCGAACCAGGACACGGACGTCAAAAAACGGGGCGGCGCGGAAACGCACAGGCATGCCAATCAAACTGTGATCCCTGATGGTGGCCATGATCACTCAGTATCTGGCTTTTCTACAGGGAGCGGTGCATCTTCAAAGAATGCTTCGACTTACGGCGGTGTTAATCTGAGCGCTGGGGATCACAGTCACAGCTTGTGGGCAACCCTGACCGGTGACGGGGACCATACGCATACGATTGGCGACACTAATGCTGGATCGAGCTTGCCACCGTATGTCATGCTGTATTTCGTGATGAGGACAATATAATGGATAACTTACCTATCGGAACGATCATTGCCTGGGAAAATGCCGCAATACCGAGTGGATGGGCGGTGTGCGATGGACAGAATGGCAGACCGAACTTGATTGGCAAGTTTGTCAGGGGAGCGAGTTCAGACGGTCAGGTGAGAGCAACCGGCGGAGCTGAGAATCACAGCCATACGAATCCAGGCACTGCTAAAAGGGCAACGCACAATCATGGTGGGAGTGAGTATCTTTCTATCGGTAGCGGGAGTGGGTCTACTTCAGGGACGGTGGGGTCAGGTGCTAATTCGGCAACGCCCGGGCATGATCATGGCTCTGGTTCAGCAGGTATATCAATTTCAGATGCGGGAGAACACAGCCACACAGTGCCTAACACAAGCACAGTCGGACATATTCCACCGTATATCACCAGGGTGTTTATTCAGAGGGTAGCATGAGTGATCACTTCAAGGGTTGGCAGGATGGACATTTACGACATTTACCGCCGCCGGAAATTCCTGAGCAAGAACCGGCTGAACAGATCAAGGAAAGCGGCGAGCAGGTACTTGATATTGGTGCTATTGCGGATGGCGAGTTGCTGGTACGGGATGGCACGGATATTGTTGGCTGGAGCGGGATCGTCCCTTCGGCACGCGTGTACAACAGCGCAAACATCTCAATTCCGAACAATACGGTTACAGTATTAACCTTCAATAGCGAACTGCTGGACACAGATAACATACACGACACCGCAACCAACCCCAGCCGATTGACGTGCAAAACGGCTGGGCTGTACGCGATTTATGGCAACGCACAGTTCGCGGCACATGCAACCGGCGCGAGGTCGGTACTGATCCGGCTTAATGGCACCACTTTCATCGCGGAGGCAGTAGCCGGATCCGCCGGAATAGTTCAAAGCCCGCCTGTATCCACGCAGTACCCGTTAGAGGTGGGTGATTACATCGAACTGGCGGTATGGCAAAACAGCGGCGGTTCCCTGGCCGTAAATTACGTGGATGCGTATACGCCGGTGTTTGGTATGACCCGAATTGGGGCTTGACAGGTCAGGACATCCTATGCCCGATAAAGACACGGTTATCGCGGTACTTTCGGATATACAGGCGGGATCAACAGTCGCCGTATGCCCGCCCAGGTGGAACCTGTATGACGGGGGCACATATCACGCCTCGCCTGCGCAGATGATTATCTATCGGCAGTGGGTCGCCAGTGCCAAGGTGATCAAAGACCTACTGGGCGAAGGCAAGGCACGTAAGCGATTGGTGGTGATCCTGAACGGCGAGCCGATTGATAACGACCACCATGAAACACCGCAATTGATTACAAAACTGGCAACCGAACAAACCGACATGGCGATTGCACTGCTTGACGAGTGGTTGCAGATCGTGGAATACACGCCAAAACGCGGTGACTGCATGTACCTGGTGAGAGGCACAGAGGCGCATGAGGCGGGCAATCCGCTGGAGGTGATCGGACGCGACCTGGATGGGGTGGTGCCGTATCGCAAGGATACTTCACCGGTGACCAAGGACGGACGCTATACGCACGCCAAACTGGTGCGTACGGTAAATGGAAATCTATTTGATATAACCCATCACGGCTTTACTCGTGGCAGTCGTGCCTGGACCAGAAGCAATTCAATTTATCATACATTGCGGTCGATTTATTACGATGCGCTGGAATATGGCTATGAAATCCCTGACTACGTGGTCCGCAGTCATGGCCATGTGTACACTGCGGAAACTTATACCGGACATAGAAAGACGATCCATGGCTGTATGACACCTGGTTGGCAGTTGAAAACACACTTCATCAATCGCGTGGCGGCCAATGAACGGATCAACTCAATCGGCATGGTGTATTATGACGTGCTGAAAAGCGGGCATGCCCAGCATTATGCGGAGATACTCAGTATTGAGGATGTGAAAGTTGAGGCGTTTTGAAAATCACACCGGAGGAAAATGAACTGCTGCTGGCACTGGCATCTGAGTTCGCCAATACTCAGTATGACCCGAAACGTCATGTGTTGGTGAAAGATGCAGCCATGCTGTGGGGGATCAGCACGCGAGCAGCCACTTTCCGACTGGATAAACTGGTAGATGATGGCAGGTGGGGGAAAGAGACTGTGATTCACCAGGGGCGCATGAAAAATGGGTATTACAAGAAAGGATGTTGAGAGAGTACTGACATGTATTATTACGTTTATAACCATCAACATAAAGGATTACCCTATCACCGAGCGATGAAAGCAGCCGGGCACACGGCAAACTTACGGTTTGCAGATGTGACGTTGTTTGATCGGGACCAGGTGATGAACTCGACCCAGCCGCGTTACCAGGTGAAAGAGCAGTTAGATCGGGGATCGCTGATTATGATCTACCCGCATTCGGCGCTGCCGCCGTGGTGGTATGACGGGCTGGTGCCGGTGAGGGACTATCTATCGTGTGTGTTTGTGATCGGAGAGGCGCACAAAGCCGCCACAGACATTTTTATGCCCGGCGCCAGGGTTGAAGTTGCAGGTTGGCCATGGTGCAAACAAAGGGCATTCAAAGCGCCCAATCGAGTAAAACGCGTGCTATTTGCGCCGATCCACACCGCGGGAGGATTACGGCCAGAAGCCTTTGAGGCTAACCGGAATATCTTCAGGGAATTGAAGCGCGTACAGCGGATGATGGGGTTTGAGGTGATTATCCGTCATATCGGCGAATTAGAGCCGCAGGGCTTGAAGAATTACCGCGACTTTGAATTCGTCCAGGGAGCAAAGGACGGCGCAACCAGAGACATCGATAAAGCGGATGTTGTGATTGCTGAGGGGACATTTATGTACCTGGCCGTGGCACGGGGGACGCCAACAATCGGTATTAATCAGCATATCGCTTGCCGACCAAACCGAAATTATGCGCGCTATACACCGCACACCTGGGAGCGTTACGGACACCTGTTTGCTTACCCGTTGAATTACCAGTGGGGGGATTTGTGTGAACTGATTGAGCAGGCAACCGCAGAAGAGCAGAGCGAATGGAGAGCAGCCAACATTGGGGAGGACATGGACCCGCTGGGATTTGCGGGTATGGTGGAAGAGATTTGGCGGGAGAGTAAGAAAATGTGATACTGAGTAAATTTTGCCTGTACAAAACTGTGTAGTATAATTGAACTGGGCGTGAATTAGTTTCGCTTGAAGGCGTCTTGACGGCTTGCTCATTCGTGACTGGCCCCCTTCAGGGACGAGGGTGCAAGTCCCTCCACGTCCACTGGTAAAGTCGGAGTCATCCTCCGGTATTTTAAGGATAACAGAAGATAGGGCGGAACTTAGCGGTGGGAAAACATCCCAAAATGGGATATTTCACTCCTCCAGCGGGAAAACTTTAGGAATTGGTAAGTTTTGCCGATACACAAGTATCATGTTTTGTGCATCATTAGTGACAGATTTCATTATATTTTGTACATGAAACGCGTGTCATGTTCAAAGTTTGGCTTTTTTTGAACATGAGGCGTGAGTACTTCCCGCTTTGTTAACATTTTACTCCCTGAAAAAACATAGTATAATCCATATATCTGACCCGCCATGTGTAGGAACAGAAATAGGGGTCGGTGATAAGCTGACCCTGGTTTTTAATGAGCATTAAAAACCCCATTTTGGTTAGTTACTAATTTCAATTACAATACCGGCATCATTTCAGTAAGTGACTGAAGTGTCAGGTACGATTATAATAATTCTGATTTGTTACAACCGCGCTTAAATTTGCAGACATTTTAAGCGCGGTTGTAAAATGTTCTATGTTTGCCCTATCACAACCCCCACTTCTCCACCGGTGACGCGTGCCGGTGTGCGTCGTCCAGATCGTTTTGGCTGATGGCCAGATAACGCTTGACCATATCCAGCGTGGTATAGCCCAGCATTTCCTGCAGGGTGTAGATGTTGGGATAGTTGCGCGTTTTGAAAAATCTGGCTGCATTTTCATAGAGTTGACTTTCCTCGGGAATACGATTCTAATTGTTATTAGAGGTCATGATATGAAAGGAAGATGAAATGTCTCTGTTGTGCAATATCATATTATTTGTTTTGTTTCTTATTATCGGTGCGATAATTGGTTTTTGGATCGGCACGATAAATGCTTATCGAGAAACACTATTCCGTTTGTTTTGGTTCGGCTATCTTGATTTGGATGAAGCAGAAGAAATCGCAAAATCTTTAAAGCAGGCCCCGACAGACGCAAATTGTAAGCAGAAATACAAAATATCTATAAAAGATGCTCGAAGAATGCTATTGAAGCGTTAACTTCTTTAAGAACTCTGCTACAAGTGATATTGTAATATCTTTGCCAACGTTTGCAATATAAACGAGGGCTTCTTTCCACTTCGCCTTATTGCTTATGTCTGATAAAAATTCGTGTCCTTTTGATGTGAGCGCATAAGGCATGTATCTCGGATAGTCATCAATGATGTACGCTTGTTTTTCAGAATGAATCAAGCCTTCTTCTGTTAAGAGCCTTGTATGATAATGAAAAAGCTCTTTATCGATCTCACTTAATCCCAACTCTTCCTGGCTCATTCCAAGTTCGTCAAGCCTCTCGTGTTCTTTAACCGCCTGGAGAATATGTTTTATTAACTCGAAGTCCTTTTCCATTTTTATTTCTCCTTTTACTTGCTCAATAGAAACTCCATCATATCCAAAATCGTTTGACGATCATTTTCGCTGAGCTGGTCATACTTATATAACAGCTCTTCTTTTTGCCTTGTCATTTCCTGGTCGGGCGAGTCATCACTGTCTGCTGGTAGCGCGTACCCCAAGATACTGAGTATTGTTTGATCATCAAATTGCGCTTCTGACCTTTTTTCGCGCGATTGCACTTCCCAGGCATGCCATTTTTCCAGCAACCAGATTTTTATGTCTTTTTCCATTAAACTCGCTCCAACATAATAATACCAAAATAGTAAAAACACTTGACAAATTGGATAGGATGGTATATACTATCTACTAACTACACTGTAACCATTAGTAAATCAGGAACTTTCTATGAAACCCATCCAATACATCGTCAAAAAATACAGACAGCAGCGGGGGTTATCGCTGCGGCGATTCGCGGAAGCAGTGACCAGTGATTTGAACCTGGGGATGGACATCTCGCACCAGACGATAAAGAACTGGGAAGACGGGACCCACCAACCGCAGTTTTCATTTTTGATGAACCTGGCAATGATAGCCCGAGATTGGCGCATGGATTTTGCGTTTGACTGCCTGGCAGCATTGCGACCGGCAGTGTACGAGCCGATGACCAGCATTGGCTGTGAAGCGATAGAAAAATATTCAGAACTTGAAATAACCGAAAAGGAGGAATGATGTTTGCTAACTCAGTAGATTTTGCGAAACCCAGAAAATACACATTTGCCGTGGGGGCGGTTGAGGGCAGGAGCGCTGATGTTTCGCCCTTTACGGGCATCCAGGTGCTGTTGATCAACGCGCACTTTTGGTATGCCATCGGGCCAAACAAGCGCTGGTCAGGATTGAATGAATCCCTGGAAATTGAAAAGGTGGATTGTCCAATTGTCATCACCAAAGACATCCTTGCTAAAGACACTTACCATCACCTGTTGAAATCATTTGTAACGGTCGAAGGCATTCACGATCTCGACTTGTTTTTGGTCCAGCTGGAGCGGATCGGCGGGATCGTGCTTTATCCCTTTGTTACTCAGATCAACATCCCAGACCTGCTCGGGTTATAGCTTCAGTTATATAGCTTCAGTATAGAAGGAAAGGAGCACGTATGAAAATTGGGATGCTTTCGGGGCGCAGTCGGGAACTGAACCGGTTGAAATTCGGAAATTACGCAGCAGTCTGGCCCCCGATATCCCTGCAGCGGATGGATTAAATGGGAGCCGACACGGTGACTGAGCCGCGGCCATGGCCGAACAATGCCAGGGAAGTACGCGATTTGGCAGCAGAACTGGCGATCACAGGACGCTGGGCGATTGAACCGATGTTGACCGGAAAGTTTTCCGCAGCGGAGAGCATCCGCAGAATAGCGATAGCGATTGTGACGTTTCAAAAGATTTCACGCCTGTTAGAGAGCGTGGGAGCGCAAACCAACCCAATTTATGACACAGAAAACAGTTTTGAAAACATTCGAATTCAATATGAAGACCAATAAAGAGACCAATAAGGAGACAAAAATGACCCCAAACACGATTAACACCCCCATTAATGACCCTCTTGCCATGGCAGAAAACCCGCAAGAGATCAAGTACAGCAATGAATACTTCGGCCAGGTCAGCCTGGACGTGTGGTTCTGCGTGCTTGAAAAGGGCGTTGGCAAAGTGCCCTTTGACCCCAACACGCACTCGATTGATCGGCGCCTGACGGCAATCACGATGGGGATCATCCCCGTGCCGGCTTCGGGCCTGCAGTTTTCGGTTGACCGCGATTACATCGCTGAATTCCGGCCGTGGAACGCGATCACGCTGCCCAGCCTGAAAGCACTTGGAGTTTCGGTGCGCGAACTGAACGACAGGTATGTGCGCGTCAAAATGACCGAAACCGGCGAAACCTACACCAACAGCCAGGGAGAGACCCGAGAAAAAACTGCATTTGAATTTCTGGCGATTTATGACACATTGGAAGCCTGTGAAGCGGCATACACGGCAAAGCGGGGGTCCGGTGCGCAACCGACTGCATCACAAGCTGCACCACGAGCAACGGTTGCAGCGACGGCTGGTAATGGCAACAAGGACCGGGACGCGGCGTTGAAATTTCTGGAAGTGGCAGTCAAGAGCACGTGCAAGGGCATGACCAACCTGGAGCAGGCGAGGGAGGCGGTGGCAGCTCAGATCGCCAAAATGCCGTTGATCAACAAGCACTTCACGGTGGACAGCCCGGAGACGATGAATTTCATGGCGGAAGCCCTGGCACCTTTCTAGGAGAATGAAAAATGCGAAACCTTTTTTTACCAATAGACCCAGAACACAAAAGACTGGATGCAATTCTTGTGATTGCAAGAATAGTTAATGACTTGCCATACGATGAGACTTTTAAGTTAGAGCTTTTTAAAGCAATTCTGATTAACTGTTTTGAAAATAGCTCTCCTTTAGGATGAGGCAAAACCATGGACACAATCATTGTTATTGACCCGACATCTGAAAAACAAACCAAATTTGAGTTGACGGACGAGGATTTCATTCTCACTTATGTCCCGGAAGCCGCCGACATGAGTTTTGATGAGGCTCTCAAATTGGCACACGAACGCAGTGAAATTGCTGCAAAAGAATTTGAAGCATCTGTTGCATTGGCTTCAAAAATAATCTCTGAGATGGCTTCACAGACAACCGTCTGAGAAGATCACCTTAACAATTGAATAGCTCCGGACCAAAACCCCCATCTTACTGGTAGGTCCGGGGCACCCCACCGGGATTGACCAACATTAACCTTCTGTTCCTCTCACAAACCAGGTGAATCTCGGTGAGGTGCCTTTTTGACGGGGGCACCCATTTTCTCCTTTCTAACGGGGGTCGCTATTGGTGAAGGCGGCCCCCAAGGGCAGGAGAACATGAAAACAAGTTTGCAAAACAGTGGAGAGAAAATGAGTATTTCAGCAATTATTATCGATAGCAGGGAACCGGATTGGGTGAAGCAATTGAATTTTGGCGACATCCCCACCAGTGTACAGCTGCTGGAGCAGGGTGACATGATGGCTGCATCCAATGACGGCGAATTAATCCTGGTTGAGAGAAAAACCCCCGATGATTTTTTAAACAGCCTGAAATCGGATCGCCTGATGCTGCAACTGGCAAATATGCTGACGGTGACACGGTGGGCGTACCTGATGATCACTGGAGAATTCAAACTGGGCGTGAACGGCGAGGTGGTGACCTCAAGAGTAACCGGTTGGAACTGGGATGCGGTGCAGGGCGCGATACTGAGTATTCAGGAGATGGGTATCTATGTGATCCAGTGCAAAGGAGATGAGGATTATGAAGATGCTATCATCCGGCTGGGCAATCGCGACCGTTCAACTGTTTTACCCGTTCCACCCGCTAAACAACCCCACGTGTATTCGCAATCCGAAGCGATTCTGGCGTCATTGCCTGGGATCGGGTTCAAGCGGCTACAGAAGGTTTTAGAAGAATCTGCGGGAAGCCCAGCATGGGCACTGGCTTTATTGACCAACCTGGATGAGGTTGAAAACTTCCCGGGTGTGTCCTATGGCGATCGACAGCGGATAAGAAATGTACTGGGGCTTAAAACCAGTGAAATGCTCGCAATCAACGTCCGGCCAGGATACTAACAGGATACTAACAGGATATTAAACTATCAAATTAATCAGAAGCTCAAACAGAAATCAAATTCAGAAATCAATTTAGAAAGGATTTTCTATGAAAAACACCAACCAAATTACAACACTGGAAGTACAAGACACACTGATCAAAGATCGGGAAATTACGACGGCAAGCCAGGCAGAAAATGTTTTGATGGCAAACCGTGAAATGAGCCTGGGCGTGTGGCATATGATCAACACGGTTGCCAATGATGTCTATCGTTCACGGCTGTTCCCTGTGAGCAGTCCGCAACAGGCGGCGGCGATCATGCTCAAAGGTTATGAGATCGGCTTAGGGTTGATGGCAAGTTTTGAATTTGTACAGGTGGTGAAGGGCCATGTGGGGTTATCACCTAAAGGAGCCCTAGCACTGCTGCACAACAGCCCACGGATCACAAAAATCAAGCTGACCAGGTTGACCGATGATAAACATAAATTTATCGGCTACGAATGCACTATGACGCGAGATAACGGTTTTTCGCATACTGAGCGATGGACCCTGGATAATGCTGTGATTGCCGGCCTGATGAAGCCAGATAGCAACTGGGAAAAATATCCGGAGAATATGTGCAAATGGCGTGCAATCGGCTTTTGTGCGGATATTGCAGCCCCGGATGTGACCGCCGGTATGGTGGACTTCATGATCCGGCCTGAGCAATTCGGGGTTCGGATTGACGATGAGGGGAACATCATTGAAGGAGAACAACGCATTGTTGTTACCAGTGAAATTGTGCAGGATGAATTGTATAACGAGAAAACACCAACGGTCACACTTGCAGAACTACTGGATCAATATTCAGCCGAGGAAATCCTCAAAGCCAACGGCGGGACCATCCCGGGCACGAATGAAGAGCTCGAAAGGGTAGCCAATCAACTCATCAAAGAATCACAGGAAAACGGATACTAAAATGCCTTATGAAATTAACCATCTATCCTACAGTTCCATCAGCTCCTATCTTATGTGCGCAGCGGCATGGAAATTTCACTATATTGATAAGATCCAAACACCAACCTCACCGGCACTGGTGTTTGGATCGGCTTTTCATAACACGATCGAACAATGGTTGGGTGGTAAAGCCAAATCACTGACAGACGCCTGGTCTAAAGAGTGGCAAAAACAAACTGAAGGTCAAGTCATTGATTGGGGGACAGATATCCCTGAAGAGCTTTTTAACAAAGGGATTGATATGCTGACCAACCAGGACATTTTGACCGAGATGCAGAATACATTTTTCACGCATGCTGAAATGCCGGTGATTGAAACCAAGGTTGAACTCAGTATTCCCGCTGTGCCGGTGCCGATCATTGGTTATATCGATATTATCACAAGTGACAAGGTGCCCGGTGATTTTAAAACGAGTTCCAGATCCTGGACAACGGATAAAGCCCTGGATGAAACGCAGCCGCTTTTTTACCTGGCAGCGATGAACCAGATGGGCTTCCCGGTGGATGGCTGGCGATTTCGGCATTACGTGTTCGTGAAAACCAAGACACCCAAACTCCAGGTATTTGAGCATGTGCATAACCCAGGCCAGATCATGTGGCTGTTTGGGATGATCCAGAAGGTATGGAAGGGTATTGAAGCGGGCGTGTTTCCTGAGAATCCCTCCACTTGGAAATGTAATCCTCGTTATTGTGAATATTGGCCGATATGTAGAGGGAAACTCTCATGATGAGAAGTGCCAATAAAAATGCCAAACAGGGATGGCTTTTGCAGGACCTCAGGCCGGCAAACAAGTGTTCTATCGGCTTTGACGGCACCAACCTGATCCTTGAAACGCCGTATAACCCGGGGCTGGTTGCCCAGCTGAAGGCATTGATCCCGTATAACGACCGGCGATGGGATCCAGACCAAAAAGTTTGGTTGATAAGACCGGATCATGGCCCAACTTTGCAAAGCCTGATCGATCAATTTTTTGATGAGGTTGTTGATTTGCCTGGTATTGAAAATAGTAAACCCGAACAGGAATTGCGGATCATCGAGGTGCGATATCTCGGTTCTACCAAGGACCGGGGGGATGCAGAGCGCTCCGCTTTCGGACTGGTTGACGGGGAATGGTCGGTATTATTCCCTGAAAGCGTGCTGCGTTCGTGGTTCGAAGTGGATCCGTTGGCACCGATCCAAGGGGAAACGCTGTATTCTGTGTTAGGCGCTCGAAAAACCGCCTCTGAGGGGGAACTCAAGAGCGCCTTTCGCAGAATGGCGCGCCAGTGGCACCCGGACGTGTGTAAAGAGCCAAACGCCCATGAGATTTTTATCAAGATCAACAGTGCGTATGAGGTACTCAGTAATCAGGGCAAACGCGCCCGTTATGATGCGGGGTTGGCGCTGGAAGCAAACTGGAAGGCAGGGTTCGACAGCGGGAAAACCCTGAAAGGCATTTTAGATGCGGATATTGTTGTTCGCGGTTACCGCTCACCGCTGCGCTGCGGGTGGATCATGGTCAGGGGCATTGAGGTGCTGGGGCGCTTTGAAGTGCAGGAGATCATGGATTGGCAGGACATCGTCAACCACCAGGGGCAGGTGCTGGTGACCTCGTGGGCGATGGGTGATAAAGCGCCAACGGAAAAGTGGGTATAAAACCATGATTTGCACAACAAAACAACCCAGAAAAAAGGGCGCTGGCGCAAAAAAAGGCACGCTGTTTGTGTGCGTGGGATTCGTGTTCCTCAACGGGCGCACAAACTTCACCGATCCGGAAGACTACTTAGACTTCCGTTACATGAAATGGGACCGGTACAGCCTGGAGAGCGACTTGCGATTGGGGGTATTGCCCCCGGGAATGCTGGTTAAGGCTGAAGACGGAACAAGGATCGGCATCGTGGTAGGAAACTATAACGATGAACAGCAAGTTGAGTTTTTGGGCGAGTTGCAATTGGAAGCGATAAAAAAGGAGAAAAAATGCGTGATTTGATGCCAACCCAGGAAAACGATTTAGTGCGCGGCTCGCTGTATGAGATTGCCCTGAAAAACAATCAATCGATTGCGGAGACGTTTATCCATTGTGATGTGGTGATACTGGTCGATACCAGCGGCAGCATGAGCATCACCGACAGCCGCGACAGCCAAAGTCGCTACACTGTCGCCTGTGAAGAATTACGATCGCTACAGGCCAGCCTGCCAGGGCGCATTGCTGTATTGAGCTTTTCGGATGAAACCGTCTTTTGCCCGGCTGGCGTGCCCTGCTTTATGGGCAGCAGCACCAACATGGCCGGTGCGCTTAGATTTGCCAAAGTGGCCGATACCCCCGGCATGCGCTTTATTTTAATCTCTGACGGTGAACCCGATCGTGACTACGAAACCCTGCAGGTGGCAGCCACCTTCACCAACCGCATCGACACCATCTATGTGGGGCCCGAAGACCGCCTGGAGGGACGCGACTTCCTGATACAGCTGGCAAAGATGAGCGGTGGACAGACCATCACCGCCGACCGAGCCAAGGAACTCAAAGCAGGCATTGAAACCTTATTATTGACTTCCGGATAAACGCTTGAGATGACAACCACTGCAGCCAAAACAAGCAACCTGTTTAGTTTTTTACTTCGCTCTGGCATTCAGAAAAAAGACGCTGAGGAGCTGGAGCGTGCCTTTGGCACTGAAGATGTTGTGGACTTCATGGACGGCATGGAGAACGTCGCCACGGTGCTGGCTGCCAAAGACCACTCCACCCTGCAATTACAAATGCCGCCCAAAGCGGAGCCGTGGACATCGATTTACCAGTTCATCGCCTCAGAAATCAGCATGAATAACACGGACCCGCTGATGGCGTTCAGCCAGGCGCTGGCAGCATGGGAGCATGATTGGGATCTGCAACAGGCGATCAGCAACGCGACGGGCTATCGCATGGGAGTGATCCAGGAATTTGAGCGCCAAAAGGGATCTAAAAAGCGCTATAAGATCAAAGATTATTTGGTGGCATTCAAGCAGCTGGGTTACGACTTCCGAATGAATGACATCAACGACAAAATCGAAGTTAATGGGGTCCCGATCACCGATGAAAAAGCGCAGGAAATCCGGGCAAGAATGCGCGAGGGTGGTTTTTATCGCATCAATGAGTTTGAGGACATTTATGGTTGGGAAGCATCGAAAAACCGCTATCACCCGATCAAAGACTTCTTACTGAGTATTACCTGGGACGGGAGCGATACGATCGATGAACTGGCAAGCTATTTTAATGACCGTTATGGCATGTGGCCGGTGTGGCTGCGCAAGTGGTTGATCGGAGCCTGTGCGAAGGTATTCGAGGCGGAACAAAACCCGATGCTGGTGATGGACGGCCCGCAAGGTGTAGGGAAAAGCGAGTTTGCCAGGTGGCTTGCCAAACCAATGGGGGATTATTTTATCGAAGCGCCGATCAATACGGATGACAAAGACAGCGAAATCCGGTTGATCTCTGCGTGGATCTGGGAGGTGAGCGAACTGGGTGCCACGACGCGCAAGGCGGATTATGAAGCGCTCAAAGCTTTCCTGACGACCCGTAAGGTGACTGTGCGGAAACCCTACGGCCGGCATGACATCAGCAAGCCGGCACTGGCATCCTTTATAGGAACAATCAATAACAGCTCAGGCATTTTCTCTGATCCGACCGGGAGCCGGCGGTTCCTGGTCTCAAAAATTGAAGAGATCAACTGGGATTACTCAGTATCTATTGATCCAACCGATGTTTGGGCAGAAGCCATGGCAGCCTACCTGGCGGGCGAAAGCTGGAAATTGACGCGGGACGAATATGTGAAGTCAATCCAGATCAACGAAGACTATGATGTGGCGGATCCGATCGAGGGGCTGGTGAAAAAATATTTTGATCTGGACCCAACCCGTGATGATTGGTGGATCCCCACGACGGACATCCTGACAATATTGCAGGACCCCACTCAGGGCGCGCTGAGAGGGACTTCTCGTGGCAATGCGATGGGGCTGGCGGCGGTGATGACCAAGCTGGGACATGAGAAGAAGAGAAGAATGAATACTATCAATCAACAAGTTTGGGGTTATACAGGGATCCAGTTGCATTCGATGATCCCATAAAGAGACCCCATAGGAGATTCTGTAGGACAGGAGATAGGAGAGTGAGCAATGCACGATGTGAGATGTGAAAGTTGGATGCTGATACCAACTGCAATCATAGGACTGCTGATTGTGGTAATGCTGCTGCCAGTGCTATTGATTGTGGCGTTTATTGAGGCGTGGAGGTGAGGGATGGCTATTGATTTCGAGAACACAAAAAAATTAAAACCATGTCCAATTTGCGGACAAAAAGACAAGGTGAATTTATGGGTAATTGATGGAGACAAAGAACCCAATGTTTCTTGTTCAAGATGTGGTATAGACGCTTGGACCCAATGGAATGTTAAAGAAGCTATTAGGCATTGGAATGAGTTGCCGAGGAAAGAGGAACTTACCGCTCGCGATGCGATGGAGCGGAAGGATGGTGAGGGAAAATGAAGGCTAAAAAATGGAATTACAAAACAAGAAAATATGAACCTTTTACACTTCCGTCAAATGCATGTCTCCTCTCTGAGGATATGGAACAGATAATTCAATGTGCGAATTGCGAAAAAGAAATTAAGTTTGGAGAATGTTATACATCTCTCACAATTCATACCGACAACATTCTGGCGTTCGGGTATGCAGTGTGTGAAGATTGTTATAAGGTGGAAAGAAAAGAGAAACAGTCATGACCGGCTACTGCTACAGCATCATCATAATATTCGCCATAGGGATCGCAACAATTGTAATCCTCTCATTGATTTCATACAACGATTTTAATATGACTGAATATCTGTACTGGCTGAATAAATATGAGCAGAACAAGAAAAACACTGACGAAAAAGAAAAATCTGACAAAAAATGAGGTTGGCATAGGTCGGCATAGAGGTTGGCATAGGTCGGCATACAATTTTACAAAATATAACAAGAAATCACTGAAAAAACATGCGTAAACGAACAAAAATTTCAATTAATTATAAAAGTGCCAACCTATGCCGACCTAAAACCCTATTAAAGGAGTAAATAATTTATTTTTTTACTTAATATAGGGAAAAGGTTGGTATAGGTTGGAAGGTTGGCATTTTGAGGAGAAAAACATGAATGAAATCACACAAACCGCCCGTAAATGGATACTGAGTGGCCAGGCGGTGATCCCGATTCGATATCGGGACAAGCGACCGGCGATCTCAGCATGGGAGCCATATAAGAGCCAGCTGCCAAGTCCTGATGAAATTATAGCATGGTTCCCGGATCAATATCACAATCTGGCGATTATAACCGGCGTGAAGGGATTGGCAGTAATTGACTTTGATACCCTGTCCCGCTATCGGTATTGGGAGTTGTGGGCGATCAAAACGGGCTATCCAGCAGATAAGGTTGCCCAGGTAACCTATAAAGTACGAACCGCACGGGGCGTGCATGTTTATATTCGACTGCCACATGACGAGCGCAACCGCAGTCTGGAGGGGATCGACATCAAGGCGAAGGGCGGTTATGTGCTGGCCCCGCCATCGATCCACCCGAGCGGGGTGCCGTATCGAGCGATCAATCCAGGAGCGCCAATTGAGAAGGTGAATGCGTTATCGGAGATTTTGCCGGCGGCACTTCTGACAAGGGATACTGAGTTATCTGATCATGTACGGGTCCCGACAAGGTTTGTGAATCCTGTGAAGTACGTCAGTGATCCATGGGAGGTTGCTGAAAATCAGGACGAGCCCGGACATGATCTGGTCAGTAAAATCCGAAGTTATTTCAGGATTGAGGATTTCTTTCCGGGGGCGGTTTCATCGTCGAGTGACCGGCGCTGGATGCTGGCATTGTGCCCGTTTCATGAGGATAAGACGCCTTCGTTTTGGCTGGACACGCAAAGGCAGATTTGCGGATGTTATGCGGGTTGTACGATGAAGCCGCTGGATGTGATTAATTTGTTTGGGAGACTTCACGGGCTCTCAAATAGAGATGCGATTTTGATGATGGCAAGGGGGATGTAAATTTATATGAATGAAACAAGGAAAGAGCGAGGAATGAGAAACGATCCTGTTGATATGGGTAAGTTGATAAAAGCCCTGGAGGTTTCCATGATACACGATTTGCCGATCACGCTGCGGACGCTATAACGCTCATTGATAAAAAATAGATCAATAACATTTGACTGCATTCTTGGTTGCATACTTGGCTACAAACCCGCAGTACCCTAAGCGTTACTCAGCCAGGGTAGATGGACAAATGACTCTGGATGATTTTATCGGGAAGATCCCGCTCTGGCAGCGACCGCAACTGGAAGATGATTTGCACGATCTGTTAGCATCCGGATATGGACAACTGACGTTTACTCTGGTTGCTGGAAAATTGACAACATGGGAAGTGACAATTTCTCGAAAAGTTGCCCGTCGATCGGATGATTAATAGACTGTAATAGACTGATTGAACCCGTCTTGAACCGGCATTAAACCAGCATAAAACCGACATAGAACTGGCAGATTGACTTGAAAACATGGTATAATTTTTAGTACAACACGATAACAAGTTGTTGACCTCAGACTCTGAGGACTGGTCAACCAGCCCGGAGTGTGTCTTGAAAAAGATGCGCTTCGGGTTTTTTTATTAAAAATTTTTAGAAAATTGCGGAGGTTTGTTATGGTTTTAGATTTAACGGGCGCACTTGTGGCTGGCATCCCACTGATGCTGGTCGTGATCGGATTGGTCCAGTACGTCAAGGAAAAGCTCGGATGGCAGGGCATGGGGGTTGAAATATTCGCTATCTGCCTGGGGCTTGTCCTGGGTTTTGGCTATCACGTCTACATCGCCGAAGCGATCACCTGGACTTTCAATTTTGTGTTTGAAGGGTTGATCTTTGGTTTGGCGGTTGGACTGGTAGCGACTGGCATCTATAAGGCTTATCACGAAGAAAAATAGTGATGATCAACCAGGGGGAAGAGAGGATAAGCCATGACGCCGGAGACCTACACAGAAATCCTGAAAATTGTTGGGCTGCTATTCACGGGCGGTATTGGTGTGGCGATCATCCAATGGTTAGCGTCCATGAGAAAGAACAGAGCCGCCACTAACATCGATATTCAGGACTACTGGCACAAGGAATTCAAACGGTTGGATGAGCGTATTGCTGATCTCGAAGCAGTTGTAAAAGGACGGGATGTGACCATCGCAGAATTAAAAAAAGAAAATGCTGAACTGAAACGGAAAATTGCCGAATCCGAAGCCGAAATTGTACAGCTGACATCACGGATCCGCGAGCTGGAACGCTTGATTGAGCAATACAACATCCAGGATTATGGGGACGAACATGGGCAGTAATTGGGTTTTGGGTGTGGATACCTCTCACTGGTCGGGGAAGATTAATTTTCCAAAGATGTACCAGGCGGGAGCGCGCTTCTGGATCACCAAGGCAACGGATGCCAATAGAACAACGGGCCTGCAATTTGAGGATAGTGAGTTCGACAACTACTGTAAAGCTGCTTTTGATTTAGGCGAATTGTTGACCGGTTGTTACCACTGGCTGCAATACTCAGTCGATCCGAAGGTTGCAGCACAGTTTTACCTGGAACGTTATACACGTTACAAATTTGACTTCCCGCCCATTCTGGATTTCGAAGAGCCATCGGTGCGCGATACGGGGCGTTTTAGCGACTATGCCTGGCGTGCCAGCGAGTGGTGCAAGGAAGTTGAACGAGTAACAGGACGAAAGCCGATCATCTACACGGCTCAGTGGTTCACAAACTATTTTCAGACGAGCCATTTGTCCTGGATGCAAGCCTATCCGTTATGGATTGCCAACTATTCCTGGTGGGCAAATGATATTGCCAAAGTGCCTGTCAATTATCCAAAACTGAAGTTTGAGGACAGGGTATGGGATGACTGGGCGATATGGCAATACTCAGCCGATACAAACGGACGCGGCGCAGAGTTCGGTGTGCAGGCAAAGAGCATTGATTTGAATTGGTTTCAGGGAAGTTACGCAGATCTATTGCACTGGTTGAAGGTTGATGAGCCGGTGCCAGAGCCATTGACACTCGAAGAGCGCGTTGAACGCCTGGAGTTGGCGGTGTTTGGATAAAAAGCAAATCATAGGGAAATTGTAGGAAAAATAGACATTAATTGAGTAAAAACACAAGAAAAATATAGTGAAACCGAAGAATTTACGTGCAGAAATAGAAAGCTTGGATAGTGATCTGAAAATTCAGTATGTATTTTCGCGCTGTAAAACAACCAGTAATGGCAAAGCAATTAATGATGCCGGTTTTTCAACTGCCACCTTTTATGGTTGGCCCCAAGAAGAGCGAGATTACCTAAATTCACTGGCAATGCGTTTGAAAACAGAGACGGGCTTACGAGCCACTTTGTTATTGCAGGAAGCGGCTGAGAGTGCAGCGAAAGTGAAGATCGATGGGTTGAAATCTCGCAATGAACGCATAAAGCAGGCTTCAGCAACAGAAGTGCTTGATCGGATCATTGGCAAACCGTTTCAATCACTGATCACCCAGGTAAACATGGCGGCCGACGAAGAGGACAGCCAGGAGATGACGCTGTTCAATTTGCCCGCTAATGCGATTGCCAGCTCGTTTTTTGATGTGTATCGGGATATTCAAGCAGCCGCACATACTGAGTATGTATTCAAAGGGGGACGAGGGTCCACCAAATCTTCATTCGCATCAGAGGTACTGATTGAACTGCTGATCAATAATCCGGAGTGGCACGCGCTGGTGGCCAGGAAGGTTGGCAACACGCTGCGGGATTCGGTGTACAGCCAGATTGTGTGGGCGATCGATTATCTGGGCTTGACGGAAAAGTTCAAGTGCATCACATCGCCGCTTGAAATCACGTATATTCCGACGGGGCAAAAGATTTACTTCCGGGGTGGCGACGATCCGCTAAAGATCAAATCGATCAAACCCCGTTTTGGGTATATCAACATTCTGTGGTTTGAGGAGCTGGACCAGTTCAAGGGTGGCTCGGAAGTGCGCTCTATCGTGCAATCCGCGCTGCGTGGTGGTGACAAAGCGTACGTTTTCATGAGCTTCAACCCGCCCAGGAGCAAGACCAACTGGGTTAATAAAATGCTGGAGATACCCAAGCCCAACCGGTATGTGCATGAGAGCGATTACCGGACGGTGCCGGTGGATTGGCTCGGCCAGGCGTTCATTGATGAAGCGGAGTATTTGAAAGAGATCAACCCGGCGGCTTATGAACATGAGTACCTGGGCTTGCCGACCACAGCAGGCGGGTTGGTGTTTGAGAACGTGGAGATCAGAGCGATCACTGATGAAGAGATCGGGCAATTTGACCGGATTCATGACGGGCTTGACTTCGGTTACTACCCGGATCCAGCGCAGTGGGTGCGCTGCCACTATGATGCGGCCAGAATGACGCTGTATATCTTTGATGAGTATCGTGGTTGGAAACACAGCAATTCGGAACTCTATGAAGCCCTGGTTGAAATGGGGGTTGGTCCAGAGGACACGGTGATCGCAGACAGCGCCGAACCTAAAAGCATTGCTGATTTGCGGGCTTACGGCCTTTCGTGTATTGGTGCTGAAAAGGGTCCAGAGAGCGTGCGCTATTCGATGAAATGGCTGCAATCGCTGGTCAAGATCGTGATCGACAATAAGCGTTGCCCATATGCAGCGGAAGAGTTTTTGAACTATGAGCACGAGCTAAACAAAGACGGGGAGTATATCAGTGCCTTCCCGGATGCTGATAACCATGCGATCGACGCTGTGCGCTATGCGACCAACCGGATTTGGAAGCGGCGGGGTAAGAAATAATGTTCAGAAAAATACTGAGTTGGGTCAGGGAGTGGATCAAAAAGATGATAGGAAAACAAACGGTTGATAAGGCGCTAAATATCGAGGTTGCTTTTTCTTCGAAAATGGCAGAGGAGATCGAGCTGTGGGCGCGGATGTATGAAAACAAAGCGCCCTGGTTGAACGCAGATGTGAAAAGTATGGGCTTGCCGGCGGCGATTGCTTCGGAACTGGCACGGCTGACGACGATCGAGATGGAAGCCGAGTTCACCGGCGGGGCGCGGGCCACCTGGCTTGAGGAACAATTCGGGCGGGTGATGGACAAATTGCGTCACCAGGTGGAGTTTGGCTGCGCAAAAGGTGGGCTGGTGTTCAAGCCGTATATCGTCGGTGAGCAACTGGCGATCGACTTTGTACAGGCAGATCAGTTTTATCCGGTGGCATTTGATGCGGATGGGATGATCACTGCAATCGTATTTGTGGACCAGCGACGCAAGGGCGATTACTGGTATACGCGGCTGGAGTATCACAACATGACAGATGCGGGCTGTCAGATCATCAACAAGGCATACCGATCGACCAACCAGGACACGCTGGGGCAATCGGTGAGCCTGGACAGTATCGACGCCTGGGCGCAGATTGAGGATGAAGCGCTGATTACGGGGATTGAGCAGCCGCTATATGCGTATTTCCGTTATCCACTGGCAAATACGATTGATGCTGATTCACCGCTGGGCGTGTCATGTTACAGCCGGGCGACGGGACTGATCAAAGAAGCAGATACTCAGTGGTCGAATTTGTTGTGGGAATTTGAAGCAGGGCAGGCGGCAATCTTTGTAGATGAACTGGCTTTTGGGAAAGATGCTCAAGGGCGCGCAAAGCTACCGCACAAACGGCTTTATCGGGCGTTGGAGACCGGCGCGGTGGATAACAGCCTGTTTCAGGGCTGGTCACCGACCCTGCGTGAGCAAAGCATACTGAGTGGTTTGGATGCGATCCTCAAGCGGGTGGAATATTCCACGGGGTTGGCTTACGGCACGCTATCTGATCCCAACACTGTGGACAAGACGGCTACGGAGATCAAGATCAGCAGGCAGCGCACCTATGCGACTGTGGTGGATGCGCAGAAGGCACTGGAAAACGCCCTGGTCGATCTACTGTATGCGATGGATGTGTGGGCAACGATCGGCAATCTGGCACCTGCGGGTGGCTATGACGTCGCGTTTCAGTTTGACGACAGCGTGATTGTGGATAAGGACACCAGTTTTCAACAGGATTTGCGCCTGGTGGGGCAGGGGTTGATGAGCAAATTGGAGTTTCGAATGCGCAACTTTGGGGAGAGTGAAGAAGCCGCGAGGATGGCGCTGGAACAGATTGAAGAAGAACGACAGCCGATGTTTATACCGGAGGTGGAATAACAAAATATAGTTTTATTTGGAGGTATAAATGGCATTACAACTATTTCAGATTGGCGATACACAGTTTTGGGTATTAGCAGACAACACACGCAGGATTGAGGATTTGGAGGCGAGATTGTGAGCGGCGTATTTCACACAACAACCGACACGGTGGATGCTCAAAACATCCCTGCTATGTGGGTTGTTCGATAATAATCTATGTACTTAGGAGGTACAAAAAATGGCAACATACAATAAATTTCAATGTTTTGTGGAAGACCTTGCAGAGAAAAAGCACAATCTCGCAAGCGACACCCTCAAGGTGGCGTTTTCCAACGCTTCCAACGCTCCGTCTGCTTCGGCTCATGTCAAGTTGGCGGACATTACAACTATCGCCACGACCAATCTGGACAGTGTAACTTTGACCGTATCGAGCTCAAGTCAGACTTCCGGCACGTACAAATTGGTGGTTGCAGACAAGACCCTGACTGCGACAGGCGATGTACCAGCGTTTCGCTATGCGATTATTTACAACGACACCGCCGCGAACAAAGAGCTCATCTGCTTCTTCGACTACGGCTCGGAAGTCACGCTCGCAAATGGCGACACGTTCAAACTCGACTTCGGCACAGAACTGTTTAGTTTGGCGTAATCGGAGGTAACTAATGGCAATCGTATACTGCTCATGGGCGACTGGCGATGATACAACTGGCACAGGTACGGCTGCCGCTCCATATAAAACAATCACGAAAGCGTCCACGTCAAGAACTGCTGGCGATGAGGTCAGGGTTGCTAAAAGCCCTGACCCAACTGCCTTGACTGGTACAACTGCGTGGACACTGAATGACACGAGCGTTACTGGCACTAATACGCTCTTTACGACCGAGTTGGCAATAGGCGACTTCATTTCTGCGCCTGACGGTAATTGGTATGAGGTCATTACGATTACATCAAACACGAGCGCAACGCTTTATAAGAAATACCCATCTGCAAGCGCAAGCGGACATTTAAGTCAGAAGTTAGGTGTGACAGATACAGGTGCGGCGGCAGGTTCTACGACTTCGGTACAAACAGTCAGCGCATCGGGTACTTCCAGCGCAAATCTCAAAATTAGCGGAGGGTGGGACTTATCGACTGAGACTCAAACTGGGCAGACTTTCTTTCGTCAGTTGAACACGACTACTTTTACTAATCGTTATGGCTACGGATTATATATAAGCGGAAAAACTTATACTGAGCTTTCAAATCTAAATTTTCTCCGCTATCGTAACGGCATCTACTACTCCAGCGGCAGCAACAACACCATCACGAGCGCAACCTGCAACTCGAATGGCTACTACGGCATCTACTACGACAGCAGCAGCAACAACACCATCACGAGCGCAACCTGCAACTCGAATGGCTACTACGGCATCTACTACTACTCCAGCAGCAGCAACAACACCATCACGAGCGCAACCTGCAACTCGAATGGCTACTACGGCATCTACTACAACATCAGCAGCAGCAATAACACCATCACGAGCGCAACCTGCAACTCGAATAACCAATACGGCATCTACTACGCCAGCAGCAGCAACAACGTTATTTATTCTCTATCCACCGCAAGCAATGCAGCAGGCGTCTATTCAAACAACGGGCTCAATATCATCCATAATGCCACTATTGCGGAAGCTACAAAGGTTGATACAAGTACAACCTATTATGCCAACGTGCGGGTACATATTAACAACATGGGCGGCTATTCCTACGTCTACTCCAATTATGCCACCGCAAACTCGCAGGCTGCTTCGGCTGGCGGAACTGGCAAAGAGTGGAAGCTCGCTATCACGGGTGCTGCGAGAGGCACTAACT